>OKWV01000018.1_pt1 | contig 180251 bp, 128 predicted proteins | sample 1607231 | NCBI WGS metagenome assembly OKWV01 (sample SAMN07501066, study PRJEB24779) | human gut metagenome | isolation source: stool | host: human infant | place: USA: Pittsburgh, PA | reverse complement strand
TCAACAAGTGCTTCAGAGTCAGCAAGTACAAGTGCTTCCATGAGCGCTTCAACGAGTGCTTCAGAGTCAGCAAGTACTTCAGCGTCACAGAGTGCCTCAACAAGTGCTTCAGAGTCCGCAAGTACCAGTGCATCGATGAGCGCTTCAACCAGCGCCAGCGAATCAGCAAGTACGTCAGCATCCATGAGCGCTTCAACAAGTGCGAGCGAATCCGCAAGTACATCAGCTTCCATGAGTGCCTCAACAAGTGCTAGCGAGTCAGCAAGTACTTCAGCATCCATGAGCGCTTCAACAAGTGCATCGGAATCCGCAAGTACGTCAGCGTCGATGAGTGCGTCAACAAGCGCTAGCGAATCCGCAAGTACGTCCGCGTCAATGAGCGCTTCAACAAGTGCGAGCGAATCCGCAAGTACATCTGCGTCACAAAGTGCGTCAACGAGCGCATCAGAGTCCGCAAGTACATCAGCGTCAATGAGTGCCTCAACGAGTGCGAGTGAATCCGCAAGTACCAGTGCCTCAATGAGTGCATCAACAAGTGCCAGTGAATCGGCAAGTACGTCCGCGTCCATGAGTGCTTCAACCAGCGCCAGTGAGTCCGCAAGTACGTCAGCGTCGATGAGCGCATCGACAAGTGCTAGCGAATCCGCAAGTACAAGTGCGTCGATGAGCGCCTCAACAAGTGCATCGGAATCCGCAAGTACTTCAGCGTCGATGAGTGCGTCAACAAGCGCTAGCGAATCCGCAAGTACGTCTGCATCAATGAGCGCGTCGACAAGTGCGAGCGAGTCCGCAAGTACGTCGGCCTCAATGAGCGCCTCAACAAGTGCATCTGAATCAGCCAGCACTTCAGCATCGATGAGCGCCTCAACCAGCGCCAGTGAATCTGCAAGTACATCTGCCTCAATGAGCGCCTCAACAAGTGCGAGCGAGTCCGCAAGTACGTCCGCATCGCAAAGCGCTTCAACCAGCGCATCAGAATCAGCCAGCACTTCAGCATCGATGAGCGCCTCAACAAGTGCCAGTGAATCGGCAAGTACGTCAGCGTCACAGAGTGCTTCAACGAGCGCATCAGAGTCCGCAAGTACGTCGGCATCCATGAGCGCTTCAACAAGTGCGAGCGAATCCGCAAGTACTTCAGCGTCGATTAGCGCCTCAACAAGTGCGAGCGAATCAGCCAGCACATCAGCGTCGATGAGCGCTTCAACAAGTGCAAGTGAATCGGCAAGTACTTCAGCGTCACAGAGTGCCTCAACAAGTGCGAGCGAATCCGCAAGTACGTCGGCTTCCATGAGTGCTTCAACCAGCGCCAGTGAGTCCGCAAGTACGTCAGCGTCACAGAGCGCCTCAACCAGTGCATCAGAATCAGCCAGCACGTCAGCGTCCATGAGTGCCTCAACAAGTGCGAGTGAATCGGCAAGTACCAGTGCATCGCAAAGTGCTTCAACCAGCGCCAGTGAATCCGCAAGTACGTCGGCTTCCATGAGCGCTTCAACAAGTGCTTCAGAGTCAGCAAGTACAAGCGCATCGCAAAGTGCTTCAACAAGTGCCAGTGAATCGGCAAGTACGTCAGCGTCACAGAGTGCTTCAACGAGCGCATCAGAGTCCGCAAGTACGTCGGCATCCATGAGCGCTTCAACAAGTGCGAGCGAATCCGCAAGTACGTCAGCATCCATGAGTGCCTCAACAAGTGCGAGCGAATCGGCAAGTACAAGCGCATCGCAAAGTGCTTCAACAAGTGCCAGTGAATCGGCAAGTACGTCAGCGTCACAGAGTGCTTCAACGAGCGCATCAGAGTCAGCAAGTACGTCAGCATCCATGAGTGCCTCAACAAGTGCTTCAGAGTCAGCAAGTACGTCGGCATCAAGCTCAGTTATCACAAGTATGGGAGAACCTGCGATTCACTCCCTTGACAGTGTTGATATTAATAGTGTTATTGTTTCTGATTCGATTAGTGTGTCAGTATCGGCCTCGATTTCTCTATCAGTAAGTGCTTCAACTTCAGCAAGTACCAGTGCTTCCATGAGTGCATCAACCAGCGCCAGTGAGTCCGCAAGTACTTCAGCGTCACAGAGTGCCTCAACGAGTGCAAGTATCTCTGCATCTCAAAGTGTGTCAATCAGTGCTAGTGATTCATCACCTACGTCTGTAGCTAGTGCTTCAAGCTCTGAAAGTATGTCTCCTAAGGATCATACTGAAGCCAAACAACTTCCGAAGACTGGAGAAACTGAATCGTCGTTAGCTACACTCTTCAGTGCCTTAGCGACGGCAACTGGTCTTGTCTTTCTTGCCAAACGGAAGAAAGATGAAGAAGAGGACGAAGATTATTAGTATTTTAGGATTGTAATAGTCTTTACAATGCTCAGATATGCAGTCTAGCTAGGAGGTGTTTTTTGATTTGGAGATGTTGTGAAAGTTTCAAAAACAAACAGCAACAATAAAATAGAAAAAGGAGGTCAGCTTTAACTGACCTCCTAATTTAGTATTACATTTTACCTGGATGAGCGACGTTGTTGCTCTGTTAGAATGACTTCAAATAACAAGTTTCCAACCAAATTGAACATCAAATGCGAACGCAGATTTTCACGTTTTTTGGGGCATCATAGACAAAAATCATGTGATCACTGATTTTAGAAAGTAGGTGATTGCCTAAAGTAGTAATAGTTAAGACAGTTGCCCCATGTCTTTTGGCTTGTAAGATACTGTTATTGACATCCTTGCTTTTTCCACCGAGTGAGAAGACGATAATGACGTCCTGAGGTGTCACAATAACTTTAATACGTTCAATACTGAATTGTTCAAAATAATCGTTGGTCCAAATGTTGATCAGTTTCAATTTGCGGTTGAAGTCGGTCATAGGCATGTAACTAGATCCCACGCCGATACAGAAAATACGTCTAGCCTCAAGAATCTTATCTGCAAAGCTTTGGAAATCTTGCTCTGAGAGGATGGATAAGGTATGTTCGAACTCGACGTGGAGTTGTTCTTTGAGTTGTTCAAAGGAGTTATGTTCTAATTTGGCTTGATTCTTCTTAAGTTCTTTTGATAAACGCAGGTCATACCGTAGTTCATTATAGGTCTGGTAACCTAGTTTCTTGCAAGCACGGATAACAGTAGAAGAAGAAATAAAGAGTTCATTGGCAATAGCCTTGAGGGTAATATTTTCAACCTCTTCCTGACGCATGAGATAATCTATAACTTCCTCTTACAGCTCAGTAAGTAGTGAATGGCTTAGATAGTTAGAATTTATTTTCAGTATGAGAAATTATCCTAAAAAAGACATCATCTCTACAGCCTGATATATTGCTTAAGTTAGTGTTTTTAAGTGTTTCAAGAGGAGAAGTCTTAAGAATCTGGTCTTTTTCCATTAGATTCTCTTGGATTAAGGTTAAAAGCAAAAAAGCTTATCAAGAATAATTCTAAATAGCTATAGTTTCCCAATTCTCTTTCCCTCAACGATAAAAAATGAATATTTTATATTTCTAAATACTCATCAAAAACTAATATTATTAAAACAACAAAAGGACTTTTCTAAAAAATATGAAAATTTATCGAATCTTATTGAAAAAAAGCTTTCAATGATTTAGAATGAAGCTATAAATGGGAAAAAGGAGTCTTTTTATTATGGACAAAAAAGTACATTATAAAATGCACAAAGTTAAGAAACAATGGGTAACCATCGCAGTGACAGGTTTGTCTCTCGGTGCAGTCTCAGCGGTTTCTTTAGGAACTAACGACGGTGTCGTTCAGGCAGACGAACATACGGATGCTACTGTAGCCATCCCCGATATTACTGTTGATACGGGTACTGTATCTAACGATACAACGGCTGCTCAGGATCCAACTACAGCAGTTGCAGCGACAAACGATGTCGCAACTGACCAAGCAACTCCAACAGCAACTTTCGATTTGACAACTGATACAACAAATACAGTTGCAGCGAATGCTGTTGATACGGTAGCGACTGTCGGTACTGATCGTGCGGCAACTACAAACGATACAACAGCAACCAATGATACAGCTGTTGATACAACAAATAACAATACTACAACTGACACAACAACAGTTACTGATCGCGCAGCGACAACTGAACGTCGTGCGACTGGTGCTCGCCGTGGTCCTACAGGAGGCCGTCGTGCTACCCCAGTTAACGGCAATACAAATAATGCCAACAATACTGTCACAGTAGTAAATAACGACCTTCCAGCAACTAATAATGTCGTAACTGATGGTCCAAGCCACATCAAAACTATTAATGGAAAACAATACTACGTTGAAGATGATGGCACTATTCGTAAGAACTATGTTCTTGAACGTATCGGTGGAAGCCAATACTTTAACGCTGAAACTGGTGAATTGTCTAACCAAAAAGAATACCGTTTCGATAAGAACGGTGGAACAGGTTCATCAGCTGACAGCACAAACACAAACGTTACTGTAAATGGTGATAAAAATGCCTTTTACGGTACAACTGATAAAGATATCGAACTTGTTGATGGTTACTTCACTGCCAACACATGGTACCGTCCAAAAGAAATCTTGAAAGATGGTAAAGAGTGGACTGCCTCAACTGAAAATGACAAACGTCCATTGCTTACAGTTTGGTGGCCAAGCAAGGCTATCCAAGCGAGCTACCTCAACTACATGAAGGAGCAAGGTCTCGGTACCAATCAGACCTATACGTCATTCAGCTCACAAACCCAAATGGACCAAGCAGCACTTGAAGTTCAAAAGCGTATTGAAGAACGTATTGCGCGTGAAGGTAACACTGACTGGTTGCGTACAACTATCAAAAATTTCGTGAAGACCCAACCAGGTTGGAATTCAACTTCTGAAAACCTTGATAATAATGACCACTTGCAAGGTGGTGCCCTTCTCTATAACAACGATAGTCGTACAAGCCATGCTAACTCAGATTATCGTCTTTTGAACCGCACACCAACTAGTCAAACAGGTAAACACAATCCTAAGTATACTAAGGATACAAGTAACGGTGGTTTCGAGTTCTTGTTGGCAAATGATATTGACAACTCAAATCCAGCGGTTCAGGCTGAGCAGTTGAACTGGCTCCACTACATCATGAACATCGGTACTATTACTGGTGGTTCTGAAGATGAAAACTTCGATGGTGTTCGTGTCGATGCCGTGGATAATGTCAATGCTGACCTTCTCCAAATTGCTTCAGATTATTTCAAAGCTAAATATGGTGCTGATCAAAGTCAAGATCAAGCCATTAAACACTTGTCTATCTTGGAAGCATGGTCTCACAACGATGCCTATTACAATGAAGACACTAAAGGTGCCCAATTGCCAATGGATGACCCTATGCACTTAGCATTGGTATATTCACTCTTGCGTCCAATTGGTAACCGCTCAGGGGTTGAACCACTCATTTCAAATAGTTTGAATGACCGTTCTGAAAGTGGTAAAAACTCTAAACGCATGGCTAACTACGCCTTTGTTCGTGCTCACGATTCAGAGGTACAATCAATCATTGGTCAAATCATCAAAAATGAAATCAACCCTCAATCAACAGGGAATACCTTCACGCTTGATGAAATGAAGAAAGCCTTTGAAATCTACAACAAAGACATGCGTAGTGCTAACAAGCAATACACACAATATAACATCCCATCAGCATATGCCTTGATGCTTACGCATAAGGACACTGTGCCACGTGTTTACTATGGAGACATGTACACAGATGATGGTCAATATATGGCTCAAAAATCACCATATTATGATGCTATCGAAACCCTCTTGAAAGGCCGTATCCGCTATGCAGCCGGTGGTCAAGATATGAAGGTTAACTACATCGGTTATGGTAATACTAATGGTTGGGATGCTGCAGGTGTCTTGACATCTGTACGTTATGGTACAGGGGCTAACAGTGCTTCTGATACTGGTACGGCAGAGACACGTAACCAAGGTATGGCAGTTATCGTTTCAAACCAACCTGCCCTTCGTTTGACAAGCAACTTGACAATTAACATGGGTGCGGCTCACCGTAACCAAGCTTATCGTCCATTGCTTTTGACAACAAACGATGGTGTGGCTACTTACTTGAATGACAGCGATGCTAACGGTATTGTTAAATACACTGATGGCAACGGTAATTTGACATTTAGTGCAAATGAAATTCGTGGTATCCGTAACCCTCAAGTTGATGGTTACCTTGCCGTTTGGGTACCAGTAGGTGCTTCTGAAAATCAAGACGTGCGTGTAGCACCAAGTAAAGAAAAGAACAGCAGTGGTTTGGTTTACGAATCAAATGCTGCCCTTGATTCACAAGTTATCTACGAAGGTTTCTCTAACTTCCAAGACTTCGTTCAAAATCCATCACAATACACTAATAAGAAGATTGCTGAAAATGCAAACCTCTTCAAATCATGGGGTATCACATCATTCGAATTTGCACCACAGTACGTTTCAAGTGATGACGGTAGCTTCCTTGACTCAGTAATCCAAAATGGTTATGCCTTTACAGACCGTTATGATATTGGTATGAGTAAGGACAATAAGTACGGTTCATTGGCTGACTTGAAAGCAGCTCTTAAATCACTCCACGCTGTAGGTATCTCAGCGATTGCTGACTGGGTTCCAGACCAAATCTACAACCTTCCAGGTGATGAAGTGGTTACTGCAACTCGTGTTAATAACTATGGTGAAACTAAAGATGGTGCAATCATCGATCATAGCCTCTACGCTGCTAAAACACGTACCTTTGGTAATGACTACCAAGGTAAATATGGTGGTGCCTTCCTTGATGAATTGAAACGTCTCTACCCACAAATTTTTGACCGCGTTCAAATCTCTACTGGTAAACGCATGACAACTGATGAGAAGATTACAAAGTGGTCTGCTAAATACATGAATGGTACTAACATTCTTGACCGTGGCTCAGAGTACGTACTTAAGAATGGCCTCAACGGTTACTACGGTACAAATGGCGGTAAGGTTAGCCTTCCAAAAGTAGTAGGAAGCAACCAATCAACAAATGGAGATAATCAAAATGGTGACGGCAGTGGTAAGTTTGAAAAACGTCTCTTCTCTGTAAGATACCGTTATAACAATGGCCAATATGCTAAGAATGCCTTCATCAAAGATAACGACGGAAATGTTTACTACTTTGATAACTCAGGTCGTATGGCAGTCGGAGAAAAGACTATCGATGGTAAACAATATTTCTTCCTCGCTAATGGTGTGCAATTGCGTGATGGTTATCGTCAAAACCGTAGAGGTCAAGTATTCTACTACGACCAAAACGGTGTCTTGAGTGCAAATGGTAAACAAGATCCAAAACCAGATAACAATAACAATACATCAGGCCGTAACCAATTCGTACAAATTGGTAATAACGTTTGGGCATACTATGATGGTAATGGTAAACGTGTGATAGGTCACCAAAACATCAATGGTCAAGAACTCTTCTTCGACAACAATGGTGTCCAAGTTAAAGGGCGTACTGTTAACGAGAATGGTGCTATCCGTTACTATGATGCTAACTCAGGTGAGATGGCTCGTAACCGATTCGCAGAAATCGAACCAGGTGTTTGGGCTTACTTCAATAATGATGGTACGGCTGTAAAAGGTTCACAAAACATCAATGGTCAAGACCTCTACTTTGATCAAAATGGCCGTCAGGTCAAAGGTGCTTTGGCAAACGTAGATGGCAACCTTCGTTACTATGATGTAAACTCAGGTGAGCTTTACCGTAATCGATTCCACGAAATTGATGGTAGCTGGTATTACTTCGATGGTAATGGTAATGCTGTCAAAGGCATGGTTAATATCAATGGTCAAAACCTCCTCTTTGATAACAATGGTAAACAAATCAAAGGTCATTTGGTTCGCGTGAACGGTGTTGTTCGTTACTTTGATCCAAATTCAGGTGAAATGGCTGTCAACCGTTGGGTTGAAGTGAGTCCAGGATGGTGGGTTTACTTTGACGGTGAAGGCCGAGGTCAAATTTAATCGTTTCTAAACTGTATGAACCGAGACAGTAGTCTCGGTTTTTATGGCATGTTTGGATTTCGTTAAGGATTTGGTGATGACTGAAACTAGTGATTTTAAAACTATTTTGAGTTAGTCATAATAGTCTGACAGTGGTCGTTACATCTGCAATCCCTTGAATAAGTCATCATGCAAAAAAAGTTATTAATTATTTACAACTTAATACGTGAAAGTTGAGAAACTAGGGAGTCTCATTAAATGGTTCCAATCTATTGATGAAGCATCAAAGTCATTCTATACTAAAAGCAATACTAGTTAACTCTTAGCATTTCATAGTTGAGGGCCAGGTACAGACTTTTTCTGTGCCATTCTCTTAGGTTCTTTCCTTATAAACTAAGGTAAGGTTCTAGCCTTTCAAAGATGAGAAGTAGTTGTGATAGTTTATAGTGTATTTCTTAAGAGAGTGTCTTTAGGGAGAAAAAACTCCATTAAAGACTCGTCATTTATCATATCGGTGTAGTCTCATTTTGATGCCACTTTCGTAAATTATTTGATAGATATTACACATTAAAACGCTATTTTTTCACTTAGGGGTTAAAATGATTAAAGTTCTTACACCTTACTTGTAAAAATTCGATTCTCGTATTATAGTATATATAAGAGATATCAAAAAATTTAATTTTTTGATAAAAGCTTGTTAGCTTCTCTGAGGGAAAATGGAATCTTAATAGAAAAGATTTCCATGAGAACTTGGCAAGTATAGGATTTTATTTCTCATAAAAAGAAGAAAGGGGGAGTATTTTTGAGAGCCTATAGGGAAGATGCGACTGAAGCAGCAGCAAGAACTGCCGAAGAGCATGTCGCACACGGATCAGGGAACACTGATTTAGTTGATACTATAGATCTTTCTAAATTATTGACTAGCCCAAAACGTCACTCTGACCACCGTGCCCCCTCTCCATTAGATTTTGCTAGAGCTGACGAAGCTCTCTTTGATAGTCATGCCCAATCGGAAACCGTGAGGATTCCATCTAAGCAAGAGATTATTTTTCAAGGAGCGGATTCGCAAACTCCAGATTCTGAAGTCATGGAAAACCATGTCTTTACGGGAACTAGAGATAGGAAGACTGGTTTAATCGAATGGGACAAGGACAGTTATACCTATCCTAAGATACCGGTACCAGTTGTCCAGGGCTATTTCGCTGACCAAAAGGAAGCGGGTTTTAACGTTGTCACACCCTATGTGCCAACGGTAACGGAACATGTGACCTATAGGAAATTGGGACGCATTATCCCTGTGACAGAAGATGGGGAATATATTCCAGGTGCTTTGACTAAGCAGTATAACAATAACAAAAAAGATCCACGAAAGGCGGGTGAGACAGCAACACCAGCTGTTCAAGATTATATGACAGATATTAAAAGTGTAGTACCGAACAAACCAGGAGGGGATACTCCGGTTGTGTATCGTAAAATTTTCAAGAAAGCCAGCATCACTTATATTGATGAAACTACCGGAGCTTACTTGGTTAGTGACCAGTTGACCGGTGAATTGGGTGAAGCGATTGAATACGGAACAGCAACACGTATCAAGACTTTCAAGGACATGGGATATGACTTGATTCAGGACGAATTCCCTAAAGATGCCATTTTTGATGACAAGGATATTGATGATCAAGAGTGGTTTGTCTTCTTGCAACACGATGTTGCCAAGATAGGGCCTGACCATGAACAAGTCCCAGATACTCCAATCAATCCTAATAATCCAGATGGACCAAAGTGGCCATCTAAGTATGCTTACGAGAAAGAAGTAAGCTTCACAGTCTTTTACAAGAGTACCGATGGCAATGCGGATTTGCCGGATGCCGATGTGCAAAAGGCTTATTGGGTCCGTACCCTTACCTTTGACAAGGTTACAGGTGAGCTTGTTGATGAGACAGAATGGTCACCAAACAAGACCAAGTATTATGACATCTATGCACCAGTTGTTTTAGGCTATTTTGCAGATAGAGTAGAAGTTAAAGGTAGAGAGGTTACTGAAGATAACATCGAAGAAACCATTACCTACGTTCCACTTGGTAAGATTATTCCTATTGATGCGAATGGACGCCTGATTCCAAACGTTCCAACGCCAACCTTCAACAACGATGCCAATAACCCAACTAAGGTTAGTGAGACACTTGTTCCTCACATTCCGGGTTACCGTCCAATGCAACAAAGTGTCATGCCTGAGAGCTTGACAGACGATATTCTTGTTGAGTACGCTCCAATCCTTGAAGATGTAACGCAACCAACCTTGCAAACTGTCTTCTTCAAAGGTGCTGGAGAAGCAACACCGTCTGTTAATATTCAGTCTGACTTTACCTTCACTGGTAAATACAACCAAGCAGAAGACACTTACACTTGGGATCAAGACAGCCATACCTATGCTAAGGTTAATGTCCCAGTTATCGAAGGTTACTATGCGGACAAGGCTGTGGCTGGTATGCAGGTTGTTACACCTGATAAACCAGAAGCCACAGACAGTGTTGTCTATAAAGAACTCGGTAAGATTATCCCTGTTGATACCTTTGGTAATCCAATAGCGGATGCAGAGCCAGTTCATTATGCTAATGATCCTCAAGATGCTACGCAAGTTATTGAAACACCAGCACCACAAGTTGCTGGCTACCAAGCTGAAAGTGAATTGGTATTGCCAATTGACCTCAGCATGGACCAAACCTTGGTTTACGAACCAATCTTGGATGATATCACGCAAGATACGAAACAAACGGTTACCTTCCAAGGTGCAGGCTACAAAGATCCAGTTATCAACATTCAAGATAGCTTCAGCTTCCACGGTAAGTTTAACCAAGTGGAACAAACAAGCACTTGGGATCAAGACAGCTTCACTTATGATGTTGTAGAAGTTCCAGTAGTTGAAGGCTTCTATGCAGATAAACGTCAAGCTGGTGGACTTGAAGTTCGACCAGACCTTCCAGAAGTGGAAGATACAGTTACTTACACAGAACTTGGTAAGATTATTCCAGTAGATGAGTATGGTACACCAATCGAAAATGCACCTACTCCAAGCTACAACAACGATCCTGAAGATCCAACCATGGCTATGGAAACAGTCGTTCCAGATGTTCTTGGTTACATTTCTGAAAAGGCCTTTATTACTCCAGAACACCCAGGTCAAGATACCAATGTGGTTTATGCTAAGGATGAGCAAAAAGCTATTATCCTTTACATGAATGAGCTTGATAAGTCAGAATTGACTCGTGATGTTGTTGTCGGAAGCTCAGGTGAGAAGATTGACTACTCTACTGATGAACAAATCGCAAACTTGCTCAAACAAGGTTATGAACTTGTCAACGATGGTTATGCAGAAGCCTTTGACCACACTTACAACGGTGATTCTGACTTTGATCAAGTCTTCGAAGTGGTTCTTCGTGAACGTTTGGTTCTCATCGACCCAGATATGCCAGCACCAGTTGCAGGTGAAGTCGTAGATCCAAACGATGTGAATAGCCCAGTTTGGCCAAATAGCGTAGAGATGCTTGAAAACCGTGCCGATGTGACACGTACCATCCAGTATGTCTTCGAAGAAGGTGGTTTGGCTAGCGACGACTACGTTGAAGTTCTTGATTTCAAACGTTTGGCTAACGTTAACCTTGTGACAGGTGCTATCAATTATGAAGCATGGTCAAGTACTCAAGCTGGCTTCTCAGCTGTTCCTTCACCAGAGGTTGTCGGATTTACACCAGACCGTATAGAAGTCGCTGAAATGACAGATGTTTCTGTGGAAACACCTGAAATCATGGAAGTGGTTACTTACCTCAAGGATGCTCAGAAAGCTACAGTCACTTATGTTGACGGTACAACTCGTAAGAAACTTGAAGTGGTCGACTTGCTTGGTAAATCAGGTGAAGTGATTGACTACTCAACAATCGAACGTATCAAGTACTATAGCGACCGTGGTTATACCCTTCTTGCTGATGGCTTCACAAACGGTGTGATCTTTGATGGCGATTCACATGTTGACCAAAACTTCATGGTTACCCTTCGTCATGGTACCGTTCAAGTAGGTCCAGATAACATCCAAGAAGCTGGTACACCAATCAACCCAGCAAATCCTGATGGTGCTAAATGGCCAGAACGTGAAAGCTATATTAAAGATGTAACCTTCACAGTTCTTTACACATCTAGCGATGGACAAGCAGAACTTCCTGCCAATAACATCCAAACTGCTCAATGGACACGTAGCTTGACTATTGATAAGGTTACAGGTGAAGAGCTTGGCTCAAGCTACTGGACTTCAAATAAAGGTCAGTTTGAAACAGTCATCACTCCGGAAGTAGAAGGCTACAGTGCTGATAAGGATAAGGTTGAAGGTAAGACAGTAGGTCAACGTAACCTTGAGGAAACCGTTGTTTATATCCCATTAACAGGCGATATTAACGGTAAACCTAAGGAAGACAAGGCAGACGATATCGTTGTTGAAGAAATCCAAGACCTAGAAGTTCTCGACCAAGTCGAAGAGCAAGTCGAAGCTCATGATGGACCAGTCACTTATGGACCAGGCGATGACTTTGAAGCACCTGTTTCAAGTCAAGCTGAGGGTAAAGGCTCTAAACACAAGATGCCAATTAATCTCTCAAATGAGGAAGAAGCAAGCAAAGGTAAGATTGAAGAAACCATCAATATCGCAGGCTTCACCGTATCGGTAACAGGTCTAGGACTTGGCCGCAACGGACGTAAAAAGAAAAATAAAAAAGATCACAAAGATCAAAAGGACAAATAATATAAAGTCCTGAATGACTCAGGCATGCCCAGACAGAAAGAAAATCTCAAGTTGCTTAGTGCACTTGGGATTTTTTTGTGGTCTCACTTGTGGTAACATCACTTCTATACTACAATATAGGAAAACAATCATAAAAGGAGTATGCCATGCCAACTGAATATGAAAAGATGATTGCAGGTGACTTTTATAAACCTAGCGATCCTGAGTTACGTGCCCTAGCAGCCAGCTCAAGAGAAAAACAATGGGCCTTCAATGCTGAGCCTGACCGTCTCAAGAGGGCAGAGATTGTCAAATCTTGGTTTGGTTCGACTGGTGAAAATGTTGCCATGAATCCTCAGTTCGTTACGGATTACGGTGTTAATATCCATATCGGTGAAAATTTTTACTCTAACTGGAATTTGACCATGCTGGATATCTGTCCTATCACGATTGGTGACAATGCCATGATTGGCCCTAATTGTCAGTTTTTGACGCCCTTGCATCCGCTTGATCCAATCGAGCGTAATTCAGGCATTGAATATGGTGCTCCAATTACGATCGGTGATAATTTCTGGGCCGGTGGAGGCGTGACCATCCTTCCAGGAGTGACCTTAGGGGATAATGTAGTTGCTGGAGCAGGAGCCGTTGTGACTAAGTCCTTCGGTGACAATGTTGTTCTAGGTGGAAATCCGGCGCGTGTGATTAAGGAAATTCCTGTAAAGAAAGACTAAATATAGCAACTCAAGGATTCTAGGTCCTTGAGTTTTCTATTTTTTGAAAGAATCTATTGACTTGAGCTAATAATTCTTCTATACTGCTAGTTAGCTAACAATATAGTTAAGGAGTCATTTTTTTGGACCATTTTGGACGCTTGTTAAAACAAGCCAATAATAATATGATGCGTCATTTTGACCAGTTTGCTAGGCAATATGATTTGACTGGAAATCAGATGGCTGTCATTGATTTTATAACCAATCATGCGGATCAAGAAGTCTTTCAACGGGACATTGAGCACGAATTTGAGATTCAGCGTTCGACAACGACAGTGCTCTTACAGCGAATGGAGAAGAAAGGCCTGATTGAACGCCACACATCTTCAAAAGATGCAAGGCAAAAGGCGGTTGTTCTCACGGATAAAGCTCTCAGTATCGCTTCTGCCTGTCAATCTTATCTTCGAAAAGAGGAAGAAGAGTTTGCCCAGCAATTTTCAGCTAAAGAGAGAGAAGTCTTTCTCAAGATTTTACAACACTACCGTAATATTTAAGTTTATTTAGGAGGAACAAATACTTATGTCAGACGAAAAAATCTCCACCAAGGTCCTGTGTGCCATCTTTGCGACAGGAATCCTTTCATTTTGTGGAGTAGCTGGTGAAACAGCTATGAACATCACCTTTCCTGTATTGATGAAGGCATTCTCAGTCAATACGTCAACCGTACAGTGGGTTACAACCATTTATCTCCTAGTGGTCGCTTGTGTGGTTCCCTTATCTGCCTATCTCAAGCGCTCGTTTAAGATGAAAACCATCTTTCTGGTCGCAAACCTTTTGTCTATTTTAGGTGTCCTCATCGACTTTATAGCGCCTAGTTTCGGCTTTGTTGTTTTGGGACGATTGGTTCAAGGGATGGGTGTTGGTTTTGCCCTACCTCTCATGTTTAACATCATTTTGGAGCAGGTACCAAGTCGTAAGATTGGTTTCATGATGGGAGTTGGGACACTGATTACAGCCGTTGCTCCAGCCATTGGACCGACTGTTGGTGGTCTCTTGACAGCGCACTTTGGTTGGCGTTCTATCTTCCTCGTCCAGTTTCCTATTCTCTTGGCTTCACTGATTGCAGGGATTCGCTCAATTGAGCAAAAGAGTGAGGTGCAACGTGAATCTTTAGATTTCCTCAGTCTACTAGCTACTATCTTTCTTTTCTTGGGTTTGATTTTAGGTCTTCATGGGGTTGCTGACCATGCTTTCGTTAGTTTCTCAGTTCTTGGTTGGCTTTTGATTGGTATCTTAGGTCTTGTCGTTTTGATTTGGCGTTCAACAACATTGGACAAGCCTATTATCAATCTCTCCATTTTGAAAAATCGTAAACTGACAGGTCATATCATCGCTTTCTTCTCTTTCCAATTGGGATCCCTTGCGATGAGTTTTCTCTTGCCAAACTATGTGCAATTGGTTAACCACTCGAATACAACTTCTGCAGCTTTAATGTTGCTTCCAGGTGCTATTATCGGTGCAGGATTCGCTCCATTCTCAGGTATCATTTTAGATAAGATGGGAGCACGTAAACCGATTCTTATTGGGGCTACCCTTATCGTACTCGCTCAGTTGTTATTTAGCTTGTTTGGTCTCTCTCTTTCCAATACGTTGATCCTCGTCTTTTACATGATTTTTATGACGGGGCTTGGCGTTTCCTTTGGTAATGTCATGACCAATGGACAGAAACAACTGTCGCTAGATCAACGTGCTGATGCCAATGCCATCTTTAACACGCTCCAACAATTTGCAGGAGCAGTGGGAACAACGTTAGCATCTCTAATTGTTGCCATGAGTCAAGCTAATCACAAGATTGGCTTTGCGCAAGCAACAGCTCAAGGTAGTCGAAATGGCTTTATGGTCTTATTTGCTTTAGCCATTTTCCAACTCCTTGTCTTAGTTAGCGTTGTCAAAAAGAATGATTAATAAGGTGTTTGAAGCAAAGGAAACATGCTTTCCCTTGCTTTTTCTTTCCTTAAATGAAATACTAATCTTACTGCAAATTTTAGTGTTACTTTAAGGTTTATGACTTATAATAACCTTAAAAAATAAACCAGTCTTCGATGAAGATACTAGAAAGAAGGGAAGGACCATGTCTTTACTTAAGAAAATTTATCCTGAGCAGCCGCTCAAGGAACTGAGATGGTTTGATATCGGTATTGTTACGCTGATTATGTTTGGTCAGTTTATTGTCCGTTCGACACAGATGTATTTGGCGAGTTTGTCTCCAAACCTTTCCACGGCAGTCAGTGAGACATCAACAAATACAGCCAGTGAAGGAGCAGCTTACTCTAGCAATTTCACCTTGCAGATTATCCTCCTAGCCTTAGCGATTATTTATCTCTGGATACGCCATTTTGACTTTAAACAACTGCCAATCCGTCTAAAGTGGTCTGTTCTCTTTTGGGTACCCTTTATTTTCGCTATCATGGGCTTATTTGCTGATATGGTAAGTACTTTATCAGGACAATATAATTATTTTAGTCCTCAAGTTCTAGCATTTATTAGCCCTATGGCTGTGATTGATAAGTTTATGGCTTTGTCACCTATGGCGATTGCTTATGGGTTGCTCAACGGTTTCTACGAGGAATTTTTCTTCCTAGGACTCTTGACCTCGGTTAAGGACAAGTATAAGTGGTTGGTCTTACTCTTTTCAACCATTGTTCGTGTGTCCTTCCATACCTATCAGGGCATGCTATGGGCTCTGGTTATCGGTGTGGCCTTTGGTCTCCTCTATTATTTCCTTTATAAATACAAGGTTAAAAACTTGCTTCCATTTTTCCTCGTTCATGCCTTAGCAGATATGTTTGGCTCGAGCTTAATTTATCTCTTGGTAAACTGGAATTATTAGTCAAACAACTCCCTTCGTTTAAGTACGAGGGGAATTTTTGTGCTCAATTAACCCAAGAAAAACTCTAAACGAATAGCTGATTGTAATGATTGTTGATTAGGAAATGATTTGATTTTTATTAAAAATATGAGATAATAGATTTGGACTAATTTTTAAACAGCAATTTTAGAGGGAGACAATGATGTCAAAACGACTATTTTCGGATGAGCCGAATGCCCCCAAACCCCTTAAGGAGCTTTTCTGGGAAAATGCAGAAAAAGCTCGTATGGGGGAATTTTGGAAAGATAAAAAGAGTTACAGAGAGCTCTCAGAAGCCACGGGGATTCCGTCAGGAAGCCTTCGGATGCTCTTTATGAACAAGCCTAAGGGAAATATCCCAAAGATTGTAACTATTACTAATGGTCTGGCCAAGGTGACTGGGAAAAACATTACACTTGGAAAGCTCTTAGCTCGAGACAATCAGTATGAAGTTTTTGAGTTTCCAAGAGATCCTGATCAAGTCACCCAAAACTTGTGGCACAATATTCGCAAGAAGCTGGAAATCACGGAAGATATGGATGAGGGAGAAGTCAGAGAACGTATGACAGCATTTGTAGTCTCATCTGGTATGGCTCAAACCAACTATAACCTAATCAATCAAAAAGGAACGGTTTCGCTTGATACTTTGGAAAAATTTTCAAAAAGACTTAGAGTTGAGCCTTATGAATTGTTGGCTACCATCAGACGAAGGGAGATTATTGATAGGGATGACTTCCCTATTCCTAAGGAAAATGTTAGCGACTACCACATCGATATTGGTAAGCTCAATACTTTCATTAAATCACAACCTTACTCGCCCAACGGTCAAGAGGTAGCCTCTGCAGACTTAAGCCCACAGAATCTTTATCATTATTATTCAAAAGGAACTATCGGAGATATGCCCATAAAAACGGCCTATAAGTTTAAAAGACTTGTAGATATTTATGAAGCAGAATATGGTCCCCTTGAACCTTCAAGTCGAGTTTTAGATGTCAAGGAACTGGAAAGATTCCTTTATAGTGGAATGATTACTGGTTATGCCATTGCTAAGACAGGGTTGATGAATGCGACCAATGGAAATCTCTATATCAAGGGCAAACGTCCTATCGAATCCATGCAACTGGATCGTGCCTTCGGTCTCTATAAACACCTAAAAAGACTGAAAAAGGAGCAATAAATTCTTTACCTAACAAAAAGCCAAAATCAGAATACTGATTTTGGCTTTTTGTTTGATTTTTTGTCTGTATGACTAGTAAGAATAATTTTAGTCGATTTTCACACTTATTTTACAATTGCTTCGCACGTCCATTTTCATCAAAGTGATAAGTCACACCATTGATTGTACGTGTTTGGTTGGTGACGAGCTCACCAGAGTTTTCATCGTAATAACGAGTCCCCTTATAGTCTGTAACGAAATTGCCTTTAATTTGCTTACCTTGATAATCAAAGTAGAGGTGTTGACCATTGATGACTTGATCAAAGATAAGAGCCTTTCCATCGTTACCGAAGTAGTACCAATTGCCCTTCCAATTGAAGAATTGATTGGTTACAGCAGCCCCAGTCTCAGCGTCGAAGTAGTAGACAGGATTGTCATAGGGTGAACGGTTATAGTTGAAGAAATTATAAGGTTTCACCAGCTCTCCTTTAACTTGTTCGCCCATTCGGTATTTTGTTGCGACGGGATTACTGAAATAGTAGAGATTACCATCTATTTTGGCAAGTCCTAATACTTTATTTCCTTCATCATCTAGGTAGTACCAGTTACGTCCAGATTTAACAAAACCTCTTTGTCGTACAGCAGCCCCAGTCTCACTATCATAGTATGGTTCGTAACCGTAAGGTCCGAATTCTCCTCTTAAAACTTCCCCATATCCTGTAATAAAATAATCCTTACCGTCAATTTTTTTATAACCAGAACTTATCTTATTATCATCGTCAAGATAGTATAATTTACCACCAGCCTTTATAAATTGCTTACGAGGGGCTTCGTGACGAGCACCAGAGTCTTTATCGTAGTAGTAGCCTTCTGCGATTGCGTCTTTAGCTTGTACTCCATAAGAGTCAAAGTAAACGTGCACCCCATCAATGGTTTGTTCACCTTTAAGGATATTCCCCTCCGCATTAGCGTAGTACCAGTTTCCATTGTGGTTAAAGTATTGACCTTTTACAAGAGCTCCAGAATTTTTATCATAGTACTTAACTGGGCTAGTATAGGAGTTTGCTTTAACCGCATGCCCATTACTATCTGTAAATTCTCCTTTAATTTGATTGCCATAATATGGATCAAAGTGAACCTGTACCCCGTCGATGGTTTGATCGCCTTTAAGGATTTTTCCTTCTCCATTAAGATAGTACCAGTTATCGTTGATGTAAACGTAGCGATTGGTACCAAGGTCTATTTTAGCACCAGAATCTTTGTCGTAGAAGTAGCCGTCATTACCAAAGACACCTTTGGCTTGTTTACCATCATAAGTGTCAAAGTATACAGGAACATTGTTAATGGTTTGAGAACCTTTAAGCCGTTTACCGTCATTGCCTACGTAGTACCAGTCTTTGTCGACTTGGACATAACTATTGATTACGAGAGCACCAGTAGTACTGTTATAATATTTTTTGTTACTTGCGAAATTTCCCTTAACCTGAGCGCCAGTTTTTTCGTCAAAGAAGTACTCAATGTTGTCGATGACGGTCGCTCCTTTAATAGCTTTACTATCTGCTCCAATAAAGTAGTTTTTGTCTTTAACTGTTACGAAACGATTAGTAACTAAATTTCCAGAGTCTTTATCGTGAAATTGATTTTTATAGTCAAAATTTCCTTTAACCTGTTTACCTCCATATTCAAAATAAACGTGAGCTCCATCAATAATGTGTTCACCGGTTAAAATTTTTCCATCGTTACCGACATAGTACCAATTGTCTCTGATTTGAACATAACGATTGGCACCAAGATCAACACGATTACCGTCCTGATCGTAAAAGTAACCATCATCACCAAAATTGTCGAAAACTTGGCATCCCTCGTATTTATCAAAGTAGACTTGTTTACCATCAATTGTTTGAGGACCAGTTAACCGGATTCCTTGGTCGTTAACATAATAACGTTCATTTCGATGTCTGTAGGGGTTGTAGGCGATGATATATTGGTTGGTAGCTAGAGCACCAGAATCTTTATCATAATAGCGTTCATTATTGTCAGTACTATCTTTAACAAAATAGCCTTTAACTTGAACACCTCCTCGGTCGAAGTAAACCTTAACGCCATCGATGGTTTGTGGTCCCTTTAAAATAGCACCATCATTTCCAGCATAGTACCATTCCCCGTTTAATTCGAAATAGCGGTTTGTCCCAAAATCAACTTGTTTTCCGTTTTCGTCGTAATAACGGTCATCAGAAGCAAATCTACCCTTAACTTGTTCACCATACTGATCAAAATAATACCACGCTCCATTAACTTCTTTGGAACCAATTGTCTTATTACCATTTTCATCTAAGTAATAGGTTCTACCATAATTTTCAACGAATTTATTAGTAACAAGAGCACCAGAATCTTTGTCATAATAGTGACCGTCCCAGGTAAATTCTCCTTTAACCTGAACACCACCTTGGTCGAAGTAAACCTTAACGCCATCAACAGTTTGTGGTCCAGTCAGGTCTTTACCGCTAGCATCTTTGTAATGCCAATAGCCGTATTCGTCTCTATAGTATTGACCACCTGTGATATTAGTTTCACTGTTCGAAGTTTCGTTAACTGAAGCTGTCTCACTGGCAGCTCGGTCTGTAGATACAGCTTCGCGTGTTTGGCCAGAGGCTGATTCTGAAGGAGCTTGGCTTTCACTTACAGTTGTTGAAGCTGTTTCACTGGTAGTTTCAGAGCTTGCAACAGAAGTTGTGGCTTGTTCTGAGACATTTGTGGTGTTTTCTGTGCTAGCCACATTTTCAGTAGTAACAGGTGCTTCAACAACCTTTGTTTCGACAAGGTCTGCGGTAGTTTCCACATTGGCAGTGGTAGCAGCAGTCACATCAAGGTTTGATGCGTTGTCAGCTTTAGCTTCTTCAGCGAAGGCAGGCTTTGCGATGAAGGCAAAACCTGCAAGAGCAGTTGCACATGAGAATGCAATCAGATGTTTTTTGGACTTAGATCCAGTAAAAGTAGAATGTACTTTCATAATTTTTCCTCCATTTCCTAAGTCCTATTATAGCGCTATTTTAGAGACTTTCAAGAAAATATAAGAAATTTAGATAAAAATAAGAAAACGATTACATTCCAAAGTGACTAACAAGGTAAAATTCACAATTTTAGCAGTCATAAGAGTTTAAAAAAATCCAGGACTTGAGTCCTGGATTAGGAGATTATGAAAAAGAAAAGTTTTAGGATGATTATAGTATATAGAGGAGATCCTAAAGTTTTCTTAAAGTAAGGGATGTCTTAAACTTTAGTCGCATTACCATTTTCATCAAAATGATAAGTTACACCTTTGATAGTACGTGTTTGGTTGGTGACTAGTTCACCAGAGTTTTCATCGTAGTAGTGACCATCTGGTGCAAAAGCGCCTTTAACTTGTCTACCATGATTTGTATCGAAGTAAAGTTTTTGCCCATTAATTTGAACGGCACCGGTAGCTGCTGTACCATCGCCGTAGAAATAGTGCCAAGCTCCTTCCGTAAAGACAAAGCGGTTTTTGGCAGCCTTACCAAATTGATCGAAGTAGTAGATCTTACCATCAATGTAATTAATGCTGTCTTGCCACATGTCACCTAGTTGGGTGTATTTATAGGCACCTCCTTGACGGAAGTAATATAAGTCACCATTGATTTCATGAAGTCCAAGGACTTTTTCACCTTTCTCGTCAAGATAGTAAGTTAAGCCTCTGTTATCTTTGATAAACCCAGCTTTGGTTACTTTGCGACCATTATCTTTATCGTAGTAGTACTCAGGCATATATACGCCATCTCGACCAAAATCACCTTTGGCTTGTACCCCTCGATAGTTGAAGAAGACATCTTGTCCATCGATATTTCGAGGTCCCTTGACTGGTTTACCATCTTTACCTACATAAAACCAATTACCCATGAAGTCAATATAACGATTGGTTACAAGGTTTCCTGAATTAACATCGTAGAATGCGTATAAATCACCGTAAGAATTACCATAAGCCCCTTTGACCTGTTGACCGTTGTCACGGAAGAACACTTTTTGTCCATTGATAATTTGAGCTCCAGTAAGGTTGTCTCCATTTGCGTTTTTATAATACCAGTTTCCGTTATCATCACTATAATAACCATTTGGGTTAGGAGCATCCGTACCGACACCATTTTCATCAAATCGATAGGTCATACCATTAATTGTTAGAGTGGTGTTAGTGACGCGTGCTCCAGAATTAGGATCATAGTAGCGAAGAATACCATTGTCGAGAACAAGCTCTCCTTTAGCCTGACGACCATTGGCATAGAGGTAAACGATTTGACCATCTATATTGGCTTCACCATTCTGAGGACGAATAGCATTTCCATCTTCACCATAGTAGTACCAGCCATCATTTTCTTGGACATAGCGGTTTTTAACGGCTTGACCAGTAACTGAGTCAAAATAATAGCGACGTGTAATATTAATAGGAGTACCATAACCGTAAGAACGTGGTGAATTTTGACCTTCTTCTAGTAAAATACTGATTCCCTTTTGTAGGACGCCGGTATCAACAGGAGAGGCAGCTTCACGTGCTTTGAAATAGTAGATGTTACCATCAATTTCACGTATTCCTGTAAATTTAGAACCATCGTTCTTGATGTAGAAAGTTTGGCCTTTTTTATTCTGAACTAGACCTTCTTTTCGGACCCTTGCACCAGAGTTAGGGTCGTAATAGAAGGTTTGATCTGGATAACTATAAGATTCTCCACTAAAGTCACCTTTGATTTGAATACCATCATTATTAAAATAAACTTCTTGACCATTGATAGTTTGTTCGCCTGTTAGTGGTCGTCCAGTAGCATCTAAATAATACCAATTGCCCTTGTATTCTAGGTAACGATTGGTTTGAAGTTGACCAGAATTATCATCGAAATAACGACGTAGATCACCAGACCAATAGAAATCTGGCCCTTTAATTTGTTTACCATCTTCGCGGAAAGAGACACGTACACCATCAATGGTTTGGTCTCCAGTAAGGTTTTTACCGCTGGCATCTTTATAGTACCAGTTGCCTTGGTCATCACTATAGTACTGACCACCAGTGACGTTTGTTTCATTAGGTACTGAAGCAGTTTCACTGGCAGCTCGGTCTGTAGTTACAGCTTCTCGTGTTTGGCCTGTGGCCGATTTTGCAGGTGCTTGGCTTTCGCTTGCAGTTGTTAAAGCCATTTCACTTGCAGTTTCAGAGCTTGTAGCAGAAGTTGTAGCTTGTTCTGAAACATTTGTGGTACTTTCAGTGCTAGCTACATTTTCAGTAGTAGGAGGAGCTTCAACAACCTTTGTTTCTACGAGGTCTGCTGTAGTTTCCACATTGGCAGTGGTAGCAGCAGTCACATCAAGGTTTGATGAGTTTTCAGCTTTAGCTTCCTCAGCGAAGGCAGGTCTTGCTATGAGGGCAAAACCTGCAAGGGCAGTTGCACATGAGAATGCGATCAGACGTTTTTTGGACTTTTGTCCAGTAAAATTAGAATGTACTTTCATACTTTTTCCTCCATTTCCTAAGTTCTATTATAGCGCTATTTTAGAGACTTTCAAGAAAAAATAAGAAATTTAGATAAAAATAAGAAAACGATTACATAAAGAGAGAGTGAATGGCAAATGTCATAATTTTAGCAGTCACAAGAGTTTAAAAAACAAAAAAATCCAGGGCATAGGCCCTGAATTTAGGAGATTATGAAAAAGAAAAGTTTTAGGATGGTTATAGTATATAAATTAAATCCTAAAGTTTTCTTAAAGTGGTAGAAATATTTTGTCTTTCCTTTTTAATTCACTTTCTCAGTAGCCACACCATTTTCATCAATGATATAAGTCTTGCCGTCTTTTTCGAGAGTGGTATTCGTCCACATAGCCCCACTGTCTTTGTCAAAGTAGTAAGTTTTACCATCAATCTCTACTAGGCTACCTTTGACTTGCTTACCATTTTTATCAAAGTAGAGTTGAACACCATCAATGGTTTGACGGCCTGTTAGGAGTTTGCCCTCTTTGTCGTAGTAGTACCAGTTCCAGAAATCATCACGAACAAATTGGTTTTTAGCCGTAAATTCAGTCACAACTCCCTCATTATCAATTGTGTAGGTCTTATCATCGACTTTCAAAGTGTCGTTAGTAAGGATAATAGTGGTGTACATACCAGCATATCTTTCTGTTCGATATGATTTTGTTAGACGATAGCGCTTGCCATCGATTTCTTTCCATGTAGGCTTATCAACACTTTTTACCTCAGGTTGGAAGTAGTGCAGTTGACCATCAGAGCCTCGTTGGATGCCCTCGAGGAGGACACCGTTTTTATCAGTTCCATAGATTCCAGAGAAACTAGGCCCGCCCCAAAATGTTTTTTTTGAAAAAAGGGCTCCAAAATAGTTTTTTTCTATTTTACTATCTGTGACTAGATAAAGTTTGCTGTCATAACCTATGATACCATCAACAACTTGACCCTTTGAAGCAAAGATATATTCTTTTCCATCGATAATTTGTTTACCAGTTAAGACTTCGCCGTTAGCATTGGTACGGTAGGTAGAAGTGTTTGCATGGAACATTGAAGGAGTTTCAACAATGCCATATTTGTTCTTGACCAATTGTCCTTGGTAATCAAAAAGATAAATCTTCCCATCAATTGTGACAGTATCATTTTTAGCCAAAAGTCCATCAGGTTTGAAATAATAACGTTTACTGTCAATGGTATGCCATCCAATAAATGCAGCACCATCTTCGCCTAAGTAATTAGTATAAGTTGTATATTGAGGTTCTGTCCTATAGCCATTGAAAATTGAAGTGTGATGCCACTGATTCGTTAATAGAGAGCCATCATTCTCATCGAATCGATAGTATTTTCCACCAATCTCTCGTTCTTGTCCTTTGACTTGTTTGCCATCTTTATCAAAATAAAGGATGACACCATCAACATTTTGCCAACCAGTCAATTTTTCACCGTTGGCAGTGTAGTAATACCAATCTTTTTGGTTGTCAGATTGGAAATGACCACCCGTCACGACCTGAGTAGGTAGTTGTGTTTTTTCGGTAAGGATACCATCGGCATCTGCTAAATAGGTTTTACCGTCTACTTCAATACTTGTATCAGTTACTTTACGTCCATTATCTTTATCGTAGTAGTAATCCTTGCCATCAATGGTTACCTTTTCACCCTTTGCTTGGATGCCATTGTTATGGAAGTAGAGGTTAAAGCTATCGATGGTTTGTGGGCCAGTTAGTTTGTGGCCCTCGCTGTCTAGGTAATACCAGTTACCTTGCTCATCAGAAGTGAATCTGCCACCTTGTGAAGGTGTTTCCTGTGAAGTAGTTACGTTATCGCTTGTTTCAGATGAGGTTTCAACACTTCTATCGGTTGTAGCTGTCTCACCAGATTGAGCGGCTTCAACCTTTTTATCAGTCTCGTTAGCAGGCTGTGTAGTAGTCGTTTCTGTAGGCTGACTAGTCGCATTAGTATATGCAGTGTCAGAAGATACTGCTTCACTAGAAGCTTTCTCAACAGTAGTGCTTGCTGGAGCTACTTCGGTTCTTGTAATGAGGCTAGCACTTGTCTCAAGATTGCTGTCAGAGACGACATTTTCAGGACTGGTAACGGCAGTCGTTTCAGGCTTGACTTCATCAGCTCCGACCTGTCCTAGTCCAATTAGTGAAGCCCCGATAGCCAAACTTGAGGCAGCGATTGTGATCCAATGTTTCTTAACTTTATGAAGTTTGAAACGAACTTTGTTTTCCATAATTTTCCCCCTTGTATGGTGACTTGGTAAATTCATGCTGTAACATTTAAAACAACATGAACACCAAAAATTAATTTACAATTATATTTTAATCCTATTTTCTAATAACTTCAATAGAAAACTCATACATACTCATAGTTTAAATTAATAGTGCAATAGAGACGTTTGAGAGAAGTAGATGTTTGCACAAAAAAATCCAGGACCTGAGCCCTGGATTTAGGAGATTATGAAAAAGAAAAGTTTTAGGATGGTTGTAGTATACAAAGCGATTCCTAAAGTTTTCTTAAAGTGGAAGAAATTTTTTTCTTTCCCCATTAATTCACTTTCTCAGTTGCCACACCATTTTCATCAATGACATAGGTTTTGCCATCTTTTTCAAGGGTTGCATTGGTTGTGATTGGAGAACCGTAAAGATGTTTCCCTAATGAAGTTGATTTTTCGAAGTGATAGAGCTTACCGTCAATTTCCTTCCAAGTTGGTTGGTAGTCAGAAATTACTCTTGGCTCAAGATAGCATAGGTAGCCTTTATCAGTGCGGTAGAATCCTGTTCGAACGATTCCATTTTCGTCTGAAGCATATGCGTAATTAGTGTCATTACGCAATAATTCCGCGTAAGAACCGAAAAGATAGGTCTTACCGTCTATAGATGCTGTTCTATTATAGTAGTAGTGCTTTTCGCTTGGATCTAGGTAATAGGTCTTACCGTCAATTTCTCTCCACCCGGATAATAATTTTCCTTCTGAATCTGCAAGATATAAACTATTATATGATTTAGCGGAACCATTAACAAGAAGTTGGCCATCTTGATTGAAATAATAATAATTTCCGTCAATTAAAAGGACATTATCTTTAGCTTGTAGACCGTCTTCTTTAAAGTAAACACGGTGACCGTTTATTGTGTACCAGCCGAAAACTTGTGCTCCATCATTGCCAAAGTAGTGAATATATGAACTAAAGGAATGGAATGCATTACGAAGGAGTTCGCCACTGTTCTTATCGAAATAGTAGTATTTTCCATCTATAAGGATACGCTCACCTTTGATTTGTTTCCCAGTGCCATCAAAGTAGAGTTGAATACCATCAATAGTCTGCCATCCGGTAGCTACTTGTCCTTTATCTTTGAGGTAGGTCCAGTCACCATCTTTATCTTGAACAAAGGTATTTCGAAGTGACGATGTCACACGTCCTTGGTCATCAATTTCGTAGGTCATTCCATTGAGAGTTAGACTACTATTGGTCCACATAACCCCACTATCCTTGTCAAAGTAGTAAGTATCACCATCAATGTCTACTAGGCTACCTTTGACTTGCTTACCATTTTTATCAAAGTAGAGTTGAACACCATCAATGGTTTGACGACCAGTTAGGAGCTTGCCATCAGTATCGTAGTAGTACCAGTTCCAATTGTCATCACGAACAAATTGGTTTTTGGCCGTAAACTCAGTTGCAACTCCCTCATTATCAATCGTATAGGTCTTGTCATCGACTTTCAAAGTATCGTTAGTGAGGATAATAGTGGTGTACATACCAGCGTGGTGTTCAGGAAGATACCATTTTGTTAGACGATAGCGCTTGCCATCGATTTCTTTCCATGTAGGTTTATCAACACTTTTTACCTCAGGTTGGAAGTAGTGCAGTTGACCATCTAAGCTTCGTTGGACGCCCTCTAGGAGGACACCGTTTTCATCAGTTCCATAGATTCCAGTGAAATTAATTCCACCCAAAATTTCGTTTTTAGAAAAGAAGGCTCCAAAATAGTTTTTTTCTATTTTACTATCTTTGACTAGATAAAGTTTCCCGTCATAACGTACAACACCATCGACGACTTGACCATCTGAAGCAAAGATATATTCTGTTCCATCGATAATTTGTTTACCAGTTAGGACTTCTCCATCTGCATTAGTTCGATAGGTATATTTTAATCTCACTTTAGCCCCTGGCTTATCAACAACGCCATAAGCATCTTTGACTAATTGTCCTTTTTCAAATAGATAGTTTTTACCATTGATTGAATAGATGCCATTAGAAGCATAGATACCGGTATCGGTGAAGTACAAGTGTTTTCCATCAATATCTTGCCAACCAGTCACAGCAGCGCCATCATTTCCGAGATAGTATGAACGGTAGTCCTTTGATGCAGGACTAATTCCACCAACATTGACTGAGGCCCATTGATTTTTAACCATACGTCCATTGGTTTTATCAAAGTAATAGGTTTTACCATCAATCTGAACGATTTTATCTTTTGCTTGACGACCGTCTTTATCGAAGTAAAGTTGGTAACCATCAATGGTTTGAAGTCCTTTAACAGCGTGGCCCTTTTCATCACCATAATAAAAATTAACATTTTCAGGGAAGGTGAAATCTACCTTATCCCAAATAAAGGATTTTCGAGCTAGACGTCCTCTCTCTCCAAAGACATAGGTTGTGCCCCCTACATTAACAGCAACATTCTTAAGCAGTTCGCCATTTTCATCAAAATAGTGAATGAAACCAGCTGCTGTTTTAACGAGACCTGTGGCACGTATGCCATCTCGGTTGAAGTAACTAGTATGGTATATGTAGTTTGTTTTATACCGTGAGATAATCTGTTTTTCAGACCAATTGCGGTAAGAATTTTTGAGAAGGGCACCGGTGTTTTGATCTAAGTAATAGGTTTTTCCATCAACTGTGATTTCTTGACCTTTGAGTTGTTTCCCATCTTTGTCAAAATAGAGTTCAACACCGTCCACATATTGGAAACCAGTCAATTTTTCACCTTGTTCAGTGATATAAGACCATTCCCCCTCATCATTGGCTTCAAAATGTCCACCAGTAATGTTTGTAGGCAGTTTAGTTCTCTCTGTCACAACCCCATTCTCATCTATTTGATAATGTTTTCCATCTTTATCGAGGTAGCAATTGACTAGGAGCATACCAGTATGGTCATCTAAATAATAGTTCTTTCCATTTACCTCAACAAATTGGCCTTTGACCTGTTTTCCATCTTCTTGGAAATAGTATTCGCGATCTTCTACATTATTCCATCCAGTGAGATTTTTTCCGTCCTTGGTATAGTACCAATTGCCTTGATCGTCGGATGTGAATTTACCTCGAGTGATAGAGATTTCTTGTCCTGATAATGGATGCTCACTGACCTCAGTAATCTCTGACTTATTTTCATTTGTATTTTGTTTGTCGGTGGCAGGTTCAGCACCCCTATCGGTTGTAGCTGTCTCACTAGATTGAGCGGTTTCAACCTTTTTATCGGCCTCGTTACTAGGCTGTGTAGCAGTTGTTTCTGTTGGCTGAGTAGCGACATTAGTAGGTGTAGTGTCAGTAGATACTGCTGCACTAGAAGTATTCTCGACAACTGTACTCGTTGGAGCTACTTCGGTTCTTGTAATGAGGCTAGCACTTGTCTCAAGATTGCTGTCAGAGACGACATTTTCAGGACTGATAACAGCAGTCGTTTCTGGTTTAACTTCATCGGCTCCGACTTGCCCTAGGCCAATCAGTGAAGCCCCGATAGCCAAACTTGAAGCAGCGATTGTAATCCAATGTTTCTTAACTTTATGAAGTTTGAAACGAACTTTGTTTTCCATAATCTTCCCCCTTGTATGGTGGCTTGGTAAATTCATGCTGTGACATTAAAAACATCATGAATACCAAAAATTAATTTACGATTATATTTTAATTCTATTTTCTAATAATTTCAATAGAAAACGGATACAAAAATGCCATGATTTTATAAAAAGATTCTTATATTCGTGATAGTTATAGCCTATAAAAGGGTTTTCCTAATTTATTTATTTTTTCGTCTATAGATATCATTGAAAGATATATTGTCCCCATACAGTTTGAGAAAAAGACTCTTTTTTTCAAAAATCATCCTGTGTAAAATAGAGGGCATAAAAACATGAGAGGTGATTGCAATGACAAATCGTTACGACTTAAATAAAAATTTGGCACAGATGCTTAAGGGGGGCGTCATCATGGACGTTCAAAATCCTGAGCAGGCACGTATCGCTGAGGCGGCAGGAGCGGCTGCAGTCATGGCCTTGGAACGCATTCCGGCCGATATCCGTGCAGTGGGTGGTGTGTCACGTATGAGTGATCCTAAGATGATTAAGGAAATTCAGGACGCTGTTAGTATTCCAGTGATGGCTAAGGTGCGTATTGGTCATTTCGTGGAAGCACAGATTTTGCAGGCGATTGAGATTGATTATATCGACGAGAGTGAGGTTTTGACACCGGCCGATGACCTTATTCATGTGGACAAAACCAAATTTGATGTGCCTTTCGTCTGTGGAGCCAAGGACCTTGGTGAGGCTCTTCGCCGTATCTCTGAAGGGGCATCAATGATTCGTACCAAGGGTGAACCTGGTACTGGTGATATTGTTCAGGCTGTTCACCACTTGCGACTCATGAATCAAGAGATTCGCCGTATTCAAAATCTTAGAGAAGATGAACTATATATTACTGCTAAAGATTTGCAGGTGCCAATTGATTTGGTCCGTTATGTCCACGAACATGGCAAGTTGCCGGTTGTCGATTTTGCGGCAGGTGGTGTAGCGACGCCAGCGGATGCGGCGCTTATGATGCAGTTGGGTGCTGAAGGTGTCTTTGTTGGTTCAGGTATTTTCAAATCAGGAGATCCGAAAAAACGTGCGGAAGCCATTGTCAAAGCAGTGACTAACTATAATCGTCCGGACATTTTGGCGCAAGTGTCAGAAGATTTGGGGGAAGCCATGGTTGGTATCAACAAGGATGAAATTGACATCTTAATGGCAGAGCGAGGAAAATAGATGACAAAAATTGGAATACTGGCTTTGCAAGGTGCTTTTGCAGAACATGAGCAGGTCTTGAACGGACTTGGAGTTGAAACAGTTCAAATCAGAAATCGACAGGATTGGGAAGCGCACGCTGATTTAGATGGGCTCATTCTACCAGGGGGAGAGTCGACAGTCATGGGAAAACTCTTGCATGATTTAGACTTGTTTGAGCCGATAAAGGCGAAAATTGATTCGGGCTTACCTGTATTTGGAACCTGTGCAGGTCTGATTTTGTTAGCCAAAACCATAGTAGGGGACCAAACAAAACATTTGGCAAGTATGGATATCAATGTAGCCAGAAATGCCTATGGTCGCCAATTGGGCAGTTTTGTCACAGATGCTGAATTTAAAGGAAAAGGGGAAATCCCAATGGTCTTTATTCGTGGGCCAATTATTGAAGCTGTTGGAGCAGAAGTGGAGATTTTAGCTCAAGTCAATGGGGCAATTGTGGCAGCTAGAGAAAAGCAGATGTTAGTGACCTCTTTTCATCCAGAATTAACGGGTGACGAAAGGGTACATGCTTATTTCCTAGATATGATTAATCCGGCAAAAGAAGAAAAGCTTTGATTCAAATTTCATAAATTCATTTACTTCTCCTTCACGCAAAAAAATCCAGAACCTAGGCCCTGGATTTAGGAGATTATGAAAAAGAAAAGTTTTAGGATGGTTATAGTATATAAAGCAAAGCCTAAAGTTTTCTTAAAGTGGAAAAAAGTTTACTTGTGATATGAAAAAGGAAGTTGACAGTTGGTCGACTTCCTTTTTAGCGATTCCTAAATCAAAGTAATTATGAGATATCAATAGTTGTTATTTGAATTATTTTCTTATACTTCACCAGGTCCCATCAAATGTCCATTACCGTCAGCATCGAATTTGAAGGCACCAGTGTTTGTTCTAACAATGGTATTTTCAGCGCGTGCCCCATTCTTAGCATCGTAATAGTGGACAGTTCCGTCATCGTCAAATTTGAATTCACCTCTAAGTTGTCTACCGTTTTGGTCGAAGTAAACATGAATGCCGTTTAAGGTTTGAGGTCCTGTCAGTTTATCCCCTTTAGCATCAACATAGTAGTAGAAATCTTCACGATCTAAATCTTTACTTTCTCTTGGGTACTGTCCATCCTGATCTACGAGATCATTTCCAGGAATGGTAATAGTGAAGTGGAAGATGCGATCACCATCGAGATTTCGGTAATTCCAGTTGTAGACATGAACAAAGCTATCAGTGACGAGAGCACCAGAGTTTTTATCATAATAGTGTCCATCAGGGGCGAAGCGTCCCTTGACTTGTGCGCCATTAGGAAGGAAGTAAAAGCGACTATTTCCAAAGGTTTGAGGTCCTGTTAATGGCTTACCATCAGCATCGAGATAGTACCAGGCAGTAGTATAGACATTTTGATTGTTGATGTCATCACGACCAATATAAGTTAAGATTTCTTTAAAAGCATTGGTTACGAGAGCACCAGAATCTTTATCATAGTATTTACCATTTGGTGCAAAATGTCCCTTGACTTGTATACCAGTGAAATCATCAAAGTAGACTTTAACACCATTGATAGTTTGTTCTCCCTTGAGTTTATCACCTTTATCATTGACGTAAACCCAGTTGCCATCTTCAGTTTCAAGATAGCGTTTTGTTACAAGTGCACCAGAGTCTTTATCAAAATAGCGACCATCCTCTGCAAAACGTCCTTTGACTTGTTTGCCATCCTTGTCAAAGTAGACTGGAATGTTGTCAACGAAGTTGAGACCGATGAGGTTTTTACCGTTTGCATCCTTGTAGTACCAGTTGCCCTCGTTATCACTATAATAGTGACCACCAAAAACTCGTGGTGCCTTGTCTAGGGAGATTGTAGGAATGACGGGAGTGTCTGTTTCTTCACCAGGTTCCATCAAATGTCCATTACCATTTGCATCGAATTTGAAGGCACCAGTGTTGGTTCTGACAATGGTATTTTCAGCGCGTGCACCGTTTTTTGCATCGTAATAATGAACGGTACCATCTTCGTCAAATTTGAACTCACTTCTAAGTTGTCTACCATTTTGGTCGAAGTAAACATGGATGCCGTTTAGGGTTTGAGGTCCTGTCAGTTTATCCCCTTTAGCATCAACATAGTAGTAGAAATCTTCACGATCTAAATCTTTGCTAGAAAGTGGGTAATGACTCATATCAATAAAGTGTGATTTACCGTCAGATCCTATAGCAGAGTCGTTCGGAATAGTAAGCATAAATTTAAGAACACGATTTCCGTCTTGATTTTGGAAATTCCAGTTATAAATATGAACAAATCTATTAGTTACAAGCGCACCAGAATCTTTGTCATAGTAATGTCCATCAGGAGCAAAACGTCCCTTAACTTGTGCTCCATTAGGGAAGAAGTACATGTTTGTACCACCAAGATTTTGAGGACCTTTAAGTGGCCGTCCGTCGGCATCAAGGTAGTACCAATCAGTAGTATAAATGTTTTGACCGTTGATATCATCACGACCAATATAAGTTAAGAGTTCTTTAAAGGTCTTGGTTACAAGAGCACCAGAATCTTTGTCATAGTATCGGCCATCCTCTGCAAAACCACCTTTGATTTGAATACCGTCTTGGCTAAAGTAAACAGGAACATTATCCACATAGTTCAGCCCGACAAGATTTTTGCCATTTGCATCCTTGTAATACCAGTTACCATTATCATCACTATAATAATGTCCACCAGAAATATGAGGTGCATTTTCAAGTGTTACAGAAGGTGTGACTGGCTTTTCATTTTCATCGATTGGGGCAGGTTGTACACTGTTTTTTGTAGGTGTTTTTGTTTCTTCGACAGGAACAGGTTCAGTGACTTTTTCTGCCGAAGTTTTTGTAGTAGAGGCTTCTGAAGTTGCCGTTTTAATAGGTATAGCTTTATTTGCCTGATTATCTTGATTGCTAATTTCTTGTTCAGAAGTGATTTCTACTGGTGATTCGCTTGCTAATTCAGATGATGCGACTTCACTGCTAGGAGCTTCACTAAGAACCGTACTTGTACTAGTAGGTAGCTCAGTATTAGTTGAAATAGGATTTGTAGTAGGTGCTTTGACCTCAACATTAGTTACTGCAGTTTCTTGTGCAGGTGCAAGAATCTCAGTTGGTTGACTAGAAGTTTCAGGTGTTTTCGCTTCATCCGCAAATGCAGGTCGTGCGAGTAAAGTAAAAGTAGCTAGAGCGGTTGCGCAAGAAAGTGCCATAAGGTGTTTCTTTGGGTTAGTCCTTTTCGTAATCATGATAAATTCCCCTTCATCTTAAAATCTTTTCAGTCTAAAAACTGAAATAATGCAAAAATAACTTAATTACAATTGATTGATGACTTAAATCTCTGTAAGGTAGCCGTTTTCATCAATATGATAATTTTTTCCATCAATATTGGCATTACGATTACGCCACATTTGACCATTGTTTGGATCGAAGTAAAGCTTATGTCCCTTGTAGTCTACAATTTCTCCCTGAACTCTTATTGGGAGACCAGCTGCATCACGGAAGTAGTAGTATTCACCCCAAACTTGTTGAAGTCCAGTTACTGCAATACCGTCTTTATCGAAATAGAGCCATCCAGGAATATAACCATGTGAATATTCAAAAAGCATATTTTTGTCGTTATAAATCATACGATTTTTGACAAGTTCACCAGTATAAGGTTCAAAGTAACGGATACCTTCTGGGAACCTAATAAATTGCCCCATAACATTGGTTTGGCTGTCATTGTTGTTGAATCCGATTCCTCGAGCTTGTCGTCCGTATTCAAAATAATAATATTCTTTTTCGCCTTTCTTTTGCCAGCCTGTAACGTATTGTCCGTCGTCGCCGAGGTAAAATGTTCCGAAATCCATGCTCTTATAGCCACCAGGAATTCCCCCTAGAGATCTGACATAGCGGTTTCGCCAAAGTTCACCATCATGTCCAAAGTAGTATGGCTTGCTATCAATGTAAACTTTATGGAAGTCATCCCAATCTCCTTGGTACCAAGGAATGGAGACTCTATACGCAGTGTCAGGATAGAAATAGTAACGGTTTCCATTAATATCTTGCCAGCCTGTTACAGCCACACCATATTTACCAAAGTAACGGTATTCATCGTGAGGAAAATCAGCTACCTTGACAAACTGTTCAGTTATCCTATGCCCTAGATTCTGGTCGTAGAAATAATAATGGTTATTACGTTGGACAGACTCACCTTTGGCTTGTTTACCATCTTCATGGAAATACACGTGCTGATTGTCAACAACGTGTGCGCCTATAAGGTCTTTACCGTCTTTTTTGTAGTGCCAACTACCTTGTACGTCACTATACCATTGACCACCTGTAATATTTTCTTCAGGATCTTCGTCTTGAATTTCTGTGTTTTCATCGTTATTGAAGGAAGAAACATCAGTCTTAAGTCGATTTTCTGAGATGTCCTCATATCTAGCGTTTTCCATACTAGCAGTTTCACTTACTGTAGCTCCTGTTTTAGAAGTAGGTATTTCTGATCTTGTTGAATTTGTTTCAGAGATAACTGTACTTGAAGCCTCTGAAGCGGGTTTAGCTGTTTCAGGAATAGCTGTAGTATCAGTGGTAACACTTGTAGCTTCGCTATTGATAATGCTTGTGCCTGTTGGTGCATCTGTTGTAGTTGCTGTTGGATTTTCATCAAGTGTCTTAGTCTCAACAGTAGCCACTACATTTTCTATAGCAGGTGCGACAACTTCGGTCTTAGCATTCGTATCAGATGCTTTTACTTCTTCCGCAAATGCAGGGCGAGCAACTAGGGAAAAAGCAGCTAGTGCGGTTACACAAGAAAGTGCCACAAGGTGCTTCTTGTACACGTGCCATGGATAATTCATTTCAGTATTCATGATAGACTCCTTTCATAAAATGAACACCGATGTTTGGGTGGTTATAAAGGAGCTCGCCGTTAAAATAGTGTTAAAAGTAGGCAAATCTGTTAAAACGACTGAGTCCCATATCTAAATCTCTCATGTCATGACCATAAGAAGATTTTATAGGGGAGCACGTCAAACGTGTGGCAAGGAGAATATGCTTATGCTGTGTAATTCATATCTAGAAACAAGTGTCTTCACTTATTTATCCTAATACTTTTATTTCTCTCCTTTCGTTTTATTATTGAATCCAGCCTATGGCATATGTCTTTAAATACAAAAAACTAGAACTTTTAGTTTGAAACATTCTCTCTAAAGCTCTAGTTTTGTATTATAGACAGATGTGTGTATGAAAAGAGCCTTAGATTATCATGCCAAAGTGCCTAAGGACCAGTTTTCATGCATAAAAAATTATTTTGACGTTAGAATTCTAAAGCCAAGTTCCTAATCCTAATCCCTCTGTAGTACACTTTCAACGTTTTGGTAAAACGCTTACATGCTCACCTATCTTTATTATAATACTTTTTTAATTACAAACAAGTTTTTTTACAAGATAATCGTAAATGTTAAAAAAATGTCATAATTGGGTTCTGTTTGAATGACAGTGATTGATTATATGAAAAAGGAAGTTGACCAACTGTCGACTTCCTTTTGTGTTTTTTTAAAGAACATTTAGACAAACATACTTACTATAATAAGATAAATCTCACAATTGAGTAGGACGTCCGTTTTCATCAAAGAGATAGGTTACTCCGTTAATGGTACGTGTCTGATTAGTAACAAGTTCGCCAGAATTTTCATCATAATAGCGAGTTCCTTTATAATCTGAGATAAATTGTCCTTTGACTTGTTTACCATTATTTCTGAAGTAGAGATGTTGTCCGTTTATAACCTGATCGAAAATAAGCGCTTTTCCGTCAGGACCAAAGTAGTACCAATCTCCCCCCCAGTTAAAGAATTGGTTAGTTAAAGCAGCACCTGTCTCAGCATCAAAGAAGTATGTAGGTGCAGCTTTTGAAGTGCTATTATAGTAATTTTCATTATAAGGGTTAACTAATAAGCCACGGACTTGATCATAATAATGCCCATATCTTGATTCTGGTCCATCAGAGAAATAATAGATCTTACCATTAATCTCTCGTAGCCCTTTGACTTTTCGACCGTTTTCATCAAGGTAAAACCAATTATTGCCTGATTTTATGAGACCGGTTTTGTGGATAGCAGCACCTGTTTCTTCATCATAATATGGAAGAGTGTTGTAGGGTCCTAATCCACCTCGAATAACTTCACCCCAAGAATAAACACAATAGTCTTTTCCATCTATTGTCATTCTACCGAAATCCCCATTACTATCAAAGTAGTATAATTTGTTTCCGGCCTTGAAAAATGTATTTTTAGGGATTTCTTGCCGAGCACCAGTGTCTTTATCATAGTAATAGCCGTCCAAAACAAGGTCCTTAGCTTGACCACCGAAGTAGTAAGGGTGGAAATAGACATTTACACCATCGATGGTCTGAGACCCTTTTAGTAAGATTCCCTGATCATTAGCATAATACCACTTGCCTTTATGGGTAAAGTAACGACCTTTGACTAGGGCGCCAGAATCTTTATCGAAGAATTTTTCAGCCGGAGTATAGCTAGCATGATCCTTTTCAGTAATTAATCGTCCATCTTTAGTAATGAAGTTACCCTTAACTTGAACACCAGTAATAGTGTCGAAATGGACTTGTACACCATCAATAGTTTGTTCTCCTTTTAGGATTTTACCTTCAGAACCAATATAATACCAAGCATCGTTGATTTGCACATAGTGATTCTTTCCTAAATCAGTCTTGGCACCAGAGTCTTTGTCGTAGAAGTAACCGTCTTCGTCAAATCCACCTTTAAGTTGTTTACCATTTTGAGGGTTGAAGTAAATGGCTACATTATTAATGATTTGAGCTCCTTTGAGTCGTCTACCTTTACTATTTACATAGTACCAATCTGATCCGACTCGCACATAGCTATTGGTTACAAGAGCTCCAGTGATACCATCATAGTATTTACCATTCACGGCGAAATCACCTTTTATTTGAGTTCCCTTTTGTTTGTCAAAGAAGTATTCGGTATTTTTGATAACAGCTAACCCTTTAACGGGATTACCCTTATCGTCTATATAGTACGTTTTATCTTTGACTGTAATGAATTGATTATAAATTAATCCTCCAGTATCTTTATCGTGGAACCTGTCATTAGAGTCAAATGTTCCTTTTGCTTGTACACCATTGTTATCAAAATAGACATCAACACCATCAATTGTATGGTATCCTGTTAAGATTTTTCCATCATTACCAACATAGTACCAATTCTCTTTGATTTGGACGTAACGGTTTTTACCAAGGTCAACGAGATTACCATCTTGATCATAGTACCGTCCTTCAGCAAAATTATCGAATATTTGCCAACCACCGTAATTGTTAGAGTAATTTCCTAATTCGTGGAAGTACACTTGCTTTCCATCAATGGTTTGAGGTCCGGTTAATGGTTGTCCTTGATTATCCAGATAATATCTCTCGTTTTGACCAGTAGTACTATTATAGGCAATGACGTATTGATTTTTGACTAAGGCACCGGAATCCTTATCATAATAGCGGAAATTCTTACCTGAATAATCAGATATGAATCTGCCTTTGACTTGGACACCAGTGTTCTCGAAGTAAACATCCATACCATTAATCGTTTGTCTGCCTGTTAAAATTGTGCCGTCATCTCCAGCATAGTAACAATATCCATTTAAGTGGAAGAAGCGGTTTGTTCCGAAATCAACTTGTTTACCTTTATCATCATAATAACGACCATTTTCGGCAAATTTATTAAAAACTTGTTCAGGTTCAAAATAATACAATGCCCCATTGATTTCTTTGACACCAGTAAACTTATAGCCGTTTTCATCAATGTAATAGGTTTTATCACCATACATATTCACAATACGATTGGTGACGAGCCAACCATTATTTTTGTCATAAAAACGGTTATCAGCTGCAAAGTGTCCTTTAACTTGTTTGCCATCAGTGTCAAAATATACATTCATGCCATCAATGGTTTGAGGCCCTTTTAAAATCTTGCCATCTTTACCAATGTAGTACCAGTGAGTGTGAAGTTGGTAATAGCGATTGGTACCTAAATCAGTTCGTTTGCCTTCTTTATCATAATAATAGCCATCAGGACCAAATTCGTCTTTGATTTGTGCAGGTGAAAAGTAGTACCAAGCACCTCCAATATTTTTTTGACCTGTAACTCTATTACCATTTTCATCTACAAAGAAGTCATACATTGAATGAACAAAGCGATTAGTCACCAAGGCACCAGAATCCTTGTCGTAATAATGCTCATCACTAGCAAAGTCACCCTTTACTTGGATACCATCGTAATTGCTAAAATAGACTTTAACACCGTCGATAGTTTGAGGTCCTTTTAAAATCTTGCCATCATTTCCGATGTAGTACCACTTATTATGTAATTGAACATAGTGATTGGTACCAAGATCGGTCCGTAGACCATTTTTGTCATAATAACGACCTTCAGGGTCGAATGACTCTTTTAACTGGGCGCCAGAATCGTTAAAGTATGTCCAATCTCCGTTAATTTTTTGATGACCGATAAGCCTATAACCTTCTTTGTTTACATAGTAGGTGTTATAGCCATCATTGACATAACTGGACGTAACTAGAGCACCAGAATCTTTATCGTAAAAGTGTTGATCTAAGCCAAATCTTCCTTTTACTTGTCTACCTTTATAGTCAAAATAAACCTTAACACCATCGATAGTATGACCATCAATGTAGTCATCGCCATTTTCATTTCTATAATGCCAAAAACCATCATCGTCAGTGTAATACTCACCACCTGTAACATTTTCCACTCGAGAAGACCATGGTGGAGGTGGGTAAATACCTCTGTCGGTAACATCTATAGTACGGTCTTCATGGGATGCAGTTTCTTCCGCAGTTTTTTCTGTCACACTTGTTGCGACAGATGATTTAGATTCTGAATTTTGTGTTTCAGAGGCTGAAACAAATGTGCTTGTGACTTCAGAGCTTGGTTTTTCAGAGACTGTTTCTGATGAAGCCACTTCAGAGGCAGCTACTGGTGCTTCTGATACTGTAGCAGTTTCGCTTGAAGCAGTAGAAGGTGTGTTTTCTACTGGTTTGGCTGTGGCTTCATTAGTCGCTGGAGCCTCAACGTCAATAGCGCCTTCTTTGATGATGGCTTCAACAGTCGCTTCATTAACAGGGGTATGGTGTTCTTCAGCTGAAGCGTAGTTAAGGCCTGCAAAACTCAATCCTAAAGTAAGCCCTGTCACTGCAATAGTTACCCAATGTTTTTTAACTTTGTGAAGTTTAAAATGTACTTTCTTTTCCATGGTAATTCTCCTTTCATTTTAAACTTTTACATATCACAAATAAGGACTGTCATGAGATTTTATGAAAAGTGAGCATTAGGTAGGAGTACCTAACGATGTGGGTTAATTTTCTTATGACAACCCTTATTTTCTCCCAATCTCCTCAATTTCAGTATTGTGAGACTGCTCAAGGCAAACATGAGTTATAGAAAAATAATTCTGTGTAACACGATAATGCTTTGAAATATGTTCTCCTTTCTATGCTGAGACTATCTCGTTTTTTTTTAAGGCTATGGGACACAAAAAACTAGAGCTTCCTAGTATGAGGTGTCTCCTCTAGAGCTCTAGTTAGAAATGATGTTTTTTTAGAAATGAGCCCTAGTTTTATGGTTGAGCAACTTAGGAATGATTACCCTACAATAAACCGTATTTAGGCATTAGCGAAATAATGTCAAATCTTTTAGATAATCCCCTAAGTGTCCATTAAAACAAAAATCAAAGCGCTTACATTTTTGTCTAACTTCATTATAATCCTTTTTTAAGAATAAACAATAGAAACTAACAGAATTATCAAAAACAGGTAAAAAGGAAGTCGATTTTGAACGGCTTCCTTTTGTTATAAGCAGTTGAAATCATTAGTAACTTGTAAGAAATTATCTAAGGATATGACCAACGCCGTTATCATCAAAGAAATAAGTAACATGATTTACTGTCAAGGTCACATTTTCAGCACGATTACCAGAGTCAGGAAGGTAGTAGTAGATTTTATCATTTAAAATGACGAGTTTATCTTTAGCTTGTATGCCCTTCTTTCCGTAATTATAATTATCATCGTAAAAGTAGACATGCTTGCCATCGATGACTTGTTTTCCAGTCAGAATATTTCCCTTACTATTTGCATAATACCAGTTATTCTTATGTTCGAAGTATTTTCCGGTTACAAGGGCACCAGTCTCTTTGTCATAATAATGATCACCACGGTATGGATAATTAAACTCACCTTTCACTTTTTCGCCGTATCTAAAGTAGTACTGAATTCCGTCCAAGTATTTAGCACCGTGAAACTTCTTTCCTTTTTCATCAACATAAAACTCTTTGCCGCCATCCTCAACCAATCTATCTGTTACTAAAGCACCGTTATCTTTATCGTAATAGTGATTATCAGGAGCAAAATGGCCTTTGTATTGGACACCATTGGTGCCGAAATAAACGTTGACGTTATCAATGGTATGAGCACCAAGGAGGAGGTAACCCTTGTCATTGACATAGTACCAGTTACCTTCGGAATCACTAATATAGCGGTTTCGTTCAGTTGATTGACTTTTAATGCTGAGGACACCAGATTGGTCTGCCACATAGGTCTTACCATCGAAATCAAAAGTTGTATCTTTAACCTTTCGACCGTTATCTTTATCAAAATAGTAAACCTTGCCATCGATATCAACGAACTCTCCCTTAGCTTGGCGATGAGTTCCTAAATGGAAATACATGTCATAGCCATCAATAGTTTCGGCACCAACACCAGGTTGTCCATACTCATCGTAGTAGTACCAGTAGCCCTCTTTATCTTGAGAAAAATGAGCGCTCTTAGGTCGAAGGTCCTTAAAATCACTAGAAATGAATTTACCAACCCCATCATTATCAAATTCATAGATATTTGGAAATTCTCTCATAATATAGTGCGTAGGAATATTCAATCGTCTATTTCTAGCAATAGTTCCATCATTGTAGAAGTAATAGTTATTGAAAAATCTGTGCACGACCATGTTTCCATCATCTTGGAAAAAGTACCTATTACCATTGATGGTTTGCCATCCTGTGACTGGTAGGCCATCGGCACCAAAATAATACCTTTCGAGTTCAGGATGTTCTTTGCTGTCATAATTGGAATAAGGAGCAAAGTCAAATCTTATTTCTTTAGCATAGTTTTCTTCAGGAATGAATCGTCCAGCTTTGAAGGTGACGAGTCGGTTCGTCACAAGGGCGCCGTTATCTGGGTCGTAAAAATAGGATTTACCATTGACCTTACGGCGTTCACCCTTGACCTGTCTACCATTCGAATCAAAGTAATAAGTCAAACCATCAATGGTTTGTAGTCCAGTAACTAGTTTTCCATCTTTATCCATATAGTACCAGTGACCACCATTATCTTGTAGAAAAGCTGGATGGTTATTTGCCACCGTAACGATACCATTAGGATCAATATTCAGTTTGAAATCACCGTTGTTGAGATGTGTGTCTTTAACTAATTGTCCTGCATTTTCTTTGCCAGCATCTCCAAACAGATAGAGCTTGTCTCCGACCACGTTCAAGCCATAGCTAAGTTGACCGTTTCTATCAGGATTAAAGTAATAGGTTTGTCCTTTGATATCTTGTAAGCCAGAAACTCGCACGCCATCGCTACCTAGATAGTAAGTTTGACCATTTTCTTCAACAAATTCATCATGGAGCATACGTGCACTATCTGTAAAGTAATAGAGTTTTCCATCAATAGTTTCGAAACCAGGATGTTCTCGCTCTTTTTTGAAATAATAGCGTTCACCATTAATATCTTGCCATCCCATAAGCTTATTACCGTTGTTATCGTAGTAATAAGTTACGTAATAAGGATGTCTTGTAGTGATAAGACTTCCTAGATAGTTTTCTGTTTCAATACGTTCTTCTTTTTCGGTAACAAATCCATTCCTTTTTTCAGTAAAGGCAGAACGGTCAGTTCCTCTTGTGGTATTTTCGTTTGGGATATCACCGACAGGTGACACATTCTCAGCTGTAACACTCTCACTAGTTGTTGCACTCACCTCAGAATGTGCAGTTTCAGAATTAGCTAGTTCCGAACTAGCTGTACTTGTGACTTCAGAGCTTGTTTTTTCAGAAATAGTTTCTGTTGAAGTAACTTCAGAGGTGACTACTGGTGTTTCTGATACTGTGGCGGCTTCGCTCGAAGCGGTAGCAACTGTGTTTTCTGCAGGTTTAGCTGTGGCTTCATTACTTGCTGGAGCATCGACGTCAATAGCGCCTTCTTTGATGATGGCTTCAACAGTTGCTTCATTAACAGGTGTAGGTTGTTCTTCAGCTGAAGCGTAGCTGAGTCCTGCAAAACTCAATCCCAGAGCAAGTCCTGTCACTGCAATAGTTACCCAATGTTTTTTAACTTTGTGAAGTTTAAAATGTACTTTCTTTTCCATGATAATTCTCCTTTCATTGAAAGATAAATTGGAATTATATGTGTGAAATAAATATTATTCGTAAATATATTTAATAACTCTTCCATCACCGTTTTCATCGAAATGAACAACCTCAGCTTTCACCTTGTAACGAATTGAGTGGTTAAAAGTAATATCAACATTTTTAGCACGTTTTCCAGTTTTTGGGTAATAATAATGGTAGTAGTAGTCATTTCCCGCCCAAATTGTTCGCAATTCATCGTAGCCTAGTCTACCATCATCGTGAAAATAGTAGTAATCATCTCCAATCTTTTGTTCACCCTTATAACATTTACCATCACTACCAACATAGTAACGATAACCGTCAATGTCAACGAATTTGTCACGTCCTAAGTCAACAAGTTCACCAGTATTCTTGTCATAGTAATAACCATCATCAGCAACAATACCTTTAGCTTGTTTACCATCTTTATCAAAGTAAACCTTTACATTATCGATAGTTTTGTGTCCAGTTACCTTTTGACTATTTTCATCGACGTAGTACCAACTATTAGAATATTTTTTACCAAAATATCTAGTAATTGCACCAGTTGAGGTGTCTGCTAGACTAGGGTATCTATCGAATTGAAATACTTGAACATAATTATGGTCGATAGGCTCATTACCTAGGTCGGTGATAAAATGCCAAGGTTTTATTTGAACATAACGTTTTGTGACTAAAGCTCCGGTGTCCTTATCGTGATATCTACCATCTGGTGCGAAATCCCCTTTTAACTGTGGTCCATCAGGGTAGAAGTAGTAGTCCTCACCGTTAATAGTCTGATAACCTGACACCTTGTAGCCACTATTATCTAGGTAGTAGCGGAATGTAGTTGAGATACCATTAGCACGCCATTCACGAGCGATTCTTACAGTACGTTCTCTGAAAGTATTTCTTGCTAAGTTACCTGTATGTTTATCGTAATATTTACCGTTTTTTGCGAAACCTCCTTTTACTTGCTCTCCATTTTCATCGAAGAATACTGTTTCACCATTAATAGTATGCTCCCCTTTTAAAGCGATTCCTTCGGAACCAAAATAGTAAAATGGTTTTGTATCATCGCTAAATCCATTGTGGTTAGAAGGAACGTATAAGTTCCTAGCTAGATGACCATTATCATTCATATAATGGATATTGTGGTAGTCATCATAGAACAGTCCATTTTTTTTGATATCATCTTTCTTTTCAGTAATGACACCTTCTTGATCTGAAATATAAAGTTTATCGTTCACTTCAAAAAGTGTTCCAATGACACGCTCACCATCAATTTTATCGTAGTAGTATTTGTTTCCTCCTTGTTTAATAAACTCACCTTTAGATCGCTTTCCGTTATGGTCAAGATAATACCATTTACCATTTATCATAACTGATTGGTTGACTCCTAAATTAACACGAGCACCGGTATCTTTATCATAATAGTAACCATCGTCTGCGAACTGGTCTTTGATTTGTTCACCATAGACATTGAAATAAACAGCAACACCATTTATCGTTTGGGGACCGTGAAGGAATTTTCCGTCATACCCTGCATAATAGGTGACTTTTTTAATTTTAGGGTTAAGATAGTCATTCTCTAGGTGATAGATAGTAACGTATTGATTTTTGACAATTGTTCCTTGGTAGTCATAATAATAGCTGTTTTCAAAGTCATCGGTAACAATTTGGTTGCGATAGTTTAAAGCATATGGTACTTCAGAGAGTTTACCTTCATTATCAGCTTTATAGGTCTTACCATCGATTTGAATAAGAGAGTTGATAAGCATTTGTCCATTATGCAAATCATAGTAATGTTTTGGTAGACCTGAATTTGAGTAGCTAGCCTCACCTTTTAGTTGACGACCATTACTGTCAAAACAAACATGATAACTATCAACAATTTGGTTTCCAATGAGTTTCTGACCATTTTCATCGACATAGTACCAGTTTCCATTGTCTTCTACATAAGCATTGGTAACAAGTTCACCACTATCCTTGTCATAGAAGTGTCCATTCGGAGCAAAGTGTCCTTTAACTTGGACTCCACTGTCCTTAAAGTAAACTTTGACGTTATCAATGGTTTGTTCGCCAATGAGTTTATTGCCATCGGAGTTGTAGTAATACCAGTTGCCTTTATCATCGCTGACATATTGGTTATGGAATCTAGAATCACCTTGGATAGTAATGTTACCCTCTTTATCTGCGATATAATGGATACCGTTTAACTCAAAGGAAGTGTCCTTGACTTTACGGCCATTGTCTTTGTCAAAGTAGTAGATTTTATTATCAATATTAATGAATTCGCCTTTAGCTTGATGTCCTTCTGGACGAGATGATTCATGGAAGTAGAGTTCAAAGCCATCAATAGTCTTAGGTCCAGTGACTGGAAATCCGTCTTTGTTGAAGTAATACCAACGACCTTCGTAGTCCATCATAAATTGATTTTTTGGATATTCTATATTATTTTCTGAAGGAAGAGTATAGTAAATTGGGAACGGATAAGTCACAATGTTTAGTTGTTTATTGAGATAATCAGCCACCCCATTGTGGTCTGAATAAAATACATATGGCATAGACTTCCGAAGACCCTTTTCGATGATAGGAAATTGTTTGTTTTTGGCTAAGGCCCCTTTGTCATCAAAGTAGTAGCGTTTGTGATCTAATTCCATTAGTCTATGAACAGCAACTTGGCCATTGTCATAGATGTAATAGTCATCACCTAAAATTGTCTGACGACCTTTCTCAAGTGTGTTACCATTTTTATCGAAATAGTAACGTTCTAATCCAGGCATTACATAATAGTTTGGTTCGATATAAGCAGGTTCATTGAAGTAAACAACTTTACTATAGTTTTCTTCTGGAATATAGTGGCTGTCTTTGAATGTAATAAAACGGTCTGTTACTAGCTTGCCATCGTTTTCATCGTAAAAGTGGAGTTTATCGTCAACTTTCCTAAGTTGCCCTTTTACCATAGTGCCGTCATTGTTAAAGTAATATTGGAAACCGTTGATTTCTTTTGGTCCAGTAACCAGCTGCCCTTTTGTATCTACATAATAGGTAACACCATTTGCATCTGAAACGAAACTCTCTCTTTTATCTGTCTTTTTTGTGATACCTTCCGCTTCAACAGTGATGGTGAAATCGCCATCTTTTTGTGAGGTATCTAAAGTTGTTTTATCAGGAGAAGTACTTATGATGAGGTTTTCGTTGTTTGTAGGTGTATTTGTTGCACTTACCTCAGAATGAACAGTTTCAGAATTAGATGCTTCCGAACTAGCTGTGCTTGTGACTTCAAAGCTTGGTTTTTCAGAAACAATTTCTGTTGAAGCCACTTCAGAGCTAGCTACTGGTGTTTCTGACACTGTGGCAGTTTCGCTCGAAGCGGTAGCAGCTGTATTTTCTGTAGGTTTAGTTGTGGCTTCATTACTTGCTGGAGCATCGACGTCAATAGCGCCTTCTTTGATGGTGGCTTCAACAGTTGCTTCATTAACAGGGGTAGGTTGTTCTTCAGCTGAAGCATAGTTGAGACCTGCAAAACTCAATCCCAAAGCTAGTCCTGTCACTGCAATAGTTACCCAATGTTTTTTTACTTTGTGAAGTTTAAAATGTACTTTCTTTTCCATGATAATTCTCCTTTCATTTTAAACTGTCATTATTGAGAAGGAGTCTTTATAACTTCATTAACTAATGAGTGTTCCGTTTCCATCAGCATCAAAATGATAGGTTTCCCCTTTAATAGTAATGTCAATATTTGACAAACGGGCACCTGAGTTAGCATCGTAGTAGTGGATTTTACCATCGACGGTGACTAGTTCACCTTTGGCTTGTTTACCGTTACTGTGGAAGTAGACTGGAACATTGTCAATGGTTTGTTCACCGGTCAAGGCGTACCAGTTTGGACCAAAGTAATACCAACTACCTTCCCATTCATGGTATTGATTTTTAAGAGCAGCGCCTGTTGCTTCATCCAGATAGTAGATGTGGCTACTGTTAGGGATAGTATCACTGTAATACGCATAGATGAGCTCACCTCTACTTTGCATTCCGTAGTAGTATTTACGAGTAGGAAGTCCAAAGTAGTAGAGTTCGCCATCGATAACTTGAACGGAGACTAATTTGTTTCCCTTACCGTCTAAATAATACCAGTGATTATCTTTGGTTTTAACGAAACCAGCTTTTGTGACTTTTTTACCATCAAATCCGATATAGTCTCCACTATCTCCGTGGCCTGTGAATTCTCCGAAGGCCTGATGACCATCTCCAACGATAAGATTCACTTCTTCACCATGAACAATATGTGTTCCTGAGTAAACTTTTCTACCATCTTGACCAACATAATAGCGTTTGCCATCGACTTCGACGATTTGGTCTCGGACAGCAGCACCTGTGTCTTTGTCATAAAAATGATCAGCATTGGCAAAAATACCTTTGGCTTGGACACCGTCTTTATCAAAATAGACTTCTACACCACCTATAGTTTGAGCACCAATTAATTTATCGCCCTTATCATTGACATAGTACCATTTGCCATCTTTTTCGACATAACGGTTGGTAACGAGGGCTCCACTATCTTTATCATAATAATGGCCGTTTGGCGCAAAGTCCCCTTTAACTTGAGAATAGTCATCACGGAAGTAGACATTGACATAATCTATCACTTGTTCACCCTTTAAAGGATAACTAGATTTATCAACATAGTACCATTTACCTCCAGCAGTAACATAACTATTTTTGGCTGTAACTGGAGTCAATTTACCATTTTCATCTGCAATTGATGTTGGGTATCTATCATCTACAGCAATAAAAGTGAAAGCATTGGTGAGGATAGCACCTCTTACGCCGTTAATGTATTTAGAAAACTGAGCATAGTACCAGTTTCCATCAACTTGGAACAGTGGGTTTGGGCTGCCAGGGACATCATCTCTTAGTGAACCAGATTCATCAAAATAGTAGAGTTGTCCATTAATACGCTTGAATCCATGAACAACATGTCCATTTTCATCAGCATAAACGGAAGGTGTCCAGAGGTATCCTCTCAGGTACATGTATCTGATTTTACCCCAGCCATTATAGACTTTTTGTCCCTGTTCATTGTAATAACTTTCAGTACCATCAGGATTCTTGAATTTAGAATAATAGACCATGTCTGGTTGGAAGTAGTACTCTTTACCGTCGATGGTTTTAGGGCCAGTGTAAATATTACCGTCATTGTCATAGTAGTAATAAATGTCGTCGCTGGTTCCGTTAATGTAGCGAGTACTATGATAGAGGGCAATCTTATTATTCCAAAGTTCGCCATTTTCAGGATGGAAATAATATCCTTTACCCTCAATAACTACTCTTTGTCCTTTTGTTTGAAGCCCCTTGTCATTAAAGTGGTAAGTTTTGTCTCCAATTTCTTGAAGGCCAGTCACTTTTTCACCTGTCTTATCTACATAATACCAGTGGTTATCGCCAGTAGTAACAAAAGATTCAGTTGTTAGATGTCCAAGTTCACCATCATAATAATGTCCATCTTGGGCAAAGTTTCCTTTGACCTGTTTACCATCCTTGTCAAAATAGACATGCTGTCCATCAATTAGGTTTGGACCTGTCAGATCCTTGCCATCTTTTTTGTAATGCCAATTGCCTTGTTCATCACTATACCATTGACCACCCGTGATATTCTTTTCAGCAGAGGGAACTTGAGAATTAGGGGTATCAGTATCACTAGTTGTTGGTGACGAATTCTCAGCTGTAACACTTTCACTAGTCGTTGCACTTACCTCAGAATGTGTAGTTTCAGAATTAGCTACTTCCGAACTAGCTGTACTTGTGACTTCAAAGCTTGGTTTTTCAGAAACAGTTTCTGTTGAAGCGACTTCAGAGCTAGGTGCTGGTGTTTCTGACACTGTGGCAGCCTCGCTCGAAGCGGTAGCAGCTGTGTTTTCTGCAGGTTTAGCTATGGCTTCATTACTTGCTGGAGCATCGACGTCAATAGCGCCTTCTTTGATGATGGCTTCAACAGTTGCTTCATTAACAGGTGTAGGTTGTTCTTCAGCTGAAGCGTAGCTGAGTCCTGCAAAACTCAATCCCAGAGCAAGTCCTGTCACTGCAATAGTTACCCAATGTTTTTTAACTTTGTGAAGTTTAAAATGTACTTTCTTTTCCATGATAATTCTCCTTTCATTTTAAACTGTCGTTATTGAGAAGGAGTCTCTATAACTTCATTAACTAATGAGTGTTCCGTTTCCATCCGCATCAAAGTGATAGGTTTGCCCTTTAATAGTAATGTCAATATTTGACAAACGGGCACCTGAGTTGGCATCGTAGTAGTGGATTTTACCATCGACAGTGATTAGTTCCCCTTTAGCTTGTTTACCATCACTGTGGAAGTAGACAGGAACATTGTCAATGGTTTGCTCACCGGTAACTTTATCACCATTGACATCAACGTAGTAGAAATAGTCCTCACAATCGAAGTCTTTGCTTGAAAGTGGGTAGTGACTAATGTCTACTGGTATTGTGTTATCATTGGGATCAAGAATAAAATTATGTGGGTACTGGATAAAAAAGTTATCGACAGGATTACCGTATTTATCTTGAAATTTCCAGTTATAGATATGGACGTAACGGTTTGTTACAAGTGCACCAGTATCCTTATCATAGTAGTGTCCATCAGGAGCAAAACGTCCCTTAACCTGTGCTCCATTAGGGAAGAAGTACATTTTGACATAATCAAGTGTTTGAGGTCCTTTTAGTGGTCGGCCTTCCCTATCAAGGTAATACCAGTCCTTTGCATATATAGTTTCGCCATATATGGTACTACCAACGGAAGTCAATCCTTCTCTAAAAGTATTGGTCACTAGTTCACCAGAATCTTTGTCATAGAATTTACCGTTTTCAGCAACCCTTCCTTTGGTCTGAAAACCCCAAGGATTATCAAAGTATAGTTTTTGACCATTAATTTCAACTTCTCCTGTTGCAGCTGTACCATCTTTTGTAAAATAATACCAAAATCCATTACGTTCGAAAAAGCGATTTTTCAAGACTTTACCACTATGATCAACATAATAGACCTTATTATTTTCATAGATAAAACGATCTCGTAACATTTCTCCAATGTCATATTGTTTATACGTATTTTCTGGACGGAAGTAATAGAAATCGCCATTAATTTCCTGAAGTCCAAGAACTATTTGTCCTTTATCATCAAGGTAGTAGGTTGAATCATTTTCATTAACAAAGCCTGCATGGGTTACTTTGCAACCATTGTCTTTATCATAGTAGTACTTAGGCATGTAATAATATTTGGAGATAAACTTCGGATCTCTTACAAATCCTCCTTTAATCTGTTTACCATTATGGGGATCGAACATAACATCTTGTCCATCAATAATGTAGGCTCCTTTTAGTGGGCTACCGTATTTATTAACATAGTACCAATTACCATTAACTTCAACGTAACGATTGGTTACGAGATTTCCTGTATTGATATCGTAGTAACCTTTAAGGTCATTATATATATCTAAATAGGCCCCTTTGACTTGTTGTCCATTATCCCGGAAGAATACTCTTTGTCCCTTAATGATTTGGGAACCGATAAGGTTTTCTCCGCTTGCATTCTTATAATACCAGTTACCTTGTTCATCGCTATAGTAGCCGTTAGGGTTTGGAGCATCTTTACCAATCCCATTTTCATCAAAGTTATAAGTCATCCCATTGATCGTTAGGCTTGTATTTACAACACGAGCTCCAGAATCAGGATCATAGTAACGGAGGACCCCATTATCAAGAACAAGCTCTCCTTTAGCTTGACGGCCGTTTGAGTAGAGATAGACGATTTGTCCATTAATAAGGGTTTCCCCATCTTTAGGACGAATAGCATTTCCATCATCACCGTAGTAGTACCATTTATCATGTTCTTTAATTGTTTGTTTTTTGACTAACTGACCGGTTTCTGAGTCAAAATAGTAACGACGGGTAATGTTTGTGGGCGTTCCATATTTATTAGAAGTTGGAAGAGTCTTTCCATCTTCTAGCTCTATGCTGATTCCTTTTTGCATGACACCAGAGTTGATTTCGAAATAATAAAGATTACCATCAATCATACGAGTTCCTGTATATTTAGAACCGTCATTATTGATAAAAAAGGTTCTTCCTTCTTTATCTTGAACGAGACCTTCTTTTCTAACTCTAGCTCCGGTGTTAGGGTCATAATAGTGCATCTTATCAAGATTACCAGAATACTTTTCACTAAAGTCTCCTTTGACTTGAGTTCCGTCATAATCAAAATAAACTTCTTGCCTATCAATGGTTTGTTCCCCCTTGAGAGGAATACCATCCTTGTCAACATAGTACCAGTTTCCCTTATATTCTAGATACCGTTTGGTTTGTAGTTGACCAGTATTATCATCAAAATAACGGTATAGTTTGTAATTTACGATTTGTGGTCCTTTAATTTGTTTTCCGTCCTCCCAGAAGGAGACTCTTACGTTATCAATCGTTTGATCTCCAGTAAGTTTTTTCCCATTAGCATCTTCATAGTACCAATTCCCCTGTTTATCACTGTAGTAGTGACCGCCAGTGATATTATTTTCAGCAGAGGGAACTTGAGAATTAGGGGTATCAGTATCACTAGTTGTTGGTGACACATTCTCAGCTGTAACACTCTCGCTAGTCGTTGCACCTACCTCAGAATGTGTAGTTTCCGGACTAGCTACTTCTGAACTAGCTGTGCTTGAGACTTCAGAGCTTGGTTTTTCAGAGACTGTTTCTGTTGAAGCCACTTCAGAGGTGACTACAGGTGTTTCTGACACTGTGGCAGCCTCGCTCGAAGCGGTAGTAGTCGTATTTTCTGTAGGTTTAGTTGTGGCTTCACTAGTTGCTGGAGCCTCGACGTCAATAGCACCTTCTTTGATGATGGCTTCAACAGTCGCTTCATTAACGGGGGTAGGCTGTTCTTCAGCTGAAGCGTAGTTAAGGCCTGCAAAACTCAATCCTAAAGTGAGTCCTGTCACTGCAATAGTTACCCAATGTTTTTTAACTTTGTGAAGTTTAAAATGTACTTTCTTTTCCATGATAATTCTCCTTTCATTTTAAACTTTTACATATCACAAATAAGGACTGTCATGAGAGTTTATGAAAAGTGAGCATTGGGTAGAGTCCCTAACGATGTAAGTTAATCTTTTTATGGCAATCCTTATTTTCTCCCAATCTCCTCAATTTCAGTATTGTGAGACTGTTCAAGGCAAACATGAGTTATAGATAAATAATTTTTTGTAACACGAGAATGGTTTGAAATATGTTCTCCTTTCTATGCTTAGACTATCTCGTTTTTTTTAAGGCTATGAGACACAAAAAACTAGAGCTTCCTAGTATGAGGTATCTCCTCTAGAGCTCTAGTTAGAAACGATGTTTTTTTAGAAATGAGCCCTAGTTTTATGGTTGAGCAACTTAGGAATGATTACCCTACAATAAACCGTATTTAGGCATTAGGTAACTAATATCAATCTTTTAGATAATCCCCCAAGTGTCCTTTAAAGCAAAATTAAAACGCTTACATGTTCACCTAGCCTTATTATAATCCTTTTTTAAGAATAAACAACAGAAACTAACGGAATTATCAAAAATGTTAAAGAACTGACATAAAAGATTCTATATTTAGTTTCGTTAGTCAAATAAGAATTCACCTGTGTAAATCATTTATATTTTTAATTTTTGTTCCTCATAGACAGGACCTGGTCTTAGTCAGATGAAAAACTAGAGTCTTTCTATCTAAAATTTTCTTTTCAGAATTGTCTTTTTAGGGTCTACCTCTCTCATAGTTTTGCTATCTCTTAAGCTTATTTGAAGCTTGCTTTAATGTTCAAAAGCCTTTAAGGATAAGTGTTTGAAGGTGTTTGAGAATCAAAAACTTTCTATTTAAGACTTTACATGAAGTGTAAGGTCTCATTTTCGCTAATCAAAGTTAATATAACTGAGCGCATGGCAGAGATTTATGAAAAGAAGATGACTTTTTCCTATTTGTAATTTGTCTGAATATATCATAGAGTAGAGTCAACAACAGAAAAAGGATGATTGATATAGATGGAAAATAAGGTACGTTTTAAACTACACAAGGTTAAGAAAAACTGGGTAACTATCGGGGTGACCACTCTCTCAATGGTTGCCTTGGCAGGTGGAAGCCTCCTAGCTCAAGGAAAAGTAGAGGCCGATGAGACGAGCGCACCTAACGGTGACGGCTTGCAGCAACTGAGTGAGGATGGGACTGCCAGTCTAGTGATGACAACAACTGTTACTGAGCAAGCTAGTGCGCAAGCAAGTGTGTCAGCAATAGAAACAGTTGGAACAAACTCACAGGTGGTGACAAGTGTGGTCAGCCAAGAGACAACTGCTCAAGTACAAACTAGTCCAGTTGCCAGTCGGGAAGTGGCAGTTTCTTCGCAAACTCAAGCTAGTGCCCAAGAGACACAGACTACGGAACAGGCCTCACAAGGTCAGACATCAACTCAAGTAGCTGGGCAAACAAGTACTCAGTCCACTCCTAGAGTCTTGACCAATGCTGCACCAGCAATCGCCACACGCGCTGCTGACAGCACTATTCGTATCAATGCCAACCGCAACACTAACATCACGATTACGGCCAGCGGTACGACACCAAATGTAACCATTATCACAGGGCCAAACACTCCTAAGCCAAACGTGACGGTGACAAGTCCAAATGGCACAAGACCAAATGTGACCATTGTAACGCAGCCAAATCAACCAAACAAACCTGTTCAACCGAGTCAACCGTCTCAACCTAATAAGCCAGTCCAACCAAGTCAGCCAAGTCTTGACTATAAACCAGTAGCTTCCAACTTGAAGACTATTGATGGCAAGCAGTATTATGTTGAAAATGGCGTTGTGAAAAAGAACACAGCGATTGAACTTGATGGTCGTCTTTATTATTTCGATGAGACTGGGGCTATGGTGGATCAAAGTAAACCTTTGTATCGTGCCGATGCCATTCCAAATAACTCTATCTACGCGGTTTATAACCAGGCCTACGACACGTCAAGCAAGAGTTTTGAACACTTGGACAATTTCTTGACGGCTGATAGCTGGTATCGTCCAAAACAGATCTTGAAGGACGGGAAAAATTGGACAGCTTCAACTGAGAAAGATTATCGTCCCCTTTTGATGACTTGGTGGCCAGACAAGGTGACACAAGTCAACTACCTCAACTATATGAGTCAACAAGGCTTTAGTGATAAGACCTATACGACCGACATGATGAGCTATGACTTGGCAGCTGCTGCCGAAACGGTTCAACGAGGAATCGAGGAACGTATTGGTCGCGAGGGCAATACCACTTGGCTTCGCCAGTTGATGTCAGATTTCATCAAAACACAGCCTGGCTGGAACTCTGAGAGTGAGGACAATCTCTTAGTTGGTAAAGATCACTTGCAAGGAGGAGCACTGACTTTCCTCAATAATAGTACGACAAGTCATGCCAATTCAGACTTCCGCCTCATGAACCGCACACCGACTAACCAAACGGGGACACGCAAATATCATATTGACCGTTCAAATGGTGGTTACGAGTTGCTCTTGGCAAACGATATCGACAACTCTAACCCAGCTGTTCAGGCTGAACAACTAAACTGGCTCCACTACATCATGAACATTGGGTCTATCCTTGGCAATGATCCAAGTGCCAACTTTGACGGTGTTCGTATCGATGCGGTGGACAATGTGGATGCGGACCTCTTGCAGATTGCTTCTGATTACTTCAAGGAAAAATACCGTGTCGCAGATAATGAAGCAAATGCCATTGCTCATTTGTCAATCCTTGAAGCTTGGTCATACAACGACCACCAATACAACAAGGATACCAAGGGTGCTCAGTTGTCCATTGACAATCCCCTACGTGAAATGCTTTTGACAACTTTCTTGCGTAAGAGCAATTACCGTGGTAGCTTGGAGCGCGTGATTACTAACTCTCTTAACAACCGTTCAAGTGAGCAGAAACACACGCCACGTGATGCCAATTATATTTTCGTGCGTGCCCATGATAGTGAAGTGCAAGCTGTTTTGGCCAATATCATCAGTAAGCAGATTAATCCAAAAACAGATGGATTCACCTTTACTATGGATGAGCTCAAACAGGCCTTTGAAATCTACAATGCGGACATGCGTAAGACTGATAAAAAGTACACTCAGTACAATATCCCGGCTGCCTATGCCACAATGTTGACCAACAAGGATAGTATCACTCGTGTTTACTACGGAGATCTCTTTACCGACGATGGCCAATACATGGCTGAAAAATCACCATACTATAATGCCATCGATGCTCTGCTCCGTGCTCGCATCAAATATGTAGCAGGTGGTCAAGACATGAAGGTCACTAAGCTTAATGGCTATGAAATCATGTCGTCTGTGCGTTATGGTAAGGGTGCAGAAGAAGCCAACCAGCTTGGTACTGCTGAAACACGCAACCAAGGAATGCTCGTCCTTACAGCCAACCGTCCAGATATGAAGTTGGGAGCTAATGATCGTCTGGTAGTCAATATGGGAGCTGCCCACAAAAATCAGGCTTACCGTCCATTGCTTCTCTGCAAATCGACAGGTCTTGCGACCTACCTCAAGGATTCTGATGTGCCAGCAGGATTGGTGCGCTATACGGACAATCAAGGGAACTTGACCTTCACGGCAGACGATATTGCTGGTCATTCAACCGTTGAAGTTTCAGGTTATTTGGCAGTTTGGGTGCCAGTAGGTGCTTCTGAAAACCAAGATGCCCGCACCAAGGCTTCGACGACTAAGAAGGGTGAACAGGTCTTTGAATCATCAGCAGCTCTTGACTCACAAGTCATTTACGAAGGCTTCTCAAACTTCCAAGATTTCGTTAAGACACCAAGTCAGTACACCAACCGTGTTATTGCTCAAAATGCCAAACTCTTCAAAGAGTGGGGAATCACTTCCTTTGAATTTGCACCACAATACGTGTCTAGCCAGGACGGCACTTTCTTGGATTCTATCATTGAAAATGGGTACGCCTTCGAGGACCGTTACGATATTGCCATGAGTAAGAACAACAAATACGGTTCACTCAAAGACCTCATGGATGCCCTTCGTGCCCTTCACGCTGAAGGTATCTCAGCCATTGCTGACTGGGTTCCAGATCAAATTTACAACCTTCCTGGAAAAGAAGTGGTAACAGCTTCACGTACTAATAGCTACGGCACACCACGTCCAAATGCTGAAATCTACAATAGTCTCTACGCAGCTAAAACACGTACCTTTGGAAATGACTTCCAAGGCAAGTACGGTGGTGCCTTTCTCGATGAATTGAAGGCAAAATACCCAGCTATCTTTGAGCGCGTGCAGATTTCAAATGGCCGTAAATTGACAACCAATGAGAAAATTACGCAATGGTCAGCCAAGTATTTCAATGGAAGCAATATCCAAGGCACAGGAGCTCGCTATGTCTTGCAAGATAACGCCACAAACCAATACTTCAGCCTTAAAGCAGGTCAAACCTTCCTTCCTAAACAAATGACAGAAATCACAGCAAGTGGTTTCCGTAGGGTGGGAGATAAGGTTCAATACCTCTCAACGAGTGGTTACCTTGCCAAGAATACCTTCATTCAAATCGGTGCCAACCAGTGGTATTACTTTGATAAGAACGGCAACATGGTCACAGGTGAACAGGTCATTGATGGCAAGAAATACTTCTTCCTAGACAATGGTCTCCAGCTACGTCATGTCCTTCGCCAAGGCAGTGATGGTCACGTCTATTACTACGATCCTAAAGGGGTTCAGGCCTTTAACGGATTCTACGACTTTGCAGGTCCTCGCCAAGACGTTCGCTATTTTGATGGCAACGGTCAAATGTATCGTGGCCTTCACGACATGTATGGCACAACCTTCTATTTCGATGAAAAGACAGGTATTCAAGCCAAAGACAAGTTCATCCGCTTTGCGGACGGACGCACACGTTACTTCATTCCAGATACAGGAAATCTCGCAGTCAACCGTTTTGCGCAAAATCCTGAAAACAAGGCTTGGTATTACCTCGATAGCAACGGTTATGCCGTGACAGGCCTTCAAACTATTAACGGTAAGCAATATTACTTTGATAATGAAGGCCGTCAGGTTAAAGGACACTTTGTCACTATCAATAACCAACGTTACTTCCTTGATGGCGATAGCGGTGAAATTGCCCGTTCACGCTTTGTGACAGAAAACAACAAGTGGTACTATGTCGATGGCAATGGTAAGTTGGTTAAAGGTGCTCAAGTCATCAATGGTAATCACTATTATTTCAACAATGATTATAGCCAAGTCAAGGGTGCCTGGGCCAACGGCCGTTACTATGATGGTGACTCAGGTCAGGCCGTAACCAACCGCTTTGTCCAAGTTGGTGCCAACCAATGGGCTTACCTCAACCAAAATGGTCAAAAGGTAGTTGGTCTCCAGCATATCAATGGTAAACTTTACTACTTTGAAGGCAATGGTGTCCAAGCCAAGGGTAAACTCCTTACCTATAAAGGCAAGAAATACTACTTTGATGCCAATAGTGGTGAAGCCGTAACCAATCGCTTTATCCAAATTTCTCGTGGTGTTTGGTATTACTTTAACGCCTCAGGCCAAGCCGTAACTGGTGAACAAGTCATCAATGGGCAACACCTCTACTTCGACGCTTCTGGCCGTCAAGTCAAAGGCCGTTACGTCTGGATTAAAGGCCAACGCCGTTACTATGATGCCAATACTGGAGCTTGGGTCAGAAATCGATAAGGGGCAGAAGAAAATGTGATTTTGGGACTATCCTAGATGCTTATAGATTGAAAATCAGTAGCTTTCCACATAATTTCAAAACTTTTAAGTACTTGAAGTATTTTCCTTCAAGTACTTTTCTTTTATCATTTTCCCTCGAAATGTCTAGTGGATTGTAAGTAAACAATGAGTTTGATTAATAGAATCGTCAATAAACTACTTACTTTCGTTTTAAACTATACTCAGTCTTTAATGAGGGAGGCGTTAAAATTGCTAAAAGTTGCGATTTCTGTGTGAATTTAAGAAAATCCGAACGTTCTTTTGGTAACGTTTTCTAACTTATAAAGGCTATAGGTATATATCTTAGACTTGTTTCTTCAAATGGATTATGGGCAGAAGGTTAGTCTTATGAGACTAGGGTTATGTATCTGTAATTGTATTCGTTTCCAAAATCCCTTAACATAGTATAGAGAAATAAAGTTATATTGAAAGGTGTATGTTATGGAAAAGAAAGTTGGATTTAAGTTGCACAAGGTCAAGAAAAACTGGGTGACTATTGGAGTTAGTACGCTGTCGATGGTTGCACTTGCGGGTGGAGCCCTTTTAGCGGACCAATCGGCACAAGCAGATGAAGTGTCACTTCCTAATGGTGACGGTTTTGAACAAACAGATGCAGGCATTGAGTCAAGTGCTTCATTGATTAATGAAAGCTATTCGCCAACCTTGACGGAAGATGCTGGCCATTTGTCAGCGGTGTCATCTAACTATGGCAGTCAAACAAGCTCAGGCTACGAGTCTTCATCATCTGTCTCAACAGGAGGCTCATCACAGACTGTGGTAGGTGGTGGATCTGGTCAAGTCAGCTCGTCACAATCTTCTCAAGTAGTAGGAACACAAACCTCTAATTCATCACAAACGGGTTCTGCTTACCAATCAAGTAGCAGTTCGGCATCAGTAAGTGCTAGTGCGTCAAGTTCTTCAAGCTCATCAAGTTCAGCTTGGTATTCTTACTCGTCTTCATCATCATGGTCATCATCATCGTCAGCTAGCGGTTTTGCGACAATTACGACAAGTTCGTCTGACTCAAACGGTATTCATTGGAATGGTGGTCGAAACACGACAATCACCATCACGGCTTCAGGAACAACGCCGAATGTGACTATCGTTTCGAACTCTAATAAACTGTTTCCAAATGTGACAGTAGGTCAATCAAGCGGTTCAAATGCTAATGTCACTATCATTTCACAAGGAAATCAACAAAATAACTCAGGTTACCAAATCATCACAGGCGAGACCAAGCCAAGTGTTGATTCAAACAATGCCAAGTCTTCATTTGTCCGTGTAGGCGAAAATCAATGGTATTATTACGACCAATATGGCCAAAAGGTCAAAGGTGAAAAGGTTATCGATGGTAAGGCTTATTACTTCCTTGAAAATGGTCTTCAAGCTCGTGACTCACTTGTTAAAGGTAGCGATGGCTACACTTATTATTACGATAAAAATGGTGTGAAAGCTATCAACGGTTTCTACGATTTTGCAGGTTATCGTAAGGATGTCCGCTATTTCGACTGTTATGGTCACATGGCTACTGGTCTCATTGAAATGGGTGGCACAACCTTCTACTTTGATACACAAACAGGTATCCAAGCTAAAGACAAGTTTATTCGCTTCTCAGATGGCCGTATCCGTTACTTCATCCCTGATACTGGTAACATGGCTGTAAATACTTTTGTTCAAAATAAAGAAAACCAAGCTTGGTACTACCTAGATGAACATGGTTACGCTGTGACAGGAAAACGTATCATCAATGGTAAAGAATACTGCTTTGACTCAGAAGGCCGTCAAATCAAAGGTCAGATGATGCAACAAGGCAACAAGCAATACTACATTTCAGCTCAAACAGGTGAAATGGCTGTTTCACGCTTTATCTTTGAAAACAACAACTGGTATTATGCGGATGCTTTTGGTTGCCTCGTTCAAGGTGCAAAAGTGATTGATGGTAAACTCTATTACTTCAATAAAGATCACAGCCAACTAAAAGGTGGCTGGGCTGAAGGACGCTATTATGATACCGTTACTGGCCAAGCAGTCATCAACCAATTCATTCAAATCGCGGCTAACCAATGGGCTTACCTTAACCAAGATGGTCACAAAGTAACAGGTCTTCAAAACATTAACAATAAAGTTTACTACTTTGGTAGCAACGGTGCTCAAGTCAAAGGTAAATTGCTCACTGTCCAAGGTAAGAAATGCTACTTTGATGCCCACACTGGCGAGCAAGTGGTGAACCGCTTTGTCGAAGCTGGCCGTGGTTGCTGGTATTACTTTAACGCAGCAGGTCAAGCAGTGACTGGAAAACAGGTCATCAATGGCAAACAACTTTACTTCGACGGTTCAGGTCGTCAAGTGAAAGGACGTTATGTCTATGTTGGTGGTAAACGCCTTTTCTGCGATGCCAAAACTGGTGAATTGAGACAGCGTCGCTAATTAAGATGTACTTTAAAAATCTAGAGCGAATTTTTCCTATTCCTATATAAATTACTATTATTATTTTCCTATCAGAACTCTAGATGCTTAATAGACAAAAAAGCCAGCGTTTGCTGGTTTTTTTAGTGAGGATAGCGTTTTGCTGTTTGTTTAGGTGATTTTTCACTCTTAAATCCTAATAATTTTGTCCCTCTCATATTCAAAAGAAGGAGCCATAGCCGTGTTATAATGGGTATTATATTTGTATGTAGAAAATAGAGTTATGGGGAGTTATGGGGAACTATCTTCGTTAAACTCAAGGTGTAACTGGCTTTTTAGAGGAGGGAAATCATGCTTATCTTGGCTTGGATTATCATTGTCATATTATTTCTTTTAATTTCGAATTATTACATTTATAAAACAGATTCCAGAACACGAAAAAAAGCATTCCTCTATGCCATTATTAAAACCATAGGTGCATTTTTCACTAGTAGGTGGTAGTAAATAGAAAGTGAGTAAAAACACCAATCAAGAGTTTTTCGGACTACCAAACATGGAAAGCAGCGCAACCTCCTAACCCATTAGCCACACATACTTTCACAGTCATTCGCTAATACCTTCCACAAAGCCTTTATTTCATCTTAGAAATGAAGGTTTTTTTATTTAAAAATAAATTAAGATTGTTGTATTACGACGGATGCTTGGAGGGTCCATAGCTTAATGATACCGTTAGTTCCCAATCACTCCTTTACCCATCCTCTCATCGAAGCCTGATTTCTGAGAAAACTAGGGGCCATTCATTAAGCTGATATTATATTTGTGTAATTGTATTCTCTTGTCAAATAGCTTATGATAGAAATAATATAAGGGAAAAAGGTATATAATATGGAACAAAAAGTACGCTTTAAAATGCATAAAGTGAAGAAGAATTGGGTGACAATTGGGGTAACAGCACTCTCAATGGTTACTGTTGCTGGTGGAACCTTGTTGGCGGATCAACAGATTCAGGCCGATGAGCAAAATCCTGCGAATCAGTCGGGTGATAGCAGTCAGGATTTGCTTCAAGAAACACCTGCCACAACTAATGATGCAGCAACTACGGTAGCACCAACTATCGCGGCAGATGCCAATACTGCTAGTGTCAATATCCCTGTCGCAGACGCCACTAGCACGACAACAGCTGTTACAGATAGGGCAGCAGCACCTACCACAAACGCAGCGACAGTTGACACCAACTCAGATCAAGCAGCACCAAGTACAAATGTACAACCAGCTGCAACTGATACGAGTGCTACAACTACAGATACAACTAACAATACTACAACAGCCACTACAGACCGTGCAGCAACAACGGATACGGAAAATACAGAAGCCCATACACGTAGTCGTCGTGCCTTGGTAGAAACTCGTGAAGCCAACACAAACACAGCGACTGGTATCCAATGGATTAACGGCAAACAATACTATGTCAATAGTGACGGTAGTGTGCGTAAGAACTTCGTCTTTGAGCAAGATGGGAAGTCATATTACTTTGATGCTGAAACAGGGGCTCTTGCGACCAAGTCACAGGATGAATTTTCAACAGAACCTATCAAGGCAACTGTGGATTTTCCATCTGGAAATCAGCTCTACAAAAACGATAACAAATCTTTGGACCAACTCGACACCTTCATCACTGCGGATACTTGGTACCGTCCAAAGAGTATTCTCAAGGATGGTAAGACTTGGACAGCTTCAACTGAAGCGGACAAACGTCCACTCTTGATGGTTTGGTGGCCTGACAAATCGACTCAGGTTAACTACCTTAACTACATGCAAAATCAAGGTCTTGGTGCGGGATCATTTTCAACTAACTCTAGCCAAGAAAGTCTAAATCTAGCTGCTAAAGCGGTTCAGACTAAGATTGAAGAGCGTATTGCGCGTGAAGGCAATACCAACTGGTTGCGTACAAGTATTGATCAGTTTATCAAGACTCAGCCAGGTTGGAATAGTAGCACTGAAAATAGTTCATACGACCACTTGCAAGGTGGACAGTTGCTCTTTAACAACAGTAAGGGTGATACTGGTAACCGTACTAGCTACGCCAACTCTGACTATCGTTTGCTTAACCGCACACCGACTAATCAGACGGGTACACGTAAGTACTTCAAGGACAATTCTATCGGTGGTCTTGAGTTCTTGCTTGCCAACGATATTGATAACTCAAACCCAGCTGTTCAGGCGGAGCAACTTAACTGGCTCCACTTCATGATGAATATCGGAAGTATCATGGCCAATGACCCAACAGCTAACTTTGACGGTTTGCGTGTCGATGCCCTAGATAACGTGGATGCCGACCTTCTCCAAATTGCTTCAGATTACTTCAAAGCAGCCTACGGTGTTGATAAGTCCGAAGCCAATGCCATTAAGCACTTGTCATACTTGGAAGCTTGGTCTGCTAACGACCCATACTACAATAAGGACACTAAAGGAGCACAACTTCCGATTGATAATGCCCTTCGTAATGCCCTTACCAACCTCTTGATGCGTGATAAAAATACACGTATGCAGCTTGGAGACATGACTGCTTTCATCAACAGTAGTTTGAACCCACGAGGTGCCAACGATAAAAACGGTGAACGTATGGCAAACTATATTTTCACCCGTGCCCATGATACAGAAGCTCAAACCATTATTCAACGTATCATTCGTGATCGTATTAACCCAAATTTGTTTGGTTACAATTTCACTCGTGATGAAATCAAGAAAGCCTTCGAGATTTACAATGAGGATATTGATAAGGCTCACAAGACTTATGCATCATACAACTTGCCATCTGTCTATGCCCTCATGTTGACCAATAAGGACTCTGTAACACGTGTTTATTACGGAGACCTTTATCGTGAGGATGGTCACTACATGGCTAAGAAGACGCCTTACTTTGATGCCATCGACACCCTCTTGCGTGCCCGTATCAAGTATGTAGCTGGTGGTCAAGACATGGAAGTGAAGAAAGTCGGAAATGACGGGCTCTTGACATCAGTTCGTTATGGTAAAGGTGCCAATAACAGAACAGATTTGGGAACTTCAGAAACTCGTACGCAAGGTATGGGTGTCATCATGACCAACAACTATGATTTCCGCTTGGGTAGCAATGAAACTGTAACGATGAACATGGGTAGAGCACACCGTAATCAGCTTTATCGCCCATTGCTTTTGACAACAAAAGATGGTATAGCAACCTACCTCAACGATTCTGATGTGCCTAAAAACCTTCTTAAACGCACTGACTGGAATGGGAACTTGACCTTCAATGCCAACGATGTTTTTGGTGTAGAAAATGTCCAAGTCTCAGGTTACCTCGGTGTCTGGGTACCAGTCGGAGCTAAGGAAAACCAAGACGCACGTACACAGCCAAGTAACCGTGCGAATAGTGATGGCCAAGTTTACAAGTCTTCAGCAGCCCTTGATTCGCAAGTCATGTATGAAGCCTTCTCAAACTTCCAAGCTTTTGCGGACAATCAGCCAGAACTCTACATGAACCGTGTCTTGGCTAAGAACACTGACTTGCTCAAATCTTGGGGAATCACGTCGGTCGGACTTCCACCACAGTACGTTTCAAGTAAAGATGGCACTTTCCTTGACTCAACAATTGATAATGGTTATGCCTTTGATGACCGTTACGATATGGCCTTGAGTCAAAATAATAAATACGGCTCACTTGAGGACCTCCTTAACGTTCTTCGTGCCCTCCATAAAGACGGTATTCAAGCCATTGCTGATTGGGTGCCAGACCAAATCTATAACCTCCCAGGAAAAGAAGTGGTAAATGCGACTCGTGTTAATGGTTATGGTAACCACCAAGTAGGCTACCAAATCATTGACCAAGCCTATGTGGCTAATACTCGTACAGATGGTACAGACTATCAAGGTAAATACGGTGGTGCCTTCCTTGATGAGCTTAAAGCTAAGTACCCATCTATTTTCAACCGTGTGCAAATCTCAAATGGTAAGCAGTTGCCAACGAATGAAAAGATTACCAAATGGTCTGCTAAGTACTTCAACGGAACTAACATCCTTGGACGAGGCATCAACTATGTCCTTCGTGATGACAAGACCAACCAGTACTTTAATACCTCAGCCAACAGCCAACTCTTGCCAACACCACTTCGTGATACTGGTGCCATCACAAGCACTCAAGTCTTCCAACGTCGTGGACAAGATGTTTACTTCCTACGTGATAACCAAACCGTTAAGAATGAATTTGTTCAAGACGGAAACGGTAACTGGTATTACTTCGGTGGTGACGGTAAGATGACTAAGGGTGCCCAAAACATCAATAACAAGGATTACTATTTCTTTGACAATGGTATCCAATTGCGTAATGCCCTTCGTCGTGCTAGCAACGGCTATACCTACTATTACGGTCTAGACGGTGCCATGGTTAAGAATGCCTTCGTTGATTTTGATGACAAACATAAGCAGGTTCGTGCCTTTACGACTCAAGGAACAATGGTAGTGGGTAACCTTCATTGGAGTGGCCACCATTTCTACTTTGACCGTGAAACTGGTATCCAGGCTAAGAATCGCGTTGTTCGTACAGATGATGGCAAATTGCATTACTATGTTGCTGAAACTGGAGACATGGGACGAAACGTCTTTGCGACAGACAGCAACACAGGTAAACGTTATTACTTTGACGCTGACGGTAATACTGTGACTGGTTCACGTGTCATTGATGGTAAGACTTATTACTTTAACCAAGATGGTAGTGTTGGTACGGCCTACAGCAATCGTGCAGATTCTATTATCTTTGAAAATGGTAAGGCTCGCTACATCACACCAGCAGGTGAAATCGGACGCAGCATCTTTGTCTACAACCCAGCAACTAAGGCATGGAACTACTTTGACAAAGAAGGTAACCGTGTCACAGGACGTCAATACATTGATGGTCACCTCTATTACTTCAAGGAAGATGGTAGCCAAGCTAAGGGTGAAATTATCGAAGAAAATGGCATCAAATATTACTACGAGCCAGAAACAGGTATTCTCGCTAGCGGACGCTACCTCCAAGTAGGTGATGACCAGTGGATGTACTTCAAACATGACGGTTCATTGGCTATCGGTCAAGTTCGTGCTGATCATGGATACCTTAAGTACTTTGATAAAAATGGTATCCAAGTCAAGGGTAAAACCATTGTCGAAGATGGTAAGACTTATTACTATGATGCCAATAGTGGAGCCCTTGTCACAAGTAGCTTTGCTGAGATTGCACCAAACCAATGGTCTTACTTCAATACTGATGGCCAAGCCCTTAAAGGCAAGTGGACTATCAATGGCAAGGAATACTACTTTGACGAAAATGGTATCCAATACAAAGGCAAGGCCATTAAGGTCGGCAGTCGTTACAAGTACTATGACGAAAACGACGGTCAAGCTGTAACCAACCGCTTTGCTCAAATCGAGCCTAACGTCTGGGCTTACTTCGGAGCAGATGGTTATGCCGTAACAGGAGAACAAGTTATCAATGGCCAACACCTTTACTTTGACCAATCAGGTCGCCAAGTTAAAGGTGCCTACGTCACAGTCAATGGCCAACGTCGTTACTACGATGCCAACACTGGTGAATATGTCCCAGGAAGATAAGCAGTAGTAGCCCATATAACTGACTAGAGAACACACAGCCGAGAATGAGGGAAAATTCTCAAGAAGAAAGATCGTGAAAACGGTCTTTTTTTGTATCTCTATTTCGATTTTCTTCGAAATATCCTTGACAGTGGTTTAGGAAAAGCGTAGAATCTATTTCGAAAAGTATAGAAATAGGTATTCTGACTTAAGTCGTACTGATGCTCCGTATCAAGGAAAGGATAAATCAAATGGAAACATTCCTTTTTATGACAATTCTTGCCATGTTAGTTATCGCCATCATAAGTTTTATCGTTCTGAAGAAAAAATGGCAATTTTCAATCAAGCTCTTTTTAGTAGGTCTGATTGGTTTTGCCTTACCTGTCATGATGATTGAAGGACCTATCAATGCTGTGGCTCTTTCTGGTCTTGCTCACTCTTCTAAATGGTTGACCATTATTTATGGAGGACTTATGGCTGGCCTTGTCGAAGAAACAACACGCTATGTGGTGTTTAAGGTCCTTGCAAAGAAAAGAAGGTTGATGACGTCTGATATTGTAGCCTACGGTTTTGGACATGGTCTTAGTGAATTTATCTTGCTTGGAGTGATGGGCTTACTCACTTACATCATTGTTTTACAGGCCATCCATTCAGGTCAGACCAGTCAATTGCCGTCACTTCTTGTGAGTCAGGTCAACCAATTAACTGGCTTTGTTGTGATCATGTCTCTCTTTGAAAGACTAGTTGCTTTGGTATTACAAGTCTTGCTTACAGCTTGGGATTTTCTAGCAGTCACTAAGCATAAGCTTTCATTCTATTTTGGGGCGATATTACTTCATGCTACCATCGATTTTTTGGCAGGTGCTTATCAACAAGGGATAGTCAGAAATATCTTATTAATCGAAGTCATGTTAGCTATTTATATGCTAGGTGTCGGACTTGTGACACGCCAAATTTGGAAAAAGGAGGAAACTCATGGGCTTATCTGAAACCTTAAAAGCCATCTCTGCCCCTGTGAGGAGAGAAATTTTAGACTATCTAAAGTCTGGGCCCAAGTCTGCAGGTGAAATCAGCCAGCAGTTTGACTTAGCTCCCGCAACAGTTTCTCATCATTTGTCTACCTTGAGAAAAGCAGGACTTATTGCAGAAGAAAAGCAGAAGAATTTTATCTACTATAGTTTGAACTTGACCGTTTTTGAAGAAATTTTAACTTGGATTCAATCACTTGGAGGAAAAGAAGATGAAAAATAATATGCAAAGAGTCATTGGTAATATAGTGATACTTACACCGGTTATTGTCGGACTAGTCTTTTACAATCAACTCCCAAATCAGATTGCAATCCACTTTAATGTCGAAGAGCAAGCCAATGGCTTTATGAACCGCAATCTAGCAATAGTAGCCCTACCTTTTCTTGCGTCAATCATATATAATCTCTGTTTTTCATTCTTTAAACAAATAACCATTCCATTCTTAAAAGAGTTTATGTTATGGCTTATCCCAATTTTTTCGGTCGTCATTCAAGGTCTCATATTGACTATTGCCTTAGGAGGTCATGTTCAAGTTCGATTGACTGTGATTTGGTTAGTAGCACTCATTTTTCTAGTAATAGGAAATTATCTTCCTAAAAGTCTTGGACTAGCTACAAAAAATCATAGTGAGAGCAGTAAGTCAGTAGCGAGAAAGTTAGGTTATCTAATGGTTGCGATGAGTCTTGTCCTACTAATCAGCCTATGCTTTAACCCCTATACTACAATTATGGTTTTAGGCATTTTTATAGTTCTTATCTTGAGTATCTTGTTACCCAATTTTCGCAGTTTAAGAAAGTAATCGTCTGATTACTTTTTTGTCCGTTTGTGTCATATATTGGACAGTATATGGCAGAAAGATATTTTTGCTCTTGAATTTGATATGCTAGATGTGTATAATGATGTCACAGCGAACTATTAAAGGAGGTCGGTGCTCATGACAATACAAAAATTAACCAATTTAATTCACTTGCTCGACCTTATCTTGCTACAGATTATTGGAGGTAATTTAGTTGACAAAAAGCAATAACACGCAAATTACGGATATCTTAAACACTATCTATAATCTTATTGTAAATCCAGAAACAACTGAAAATGAGAGAGAATTGCTCGTAACGTTTAAAAATGAAATAGAAGTTGGAAAGAAGGATAATGATGAACTTCTTGCAGAATTATGCAGAGCTATTCAAGTTCTAGCAGTCCGCAATCTTTCTAAAGGGATTTCACTGAGTTCAGGAGTGAGTGACTTGAGTAAGACTCTCACAGAATTCCAAGAAAAATCAGAGCGTAACATTAATCTAGCAATAGGATTAACATCACTCGGCAGTTTGTCTTTTAAATGATTTATCTGCTTGTGATGATTAGTAAAATGACCAAAAAGATCAACTAAATTCAACCTGCTAAGTTGGATTTAGTTGATTTTTTATTGTTCTTATCTTGAGTGTCATGATATTTAATTTTAGCAGTGTAAGAAAATACAGAGAAGTAATCGGCTGATTACTTCTTTTTGTCTCCCAAAAACATCTTGCTAAAATCGGTGTTCTAATGATATAATACAAGTATATTAATCTAATTTTCTAAGGAGTATCTATGAAAAAGCGTAAGAAAATTATTCTTGGTTCCATAACGGGAGTCTTGGCCTTGGCTCTTGCAGGAGGTGGTTTTTGGGCCTATAAAACCTTTGTCCCACAAGAGACACCGATTGACAAGAATGCTACGATAGCCTCAAATTTTTATCAGGCTGTCAACAAGGAATGGCTCCTAAAAGCAAAAATTCCTGTTGATTCTCCAAGCATTGATAGTTTTTATACATTAGATGAAGATGTCAAAGGGAAGCTAAAGAAGGATATCAAAAATTTAGGGGAAGGAAAGGAATCTTCAGACATTACGGGGATGTCTGAGTTTATCACTTTCTACAAGGCTGCTAGTGATTACAAGCAGCGTGAGAAAGATGGACTAGAACCTCTCAAACCTTATCTAAAAGAAATTGAGGATATCAAGGATCTAAATGATTTGGCCAATAAATCTGCTAGCTTGACTGATAAGGGTATTCCTCTTCCATTTGGTTATGACGTAGGAACTAACGCAGAGAATACCAGCCAGAAACAAATCCAATTGACCCCTCCAAGTATCTTATTGCCAGATGTGTCTATTTATAAAGATGAGTCGAGCAAGAAACAATATTTGACTCCAATAGAGACAGCCACGCAAAAAGCTTTGGAAATGCTTGGATATAGTGAAAAAAATAGTAAACGCATTGTCAAAGAAGCACTGGAGTTCGACGAAATCATTGCTAAGTATAGTCTCAGTAACGAAGAGATGTCTGAGAGTAAGAATTTGGTTCATCCTAAAACGGCAGAAGAGATTAATGCCTACTCTGGTTCCTTCAAATTATATGATGTCATCAAAGGCATTATGGGACGTGATTTAGAAACCATCAATGTCCCTAATACCAAGTATTTTGAGAATTATAGTAAGGTCGTTAATCAGGACAATTTTTCTAAAATAAAATCATGGATGTTAGTGCAAGAAGCTATGGCAGCGTCAAATTCTCTAACAGAAGATTACCGCTTAAATTTTCAATCGATTAGCATAGCTATTATGGGCACACAGAAGCCAATTTCTAAGGAAGATACGGTTTACGAGATGAGTGTCAATCTGTTTAGTGATGTCATGAGTGTCTATTATGGACGTAAATACTTTGGTGAGGAAGCCAAGACTGATGTGACAGGCATGATTGATAAAATCAAAAATGTCTATCGTGGCCGTCTCCAACAGAATGATTGGTTGACGGAAGAAACACGTAACAAGGCCATCGAAAAGTTGGATAAAATGAAGGTTTTTGTAGGTTATCAGGAAGATGTGGATCCTGGAACCAAAGAATTACATCTTGACCCTAACAAGTCCTTCTTTGAGTTGTCAGAAGACATTGCCCAGTTCGGAAAACGTTATACCATTGACCATTTTGATGAGCCTATTGATAAGAATAAATGGTCTGGTTCTGCTTTTGATATCAATGCCTATTACAACCCAGAAAGCAATAGCATCAACTTCCCAGCTGGCATTTTGCAAGCTCCATTTTATGACAAGAACCAAAGTACTGAAAAGAACTATGGTGGTATCGGTGTCGTGATTGGACATGAAATTACCCATGCCTTTGACTCCAATGGTGCCGACTATGATGAGAACGGCGACATGCATAACTGGTGGACAAAAGCAGATAGTAAAGCTTTTGACAAGAGAATCAAAGCCTTTGAAGACCAGTGGGATGGTTTGGAAATTTACGGGACTAAGGTAAATGGAAAACTCACAGTCACTGAGAATGTCGCAGATGCTGGCGGTCTTTCATCCACACTCCAAGTGCTCAAAACAGATATGACAAAACCTAACCTCAAGGATTACTTTGAGAACTACGCAAATATTTGGAAACAAAAGGCCAGCCTACAGTACAATAAATATACCATGGTACAAGACGTCCACGCACCAAATGAGTTACGTGTTAACCAACAACTTAAAAACCTTCCTGAGTTTTATGAGGCCTACCCTCAAATCAAAGAAGGAGACGACATGTACTTAGCACCAAGCAAACGCATTAGTTTGTGGTAAAAAGTCTTGCTACTTTGCTAATCAAGAATAAGAGAATTTGGAATGGAAACATCCCAGATTCTCTTTTTATGTTGTAGCTTTGGAGAATCATTTTCTAGTGTTATAATGGTGCTATTAAGGAAAGGATTCAAGAATGATGCATAAAAGGAATCTGATAGAAGATAATAAAAGAAGTGAGAATCAGAGCTTTCTCTACTTCCTACACGAGGAGAAAAAATTTGACGTAAAAGCACTTGATGATTTGTGTCACTACATCATAGAACTGGATACAATCAGCCTAGAGCAGTTGAGAGATATTCATTATATTGAAAATCAAATACTACGCCATCTCGTGTATCATTTTGATGAAAATGATTTAAGTAAAATCTCAAATCTCCCTTTTGACTATTGGGAGTATATAGAGCCCTTTGAACGCTTGGTGGCATGTTTGTATGAGGGTGAAGGTAAGGAAGAATAGTTGATGTTGTATTAGTTTTAACTTAATAGACCATCAGTGAAGGAGTATAGATGAAACATCGTATTGCAATTTTGTCAGATATTCATGGAAATACAACAGCTCTTGAGGCAGTTATTAAGGATGCTCAAGAGTTGGGTGCGACAGAGTATTGGTTAATGGGGGATATTTTGTTACCTGGACCAGGTAGAAATGAACTCTTTGAACTTCTGTCTTCTATTCCTATAACAGCCACTGTTAGAGGAAATTGGGATGATTGCGTTTTGGAGGCTTTGGATGGGGAGTATGGTCTGGAGGACCCTCAAGAAATTCAGCTCTTGCGACTTACCCAGTACTTGATGGAAGAACTGGATACTGAATATGTTGATTGGATACGTTCTCTACCTCTGGTTGTGAAAAAGGAAATCAATGGGATTCATTTTTCTCTGACGCATCATTTACCGGAGAAAAACTACGGAGGTGAGTTACGTCCAGCTAATGATACCAGTCATTTTGATCAGTTGCTAGATAATCAAACAGATATGGCGATTTATGGTCATGTGCATAAGCAACTGCTTCGCTATGGTAGTATGGGGCAACAAATTCTCAATCCTGGTACGATTGGGATGCCCTATTTTGATTGGTCACCTCTACAAAATCACAGGGCCCAGTATGCTATTATAGATGTCGAAGAAGATGGTCTTACTAATCTCCAATTTCGAAAGATTGCCTATGCTTATGAAGCAGAGTTGCAGTTAGCCAAAGATAAACAGTTGCCCTATATCGAGCTTTATCAAGAGTTACGAAGAAATGACAATTATCCAGGTCATAACAAAGACTTGTTAGAGACTTTGAATCAGCAGTATGGCTATGCTAAGGATGTCAAGGAATATTTTGATTTGAAGTAGATTTATGAAAGAGATTTTGCAGGTAGCTTTACTAGGTTTTAGAAAACAAAAAGAAAACACCAGAAAAAATGATTTCTGGTGTTTTTGAATAGATTTTGGCAAAAATGAAGTGTTTTTCAAATGGTTGCTGTTTTTAAATTATTGTTGAATATTAATCCTTTTTCTCTGTAGCTACGCCATTTTCGTCAATAATATAGGTTTTTCCATCTTTTTCAAGAGTAGTGTTAGTAGTAATCGGAGAACCCTTTGAGTAGGGACTAACTGATATCGGATTTTCAAAATGATAAAGTTTACCATCAAACTCTGCCCATTCGCCACTTAAAGGTGTAGTCAAATAAATTTTAGGGGTGAAATAATAGAGCCTATTATCTTCTAACCGGATGACACCTGTTTTTACAACTCCATTTTCATCAGAAACACAGAAATTTTCCCAAGAGATGTCTGTAGCTGTATTCCTTAGAAGTCGTCCTTTGGGGCCCAAAAGATAGGTCTTTCCATTGATATTTTGTAGATATGTTCGGTTTTCAGCTCCCCATGGTGGGCTAATGTAGTAGGTTTCATTATTGTGATTAACCCACCCGAACTGTAGATGACCGTCCTTATCAGCATAATAGTATTTGTAGTTGCCGTCAATATCATTAGCAAGCATACTACCGTCTTTTTTGAAGAAATAATCGAAACCACCTATCTTGTATGTATCATTTCGAACTTGGTAGCCATCTTCTTTAAAATAAACACGTTTACCGTCAATAGTTGCCCAACCAAATATCTGGCTTCCATCCTCGCCAAAATAAGTATATTTTTTAGAAAAGTAATCGCCTGTTTCATGGAATTTATTTACGAACATAGCACCAGTATCTTCATCGAAGAAATAGTACTTTCCATCAAGCAGAAGTTGTTTTCCTTTGGCTTGTTTTCCAGTTGGATCAAAGTAGTATTTTTGATGATTAATAATTTGAAGTCCAGTGGCTAACTGTCCATTTTCTTTAATATAAGCCCAATCACCATCTTTATCTTGAATAAATTGTCCAGGTTTGTTCATCGTTACATAACCATTTTGGTCAATGACATAACGAATACCATTAAGTTCAAGTGTTCGGTTAGTCCACATAGCTCCGCTGTCTCTATCGAAATAATGTGTTTGACCGTCAATTTCGACAAGTCGTCCCTTAGCTTGTTTGCCCTCTTTATCAAAGTATAGAGTGACATTATCTATTGAATGGAGTCCGGTGACAGCTTTCCCCTCGTTATCAAAGTAGTACCAATTCCATGCATCATCGTGTTCGAAACGATTTGTTAGTTTAGTTTCGGTCGCTACTCCTTTATCATCAATGAGGTAGGCTTTTTTATTGTAAACTAAGGTCTTGGAAACTGTAAGAGGGGAAGTTTCGGAAAGCGAACTTGTTCTATTGAAAGCATAGAATTTATTGTCACTTTGAATTACAGTTTCTTCAATCTTGGTTAAATCTGTGTTTTCTGGAAGTAGATGTCCAATGTAAAAATCATTGTTTTCATCAAGATAGTATAGATTACCAAAATCATCATCAATAATACGTTTAATCTTATCGGTCTTTGTTCGTACTCCGTGGTTAATAATGTCTACTTCTTCTCTGACGGTATAGGTTCGGCTTCTTCCAGATTTGTAAGTTCTGTTTATGCTAGGTTCTAAGTGGTATAGCTTACCATCAATCGTTTTCCATGTAGGTGTTGTAACTGTAACCATTTGGGGGATATATCTTTCATGGTAAATATCTCCTTTATTTTCAAAATAATAGAGTTTACCATTATTTGCAGTGCTAACACCAGTAAGTACCCTCCCATCCTTATCTGTACCTACGATGCCATGGTAGTAAGTATAATCATCCATATACTGACGTACGAGTAAAGGTCCGAGATAGTTTTTCAGAAGTTTACCTTCAAAATAATAATAATCCTTGCCACCTTTTGTGACAATAGCAGTGACTGCTGAACCAGAATTTGAAAAATAGTAGTCATCACCATTAATATGATGTTCTCCGGTTAGTACTTGACCAAATTTATTGGAGCGATAACTAGTATTTAAAGTTCCAGCAAAGACACGTAATGACTGAATATAAAAGGCATCTTTTACCAATTTTCCATGATTATCAAAGAGGTAGTTTTGTCCTTTGAAGGTAGTAAGAGCATTTTCAACTCGACCACTATGATCAAAATAATAAAGTTGATCGCCAACTCGATGCCATCCATAGTAACGTCGACCATCAGAACCATAATAGATGTTATACGTTTTTTCAAATGGTTCCCATCTTCTGATTTCAATAGACCAAGTATGCCAATAGTTGGTTTTTACAGCACCTGAATAGTGACTAAAATAGTAATGGAAGCCGTCTATGATTCTTTCGCCATCTTTCGCTTGACGACCTTCTTCATCAAAGTAAAGAGTTACTCCATCTACATTTTGCCATCCTCTTAGTTTCTCTCCTGTTGCGGTGTAATAATACCAGTTGCCTAAGGAATCCTCTTGGAAATGGCCACCAGAAACAAGTGGAAGTTGTGGAAGTTTCTGCTCAGTTTCAATCAAAAGACCATTAGCTTCTGCGTGGTAAGTTTTTCCATTAATAGTGATGTCGGTATTTATAACCTTATGACCACTATCCTTATCAAAGTAATAGGGTTCGATACCTATTGTAACGATTTCACCCTTGGCCTGAACACCGTCTGGGTAGAAATACATGTCGAAGCCATCTATAGTCTGTTCGCCTGTTAGAAGTTTCCCTTCTTTATCACTATAGTACCAGTTGCCGTCGTCATCCGACCAAAAACGGTCACGAACCAATTGGCCAGTATCTTTTTGAAAATAATAGGAATTTCCATCTAGGATGACAAAGGCATCTTTAGCTTGAACACCATTAGGGTAAAAGTAGAGTGTAATATTGTCAATAACTTGGCTACCAGTAAGTGCTTTCCCGTCGTGGCCTAAATAGTACCAATTTCCATTCTTATCAGATGCAAAAGCATTGCGAGTAAGTTGTCCGCTATCTTTCTCAAAGTGATATGTTGCTCCATTAACGTGACGGGTGTCTCCTTTGACTTGCTTACCATCGGCATCGAAGTAGACATTCACATTATCAATATTTTGCATACCAGTAAGTGCTTTCCCATCCTTAATATAGTACCAGTTGCCCTGATCATCGCTAGTGTAATGACCGCCGGATATTACGGGACTTTCTTCTACTTCATGGGCTGCATTTGTTTCAGAATGTGATGTTTCAGAGCTTACGACTTCACTGCTAGTAACAGTAGAGACTTCCGAACGAAGAGCTTGTTGAGAGTTAATTTCAGAAGTACTTGTTTCTGGAACAGTTGCTTCAGTGGTACTTAGGTCAGATTCAGTAGAAGTAGTTTCAGTGATGTTTTCTCTTGTATTGGGGGCGTCGAAAGATTTGTTTTCCTCTGGTTTAGTAGTGACTTCATTAGTTGACGGGCTTATGACATCGGTTGCATTTTCTTCTATGCTGTTTTCAACCGTTGGTTCCGAGGTGGGGTGAGTCTGTTCAGCTGCGGACACATAGCCCAAGCTTGCAAAACTAAGTCCTAGAGCTAGACTAGTTACTGCAATGGTTACCCATTGTTTTTTTACTTTGTGAAGTTTAAAGTATACTTTCTTTTCCATGGTAATGCTCCTTTCATAAAACTAAATAATAGTAGCAAGGATATGGTTAACTCATGAGTGAAATTAAGTTAGTGTTACGGTTTTCTCATTTACACATTCAGTTTATCATCACATTTTAATAAAATCAAAGAATTATGTAAGCGTTTTTGCTTTTTGTATAAACTCTTTCCAACTCTACTCAAAACAAAACTGATAGTATATGAATGATGAACTTTCATTAAAGAGTGTTAATGATGTATTTGCTTTAAGTTAGCAGCGGATAGATCCTTGAGTAGGGTATTTTTGATATTCATAATATGCTATTCACTGATTTTAGAATGACACCAAAAAAGCCACTGGCATACAAAACCACTGGCTTTTAACAATTTATTTCTTCTTCCCTAGTACAAAATAACGGCTAGGGATTTGTTGTGTCAAACTGACGGCGATGGCGATGGTAAATGAGGCCAGGAAACAAGCTCGTAGGAAGCTGAGACCTAGGTCTGAATTTCCAATCAAGAGGAAGTAGACCGCACGGTAGAAGCTCATCCCTGGGATGAGTGGGAACATGCTTGAGGCTAGGAAGACTGTAGCTGGACATCTACGGTAGTGGGCCAAAAAGCGTGAGGTGAATGTGACCAGAAGGGCTGGAAAGAGGATGGCAAGGACTTCGTGATGGGTATTGTTCCAAATCAAGAGGTAGAGGAGCCATGAGCCTGCACCTAGGGTTCCGAGGTCTAAGAAGTATTTCTTGGGTACTCGGTAAAGCACAGAGAAGGCTGCTGTCCCCAGCCCTGCCATGAAGGTCTGAATCAAGACCTCTTGCCATGAGGTAGATGGTGTTGAGAACATGCCTGATAATTGTTCCGCAAAGGGGAGAAGTGAAATCATGGCGAGAACACCGACAGAGATAGACAGACAGGTGGAGACCCCCGACAGCATCAGGGCAAGACCACTATAGTAGTTGTTCTGAGTGAATTCTCGTATGGCATTAACAAAGTAGGCCCCAGGAATCAAGATCATCAAGGTTCCCAGAATAATCACGCTACGATGCTGGCCGATTCCTAGATAGTAGAGAACATTGGCTGATAAAGCAGCAATGGCACTAGAGAGGATAATTTGCAAGAAACTGGTATGAATAAAACGTGAAAAGAGCTGCATACCAATCCCTACAAAAAGTCCAGATATAGCCGCAGCAGTTCCATCAATCCAGCTACTTCCCAGAGCTAGTGAAAAGCTCCCTGCACCAATAACACAGGCTATAATGTCCTCTAAAGGACGATAGAAAGTCTTCTGCTCTATGGTTTTCAGCTTTTGGAAAATACTAGCCACAGGCTGATTTGGCTGCTCTGCCAGTTCACGAGACAGGCGGTTAACTTCCTCGAGCTTGCCCAGATGGATAGAAGGAGCTGAGGTAGCTAGGACACGAGACTCCTTAAGACCTGAGCGGTTGAGTCCGGAAATCATGACCCCTCGATTGACCACGTAAGTGGAAAAGTCTCTGATGCCAAGAGACTTGGCCATGTGTCCCATAGTGTCTTCAATACGGTAAATCTCAGCACCGCTCTCCATAAGGACACGGCCAGCCTGAAGGACGGCATCCATTTCGTTTTTAGTTTCTATTTCTGTCTCTCTTGGAAAATCGATGGTCATTTGAACCTCCTTATCGCTTAATTCGTCATTCCATTATAAGGTTTGAATGGTGGTTTTTCAATAGCTTTGGCGACTAAAATAGGACTTTCTATGAGATTTTTCTTCTACTTTAATGATAGAGGTCAGGAAAATGGAGGTCTTGCCTTTTGCCTTGCTATTGATAGAGGCAAATGCTACAATAAAATTATAAAATGTATGCGTTTACATATTTTTACGCTATCTTTCTCAAAAAGCCTTGAAGTCCTTTATTTATAGGGAAATGAGCAATCACAGAAGGAAGCGAATGTAAGTGCAAATAGTTGATACCTTTGAAAAGGAGGCAATCCCATGAAAAAAATTATCAATAAACCTGAAAATGTTGTGACAGAGATGCTAGATGGCTTGGCTTATGTTCACAGTGATTTGGTGCATCGTGTTGAAGGTTTTGACATCATCGTAAGAAATGAGCAGGCTGCTGGTCAGGTTGGTCTTATTTCTGGTGGCGGAAGTGGTCACGAGCCAGCCCACGCTGGTTTTGTAGGTGATGGTATGCTTTCGGCAGCCATTGCAGGTGCTGTCTTCACGTCACCAACGCCAGATCAGATTTTGGAAGCTATCAAGGCAGCGGACCAAGGGGCTGGTGTCTTCATGGTTGTTAAAAATTACTCTGGTGACATCATGAATTTCGAGATGGCTCAAGAATTGGCTGAGATGGAAGGGATTGAAGTAGCTAGCGTTGTTGTTGACGACGATATTGCTGTGGAAAATAGCCTTTATACACAAGGTCGTCGCGGGGTTGCTGGTACCATTTTCGTTCACAAAATCCTAGGTCATGCGGCTCGTGAAGGCAAGTCTCTGGCTGAAATCAAAGACTTGGCTGACAAGATCGTTCCTAACATCCACACCATTGGTTTGGCCCTTAGCGGTGCGACGGTTCCTGAGGTTGGAAAGCCCGGTTTTGTCCTAGCTGAGGATGAAATTGAATATGGTATTGGTATTCATGGTGAGCCTGGCTATCGTAAGGAGTCTATGCAGCCATCTCGCCAGTTAGCTGAGGAATTGACAGGGAAACTCCTTGAAGCCTTTGAGGCTAAGGCAGGTGAACGTTATACCCTTCTCATCAATGGTATGGGTGCTACACCTCTCATGGAGCAGTATGTCTTTGCTAACGATGTAGCAAGCATTCTTGCAGATGCGGGCTTAGATGTGGTTTATAGAAAATTAGGTAACTACATGACATCGATTGATATGGCAGGTCTTTCATTGACGCTCATGAAGATTGAAGATAACGCTTGGCTTGAGGCTCTAGAGAGCCCTGTTAAGACCATTGCTTGGTAGTCTGACATGGAAACTAGAAATTAGGTATATTATGGATAAAACAGTTGCAGTAAAATGGATGCAAGGCTTTGATCAAAGGGTTGAAGCAGAAAAAGACCACTTGTCTGAATTAGACGGTCCTATTGGAGATGGTGATCATGGTGCTAACTTGGCGCGTGGCATGGCGGCAGCCATTGAGGCTATTAACAGCACTGAACCACAAAGTGCAGCAGAAGTGTTCAAGGCGGTGTCTATGGCCTTGATTAGTAAGGTTGGTGGTGCCTCAGGTCCACTTTATGGGTCTGCCTTTATGGGCATGATGAAGGCTGAACAAGCTGGTCAAGATTTGGCAGGAGTGCTTGAGGCAGGTCTCGAGATGATTAAAAAACGTGGCCATGCAGAAGCCGGTGAAAAGACCATGGTTGATGTTTGGCATCCGGTTGTTGAAGCTGTCAAACAAGGACAACTCACCAATGATGTCATTGATCAAGCTGTTCTTTCAACCAAGGAAGTTGCAGCTACCAAGGGACGTGCCTCTTATGTAGGTGAGCGTTCAATTGGTCACATTGATCCAGGCTCTTATTCGTCTGGGCTACTCTTCAAAGCCTTGCTAGAAGCGGAGGGCTAGGATATGTCAGAACTTGGAATTGTGATTGTGTCCCACTCTGCGGATATTGCTAAAGGTTTAGTGAGCCTGATTCGAGAAGTCGCTCCAGATATCCCTTTGACGGCTACAGGTGGTCTGGAAGATGGTGGCTTGGGATCTAGTTTTGACCATGTGCAAGTGGCTGTGGACAGTCAGCCAGCCAACCGACTCTTGGCTTTTTACGACTTGGGCAGTGCACGTATGAATTTGGAAATGCTTGAGGAATTTTCAGACAAGGAAATCCTTATTCAACAGGTACCTCTCATAGAGGGGGCCTATGCGGCTGCAGCCTTGCTTCAGGCAGGAGCGAGTGAGGTTGAAATCTTATCTCAGATTAATGAATTGACTATTCAAAAATAGAATAAAGGAAAACTATGACAAATCAAATTAAGTACAACTGGGCTAGTCTTGGAACTGGCGTTATTGCTAACGAATTGGCACAAGCCTTGGGAGCTCTTGGCGGGAAACTCTATTCCGTTGCCAATCGTACCTACGATAAGGGTGTAGCCTTCGCTGAGAAATATGGCATTGAAAAGGTTTATGAAGAGATTGACCAAGTCTTTGAAGATCCTGAAGTGGATATTATCTACATCTCAACGCCTCACAATACGCATATTAATTACCTTCGCAAGGCCCTCGCAGCTGGCAAGCATGTCCTCTGTGAAAAATCCATCACTCTAAACAGTGAGGAATTGGCAGAAGCTATTCAACTCGCCGAAGAAAATCATGTCAAACTGGCAGAAGCCATGACCATTTTCCATATGCCTATCTATCGAAAACTCTCTGAAATCGTGGAAAGTGGTAAGTTGGGACCTCTTAAGGTTATCCAGATGAACTTCGGTTCCTATAAAGAATATGACATGACCAACCGCTTTTTCAATCGTAATCTGGCTGGTGGTGCCCTACTTGATATCGGAGTATATGCCCTTTCCTTTGTACGTTGGTTCATGACGTCACAACCGACAGAGATGGTCTCACAGGTCAAGCTAGCTCCGACTGGTGTTGATGAACAAGCGGGTATTCTCCTTACCAATGCAGAAGGGGAAATGGCGACGGTGACGCTAAGCCTTCATGCTAAACAACCTAAACGTGGTACTATTGCTTATGACAAGGGCTATATCGAACTTTATGAATACCCACGTGGACAAAAGGCGGTCATCACCTATACGGAAGATGGCTCACAAGAAATCATCAAAGTAGGAGAAACCGCTAAAGCCCTTCAGTATGAAGTTCTGGATATGGAAGCAGCCGTTGCAGGAGAGAATGATTATACCTACCTCAATTACAGCCGAGATGTCATGGACCTTATGACACAACTCCGTAAAGACTGGGGTTTGACCTACCCAGAAGAAGAGTAGGAGTTTTGCAAACAGAGTAAAAAATTAGACTTATGTACTGACTCTAAATAGATATACTGTCAATTAAAGTGAGGGTTTAGCTCTGTATCCCATAGAACTAAGGTCATTTAATTGATTCTATATAAATACATTTATATCAAAGGAGAAAGACTATGAGAAATTTTGCAAGTCCGTCACGTTACATTCAAGGTGAAAATGCCTTATTTGAAAATGCAAAAACCATTTTGGAACTAGGAAGTCATCCTGTACTATTGTGTGATTCAGTAGTTTATGACATTGTGGGTCAACGTTTCGAAGAATACCTCGTTCAAAATGGACTTACAGTTGTTCCAGTCTTCTTTAATGGTGAAGCTTCAGATAATGAAATTAATCGTGTGGTAAGTTTGGCCAAAGAAAAGGGCTGTAATTTAGTCATTGGTTTAGGTGGTGGTAAGACTATTGATAGTGCTAAAGCCATCGCAGATCTTCTAAAATCTCCAGTAGTGATTGCTCCTACCATTGCCTCTACAGATGCTCCAGTTTCAGCCTTGTCTGTTATCTATACGGACGAGGGTGCCTTTGAACGCTACATCTTTTATTCTAAGAACCCAGAATTGGTTTTGGTTGATAGTAAGGTTATCTCTCAAGCGCCAAAACGCTTGCTCGCTTCTGGTATCGCAGATGGCTTAGCAACTTGGGTAGAAGCTCGAGCAGTTATGCAAGCAAATGGAAAAACCATGCTAGGCAAACACCAAACACTTGCTGGTGTTGCCATTGCTGAACGCTGTGAAGAAATCCTTTTTGCAGATGGTTTACAAGCCATGGCCGCCAGTGAAGCAAAAGTTGTAACGCCTGCCCTTGAAAACATCATTGAAGCCAATACCCTTCTCAGTGGTATCGGATTTGAAAGTGGTGGCTTGGCTGCGGCTCACGCCATCCATAATGGTTTCACAGCCCTCACTGGCGATATTCACCATTTGACTCATGGTGAAAAAGTAGCCTACGGAACTCTTGTACAATTGTTCCTAGAAAATCGTCCAAAAGAAGTTTTGGATAAATACATTCGTTTCTATCAACAAATTGGCATGCCAACCACTCTTAAAGAAATGCATCTTGAAAATGCAAGTTACGAAGATCTTCTCAAGGTTGGTCAACAAGCAACAATCGAAGGAGAAACTATTCATCAAATGCCATTTGAGGTGAAAGCTTCTGATATTGCGCAAGCCATCGTTGCTGTAGATGCTTATGTTCATGGATTAGCCTAAGTAAATTTGCTCTTTTGTAGGGAAAGTGCCACCATTCCCGTATAGGAATATTATCCCCCTCAGGCACTTATCCCAACAGGATAGACAAATTGTTATAGGAAAGGGTTCAGTTCTGTATTAGATAGGACTGTGCCCTTTTTACTATTTAAAATCCAATATTTCCAAAGTCCCTCAAAGCGTTTTAAGAATTTTTGAAAACATAAAACATTTTCAAGAAATCCTGATTTAACAGTCATTTCACTTGTGTAAGCGTTTCAAAAAGTGTATACTATAGGTAGAAAGATAGGAAAAGGAGATGACTAGTGGCTAGTATAACAATTGAAGCGAGTAAGGTGGCTAGAAAGAGTCCTATTCGTGTAGATAGTAGTCTTGTGGGGACAGTTTCTGGGGTGGAAGCAGTGAATGTTTCCCTACCATCATCAAAAGCTCGTTTAAGTGTTGGAAAATTGGGTTACAAGTCTAACACTATTACTGTAGAGGACGGACAAACCGTTCGTGTTACTAGCAATTTTATAAATCGTTTTATAGCGATAGCACCATTGTTACTCTATCTTGTTGGAGGACGTTACCTCCCACTTGTTGCAGTCCTATCTACTATAATTTTGCTTTTTAGCTTACCTTTTCTCAAGTTAGAAATCGTAGGCTGATTAGAATCGGGAGTGGCATAGCCCTCTGTTTGATACCTTTAACTCACTTTTTCATAATAATGCTAGGCCACTCCCTTTTCATTGGGAACGGGTCGAGAGGAAAGAGTGGGTTATCAAAAAGGGAACTCGATAGAGTCTCCCTTTTTTCTTTCTCCAGCTAAATGCAATTCTAAAAGACCTCAGTTAGTAAAACTGAGGTCTTTGATGTTTCTAGTGATCTATTATTTACGATACAATTTGTCGTATTGATAGTAAGGGTCGAAGGTCACATTGATACCAAGCTTACGGAGAACATTTTTATCTTCATCAGTAAGGATGATGGTTGAGTGGGCTTCAGAACCCTTGAGGTTACCAAGTTCCTCCATGGCACGCGCCGCATCCGCATTGTTAGCAGCTGTGATAGCCAAAGCAATGAGGATTTCGTTTGAGTGGAGGCGAGGGTTACGGCTACCTAAATGGTTAATTTTCAGACCTTGGATAGGTTTAACCACTTCAGGCTCGATAAGTTTAGTATCCTTATCAATACCTGCAGAAGTCTTGATAGCGTTGATCAAAGCAGCCGCAGTTGGACCAAAGAGTTCTGAATTTTTACCAGTGACGATTTGACCATTTGGCAATTCAAGTGCAAGAGCAGAACCACCTGTTTCTTCAGCCTTAGCGCGTGCTACAACGACCACTTGACGATCTTCAGAAGTAATACCAAGATCGTTCATGAGCAACTCAATCTTCTTGACAGCGGTCTCAGGAACACGTTCATTTTTGAAATCAAGTACAGTTTGATAGTAGCGACGGATGATTTCTTGTTTAGAAGCTTCTTTGGCGGCCTCATCATCCGTAATGGCAAAACCAACCATGTTAACACCCATATCTGTAGGTGAAGCGTAAGGTGACTCACCAAGGATGCGTTCAAGCATACGTTTGAGGACTGGGAAAATCTCGATATCACGGTTGTAGTTTACCGTAGTCTTGCCATAAGTTTCCAAGTGGAATGGGTCAATCATATTGACATCATCAAGGTCTGCAGTGGCAGCTTCATAGGCCAAGTTAACTGGATGATGAAGTGGCAAATTCCAAACTGGGAAGGTTTCAAATTTAGCATAACCTGACTTGATTCCATTGATTTGGTCGTGGTACATGTTAGACATACATGTCGCCAATTTACCAGAACCAGGACCAGGAGCAGTAACGACGATAAGGTTACGGCTAGTCTTGATATAGTCATTTTTCCCCATACCCTCAGGAGAAATGATATGGTTCATATCCGTTGGATAGCCCTTGATAGGGTAGTGGATGTAAGACGTAATGCCATTTTTTTTCAATTGGTTACGGAAAGCATCGGCTGCAGGTTGACCAGAATACTGCGTAATAACAACAGAACCCACATAGATATTGAGCTCGTTGAATTTATCAATCAGACGAAGCACCTCTTGGTCGTAGGAAATGCCAAGGTCACCACGAGCCTTAGAGTGCTCGATATTGCTTGCATTGATGGCAATGACCACTTCAACCTGATCTTTGAGCTCTTGAAGGAGCTTGATTTTATTGTCAGGTTCGTAACCAGGAAGGACGCGGGCAGCGTGGAAGTCTTCCAACATCTTACCACCAAACTCCAAGTAGAGCTTGCCGTCAAACTGGTTAATGCGCTCCAAAATATGGTCGCGTTGCAGATTCAAATACTGTTCAGAACTAAAAGCTTGTTTCTTCATAAATAAAAATACCTCTGAGAAAAATTATATCAAATGCCGAGGGTAAATGCTATTGGCGAGAGACGATTTATGGGAGAAAAAGAGGTGAAGTCAATCATGAAACGTATTTTTTTATGATAGTCCTTTAGAGTTATTATTTAATTGGAGTTTTCATCTCAGCAGTTAGATTTTTAGATAACAATCACTTTAGAATATTGAATTTCATAAAGGTTTCACATTTGTCGTCTATAATTAGGATAAGAAAAATGAAGAGTCCTCATTTATCTTTGGTGTAGCTGAGGGCCAATGTCTTAAATGGAGGTGGAAGATGGTTCTCTTACAACAGGCAGTTGCTTATATTTTCCGCAAAAAAACGCGGAATTTTATCCTTTTTCTTATTTTATTTTTGATATTATCTTGCTTGTATTTTTGTTTTTCTCTTATGCAAGTTGGTGGAGGAATGGAGGCACAAATCAGGAAGTCAAGTGGGGCAAGTTTTGATCTGGTAAGTAAAGAAAGAGGGAGTGCCTTTTCCTGGAAAGAGGGGGCAAAGATTAGTCATCTATCTGATGTGATTTCAACGATACCTCAATATGTAAGTCCGGTGCGACTTATCGATAAGAAGGTAGTTACAGGAAAACAAACGGTGGAACGTGATGATCTTAATAATGAGGCTAATCAAGCCTTAGGAGCCACTTTTACTAAGGAAACAGGCCAAAGTGTTGATTTTAGGAGTGGTGCTTTTCAACTCATTAAGGGGAAGCACATATCTGCTAAAAGGCAAATTATGATTCATGAATCGCTTGCTAGGAAAAATAAGCTAAGCGTCGGAGATAAGCTGACCTTGTCCAATTTCCAGATGACTGAAAGTGGAGCTAGGGAAATGACCTTTGATATCGTTGGTATTTTTTCTGGCAAGAAGGAGGAGACATTTACTGGAATGTCCTCAGATTTAAGTGAAAATCAAATCTTCCTCCATTATGACGATAATAGCCAACTGCTTAATTTGACTGATAAGTTAGTGACAAAATTATCCTTTGGTATTAAGAATCCAGATAGAATCAATCAAGTCATTAAACAAGTGGAACAATTGGATATCGATTGGAATCGTCTACGTTTAGACGAGGACCGTAAGGCTTTTGACTCCTTGAAGGAATCGTCTAAAGCGCTACAAGGAATCGTCAGAACGATGATGATTAGTTTAATTGTTACAGGAGCAGGGATCCTCTCATTTTTAATGGCACTATGGACGCGTGAGCGAAATCATGAGATAGGTATTCTTTTAGCAATTGGGAAGAGTAAGGGACGCATTTTTGCTCAATTTCTTATGGAGATATTGTTGGTGTCCCTTATGTCTTTGCTACCTGCCCTTGCTATTGGACGGCTACTAAGTCGACTGTTTTTGCAAGAATTTATAGGACAGCAAGGACAGCAGCAGACTCTTCAGTTATTAGATCAAATACCTCAGGGACTACCTTTAGGCCAATCTTATCTAAGTCTTCTAGTCTTGGTAATATTATCGCTCGGTGTGACAACAGGTCTCATTTGGCGCAAAACTCCAAAAGAAATCTTATCTAATATGAGTTAAGGAGAAAGGAACACTATGTTAGAACTCAAAGATGTTACGTATAGTTATCAAAATAAAAGTGAAGCTATCCTCTCGAAGGTGAATTATCGTTTCGAGAAAGGTAAATTTTATAGTATTATTGGGCAATCTGGAGCGGGAAAATCGACCTTACTTTCACTTTTGGCAGGTCTTGATTATCCCAAGAAGGGGCAGGTTTTGTTTAATGGAGAAAATATCAAGAAAAAAGGCTCTAGTTATCACCGTAGACACCATGTTGCGCTTGTTTTTCAAAATTACAATCTCATTGATTATCTTACACCTTTAGAAAATGTACGACTTGTTAATAAAAATGCCGATAGGAAGATACTTTCTGAATTGGGATTAGATGAAAAACAAATTAATCGAAATGTCCTGCAACTTTCAGGTGGGCAACAACAACGTGTAGCTATTGCGCGGGCTTTGGTTTCAGAGGCTCCAATTATCTTAGCAGATGAACCGACAGGAAATCTAGACGAGGAAACTGCGAAGGATATTATTGCTATCCTTAAAAGAATGGCCTTAGATCGCCAAAAATGTGTCATAGTTGTTACGCACAGTAAGGAAGTTGCTCAGGCATCTGATGTGGTTTTAGAGTTGAAGAAGAAACAACTCATAGAAAAGAAAAAATAAAGAAAGGACTCTTATGTTTCGAAACGCTTTTGCATATATTACACGAAAATGGTCAAAGTCACTATTACTGTTAATTATTATTCTTTTGATGAGTACTCTTAGTTTGTTAGGACTTGCTATGCGAAGTGCAACCCAAGAAGCTGCATCCAAGAGTCTAGGGTCAATTTCCAATAGTTTTTCAATGCAGATTAATCGTAACACGAATCCTGGAACTCCTCGTGGGGCTGGAAATCTTAAGGGAGAAGATATTAAAAAGATTAGTGAGACTAAAGGGATTGTTTCGACTATAAAACGGATAAATGGTATTGGTGATTTACTAGATCATGAGATTATCGAAACAGAGCAAACGCTACAAAATCAGTCGCCAGAACGTGCTAAAAATTTTAAGTCTACCTTGATGTTGACAGGAGTCAATGACTCATCAAAAGAAGACAAATTTGTTTCAGGTGCTTATAAACTAGTTGAAGGAGAACATCTAACCGATAAGGATCATAATCAAATCTTGATGCACGAAGATTTAGCTAAAAAGAATGGTCTTAATGTAGGAGATAAAGTAAAGCTTAAATCTAATCTCTATGATGCTGATAACGAAAAAAGGGCTGATGAAACAGTAGAAGTGACTATCAAAGGTTTATTTTCTGGTCAAAATAAAGCAGCCGTTACCTATGCTCAGGAGTTGTATGAAAACACCCTCATCACTGATCTAGATACAGTAGCAAAACTCTATGGTAATACTGTAGAAACTGCCACTTATGAGGATGCCACTTTCTTTGCTAAAGGCGATCAAAATCTTGATTCCTTGATAGCAAAGATTAAAAAGTTGAATATTAACTGGTCCCTCTACGATCTTGTTAAGAGCTCGTCAAACTACCCTGCTTTACAGAAATCTATTCTTGGGATGTATCGTGTGGCAAACCATATGTTTATTGGAAGTCTCATTTTTACAAGTTTATTGCTAACCCTTCTGTTAATTTTATGGTTAAATGCTCGTCGTAGAGAAGTTGGTATCTTTTTGGCCTTGGGACTTAAAAAGACACAGGTTGCGGGTCAATTTTTAATAGAATTGCTGATGATTGCCTTACCAGCCTTTCTTTTGTCATATGGTTTAGCTAGTTTCTTTGCCGAAAAAGTTGGTAATACAGTCCTTTCCAATGTAACAGAAGGTATCAATAAGCAAATGACCAAAGAATCTCTAGCTGCAAATCTTGGTGGAGGGGCTGAGGCAGAAAGCTTCAGTAAGACTCTAACTCAGATTCACATGACAGTCCAACCTAAGCAACTTTTGGTAGTCATTCTAGTCGGTGGATTTATTTTAAGCTTGGTATCCTTGATTTCTTCTCGCTGGCTTCTTCACAAGAAACCCAAGGACCTCTTAGTTGATGTTGAATGATAAGTTTGCTGCACCTATAAAAAACGGTATAATGGAAGAAAGAGACCATATATAGATTAAAAGGATAATGTATGAAGATACTAATCGTAGAAGATGAAGTCCTGATTCGCGAAGGGATGAGCGACTATCTCATGGAATGTGGCTATGAGGTCTTTGAAGCAGGCGATGGGCAGGAGGCCCTGGACCTCTTTCACAGAGAGGCGCCGGATCTGGTCTTGCTGGACATCCAGCTCCCTATCCTCAATGGCTTGGAAGTGCTCAAGACCATCCGGAAGACCAGCTCAGTCCCTGTCCTCATGCTGACGGCCTTCCATGACGAGGACTATAAGTTGACGGCCTTTGGAGAGTTGGCAGATGGCTACCTGGAAAAACCCTTTTCCTTGTCCTTCTTGAAGGTCCGCATCGAAGCTATTTTTAAAAAGCTCCAGCCTTCACGGGTCTTCACCTATGGAGAGGCACGGGTGGATTTTGAGAGCTACACAGCCAGCCTAGCTGGTCAAGCTATCTCCATGAATGCCAAGGAGTTGGAAATTTTGGAATACTTGCTCCAGCATGAGGGCAAGGCCCGGACCCGCTCTCAGATCCTCGATGCCGTCTGGAAGGAGACAGAGGAGATTCCTTTTGACCGGGTGATTGATGTCTATATCAAGGAACTACGAAAAAAACTAGAGCTGGACTGTATCGTAACGGTACGCAATGTCGGCTATAAATTGGAGAGACCATGACCAAACGGAGTATCTTTGCAAAGATCTTTCTGATCACCTTTGCCCTTTTCAGTAGCTTAGTCATCCTTCTACACGCTTCGGTTTACTTTATTTTCCCGTCAACCTATATCGAGTCTCAGCGCCAGACGATTTTGAAGAAATCACAGGCCTTGGCTAAGAGTTTCCAAGGTCAGGAAGAAGGGACCATTGAGTCCGTCATCGACCTTTATTCCAAGACCAATGATATCAAGATTTCTATAAAGGGCAAGGAAAAACAAAATGCCATAGAGGTCAAGGATGACCTACTCGTAAACCCTGACAGCCAGAATAATTCCCTGGTCATTGAAGAGCGAAAAATTCAGACTAAAGAAGGACAAGACTTAACCTTGCAATTCTTAGCGACCATCGATTCGCAAAAGGAAGCGCGAGATATCAGTCTGGGCTTTCTTCCCTATACACTCCTTGCTTCTTTTGTTCTGTCGCTGATTGCATCCTATCTCTATGCCCGCATGATTTCTGCTCCAATCCTTGAGATCAAGCGGATGACCAAGCGGATGAAGCGCCTGGATCGGACAGCCAGTCTCCCCATTGACTCGCAGGATGAGATCGGCGTCCTCAAGCAACACATCAACGACCTCTATCACCACCTTTTAGAAGTGATCGACAATCTAGAGAAGCAGAAACAGGAAAATCTGAAGTTGGAGCAGATGAAGGTCGAATTTCTAAGAGGGGCTTCACATGAACTCAAGACGCCTCTAGCTAGCTTGAAAATTATCCTAGAAAATATGCGAGATAATATTGGTCGCTACAAGGATCGGGACCGCTACCTATCGGTCTCCCTTGATATCGTCGATGAGATGAACCAGATTGTCCTGGAAATCCTGTCCCTATCTTCTATCCAAGAATTAGGTGGTGAAAAGGAGTGGATCCAGTTAGATGATGTGGTAAATCGCATACTCACTCAAAATCAAGTGTTGGTTGAGACTCGCTCCCTATCAATTGAAAATTATCTTCCGATAACTAGTATTTTCATGAATTTAGCTATTTTGAAATTGGTTCTCTCAAATATTATCAGTAATGCCGTCAAGCATTCTGATAAGGGTGGAGTGGTTCGAATAGGTTTAGAAAATGGAGGAACCGATTTTGTCATTGAAAATACAATTGTATCTAAAGAAAATTCTTCAACTAAAGCTCAAGCTAAGAAAGAAGGAGGATTAGGACTTTTTGTGGTCAAATACCTTCTAGAACATGAGGAACTTAGCTATAGATTTGAGGAAAGTTCTACGGGGAGGCGCTTTGTTATGGTCTTGCCCAAAAAGTAAAAAGCGACGGTTAAGGTATTAACTATCGTTTTTTTGTATTGTTAAAATAATCAAAGGCTAACCTTACATTTCAACTCTATTGTTTTTTAACATTACCAAAAATTTAAGGAGTCTGGAGTATAGGTCATTGAAATGTTTTAAACAACGAGAGAAAACGCTTGCATAAGTTCTGGAATAACGTAAAATAGAACTATCAGACTCATGATGATAATAAAAACGAGGAGTAGAATCATGCAAAAACACTGGTGGCATAAGGCTACAATTTATCAAATTTACCCTAAATCATTCATGGATTCCAATGGTGATGGTATCGGTGATCTCAAGGGGATTACAAGTAAACTAGATTATCTTCAAAAACTCGGAATCACAGCCCTATGGCTCTCGCCTGTCTATGACAGTCCAATGGATGACAATGGCTATGATATCGCTAACTATGAGGCTATTGCAGATATTTTTGGAGACATGAGTGACATGGATGAGCTTTTGGCGGAAGCCAAGAAGCGTGATATTCAAATTGTTATGGACTTGGTGGTTAACCATACCTCTGATGAACATGCATGGTTCATTGAAGCGCGTGAAAATCCAGAAAGTCCTGAACGAGATTTCTACATCTGGCGAGACAAACCTAATGAGTTAGTATCTATCTTTAGTGGCTCAGCTTGGGAATATGATGAGCCCTCAGGCCAATATTATCTGCATTTCTTTAGTAAGAAACAGCCAGACCTTAATTGGGAAAATCCACAGTTGCGCCAGAAAGTTTATGAGATGATGAATTTCTGGATTGATAAGGGAATCGGTGGTTTCCGCATGGATGTGATTGATATGATTGGTAAGATTCCAGATCAACTGATTGATACAAACGGTCCAAGGCTTCACGATTATATCAAGGAAATGAATCAGGCGAGCTTTGGCAAGCATGACCTTCTAACCGTTGGTGAAACCTGGGGAGCGACACCTGAAATTGCTAAACAGTATTCAAATCCTGATAATCAAGAACTTTCAATGGTTTTCCAGTTTGAACATATTGGACTTCAGCATAAGCCAGATAGCCCTAAATGGGAGTATGAGAAGGAGTTGGATGTTTCAGCACTTAAGGCTATTTTCAATAAATGGCAAACTGAGTTAGAGTTGGGACAAGGGTGGAACTCATTATTTTGGAATAATCATGATCTACCTCGTATTCTTTCAATGTGGGGAGATACTGGTGTTTATCGTGAGAAGTCAGCCAAGGCCTTAGCTATCCTCCTTCATCTCATGAGGGGAACACCTTACATTTATCAAGGCGAAGAAATCGGCATGACCAATTATCCTTTTAGAACTTTGGAAGAATTGAATGACATTGAATCTCTCAACTATGCCAAAGAAGCTCTCGAAAAAGGGGCATCACTAGAAAGTATCATGGACCAAATCCGTCAGGTGGGTCGTGATAACGCTCGAACACCAATGCAATGGGATGCATCTAAAAATGCTGGATTTAGCACATCGGATAAGACTTGGCTACCTGTTAATCCAAACTATAAGGACATAAATGTTGAATCAGCCCTCGCCAATCCAGAATCGATTTTCTATACTTATCAGAAGCTCGTTGCGCTTCGTAAAACTCAAGATTGGTTGGTAGATGCTGACTTTGAACTCTTGGAGACAGCCGAAAAAGTATTTGCCTATATTCGAAAAACCGAAGATAGCAGTTATCTGGTTGTAGTCAATTTATCAGCCCAAGAACAAGACTTCTGTTATGATTTTGACAGAGCAGAAGTTGTCATTGCAAATACCGAATTAGAGCCAATTGCAGACCAAGGAAAACTCCAAGCCTGGGATGCTATTTGTGTGAAAGTGAAATAAAAAGTGGTTGTCAACCTAGGGTTGGCAACCACTTTTTAGTCTAATGAGTAATCATGGGTTAGTTGGCAGTTAGATTGTCCTTTCCTTCGTACTACCCCTCAAGGTTAATTTCGTACCTAACATGGTAAGGGTTGGGATTTCCCGTGGGGCCAAGACTTGCTTATTGAGGACGTCCATGGCAGTTCGTCCCATTTCTTCGGTGTAGACAGTGACACAAGATAAGGGAGGAAATACCTGTTTTGCCATGATTGTATCGTTAAAAGAAATGATTTGAATCTGATCTGGAACAATGAGGCCAGCTTCTTGAAAGGCTTTGAGTGCTCCAATAGCTAGGCTATCACTTGCCGCAAAAAAGGCATCTGGCAGTTTCTCTTTTGTCTCTATTTTAGCTTTAATAAGTTCATAACCAGATTGAGCACTAAAGTTTCCTGTCAATATGAGGTTAGCATCGTAAATTCCCTCTTCAATACAAAAATTGCGATAGGCACGCCGACGTGGATCAGGAATAATTTCTTGCAAGTCGGTTGTCTTCTCCTCACCTGTTAAAAGTCCGATTGATTGACACCCTTGGTTTTTTAAATATTGGAGGGCAGTCTGAACAGCATTTTCAAAATCGGTCGTGACACAAGGGTGCCCCTGGGTTAAGGTATCGCTATCCACAAATACAAGGGGTTTCCCCAGTGCTTCAAAATCAGAAACTTGAGATTTACTGAATTTTCCGATACAGATTACACCGATAACTTCCTCAGCCAGGTTAAAGGGGATATCGTTAAAATATCGTAAAATCTCGTAGTCAAGTTCCTGAGCCCTTTTTTCAATGCCGAGTCGAATATTATAATAGTAGATGTCATCTAATTCGTCTTCTTCACTGACCCATTGGATAATAGCAATCTGGTGTTTCTCTTTCTTAAAATTACCGCTTTTTTGGTGTCTAGTGTACCCCAACTCATCCGCAGCAGTTAAGATACGGTGTCTAGTTTCTTCAGTAACGGAGATGCTTTCATCTTGGTTGAGAACACGTGAAACAGTTGCGATTGATACATCAGCCAATTTTGCGATATCTTTTAATGTAGCCATATTGTTCTCCTTTCATCCAAAGTATATCATAAATTCTAAAATTTTACCTATTTTTTACTAAAAAAACAGTAAAAATATTGATTTTCCTTGTGAAAGGGGTTACACTGTTAGTGTAAAAAAGAATAAGCGAGGAAAATTCTATGAAAACAACACAACTAAGAGAAGCTTTTAAAGAAGTCTTTGGAGTAGAAGCAGATCATACTTTCTTTTCACCTGGTCGTATTAATTTGATTGGTGAGCATACGGACTACAACGGTGGTCACGTCTTTCCAGCAGCCATTACCCTAGGTACTTACGGAGCAGCCCGTAAACGTGATGATAAAGTTTTGCGTTTCTTCTCAGGTAACTTTGAAGATAAGGGCATCATCGAAGTACCACTTGAAAATCTTCGTTTTGAAAAAGAACACAACTGGACAAACTATCCAAAAGGTGTTCTTCATTTCTTGCAAGAAGCTGGGCATACAATTGATTCAGGTATGGATATTTACGTTTATGGTAACATTCCAAATGGATCAGGTTTGTCATCATCATCATCTTTGGAATTATTGATTGGTGTTATTGCTGAAAAACTATTTGACCTTAAATTGGAACGCCTTGACTTGGTTAAAATCGGTAAGCAAACGGAAAATGACTTTATCGGCGTAAACTCTGGTATTATGGACCAATTCGCTATTGGTATGGGAGCTGATCAACGTGCGATTTACTTGGATACCAATACTTTAGAGTATGACTTGGTGCCGCTTGACCTTAAAGACAATGTTGTAGTTATCATGAACACTAACAAACGTCGTGAATTGGCAGATTCTAAATACAATGAACGTCGTGCTGAATGTGAAACAGCTGTATCTGAACTTCAAGAAAAACTTGATATCCAAACACTTGGTGAATTGGAGCTCTGGACATTTGATGCATACTGCTACTTGATTAAAGATGAAAATCGTATCAAACGTGCCCGTCACGCAGTTCTTGAAAATCAACGTACACTTCAAGCTCGTAAAGCTCTTGAAGCAGGAGATTTGGAAGGCTTTGGTCGTCTTATGAATGCTTCTCACGTATCATTGGAACATGATTACGAAGTTACAGGTCTTGAACTTGATACTTTGGCACACACAGCATGGGAACAAGAAGGTGTTCTTGGAGCTCGTATGACAGGAGCGGGATTTGGTGGATGTGCCATCGCACTTGTAAATAAAGATAAAGTTGAAGATTTCAAAAAAGCAGTTGGTCAACGTTATGAAGAAGTCGTTGGTTATGCACCAAGCTTCTATATTGCTGAAGTAGCTGGTGGTTCACGAGTACTTGATTAATGAGAAAGAAGTAGAGATTATGGCTGAAAATTTAGTAAACGCTTTTGTAACTTTGGTTATTGAAAACAGTGACTATGAGGAATTAGACCGTATCTATTTGACAAACAAAGTTTTTGCTTTGGTTGGAGAGGGAGTTGCTGATGTTGAAACTGAAAGCTCTGAATTGATTGACCTTAAAGACCAGTTGCTTCAAGCAGGTGTTAAAGCTGGTTCTGTAGGTGAACTTAATGAAGAACAAGATATCATCGGTGCTCAACTCATGGACTTGATTACACCAAGCCCTAGTGCTGTCAATCGTAACTTCTGGGATACCTATAAATCAAACCCAGAGCAAGCAATTGCTGACTTTTATGTACAAAGTAAACGAAATGATTATGTAAAAGTTAAAGCTATTGCACAAAACATTGCTTATAAAGCACCTACTAAATACGGTGACTTGGAAATTACGATTAACCTTTCAAAACCTGAAAAAGATCCAAAAGCCATCGCTGCAGCTAAAAATGCGGTAGCTTCTGATTATCCAAAATGCCAACTTTGTATGGAAAATGAAGGTTATCTAGGTCGCATCAATCACCCAGCACGTAGTAATCACCGTGTTATTCGTTTCCAAATGGAAGGAAATGACTGGGGCTTCCAATATTCACCATATGCTTACTTTAATGAACATTCTATCTTCTTTTATGGTAAGCACGAACCAATGCACATCAGTCCATTGACGTTTGGTCGTCTCCTATCAATTGTTGAAGCATTTCCTGGTTACTTCGCAGGTTCAAATGCCGATCTTCCAATTGTAGGTGGTTCAATTCTTACACACGAACACTATCAAGGTGGTCGCCACACTTTCCCAATGGAAGTAGCAGGCATTAAAGAAAAAGTTAGCTTTGATGGATACTCTGATGTTGAAACTGGTATTGTTAATTGGCCTATGTCAGTTCTTCGTTTAAGAAGTGAAGATAAGGAAAGACTTATTGCTCTTGCAACCAAAATTTTAAATTGCTGGCGTGGTTATTCAGACGAAAAAGCTGGAGTCTTAGCTCAGTCTGATGGACACCCTCACCACACCATTACCCCAATTGCTCGTAGAAAAGACGGCAAATTTGAATTGGATTTGGTTCTTCGTGACAATCAAACTTCTGAAGAACATCCAGACGGTATCTACCACCCACATAAAGATGTTCAACATATTAAGAAAGAAAACATTGGTTTGATTGAAGTTATGGGATTGGCCATTCTTCCTCCTCGTTTGAAAACAGAACTTAAAGATGTTGAAGATTATCTATTAGGTCAAGGTAACCAAGTTGCTCCAATTCACCAAGAATGGGCAGATGAACTCAAAGCTCAAAATCCGAATGTTACGGCTGAGGAAGTGACAGAAGTTGTTCGACAATCTGTTGCAGATATCTTTGCTCGTGTACTAGAAGATGCAGGTGTTTATAAGACTAATAGTGAAGGCTTAGATCAGTTTAAAGCATTTGTAGATTTTGTAAATTTAGCTGATTAATTGTTTTTTCTGAAGAAAGGAGATAAGAAATGGCAATTTTAGTATTAGGTGGAGCTGGTTATATCGGTTCTCACATGGTTGATCGCTTAGTTGAAAACGGTCAAGAAAAAGTAGTAGTAGTAGATAGTTTGGTAACCGGTCACCGTGCTGCCGTACATCCAGATGCTATTTTCTACCAAGGCGATCTCTCTGATCAAGATTTTATGAGAAAGGTCTTCAAAGAAAACCCAGATGTTGATGCCGTTATTCACTTTGCAGCCTATTCATTGGTTGGTGAATCAATGGAAAAACCACTCAAATATTTTGATAACAATACAGCTGGAATGGTTAAATTGCTTGAAGTTATGAACGAATGCGGTGTTAAATACATTGTCTTCTCATCAACAGCAGCAACTTACGGAATTCCAGAAGAAATTCCAATTCTTGAAACAACACCACAAAAACCTATCAACCCATACGGTGAAAGTAAGTTGATGATGGAAACTATCATGAAGTGGTCTGATAAAGCTTATGGTATTAAATATGTCCCCCTTCGTTACTTCAACGTTGCTGGTGCAAAACCTGATGGTTCTATTGGTGAAGATCACGGTCCAGAAACTCACCTTCTACCGATTATTCTTCAAGTAGCTCAAGGTGTTCGTGAAAAAATCATGATCTTTGGGGATGACTACAATACTCCTGATGGTACAAATGTTCGTGACTACGTTCACCCATTTGACTTGGCTGATGCTCACCTCCTTGCTGTTGAATATCTTCGTAAAGGTAATGAATCTACAGCCTTTAACTTAGGTTCATCAACAGGTTTCTCAAACCTTCAAATTCTTGAAGCCGCTCGTAAGGTAACTGGTAAAGAAATTCCAGCTGAAAAAGCTGATCGTCGTCCTGGTGATCCTGATACATTGATTGCTTCATCTGAAAAAGCACGTACAGTTCTTGGATGGAAACCACAATTTGATAACATCGAAAAAATCATCGCAAGTGCTTGGGCATGGCATTCTAGCCATCCAAAAGGGTACGATGATCGAGGATAATTAAAATAATAAACAAAGGGTCAAAGAGTATATATAATTATTGTACTCTTTGTTTTTTGAGGAAAAAATATGAAAATAAGCTGCGAAATTATTGGAAAAGTTGATTCAGGCGATGTCAGTAAAATTTCAATGGAAAATAATAATGGTGTTGTCATTTCTACACTCACAACAGGTGCTACACTTCAGGAGTTTTTGGTTCCAACGGAAACCGGTGCTCTTAAAAATATAGTACTTGGCTTCAGTGATTACGAGGATTACTATAAGAATAACTTATGTGCCTGCCAGTCCATTGGTAGGGTTGCTGGAAGAATTGGGAAAGCTTCGTATACTCATAATATGGTTCTTTATAGTCTTCCTAAGAATGAGGGAGAAAACTGTTTACATGGTGGTCCAAAAGGAATGCAGGTTCAAAATTGGAACTATGTCACAAACCTGAATGATGAATATGTTGAGACTAAATTTAGTAGAAGACTTTATTCAAGTGTAGATGGCTTTCCTGGTGATGTTACAGTCTCTATTAGTTATAGACTTAACAATAATAACCGCTTAACAATACTCTTTGAAGCCTTCGATGTTACGGAGTCAACAGTCTTTAATCCGACAAACCATGTTTACTTTAATCTTAGCGACAAACAGGATTTATCAAGTCATGAGTTACAAATCTATTCAGACTATCGTTTAGAGTTGGATTCTGAGTTAATTCCAACAGGACAAAAAATTAATGTAGATGGAACGAATTATGATTTCAGAAAGACAACTGACTTGCTACCTCGAATTGAAGCAAATAATGGTTTTGATGATGCCTTTGTAGTTGGAGGGGAAACTTGTGATCATGTGAAAGAAGTAGCTATTTTGCATGACAAAGAAAGCGGAGATGGTATTGAAATCTTCTCTAACAGAAATGGTTTAGTTATTTATACTATGGATATTATAGAGGATAATATTTACTTTGCGAGAGATCGAGGAACAATTGCAAAAGGACGAGAAGCTATAGCTATGGAAGCTCAAACACTCCCAGATGCCGTTAATCATACAGATTTTGGAGATATCATCTTGGAGGAGGGTCATAGTGTAAGCTATGAAATCGGTTTCCAATATTTTAATTCATCAAAATAACCATGTTTTAGTAAAAATTTAGTAAAAAATCACTAAAACTATTGACGATTTAAACTAATACTTATATAATGTAAGCGTATTCAAAAAACAACTAACAGGAGGTTTTCGTAATGGGAAAATCTAAAGGTCAAATGAAGTCTCGTCTATCCTATTCAGCTGGTGCTTTTGGTAACGACGTCTTCTATGCAACGTTGTCAACATACTTTATCATGTTTGTGACAACTCACTTGTTTAACACAGGTGATCCAAAGCAAAATAGTCACTACGTACTATTAATTACTAACATCATCGCTATTTTGCGTATCTTGGAAGTATTTATCGATCCATTGATCGGTAACATGATTGATAACACTCATACTAAGTATGGTAAATTCAAACCATGGGTAGTTGGTGGTGGTATCATCAGTTCTATCGCCTTGTTGCTTCTCTTCACCGATTTAGGTGGTTTGAATAAAACAAATCCTTTCTTGTACCTTGTACTTTTCGGAATTATCTACCTTGTAATGGATGTCTTCTACTCAATTAAAGATATCGGTTTCTGGTCAATGATTCCTGCCTTGTCTCTTGACAGTCATGAACGTGAAAAAATGGCAACTTTTGCCCGTATTGGTTCTACGATTGGTGCCAATATTGTAGGTGTTGCCATCATGCCAATCGTTTTGTTCTTCTCTATGACGAACAGTAGTGGTTCTGGAGATAAATCTGGATGGTTCTGGTTTGCATTTATCGTTGCTCTCATTGGTGTGATTACATCAATAGCTGTTGGTATTGGTACACGTGAAGTTGAGTCAAAACTTCGTGATAACAAAGAAAAAACTAGCCTTAAACAAGTCTTTAAAGTTCTTGGTAAAAACGACCAATTGATGTGGTTGTCTCTCGGATATTGGTTCTATGGTCTTGGTATTAATACACTTAATGCTCTTCAACTTTTTTACTTCACATTTATCCTTGGTGATCCAGGGAAATACTCAATCCTTTACGGATTGAATACAGTTGTTGGTTTGGTTTCAGTTTCACTCTTCCCTAGCCTAGCTGGTAAATTCAACCGTAAACGTTTGTTCTATGGATGTATTGCAGTAATGCTCGGTGGTATCGGAATCTTTAGTATTGCAGGAACATCACTTCCAATGATCTTGACTGCTGCTGAACTCTTCTTTATTCCACAACCTCTTGTGTTCCTTGTTATCCTCATGATTATCTCTGACTCAGTAGAATATGGTCAATGGAAATTGGGACACCGTGATGAATCACTTACTTTGTCAGTTCGTCCACTTGTTGATAAACTTGGTGGTGCGATGTCAAACTGGCTTGTTTCTACAATTGCCGTAGCTGCTGGTATGACAACAGGTGCCTCAGCATCAACAATTACAACACATCAACAGTCTATCTTTAAGCTTAGCATGTTTGGTTTCCCAGCAGCAGCTATGCTCATCGGAGCCTTCATTATTGCTCGTAAAATCACTTTGACTGAAGCACGTCACGCTGAAATTGTTGAAGAATTGGAACATCGCTTTAGCGTAGCAACTTCTGAAAATGAAGTTAAAGCTAACGTCGTATCTCTTGTAAACCCTACAACTGGTCATTTGGTTGACCTCTCAAGTGTTAATGATGAACACTTTGCTTCAGGTAGCATGGGTAAAGGTTTCGCCATTAAACCTACTGATGGAGCTGTCTTTGCACCAATTAGTGGTACCATTCGTCAAGTTCTTCCTACTCGCCATGCAGTTGGTATTGAAAGTGAAGATGGTGTCATTGTTCTTATCCACGTTGGTATCGGAACAGTTAAACTTAAAGGTGAAGGATTCATTAGTTACGTAGAACAAGGTGATCGTGTTGAAGTTGGACAAAAACTTCTTGAGTTCTGGTCACCAATTATTGAGAAAAATGGTCTTGATGACACAGTACTTGTCACTGTAACTAATTCAGAAAAATTCAGTGCTTTCCATCTTGAACAAGAAGTTGGAGAAAAGGTAGAAGCTTTGTCTGAAGTTATTACCTTCAAAAAAGGAGAATAATCTATGAACACGACTGAAAAAATTCAAACTTACTTAAACAATCCAAAGATTGTTAGCGTCAATACTGTTGACGCTCACTCAGATCATAAGTATTTTGAATCTCTTGCAGAATTTTCTGAAGGGGAGATGAAGTTAAGACAATCTCTTAATGGAAAATGGAAAATTCACTATGCTCAGAATACAAATCAAGTTTTAAAAGACTTTTATAAAACAGAATTTGATGAAACTGATTTGAATTTCATCAATGTACCAGGTCATTTAGAGCTTCAAGGTTTTGGTTCTCCACAATATGTGAATACCCAATATCCTTGGGATGGTAAAGAATTCCTTCGTCCACCTCAAGTTCCTCAAGAATCAAATGCTGTTGCATCATATGTTAAACATTTTACCTTGAATGATGCATTAAAAGATAAAAAAGTATTTATCTCATTCCAAGGGGTTGCCACTTCCATCTTTGTATGGGTCAATGGTAACTTCGTAGGATACAGTGAAGATTCATTTACACCTAGTGAATTTGAAATTAGTGATTACCTTGTTGAAGGTGATAACAAGTTGGCGGTAGCTGTTTATCGTTACTCTACAGCAAGCTGGTTGGAAGACCAAGACTTCTGGAGACTTTACGGTATTTTCAGAGATGTTTACTTGTATGCTATTCCAAAAGTTCACGTTCAAGATCTCTTTGTTAAGGGGGACTATGATTACCAAACAAAAACAGGTCAATTGGATATTGATTTGAAGACTGTTGGTGATTATGAAGATAAGAAGATTAAATATGTTCTTTCAGATCATGAGGGCATCGTTGCAGAAGGTGATGCATCTGTTAATGGTGACGGTGAACTATCTGTAAGTCTTGAAGGTTTGCAAATCAAACCTTGGAGTGCTGAAAGTCCTAAACTTTACAATTTGACCCTTCATGTTTTGGATGATGGCCAAGTTGTTGAAGTTGTTCCAGTTAAAGTTGGATTTAGACGCTTCGAAATTAAAGATAAACTCATGCTTTTGAATGGTAAGAGAATTGTCTTTAAAGGGGTTAACAGACACGAATTTAACGCTAGAACAGGACGTTGTATCACTGAAGAAGATATGCTTTGGGATATCAAAGTGATGAAACAACATAACATCAATGCTGTTCGTACGTCTCACTATCCTAACCAAACACGTTGGTATGAGTTGTGTGATGAATATGGACTATATGTTATCGATGAAGCCAACCTTGAAACACACGGTACATGGCAAAAACTTGGTCTAAGCGAACCTTCATGGAATATCCCAGCTAGTGAACCAGAATGGTTACCTGCTTGTTTGGATCGTGCAAATAACATGTTCCAACGTGATAAGAACCATGCTAGTGTAATCATTTGGTCTTGTGGTAATGAATCATATGCCGGTAAAGACATTGCTGACATGGCTGATTACTTCCGTAGTGTTGACAATACTCGTCCAGTTCACTATGAAGGTGTTACATGGTGTCGTGAGTTTGATTACATTACAGACATCGAAAGTCGTATGTATGCGAAACCAGCTGATATCGAAGAATACCTCACTAACAATCCTCAAAAACCTTATATTTCATGTGAATACATGCACACAATGGGTAACTCTGGTGGTGGATTGAAACTCTACACTGACTTGGAGAAATATCCAGAATACCAAGGTGGATTTATTTGGGACTTCATTGACCAAGCTATTTACAAACCACTTCCAAATGGTAGCGAATTCCTATCATATGGTGGTGACTGGCATGATAGACCTTCTGACTACGAATTTTGTGGAAATGGTATTGTCTTTGCAGATCGTACCCTAACTCCAAAACTTCAAACAGTTAAACATCTTTACTCTAATATTAAGATTGCTGTTGATGAAAAATCAGTAACTATCAAGAATGATAATGTCTTCGAAGATCTTTCTGCATATACTTTCCTAGCTAGAGTTTACGAAGATGGTAGAAAAGTTAGTGAAAGTGAATATCACTTTGATGTTAAACCAGGTGAAGAAGCAACATTCCCAGTTGAATTCGCAGTTGGAGCTTCAAATGCTGAGCGAATTTACGAAGTTGCTTGTGTTCAGAAGGAAGCAACTGAATGGGCTCCAAAAGGTCATGAAATTGTTCGTGGTCAATATGTTGCTGAAAAGATTAGCACTGAAGCACCAGTTAAGGCTCCTTTGAATGTTGTTGAAGGCGACTTCAACATCGGAATCCACGGACAAAACTTCTCAATCTTGCTTTCACGTGCACAAAATACTCTAGTATCTGCTAAGTATAACGGTGTTGAATTCATTGAGAAAGGTCCTAAACTTAACTTTACTCGTGCTTACACTGACAACGATCGTGGTGCTGGATATCCATTCGAAATGGCAGGCTGGAAAGTTGCTGGAAATTATAGCAAGGTGACAGATACTCAAATTCAAATCGAAGATGACTCTGTTAAAGTGACTTATGTTCATGAATTGCCTGGCTTGTCTGATGTCGAAGTTAAGGTAACTTATCAAGTTGACTACAAGGGTAGAATCTTTGTTACTGCTAACTATAATGGTAAAGCAGGTTTGCCAAACTTCCCTGAATTTGGTCTAGAATTTGCGATTGGTTCACAATTTAGAAACCTTAGCTATTATGGATATGGTGCAGAAGAAAGCTACCTTGATAAACTTCCTGGTGCCTATCTTGGTCGCTATGAAACATCTGTTGAAAAGACATTTGCTCCATATCTAATGCCACAAGAATCTGGTAATCACTATGGTACTCGTGAATTTACAGTATCTGATGATAATCACAATGGTCTTAAATTCACCGCACTTAATAAGGCATTTGAATTCAGTGCTTTGCGTAACAGTACGGAACAAATCGAAAATGCTCGTCATCAATATGAGTTGCAACAATCTGATGCTACATGGATTAAAGTTCTTGCCGCTCAAATGGGTGTCGGTGGTGATGACTCTTGGGGTGCACCAGTTCATGATGAATTCTTGCTTAGCTCAGCAGATAGCTATCGATTGAGCTTCATGATTGAACCACTAAACTAAAGTATTATTGGACTTTGCCTCCAACGATATATTTGATAAAGGAAACTCGAAAGGGTTTCCTTTTGTCATGGTTTGAAGTAAGAAAAAAGGAAACAGACCTCTGTTTCCTTTTAAAATATAACTCAGTTTTCAATTCCTTTAAAAATGGGAGTGGTCAAGTAAAATTATGAAAAAGTGAGTTAAAGTTATTGATATAGAGAAGGGACTAAACCACTCCCAAGGCGTTAATGATTTTTTGTAGCTTTAAATGAAACTTGAAGATTATGCCTTGACGTTAATCGTCCAATGGCACTCTATCTAATATAAGTATACAACTTTGAGTTTAGATGTCCCAAAATAAGACTCTATGGATTCTTATCTGTATTGTGATTGGCGACTATTTTTGTCAATAAAAATTTAAGAGGTTGTTGATTTCACTTAGAATATAGTAATGTTCTATGAAAACGTATACAATAGTAGATAGAGAAATAAACATAGATTGGAGAAGATTGATGACATCATCTTTTGAAGACTTCACAAAAAAAGCAGAAGCATTCTTAGAAGAACATATTACAGAGTATCTCAGTGTGGACATGGCTCTTGAAGATTTTGCAAGACAATACAACCAAGGGCTTTTTGATGAGATCACTTCCCCTGATTCAAAGCAGGAGAGAGCTTGGAAACTCATTGAAGAGGCTTATCATTATCACGAGGAAGATCCTTCGAGAAGTCAGGAATTTTTGATAGAAGCTTTAAAACTAGATCCTGAAAATCTTGATGCTAAGCAGATGCTCTTAACTTTTCAAAGTCCACTTGAACATCTAAAAGGCCTAATTGCTTTAGAAAAAGAGCAAAGGTCCAAGTGGGATCAAGGTCCAAAAATGGGCTGGGCTAATCTTGACGAGCGTCCTTATTTGTCTTTGAAGTATAATCTTGCTAAATTTTATTTAAGCAACAGTATGAAGCGGTTTGCTATTAAGGAATTTGAAGAGATTCTAGAGATAGATGTTCAGGATCACATGGGAGTCCGTTACGAATTGATGGCTACCTATTGTAATCTGGAGGACTATGATAAGGCTAAAAACTTTTTCGAATGTGAGCAAATGGAATATCACGAAGAAGATTTGATGATAGTACCAATGATGACGGTCTCTCTAATGACGGGACATATTGAGGATGCGGATTTCTATTTTGATTTTCTCTATGCAAAAAATCCAGAGTTCGAAAATTATTTAAAAATGATTGAACAAGGTGATGACGAGCGTCTAGTTGCCGAAACGCTTAAAGTCAACCCTATCTTATTTGAAGCCAATAGTATGAAAAGTCTTTTGATGGTTTTTAATCAAGTCGTTGATCTGTCCCAGTCAGAATATTATTTTACTTGGTTAATCGAAAAATATCGTGTAAAACGTCCACAAAGACATGTTGCGAAAAAGAAAAATCCAGAATTGCACAAACTAATTAGAGAATTGGAAAAAAGTATAGAACAAAGCAAAGCCCTCCAAGGTCTTTCAATAAGTGTGGAGCGTATACTTCGTCAACATGGCTTAATAGATTTTAAAGATTTTAAAAAGAAAACGGAAGAGGAAGTAGCAGCGATTAGAGGAGTTGGAAAGGTGAGCATGAAAATCCTTAAAGAAAATGGTGTTGTCTATAAAAAGAAGCGGAAAAAGAAGTAAGGAACTATTCATCAAACAAGCCGTAGCAAATCTTTGCAATTTTATCTTATATTCTTTAAGATAATTCTGTTACAACTTGAAAAGGAGAACAGGATGGAAACATATACACTTTCAAATGGCGTTACGATTCCTAAAATTGGTTTTGGGACTTGGCAGATTCCAGAAGGGGAAGAAGCTTATAACAGCGTTAGTTTCGCACTTAAGGCGGGTTACACACATATTGATACGGCGCAAATCTACGGTAACGAGGTTTCTGTAGGTAAGGCGATTGCTGATAGTGATGTGGCGCGTGAGGATATTTTCCTAACAACAAAACTTTGGAATGACAAGCACGATTACGAATTGGCTAAAGCCTCTATCGACGAGTCACTTGAAAGATTAGGTGTGGATTATTTGGATCTTTTGCTCATCCACTGGCCAAATCCTAAGGCTCTTCGTGAGAATGATGCTTGGAAGGCTGGCAATGCAGGCGCTTGGAAGGCAATGGAAGAAGCCTATAAAGATGGTAAAGTTCGTGCCATTGGTGTATCTAACTTTATGCAACATCACCTTGAAGCTCTCCTTGAAACGGCTGAAATTGTGCCACATGTCAACCAAATTCTCTTAGCTCCAGGTTGTGCTCAAGAAGACTTGGTTGCCTATTGCCAAGAGCGTGACATTCTTCTTGAAGCCTACAGCCCACTAGGTACTGGTAGCATTTTTGGAAATGAAGACGTAGAAGCAGTGGCTGAACGTAACGGAAAATCTGTTGCACAAGTCGCCCTACGTTGGAGCCTTCAAAAAGGTTTCTTGCCACTACCTAAGTCAGTGACACCAAAAAATATTGAAGCCAACTTAGATATCTTTGACTTTGATTTGTTGGAGGAAGATATGGCAGTCTTGGATAAGATTCAAGGCATTAAAACTCAGGATGATCCTGATACAGTTAATTTTTAATAGGACTGCAAGCAACTCGTTAGGGTTGCTTTTTTATACTGTGTGTGCCCGAATTTGCTATAATAAGGCTATCATATCAATTATTATTAGAAGGGAAGTTATGCTATGGAATCGCGGAACCTTCTTCCTCAAAATACGCGTCTGATGGCTAATTTGTTGAGTTTCTCAGGAGGGGCTTTGGATGTCTTTTGTCATATGTACTACCATAGTTTAGTTGCTACCCAGACAGGGAATATTCTCCTGTTAATTGCTGACTGGCGTAGTGGTAGCATGTACCATAACATGTTGCGATGCTTTTCTATTCTTTTCTTTACCTTAGGTTTTCTTTTTGGCATGTGGTTTAAAGACCATCGTAAGAATGCTTATTGGCGTGTTTATGGTCTACTTCCTCTTTGTGTGATGACTGCCATTTTACCATTTTTAACACCAAATGCCCTATTAGAGCTTCCGATTATCGCTTTTTCTGCAGGTGTTATGATGAAGACTTTTACCGGTAGTCAGATTGAAAATCACCCCTTTGTGATTTTTATGACTTCAGGAAATTATCGAAGAATGCTGACGGCACTTTATTATGTTATTCAGGGTAGCGAGGATCAGAAAGAATATCGTCGCCAGGCGGTCAATTATGGCTTTGTCGTAGGCAGTTTTGTGGTTGGTGCTGTTGTATCAGCTCTTCTAATGCACATCATTTATATTAAGTCAATCTGGCTAATTACACTCAGCCTCATTACCATCATGGTTTATTATTCATCTGAAGTGAAACGACTAGGACTCAAGGAAACCAATCTTTAAGCACTTATGTAGCAATTATTTTTGATAAAAAATCTCCTATGTTATAATCTTGATTATATTAATTTTTTTTAACCCTGAATAAAGGAGACATAAGATGCCTGTAATAAGTAATGATTTTTCAGATATTGTGTATAACCGTCGTTCCATTCGTAACTTTGATACTTCTGTCAAGATTCCACGAGAAGAAATGTTGGAAATCTTGGACAAGACTGTTACAGCACCATCATCAGTGAACATGCAACCCTGGCGTTTTGTTGTCGTTGATAGCGAAGAAGGCAAAGAAAAATTGAAACCCTTTATCAGCTACAATGGTGTACAAAATGAAACGTCATCAGCCATGGTTCTCATTTTTGCCGATTTGAAGAGTCAAGAAAGAGCAGAAGAAATCTATGGTAAGGCCGTTGCGCAAGGAAAAATGCCCGAAGAGGTCAAGGAGAAACAACTATCAAGCATTGTACCAATGTATGAAAATGCTCCTTTCGAAGTGATGAATGAAATTGTTCACATCGATGCTAGTCTGGCTGCTATGCAATTGATGTTGGTCGCTCGTTCATACGGCTATGATACCAATGCCATCGGTGGCTATAAAAAAGAAGGTCTTGCCAAAGCGTTCGGACTTGATGCTGACCGTCATGTGCCAGTCTTGCTCATTGCCCTTGGGAAGGCCAATGAAGAAGGTTTCGAATCTGTTCGTTTGAATGCTTCTGATGTGACTACTTTTGCTTAATAAATAATTGACCGTAAGTCTCGAAAATGGGGGCTTACGGTTTTTGTATGTGATGATTAAAGAGGGTTCAAAAAACTAAAAATAAATAAGAAAGTGATTGCTAGGAGTATTGAGAAAGTGATGATTTTTGCTTTAACCCATGATTAAGGTAAGTCCCTTTCCTTTGTGCTATAATGATAGTGAATGTTTAATACAAGGGCGAGTGTGGCCTTTTTCTAGGAGTCTTTTATGACAAACTATTTGATCCGAAGTTTTCTCTGGTTTCGTGAGCGTGGCTTTGTTCAGATTACACAGAAAACTTTGGTTTCGCTATTCCCCTTTTTACTATTTTCAGGGATTATTCGGGTGATTTCACTATCTGTTTTTTCTGAGATGGGGTATATTAACCAACTTTTTTCAGTTTCTGATTGGCTTCCGGCCTTTAAGACGTCAGGTCAGGTGCTTATTAATCTTTCTAGTTTTCTCGGTGGATTAGCAGGTCCCTTATCGACTTATTTTGCTGGAAAATACACGGCTGGACATTATGGTAGAAGTACTGGTACGGCTGGTGTGACTTCCCTTTTGGTCAGTTTGATTATAGGGTCGCAAGAGTTACTAATGTCTCCACTAAACGATGGCGATTTGACACGTATCAATTTACCGGCTTCGATTAATATTATGTTGGCTATCTTCGTGGGTTATCTGGTTGGTCAGATTTTTCGATTTTCTAGAGCCAGTGATGACCAAATTGTGGATAAGAACTATATTTATCAGCCTAAGACGGTTCGTCCCATTTTTTTGTCCTTAATTTTGGCAATTGGACTTAATATTCTATTGGTTATTGGTGAACGGGAAAATATCTTTCAGTCTATTAGACAGTTTACATCGACCATTACTGTCACTGGTAATCATCTTTTCTCAACCTTTATGATGGGACTTTTGAGTACTTTTTCTGCTTGGATTGGGAATAGTCAAGCCTTCGCTCTCAATTCTATAGCTGAAGATAGCTTTGCTTTGGAAAATCTGACTTATGCGGTTTCCCATCATACGACGACAGGGCTTCCCCATCTTTTTACTCTGACAAATCTTTATCACAGTTATGGTTTGGTTGCTGGCGTTGGATCAGTCTTGGCTCTCTTGGTAGCCCTTCTTTTAACCTCAACCAGTTAGAAAGTCAGTCTTCTTAGTGTTTTCCCTAGTCTCTTTAATAATGGCGCTCCTTTGATGGTGGGTGTACCAGTTTTGCTTAATCTGGTTTATCTTGTTCCCTTTCTGTTAGCACCAATGGTCAACATGGGAATAGCAGCAATTGCTTTAGCGCTTCGTCTTATGCCGGCGGCAGTTTATCCTGTACCAGATGGTACCCCTAGCCTGCTCTATGCTTTTATCGGTACTGGTGGTAGCCTTCGTGCCTTGTCTGTAAGTCTGTTTTGTTTTGCGGTTGATGTCGCTATCTTTATTCCTTTCGTAAGACTTTCTAATAAGGTACAACACGGTTTAAAAGAGGAAGGAGAAACTAATGAAGCTCAATAAAAAAATGAAGTTAGTCTTTATTTTGGTTGCTGTCTTTCTCATCGGCTTAGCTGTGCCTTCTTATAGCTGGACCAAAAAAAATGTCAAGGAAATTGAGACTTTCTACAACTCGAAATTGTCTCCTATTATCATGATTCCGGGGAGTTCCGCTACGGAAAATCGTTTTGATGGTCTAGTGCGTAAGCTTAATCAAGATCGTCGTGGGGCCAAGCACAGCTTGCTCAAGGTCAAGGTTTGGAATAATGGGCGTATTACCTTTGAAGGAAAAATCAAGAAAAATGACAATGAACCTATTATTGTTATCGGATTTGAAAATAACAACGACGGCTACAGCAATATCAAAAAACAAGCCAAAATGATGAATCAGGCCTTTGAAGCCCTGCAAAATAAATATAATTTTAATAATTTCAAAGGCCTAGCACATTCAAATGGTGGTCTTATTTATACAGCCTTTATTGAAAATTATCTTAGCGACTACGATGTCAAGATAAATTCTTTGATGACTATCGGAACGCCCTATAATTTCACTGAAACTAATATCAAAAATAAATCGGTGATGCTGGCGGATTTCATAGCAGCCAAGAAAAATATCCCATCAACCTTACATGTCTATTCGGTAGCAGGTACTATCACCTATGACTCGGATGAGTTGGTTCCTGATGCTAGCGTTTCAGCTGGGAAGTACATCTATCAGAATCAAGCAAAGAGCTATACCGAAATCACTGTTACGGGCGAAGATGCCCAGCACTCGGACTTACCAACCAATGATGAAGTTGTGGAACTTGTCAAACAACATATCGAAGGGCAAGGTGTCCGTAAGAAGCAAAAAACTAAGCTAGAGCCACAGTGAGAATCGTATTATTAATGCTTTAGTTACAAATGAGAACTCAAAAAAACAGATAGGACCGTGAAAGGATATCTGTTTTTTAGGTTAAATTGAGAGGATTTTATATGTTGTAACTCATTGATTTACAACTTAATTTCTGTTATAATCAAGAAAATCATACAATTAAATGGGAGGTTTATGTTATGCAAATTCCAAGTCGCTTTACCATTGCTGTTCATATTTTGACCCTTATAGCACAAAACAAGGGAAATGAAACTAAGCTAACCAGTGATTTAATGGCAGGTAGTGTGGGGGTTAATCCAGTTATTATTCGCAAAACCTTGTCGCAACTGAAGAAAGCAGACTTGATTTCAGTTCAAAGAGGCACAGGTGGAGCCACACTAGTCAAATCACCAGAGGAGATTAACCTTCTACAGGTTTACCATGCTGTTGATAGTATCGGACCAAGCGGTCAACTTTTTAGCTTCCATGAACATCCTAATCCATCCTGTCCAGTAGGACGTAATATCCATGGGATTTTGGATCAGAGCCTAGAAGACGTTCAAATGGCAATGGAAAAAGAACTCGAAAAGAAAACTTTGGCTGGTATTTTAAAGGATGCTAAGGCCAACTGGAAAGAAGCTGGAGCTTGATTTTTAGGCATGAGACTCCAAGAAATCGAAAGTTTTTCGGTTTCTTTTTTTTGTGGCCAAGATGTCATAATTGACATTACAATAAGAATAAATATAATGTAATATATATAATTACAACAAAGGAGAAAGAACATGGTTTACGCATATAATAGTAAGATTTATTTAGCAGAGGCAGTTTTAAATGTGAAGGACTTGGCTGGTCAAGTGGCCTTTTATACACAGATTATTGGACTTGAAATTCAAACCCAAACGGAAAGGGAAGTTATTTTAGGAGCTGGAAACAAACCTTTGGTCCATCTGATTCAGACCAATCGTGAGGAAGCGGTCAAGTCAAGTTATGGTCTTTACCATATGGCAATCTTGTTGCCGTCTCGAGAGGATTTGGCAGATGTTTTCAAACATATTGCCGAGCTGGACTATCCTTTTGTCGGGGCTGCTGACCATGGTTATAGTGAAGCCCTTTATTTGGAAGACCTTGAAGGTAATGGTATTGAGCTTTATAGAGACAAGCCGGTTGCTGAATGGGATATTCGTGAGGATGGTCGCATCGTTGGTGTAACTGAAGAACTATCAGCTCAAGAAATTTACGAGATGGGACGCAAGGTTGAGCCTTTTGTGCTAGCTAAGGATACTCGCATGGGGCATATTCATTTATCGGTCAAAGATAGTCAGCTAGCAAGGACTTTCTATCAGGATGTTTTGAAGCTAGCGGATAAGTTTACCATTCCAAGTGCTAGTTGGATTGCTTCAGGTGATTACCATCATCACTTGGCTGTCAATGAATGGGGTGGGAAAAAATTAGCCAAACGTGATAAAGATATGCCTGGATTAGCCTATTATGTTGTTGAAGTGGAAGAGAAGGAAGATTTGATTGGCATTGTAGAACGTGCTAACAATCGTGGAGCGAAGGTCAAATGGTTATCTTCTAATGAGTTAACAGTAGAGGATAAGGATGGTATTTTGACACGCGTAAGAAAAAATATTAATAATTAGTGATTTTTTTGAGTCGTAACTATTGACATTACATTCAAAACGGCTATAATGGTTATTGTAATCAAAATTATTACAAAACAGCTTAACAATTTTAACAATTACTATTTATCATAAAGAAAGAGGGAATAACTATGACCTACTTTACAGACTTACAAACAAAACGCCGTTCAATCTATGCTTTGGGAAAAGACCTTGAGCTCTCTAACCAAGAATTGATTGAAACCATTCAAGGAGCTGTCCTTAACACACCTACAGCCTTCAACTCACAAACATCACGTGTGGTGATCTTGCTGGATGAAGAATCAGATGCTTTCTGGAATGAGATCGCTTATTCAGAGCTTGAAAAAGTAACGCCAGCAGAAGCCTTTGAGGCAACAAAAGAACGTTTGGCAGGTTTTGCTCAAGCTAAGGGAACAATCCTTTTCTACGAAGAGCAAGATGTAGTGAAAGGTCTTCAAGAGCAATTCCCACTATACGCTGAAAATTTCCCAATTTGGTCAGAGCAAGGTCATGGAATCGCCCTTTATGCAACATGGTTGGCTTTGGCTGAGAAGAATATCGGCATGAACGTACAACACTACAATCCACTTGTTGATGCACAATTAGCTGATAAATATGACATTCCGGCTAACTGGAAACTCCGTGCTCAAGCACCATTTGGTCAAATCGTAGCACCAGCAGGAGATAAAGACATCCAAACAGAAGGTCGTTTCAAAGTTTTTGGCGACAAGTAATCACTTTAGCTCAGGCAGTCAGTTTGGCGATTGGCTGTACTATGACTAAAGAATTTCAAAATGATAAGACAAAAAAGTAGCAGGATTGAGAAATCTTGTTATTTTTCTATCTCAAAAATTGTAATACCCAAGGAAACTTATAGCTTGAAATTAAAAACTTTCCTTAGATGATAGCGAATGTCAGCGACCTTCAAAGAAGTTCCATGAGTAAGGTTTGGCTCCCTCGATTTTTAATTTTTAGGCTTAGGTTAAGACAATTCTCCAAACTTCCAAGTACTTGTATTCACTACTGGTCTTTTTTTGAATTGACCGGATTAATTAATGATTTATTATCGCGGTAGCATGCCCATTAATTTTTTAAAATCTTTCCCACTAAATTGGCGAACTGAATACTAAAAAATCTGCTAGGTCTTGATGGTTGATTTTAAGGATTTGTTTTAAGAGGTGAAGTTGAAATGTAGATTCTTCTAATTAGTTTATCGAAGGAGGGAGACTACAAAAGATTTCGAAAAAAGGTGCTATTGATATCTTATTTTTAATAACTTTGACAACATTCTTTTTATTTTTGACAAAGATGCTTGTCAAAAATAAAAAGAAGCGTTACAATGGTTTTAGATAAAGAAGGAGAGGTATTCTTATGGGAGGCATGTGGATTTTATTTATCCCTTTTCTGATTCTAATTTATACGGACTCAGAAAAGAAGATAAAAAGGTTGAACAAACGCATCAGACGATTAGAAAAACAAGTGAAAGGAAATCAAGACATGTCTAGACTTTTAGAAGAATTGAAAGGCCAAACGGCCACTGTTACAGTAGATGGTGGTGGATTTGAGTATGAAATTATAGATATCGATGAAGATTGGGTCAAACTGACTCGTGTGAATCATAAACAACAGAGGGAAACCAAGTTAGTCCGCATCGAAGATATTCAGGGTATTCAACTATAAGGGGGCGAAAGCCATGATCTTAAAAAATCGATTGAAAGAGCTGAGGGCGCGTGATGGTCTCAACCAATCCGAGCTAGCCAAGCTAGCAGGGGTCTCGCGCCAGTCCATCAGTCTCTTGGAGCGGGGGGAATACACCCCCTCGGTTATCATTGCCATCACCATCGCGCAAATTTTTAAGGAACCGGTGGAGAATGTCTTTAGTCTAGTAGAGGGAGAGGAATAATATGAAAAAGCAACAACAAGAACGATCCGCTCGTTATCGGTTTTGGAGAAATGTCGGAATCATCACAGTTTCCGGCTTGATTGGAGGAGTCATTGGTTTTTTGACAGGCATGTTCGGATCCGAAAAACTCCTTGAAATCCAATCCTTCTTTAGTATAGAAGTACTCCTTTTGGGCTCAATACTTTTGTTTCTTATCGTGTTTATTGTTACGATAGCCTTACTAATAAGCGCGAGAAAAGTCCATCAAAAAATGCTCCAGATAGAAGACGAAGAGGAAGCCTATCACTATGACATCCAGAAGAAAAAACTGTTTGGGTTAGCGACCATTTTTAAAGGAGTCATGATCTTGCCATACTTTTTAGTCATCATCTTTTATAGTCAATGGGTGTATATGGATAGACCTTCCACAGGGCACTTAGCTTTTATCTTTGGAACATTTACCATGCTCTATCTTTTTCTTGTCTTGATTGTCCTATTTTTCTTATCAGATATCTTCTTTCGCAAGACCTTCCATATGCTTTATGGAAAACCGATTCCTCGCAACGCCAATACCAAGGAAGTGCGTGAATTCACGATGAGTATGATGGATGAAGCAGAAAAACAGATTAGCTACGAGGAAAATTTCGAAGTGGTCGTCAAGTTAAGCAATTATGTCTTACCGCTTTCCTTAATTGCGATATTCTTAGTTGGCATTGCTTTCCATACAGATATCTTGTTAGCATTAGTAGTGGTATCACTGATTTATGTCTATATCTTGGTCTCTCAGTACAAGATTACCAAACGTTATTATAAAGAGTAGAGGAGTCATCTATGTTAGAAATCAGAAATTTAGAGAAGAGCTTTGGCAAGAAGCAAGTCTTGTTCGGGATTGACTTGACTGCGAAAAAAGGGTCTATCTTAGGTTTGATCGGGAAGAACGGATCAGGGAAGACCACCATCTTCCATAGTATCCTCCGCTTCCTTGACTACAGTGGTGATATCCAATTGGATGGCAAAGCAATCAGTCAAGAAACCTATAAGGAAATTGGCTACCTGCCAGAAGAGCGGAGCCTCATGCCCAAGTTGACCGTCTACGAACAAGTCCGTTACCTTGCTAATCTCAAAGGCATGTCAACTGCTGAGGTCAAGAAGAAACTTCCAATCTGGATGGAAAAACTCCAAGTAAAAGGGAGATTAACCGATAAGATTAAGAGCCTCTCAAAAGGGAATCAGCAAAAGGTTCAATTGATCATTACTATGATCCATGAGCCAAAATTGATCATCTTGGATGAGCCGTTTAGTGGACTGGATCCAGTCAATACAGAAGTCCTCAAGCAGGTCATTTTTGAAGAAAAAGAACGTGGGGCGACCATTATCTTCTCTGACCACGTCATGACCAATGTGGAAGAACTCTGTGATGAGTTGGTCATGATTCGTGATGGATCTGTAATTCTCTCAGGTCCTGTACAAGAAGTTCGCAATAGCTTCGGGAAGACTCGTCTCTTTGTATCCAATGACTTCAGTAAAGAGGAGTTGGAAGTATTGCCTCATGTGACCAAGGTGACCATGACCAAGCAAGGCCTTTGGAAGTTGGTATTGGATGATGAAACAGCAGGTCCAGTCCTCTTTGATCAGTTGACCAAGGGTCGCTATCTGGCAACCTTTGACCAACAAGCCCCAACCATTGATGAAATCTTTAAACTAGAATCAGGAGTAGAAGTATGAAACAAATGCTGATTGTTATCAAAGAAACTTATCTACGTCAAGTGAAATCATGGAGTTTTTTCCTGATGGTTCTTTCTCCCTTTCTCTTTATTGGATTGTCGATTGGTTTGAACTACTTCGTTGGCTCATCTACATCTGCGAAAAGCAATATCGCCTTGATAACAGATCAAGCTCCTGTCAAGGAAGGCTTGAAAGGAACCGATGGCTTGACCTTTGACTATAAGGATGAAGCAGCAGCTAAGAAGGCCATGAAAGAGGAAGAGATCAAGGGAATCCTCACAGTTGAAGAAAAGGATGGCCAGCTAGAGGCTCGCTACCAAAGTGAGGATGCCATGAAGCCAGATTTCAAATCAGTCCTTATGGCTAAATTGAGTCAGGTCCAACAAATGCTCAATGTTTCTAAGGCGGATTTAAGCCAAGAGCAGTTAACAGCCCTCTCTCAACAGGTCTCATTGACTGAAAAAATTGATGAGAAGAAAGAAGGACTGAAAATGGTGCAGACCATGGTAGCTGGAGGTATCGGTTTTCTTCTTTACATAATTCTGATCTTTTATTCAAGTATCACTGCTCAAGAGGTAGCCAGTGAAAAAGGAACCAAGATCATGGAAGTGGTCTTCTCAAGCATTCGTGCAACTCACTATTTCTATGCTCGCATGATTGGTCTTTTCGGAGTGATTTTTACCCATATTGGTATCTATGCAGTTGGCTTGGGAGGCGTTTGGATTTTTAGAGATTCCATTCCTCTTGTGAAAGATATTTTATCTCCAGACTCACCTATCACCCAACATATTGGACAATCCATTTCCTTGAATACCTTCTTCTTTATCATTCTTGGAATCTTCATGTACGTCGTTCTTTCAGCTTTCCTAGGGTCAACAGTTGCTCGTCCTGAAGATACAGGAAAGGCCATCTCTCCTCTGATGATGTTAGTGATGGTTGGATTCTTTGGAGTGACTGCCTTGGGTAGCGCAGGAGATGTCCCTCTATTGAAGATTGGATCCTACATTCCATTCATTTCAACTTTCTTCATGCCATTCCGTACCATCAATGGCTATGCAAGTGGACTTGAATCATGGGGGTCATTCGGAATTGCCTTGGCCTTCACGCTCCTCGGCACCATGATCATTGGAAAAATCTATTCTAGTCTCATCTTACAAACAGATGATCTAGGTTTAGTCAAGACTGTTAAAAAAGCTTTAAGCTATCGTTAAAAGAGACACCTTCAGTGGATACTGGAGGTGTTTTGCTTTGTGAAATCATTGCTGTTTGGTCTTCTTTACTTTATAATGAAAGTAGAATGAAAAGGAGGCGGACATGAACTATATTGAGTTTGCTGAAAATGAGCGTCTGTCCACGATTGTCCTTGGGATGATGCGTATTAGCGAATTGAGTGAAGATGAGGTAGAGGACTTGGTGGAGGCAGCCCTGTCGATTGGAATCAACACCTTTGATCTGGCGGATATTTATGGAAATGGACAGTGTGAGGTCCTGCTGGGCAAGGTTCTCAAGCGTCGTCCGGATCTTCGGGACCAGATGTGGATCCAGTCTAAGTGTGGGATTCGCAAAGATGGCTTTACCTATTTTGATTTTTCTAAGGACTATATTTTGGACTCCGTTGATGGCATCCTCGAGCGTTTGCAGATTGAACGCTTAGATAGTCTTCTCCTTCACCGACCGGATGCCCTCATGGAGCCTGAAGAAGTGGCAGAAGCCTTTAATCACTTGGAGCAAGCTGGCAAGGTCCGTCATTTTGGGGTGTCCAATCAAAATCCTATGATGATGGAATTGCTCAAAACTGTTGTCAAACAACCTCTCAAGGTCAACCAGTTGCAGTTGAGTGCTGCCTTTACACCGAGTTTTGATGCAGGTTTTCATGTCAATATGGAGGGGCCGAAAGCAGCTGTGAGAGATGGCAGTGTCTTTGAGTATTGTCGCTTAAACGACACGGTGATTCAGGCCTGGTCTGTCCTCCAGCATGGCTATTTCAAGGGGAATTTTGTCGGCAATGAGGCGTTTGCGGCCCTAAATCACGTCCTCAATGACTTGGCAAAAAAATACCAAGTCACTCCGACAGCCATTGCCCTTGCTTGGGTCCTTCGCTACCCAGGTAAGATGCAGGCAGTCATTGGAACGACCAAGCCACAACATGTCCTTGAAGCAGGGAAAGCAGCAGAAGTTACCCTAACTCGCAAGGAATGGTACCAAATCTACCTAGCTGCAGGAAATGATTTGCCTTAGAATCTTGTTATCAAACCAGATTCCACTCTAATCGGTAGTCTGGTTTTTTGTTTTGTGGTCTTCAGTTTTTTCTTGACAAGCCTTTCCTTTTTATGATATCTTTTATGCAACAAGTGTTGCGCAACGTATGTTGCGCGAAAGGAGTCTTATGCCACCCAAGGTTAAATTTAGTAAAGAGGCTATGATTGGGACAGCTTTACAATTGGTGAGAGAAGAGGGCATGGCTAGTTTAACTGCTCGAGCATTAGCGGAGAAACTGGGAGCCACACCGAGAGTCATTTTCGGGCAATTTGCTAATATGGCTGAGTTACAAGCAGAGGTTATTGGTGCGGCGGAGATGGTCGTGGTGGAGTATATTCGCAAGGCCTTAGAAGATGAGAAGCCTTTTCGATCTGTCGGGGTTGCTTATATCCTTTTCGCCTCAAAAGAGCCCCAACTCTTTCAATTGCTTTTCCAAAATCCTAGCAAAGATCCGATTCGTCGCTTTAAAGATTTTCTTCCCATGAAGGATCATAGTTACCAATTGGTTCTGGATTCGATTGTCGCAGACTATCCTTTGACTGTAGAGGAGGCTAGTCGCTTGTACCAGCATCTATTTATCTACTCACACGGGATGGCCTCTATGGTTGCTTCTGGGATTTATCAGTTCAGCATGGAAGAAGTGATTGGATTACTGACAGAGGTTTGTCAATCTCTCATCAAAGAAATGGTAGGAAAGAAATGATTCAACTAGAAAATGTGCACAAAAGTTACGGCCAAACCAAGGTCTTAAAAGGGATTGATTTGCAGATTCAAGACCAGGATGATGTGGTTATCCTCGGCCCTTCTGGATCGGGCAAGTCAACTCTCTTAAATGTGTTATCAGGCTTAGAAAAGGTGGACGAAGGGCATATCCTTATTCAAGGACAAGATTTATCACAACTCACGGATGCTAAATTGACGGCCTTTAGACGGGAGAATATTGCCTTTATTTTCCAGCAGTATTATCTACTACCGAATCTAACGGTCAGACAAAATGTAAAAATGGGAGCTAATCTGGCAAACAATCATGATTTTTTGCAGATCATCGAGGATTTGGGGCTTGGCGATAAGCTGGACAAGTATCCGAGTGAATTGTCTGGTGGGGAACAGCAGAGAGTCTCCATTGCTCGGGCCTTGGCCAAAAAGCCAGAGATTCTCTTCTTAGATGAGCCGACGGGAGCCCTGGATGAAGAAACAGGGCGCAAGATTCTCGACTATATCTGGAAACTGAAGGAAAAGCTGGGCTTTACCCTCATCATGGTGACGCACAACCAAAATATTGCGGATATGGCCAGAACCATCATTCGTGTCAATAGTGGCAAGATTACTGAAGTTGTGACCAATGATCAACCTCAGACTGCCTATGAGATTGGATGGTAAGCCATGTTTTCAGTAAAAGATATTCGAAAATTAGTTGTCGTTAGTATCATTGGGGCTTGTGCGGTCTTTGTGGCCAATCTCTTCTTGAATTTTTACCTGGATATCGAGCAGTTGGAGATTTCTAAAACCAATCCCATGATGCAGACCTACTATGATGCCCAGGTATCGCTTTCCTGGATGGTGGCCATGGTCAGTGGGGTTGTCTTGTCCTTGACGTCGGTTCTTCTCATGTGTTTTTATATCAAACAATTTGTTGATGACCACAGGGAACAATTAGGAATTTTAAAGGCTTTGGGCTACAGCAATGGCCTGTTGGCTAAACGGTTTTGGGCCTTTGGACTCAGTTTTGGAGCTGGAGCGCTTCTTGGCTATTTTGCTTCTTTTCTTATGATGGGACATTTTTATGACTTCCGCAATGAAAAGGGGATCCTGCCAGAAATCACCATTCACTTTCACTGGCAGCTCTTGCTTGCTTTGGTGATGCTACCAACGACCTTCTTTATGCTTCTCGCAATTGGTTATGCTAGAAGACAACTCCAAACCCCGGCACTTCGCTTATTGAAAAAATCTCCAAGTCCGATCAAGGTCAAAAGGAGAAAGAGGGCACCCAAGAAAGACAAATCTTTCTTAAAAGAGCTGTCTTCGTCACTGATTTGGGGGAGAAAATCTATCTTGTTTTTTGTGGTCTTTGGCTCCATGTGTTTTGCAGCCATGGTTCAATTGTCCTTTGGCTTAAGAGATTATACAGATGATATCATCCAAACCATGATGATTATGATTGGCTTAATTCTTTCTTTCTCGATTCTCTTTTTGTCATTAGGGATTGTCATCTCAGAAAGTCGCGAAACCTTGGCCTTGATGAAGGCTTTTGGCTACACAAATCGTGAATGCCAAAGTCATATTCTCGCTCCCTATCGTTTTTGGGCTTATCTAGGATTTGTTTTAGGGACGGTTTATCAATACGGTATCATGGAAATCTTGATTGGTGTAATCAAAGATACAGTTCCTGAAAAGATTGAGCATCACTTTGATTGGATTGTTTGCTTCCGGACCTTGCTTGGCTTTGCTGTGGTTTATGAAAGCCTGTTTTATCTATCCAACAGAAAACTCCAAAAGCAAACCATCAAAGAAGTACTCTTAGCTGAATGATTTATGACAGTAATCCTTAATATCAGTGCTTTTTAATGAGAAAAAATAGAAGATTGATTGACTTTAGACCTCTTCACGAGGTCTTTTTCTCTTATGAAAACGCTACATAAGAGACTAAATGCACTATCACAATCTTGTGATAGTTTACATCTTCTTAACATTGTCCCGAAATTCTTGCATTCTCTATTGTTAAAGCGTAAGATAGACACTGTTTTAATTTTAGTGCATTAAAACATGTCTTGTAATATTTCTAGATGTACAAGGCAGAAAGAATCTTATGAAAGAGGAGTCTCGAATGTCAGATAAACAAATGAAAACCCTTGGTTGGGTGGCAACCTTCATGTCAGTTATGATGTATGTATCATACGTGCCACAAATCATGGACAATTTGTCTGGTCATAAAGGAAACTTTATCCAACCATTGGTAGCTGCAGTCAACTGTAGCCTTTGGGTTTACTATGGTCTCTTTAAAAAAGAACGTGACCTTCCCCTTGCTGCGGCCAATGCACCAGGTATTATCTTTGGTTTAATTACAGCATTGACAGCTTTGTTCTAAAATAAAGCAAAATTTCTTTCTATACTATTTTTCTTAACGCAGAAAACGAGAGCAGAACTAGCGACAGTCAAAGATTGTCGTTCTAGTTTCACTCTCGTTTTTTGTTTTTAGTTATTAAGAAGAGCCTTGATAGCATCTTCCATTTTTAGTGGGTACGTTTTGGAAGAAAAGCGTTCGACCACTTGACCTTCACGGTTAATCAAAAACTTAGCAAAATTCCATTCGATTCTAGCCCCAAGCGGTCCAGATTTTTCTTGTTTTAGCCAATCAAAAAGTGGTTCTGCTTCCTTACCATTGACCTTGATTTTGGCAAATCGAGGGAAGGTTGTATGGTAATTGAGGGTGCAGAAGGTATTGATTTCTTCAGCACTACCAGGTGCCTGCCCCATAAATTGATTACAAGGAAAATCAAGAATCTCGAATCCTTGGTCTTTGTATTTGTCATAGAGTTCCTGTAAGCCCTGATACTGTGGCGTTAAACCACAACCTGTTGCTGTATTAACAATTAGAACTACCTTTCCCTTATAGTCCTGGAGAGACACAGGTTGGTCAGCTTGATCTGAAACTGTAAAATCGTATAAGGATGTCATAGAAAATCTCCTTTTATTTGTTTGAGACTATTATAGCAAAGTTAGTCAGAGAAGTGATTTTTCAGGAAGACTAGAGATTAAATGGTGTTTGTGATAGTAATTCTTTATCTTGGTGTTAAGAATTACTTATAGCTGACGGTAATAATACTATGTAAGGTCATGTGCTTAAAAGAAGGTAACAATAGGTTTTAACGTTATTTGGGTTACTATATCATAAATTTTATTTATGGCTAGGGATAAAATTTCTTTATTTTTCGGATGTGATAATCTCTGATAAGATAATGTCATTCAGTTTTGAAGCAGCTAGTGATAATAGGAGTTGAAAGTATTTTAGGTATGTTCATTAGCTGTTGATATTAGGATAAGAGAAAAGGAGATTCTTATGTCAGAAAAAAGAGAGTTAGTTTTGAAAGCATTTCGTGGAGAAAGTGTTGATCGTGTCCCGGTGGGATTTTGGCATCATTTTACTACTGAAGACGAGTGGTTATATGGTTTTGAAAATCCAGAAATTATTGATAAAAATAAAGCTGGTCATAAAAAATTTATTGAAGAAGTCAAACCTGATTTTGTTAAATTGATGAGTGATGGTTTCTTCGCATACCCACAACCTGCTTTTAAAGATTTTAAGTCAATCAGTGATTTGCAAACGATTGAACCTTTAGGTGCAAATCATCCTTGGATTTCTGCACAAGTCGAACTTGTAAAAAGTCTGATTGCTGATTTTCCTGAAGATATTGTTGCAATTTACAATATCTTCGCTCCGGTTACTTATTTAAAATGGTTAGTTGGAAAAGTTTCAGGTGGCGATGATCTTATCGCAGATTACATTGTGGAAAACCGAAAAGCTTTGAAGCATGTTTTAGATGTTATTGGCGAAGACATTGCGAGTCTTAGTCAGAGGGTGATTGAAGAAGCAGGTGCTGATGGTATTTACCTAAGTGTTCAAAGTATTCAAGATGAGCGAGTTAGCGCTGAAATTTATAAAGAAATCATTGCTCCAAGTGAATTAAAGGTTTTAGAAGCAGCTAATGGAGCCAAAGGACATAATATTCTACATATTTGCGGATACGAAGGAGCCCGTAATAACATCGAACTCTTTAAAGATTATCCTGCTCAGGTAGTTAATTGGGCGGTCGGTCCTGAAGGAATTAGTTTGGCAAAAGGTCTTAACATTTTTAGAGGTCGCACAGTTCTTGGAGGATTTGAAAATGGAAAAGACGGTCTTCTATATACTGGAACTAAAAAAGCTATTCAAGAAAAGGTTAGGGAGATTATTGCTGATACAGGAACCCATGGGTTAATCATTGGTGCTGATTGCACGATTCCAAGTGATATTAACCATGAGCGTATTGAATGGGTACGTGAAGCAGCAATTTTGTAAGAAAAAGGAGAGATTAATATGAGTAAAAAGACATGGATTATTGGTGGAGCTGTTGTTGTAGCACTTATTGGGGCTACAGTTATTGGACGTAGCTTAACAGGAGATAAAAAAGCAAAATCAGATTCTGGAAAGGTAACAACATTAAAAGTTGCCCATACTCAAAACTATGTTCCTTATGATTTTGTTGATAAGGATGGTAATTCTGATGGCTATGAGGTAGCTGTATTAAAGGAAATTGATAAAAAGCTTCCACAGTACAAATTTGAATATACCGGAACAAGTGATGATGATCTTTTGATTGGTTTAGAGTCAGGTAAATATGACATCGGTACGAAGGGCGCGTGGTACACAGATGAACGTGCTAAAAAGTTTATTATTCCGAAAGATCCAATTGGAGCAAGTATTATTGGATTTACCATTCGTAAGGATGATAAAGATAAATATAAAAATATCTCTGACTTTGCAAAACAAAATGGTCGATTGGTGCCAATCTCACCACAAAATGCTCAGTGGAATGTTATCAAAGACTACAACGATAAGCATAAAGATCAACCAATTGAGTTAACATCTGCGGAATCTTTCCAAGTTTCAGATGCCTATGCATGGGTTTTGGAAAATCGTTATGATGCTTACTTTGATATTAAATTATCTTTTGAAAAGGCTGTAACTGATAAAGATGGTGCGTATCATCAATATGCAGATAAATTGACTTGGTTCCCTTATAAAGGAATTCCAACCTATCCACTCTTCCATCGAGATAGTAAGAACGAAGAGTTTTCAAAAGAATATACTAAGGCAATTAAGGAACTAAAAGAAGACGGTACACTTGAAAAGTTGTCTAAAAAATACTTTGGTGAGGATGTCTTCTCATACGTAGACAAATAAGTAATTGTAACGTCGTAAAAGTAGGATGTTTTGATAAGCTTCTGAAGTGAGTTTAGTTAGGAGAATTATGGTCAATTATGACATTTCAAAAGTTTTTGGAGCATTACCTGAAATCATAAAGGGCTTACCGATGACATTATTGGTTATCTTATTAACGACTTTACTTGGGTCGTTATTAGGAGGATTAGTTGCTTGGGCAAGCCTTTCTAAGGATAAAGCTTTAGAGAATTTGGCTAAGGGATATGTTTTTATCTTACGCTGTACCCCACCGATTGTGTTGCTATTTTTAGTATTTTACGGAGTTCCAGAATTTCTTAATTGGTGGTTAGGATTAGATATTAATGATTGGTCCAAATTGATATTCGTTCTTGTGACTATGGTTCTCCTATTCTCAGCAATGATATCAGAAGTACTTAAAGCAGCTTATCAAGCAATCCCTAAAGGACAATTAGAAGCTGGGCTTAGTATTGGGCTTACTTCTGAACAAACCTTTGTAAGAATTATCGCCCCTCAAGCATTTAAGGTTGCTTTACCAAATATTACAACAGCTATACTTAACCTTATGCGTGATGCAGCTTTGGCTTATACGATTGGTTTTATTGATGTTATGGGCAAAGGGAACCTTTTGATTAGTCGCCATTTAGGAAATTATTCTTTGGAGACTTATACAGCTGTTGCCTTTGTTTATTGGGGAATAGCATTAATTCTATCGTTGATTTCTAGGATAGCAGAGCAACAATTGAGTGTAAAAGAGAGGTAAAAAATGAATATTACTTTTATTATAGATACCTTTATCAAGGCTTTCTATGGTGTTCCGGTAACACTGGGAATCATGATTGTGGCTATTCTATTGAGTTTTCTACCTGCTTTATTTCTCGCTTTGGGTCAAATTTATAAGGTACGGGGTGTTAAGACTTTTTCAATTGTTTATCTTGCGTTTATTCGTGCAACACCTCCAATTCTTTTAATTTTATTCTTTTATAGTTTGTTCCCTAGTTTGTTAAATCAGTTTTTTAAAGGAATTGGGAGTCACATAGATGTCTTCAAAGTTAACCCGCTTTACTATGCCTTTATTATCTATAGCTTGATGACGACAGGAAGCTTATCGGAAATCATTCGATCAGCATTACTAACTGTTGATAAAGGTCAACTAGAAGCTGCACAAGCTATAGGCTTAACAACAAGACAAGCCTATCTGAGAATCGTTTTTCCACAGGCACTTAAGGCTGCTCTTCCAAATTTGTGTAACTTAGTTATCAATATTGTAAAAGGAACGTCACTTGTCTTTGTTATGACGATAAAAGATATTACCGCAATTGCACGAGTCGAAGCAGCATATGGATATCAATATTTTGAATCTTATTTTGTCATCTTCATTTTATATTTAATCATTTGTGGTATCATTCAAGTTCTCTTTAACGTTGGAGAAAGAAAATTGCAATTTACATAGAGGGAGTCACTATGCTAGAAGCTAAACATATATCAAAAACATTTGGAGATCGTCAGGTTCTTGTTGATGTCAATCTACAAGTGAAACAGGGAGATGTGGTTGTCATCTTGGGACCATCAGGTTCAGGAAAAACAACTTTCTTACGTTGCCTTAATCATTTGGAGAAAGCTGATGGAGGTCAATTAACAATTTCGGGTAAGGACTACTCTTTGGATAAGTTATCAAAGAAAGATATTTTAGATATCCGAAAGAAGACAGCTTTTGTATTTCAACATTACAATTTATTTGCAAACAAGACTGCCATTGAGAATATCTTGGAAGGTTTAGTGATTGCTAGGAAAGTTCCTAAAAGTGAAGCGCAAGAGATTGCTGAAGAAGCACTTAAAAAAGTTGGTCTTCTGGATTTTAAAGATTACTACCCATCACAACTTTCAGGAGGACAGCAACAACGTATTGGTTTAGCCAGGGCTATAGCAGTTAAACCAGAAGTTATCTTGTTAGATGAACCAACATCAGCCCTTGATCCAGAACTAGTTGGGGATGTTCTGGATGTCATGAAACAACTTGCTCATGAAGGAACGACAATGGTAGTTGTGACTCATGAAATGGGGTTTGCACGAGATGTAGCTAATCATGTCGTTTTCATGGATGGTGGTCATGTCATCGAAGAGGGGAGTCCAAAAGACATTTTTTACAGACCAAAAGAAAAACGTACACAACAATTTTTGGCACGTATTCTTTCTGATGCTAGTTATGATTTGGAATATATGATTTAAAAAATCTGCTGTTTTAATTAAGAATGAAAAAAACAAAGACGAGTTTAGTTTGTCTTTGTTTTTTTTGCTTATAAGTAGTCTACTGCAAGAATAGGAGTGTTCTTTTTAGCCGGTACACGTGTTTTCACACCATTATTCCCTTTAGGGAGAGGTAATTTTGTAGTTCCTTGGTTTGAAGAATTTGTTTGGTGTTTGTAGTTAACAGGGATACGCGTTTTCACACCGTTATTGCCTTTAGGAAGACGAAGTTTTTTAGCACTTGTTGGTGTAACAGGTGTTACAGGTTTTTCAGCTGTTCCTTCAGTAACTTCCTTGTAAATATAAGTGATTGTCACAGTATTTGAAATACGAATTTTGTGTGACTTAATTTCTTGATCATCAGTTGATTGTAGTTTATATGTTTTACCATTAGCTTGAATCGTTTCAGGAGCAGTCGGGAAATAGGCATAGTAAGCTAAATCAATATCGCGTCTAACCATGTTGACTTTGATTGGAGCAATTTCTTGTCCCTTATCATCGACAAAACGGGCCTGTTGCGCGACAGTTGGCGCAAGATCAACATCATCATAGAAGTAGGTGACATCAATAATAGGACTTGAAGCAATCCCTTTTTTAGGTGCGCCGTAATTACTCTTATTGTTAAGCACTATGTCGTCGTATTTAGCGAAATACCATGTTTTTCCGTTTTCATCTGTTACTGTTGCTGGCGCAAAAGCAGCAGTGTCGTATTCAGTGAAAGCAGGAGCTTTAATCGTTGCATAAAGCACATCTTTTTGAGAACTGAATTGTGAGTAACTTGCTTCGGTTGTTCGACGGATGTGATGAATACGAACTTCTGACACACGTTCATCAACCGTTGGTGTGTTTACAACTGGACTTGATTCTTCAAGACTTACAGGAGTTGTATTTTCAACTGCTGGTGTAGGAGTACTTGCAGGTGTAGTTACTTCCTCGCTAAGGATAGCAGTGCTCGCTGAGTTAACCTCAGTGGCAGGATTAGCAGTAGTAGTTGTGCTTACTGATTCGCTAGTTAGATTAACATCAACGGCTGAAGCAGGGATGTTTTCAACAACTAGGTTTTCAAAAGAAGTGTTATCAAGAGCCTCTGTAGCGGGAAGACTTACTGGCAATTCTTGTTCATCTGCAAGTGCAGAAGATGATAGACCAAGTGCTAAGATTGCAGCACTAAGACCAATAGTAGCATGTAATTTCTTATTCATGTTCATTAATTCCTCCTTGATATATCATGATTATAACAGAGGTTATTGTAAAAGTCAAAAAATTAAAAATATGTAAATTGAAAGATTTTGTTTGATACTTAAAATGATTTAAAACATGATAACAATAGTACATTACGAGTGTTAATGTAAAATTTCATTCAAAAATTAGGGCTTTTTATGATTTTCTAGAGGATTCATAAAAGTGATTTATGTTTAATAAAAAACTTATATTTCAAAAACTTTAATCAATAATATATGAACATTTATTGTCATATCCCTGATAATTGTAGCAGTTCTCTATTCTCTAGTTACTCTGGTCTTGACGAACCTTATCCACTATACCATGTTGAATATTGATCATGAAACTGGCTTTGGAAGTGAGAAACGCTACCTTAATTTCAGATATCCTTTGTTATACCCAATCGCTAAGAAGAAAATAGAGAAGTACAAGTCTAAGCGGTATGCATAAAAAACAGCCGTACATTTATTTTGTACGACTGACTTTAAAAAACAGACACTATCATTCTCACAGGTGGTTTTGACTCTCTTAGATGTAGTATTCCTAAATTAGACGTTATTGAGGTAAAGAAATACAACTAATGCTAGTGGACGTAGTGGCCAACACCATTTTCATCAAAGTGATAGCTAACCGTAAATTGTCTCATTATAGCTAAAAATTTAAACATAACAGTTTGATTTTTAACCATAGCTCCATCATCGCCATAGAAGTAGCTTTGACCGCCAAAATCAACCATTTTATTCAGGATGGCACGCCCATCTTGTTGGAAATTGTAATCTTTACCATTAATAGTTTGACGCCCAGTTATTGCTTTGCCATCTTTATCAAAGTAGTATCTAGCGACTCTAGAAGCCCCTCCGTCGCCACTACCGCTTCCAGGAGCTGCGGGCATTCCAAAATGGATAACTTTTTCATAATCTTCTTCTGGAACATATTCTCCGAGTAATAATGTGACGAAACGATTTGTCATCATTTCTCCTGTGAGTTTATCGTAATAATGGATGTGTCCATCAATCTTACGTAATTGACCTTTTACTTGTTTGCCATCTTTATCAAAATAAAGAGAGATACCATCAACCACTTGAGGACCTGTTAAAAATGTCCCATCATTAGTGACATAATAACTATTTCCTAGAGCATCTTTAACAAATGTTTGACGCTTCTCAGTGCTACGAGTTACGATTCCTTCTTGGTCAATAGTTACTAAGATGTCGCCATCTTGATAAATTTGATTGCGAATAAGTTGACCAGCAGAATCTTGATTATCTTTCTCAGTGAAATGATAGAATTTATTATCAATTTCTTTCCAACCGTAAGTGACTTTTCCACCTGCTTCAGGATCTAGATAATAACGATTATTGTCTTTGTTAAGCCATCCTACTTGAACCTTTCCTTCACCGTTTACATAGTAGGTACCAGTAATTGTTTTATCATCTTGATTATCAGAGTATGTGTTTACAAACTGATTGTAAATTAAATGATAGTTTTGGAGGAAGTAGTCGCCATCTTTTTCATGGATAATGCCATCGAGTGCCCAACCCTTCTCGTTGAAGTAGTAGGTTTGTCCATCTATCGTGTGGAATCCTTTTATAGCCTTTCCATCCGGGCCAAAATAGTAAGTGATATTGACGTTCTCATCTATGTCAATATCAGTACCATAAACATTTACGGTTTTCTTCACTCTGGTAGGAATGACAGAAAGCTGATTTGTACGCATTGCTCCATTATCCTTTTCGAAGAAATAAGTGTCTGTACCTATAGTTGTTATTTTTCCTTTCGCTTGGATTCCGTTATCATCAAAATAAACATTTACACCATCTATATTATGAAGTCCAATAAGTTTGTGTCCAAAACCATCGTAATAGGACCAATCATTTCCATTTTCAGAAATGTATTGGTTACGATATGGAGGGAGTTCTTTAACAATACCGTTTTCATCAGCTTCATAAGACTTACCATCAAGCTCGAAGATGGCATTCTTAACCTCTCTACCATTATCCTTATCGAAATAATGTGTTCCTGTATGGTTCCCCCAAATTGATATTAGTTGACCTTTAGCTTGTTTTCCATCAGAATGAAAATAAAGAGAGTAGCCATCGATGATTTGACTGAAGGTAACCATATGTCCATCTTTATCAAAGTAATACCAAAAACCTTCATTATCAGAAATAAAACGATTTTTTACTGCAGCGCCAGATTCATCAAAATAGAATGTACCTCCATGGACATAAATCTTTTTGTCCTTAACCTTTCTTCCGTTGTATGGATCAAAATAGTAAGTCTGTTCTCCGATATTAACTAGCGAACCTTTAATTTGATATCCTCTATCATCAAAATAGAGATCAAAGTTATCAATAGTTTGCGCTCCTTTTACAGCCTTACCATCAGCTCCGAGATAGTACCATCCATAGCCACCATCAGTAACAAATTGGTTCGTTAACTTTCTACCAGAATCTTTGTCAAAGTAGTATGTTTCATTATCCACAGTTACAAAGTTACCCTTTGCTTGGATACCATCCTGGTCAAAGTAAAGAGGAACACCATCCACTGTTTGAAAGCCAGTTAACTTTTGATTATCTTTAATATAGTACCAATTACCATATTCATCAGTTATGAAGTTGCCTCCTGTAATTGAGTTATCTTCTTGTGTTTCAATACTTGAAGCTTCAGAAACATTAGTAGCTCCTTCCAAAGATGCTTCACTTGAAGATGGTACGGTACTATCTTCAGGAAGCGATACTTTCAAGTTGTTGTCGACTGTATAAGTATCGGTTGTCGTAGAATGATTTGTTGATGTTTCAAGAGACGATTCGGACTGGCTAGTAGTCTTTTCATCAATGAAAGTATTCGATGTGTTGATAGCTGATTCTTCAAAAACTATGGAATTTTCTATTGTTTGATTAGTAAGAGGTAATTCCGGTTGCTCAGCATAAGCGATATTTCCGGTAGAAGCGATGATTCCAAGTGTTAAGCTTGAAATAGCAATGGTAATCCAATGTTTCTTCACTTTGTGAAGCTTGAAATGAGTTTTGTGTTCCATAATTCTATCCTCCGTTTCTCACTTTTCACCTTAATTTTAACATTTGATTTTTATATATTCAAATATTTCTATAATAATTTTTTAATTATTCGGAAGCTGTTATATTGTGAAAAAAATAGTAAAAGTATTGCAAATTTTATCAATTAATTCTTGAAAAACTCAAGTATAAATTACAATTTTTCAGTTTTTATGGAAGAAAGTTCGAAAAATTTAATTTTAAAAGAACCCACAAAAAAAACCAAGACTTTCGTCTCGGTTTCATCTAAACTTACTTCACGATATGTCCGTCTTTGTCGAAGGTATAGAGTTTACCATCGATGAGGACAGAGCGGTTAGTGTATTTTTCACCTGTTTTAGGGTCCAAATAGTAGGTGTAGTTATCGACTGTGACAAAGCGTCCTAGGACTTGTTTGCCTTCAGCGTCGAAGTAGAGGACCTTGCCATCAACTTCTTGGAAGCCGGTAACTTTCTCACCTTTGTCATTGTAATAGTAGTTATCGCCCTTATCGTAGACAATGCGATTGCGATAAGCTGGTTCACCCTTGCGGTCAGCAACTACACCATTGTCATCAGCATTATAGGCTCTGTCTCCGATGACAAAACGTCCTGTTTCAAGGTTTCCGCTATCTCGGAAGTAGTAGTTCTTGCCGTCGATGGTTTGCCAACCGGTAAGAGCAGCTCCGTCGTTGCCATAGTAGCGTGTTGGGTAGTATGGGAAGCGTGGAGAACCTTCGTAGTTGTATGATTTTGAAAAGGCGTTACGAGTCATGATACCAGTCAATTGGTCAAATTGGTAAGTCTTACCATTGATTGTGACCTCTGTGCCTTTGGCTTGACGGCCATCTTCGTAGAAATAGTAAGTGACGCCATCAAAGGTCTTCAAGCCAGTGACTTTTTGACCATTTTCATAGAGATAACTTGTGCCGTTACGATCCGTCTGCAATTGGTCAAAGTGGATAGCTTTTTCTTTTGCCACATCAATACCCTTGGCATCAAAATTAAAGATTACGCCGTGATAAGTAAGGGCCTTGTTAGTTGTTGCAATGGCAACGTTTGTGGTCACTTTTTGGCCATTTGGTGCTGTGAAGGTCATAGGTGTTGAGTCAAAATGGTAGAGGTGTCCATTAAGAATATCCCATTCGTCAAAAGTTGACCATTGTGATTGGCGGACGTTACTATATTTAGAACCAAGAATCTTACCATCATATTGATAAGGACCTTCTTTGATATTACCGTCGGCATCTGTGACATAGACACCTTCAAGTTCATAAGAATTTTCACCAGTACGCTTGAACTCAGGATAGAGACCGTTTGTCAAGAGTTTCCCATCTGGGCTAAAGAGTTGTGAGTTGATAACTCCTGTGTAGAGATTTCCTTTAGGCGTGTCGTCATCAGAATAGTCGCTACCATAATAACGGTTGCCATCAACTTCAAACCAACCTGTCTTGAAGGCACCGTCATTGCCAGCGTAGTAGATGTTTTCAGAGAAAGCACCGTAACGACCAGTAGATTTATCATTGTAGAAGGCATTACGAAGGACAGCACCAGTGTCTTTGTTGGCAAAGTAGTAGTTATCACCTAGATTGAAAATCTTTCCTCGGACTTGTTGTCCCTTATCGTTGAAGTAGTAGAGGTCCTTGTTAATAGTTTGGAAACCAGTGACCTTTTTGCCATTAGCATCGTAGTAGTACCATTCTTGATCAGTACCTTTAACAAATTGATTTCGATTTGTGGTTTGGTCAGCTTTAGTAGTCGCCACACCATTGCTATCAAAGTTATAGACCGTACCGTTTAAGGTAAGTGAGCGATTTACCCACTTGTCACCTGTATTTGGATCGAAGTAGTAGGTTTTGCCGTCAATAGTAACCAGTTGTCCCTTGGCTTGGACACCATATTCGTGGAAATAAAGGTTCTGTCCGTTAATGGTTTGGAAACCAGATACGGCTTTACCATCAGCTCCGAAGTAGTACCAAGAGTTATCTCTATTAACGAATTGGTTGGTTACTGGATTTCCATTGTCTTTGTCGAAATAGTAGATATCGTTATCGTAGTAAAGGAAGTCCCCTTTGACTTGTTGACCACTATCATTGAAGTAGTGAAGGCTACCATCTACCGTTTGAAAGCCATGAAGCGCTTTACCGTCTTTACCAAAGTAATACCAATTCCCCTTTTCGTCAGAAACATAGCGATTGGTTACCATGATACCAGTCTTAGGATCAAAGTAATACTGTTGTCCGTTCAGGTTTTGAACGCTTGTCTTGTAGTCAGCTTGGCTACGGTCTAGAAATTCGGTGCGGAAACCAAATGGGGCTGAGAAGCCTTTAGTTGCCTTGTAATTGTCGAAGTAGTACCAGTTGCCCGACTTATCTGAGACAAAGACAGAATCAGGTTGATTACCAGTAGCATCAAAGTAGTAAAGATTGCCATTCTCAGTGATGAAGTCATCTTTGACCATCTTGCCATCTTTGTCAAAGTAGTAATAACCAAAGTATTTATGGTTTGCATAATCAAGATATTGGCGACCTGTTACACGACGTCCATTGTCTTTATCGAAATAGTAGCTATCACCATTAATAGTGACGATTTCGTTTTTAGCTTGTCGACCATCTTCGTGGAAGTAGAGGTTAAAGCCATCGATGTTCTGAGCACCAGTGACGGGTTTCCCATCTTTGCCGAGGTAATACCAGTTGTGGTTGTTGTCTTCAATAAACTGGTTACGTTTGTTCGTTTCAGGGAGAACTGCTGTCAAACGACCTTGGGCATCAGCATTGTAGGCTTGACCATCGATGTTGATAGAAGTATTGGTTACCTTACGTCCATTGGGTTTGTCATAGTAGAAAGATTGTCCATTTTCAGTGATAATCTCACCTTTTGCCTGTTTGCCATCCTCGTGGAAATAAAGGTCGAAATGGTCAACGTTTTGGGCACCAGTCAAATTTTTCCCATCTTTGAGATAGTACCAGTTGCCCTCAGCATCGCTCTTGAATTGACCGCCAGAAACGACAGCAGTTTCAACAGATTCTGGTGCTTGACTGTTTACTTCAGTGACTGTGCTAGCTGTTTCTGAAGTTGAAGTAGCAGTTCTCGTTTCGCCACTAGACAAATTGTAAGTGCTGCTTGCTTGGTCTTCTTTAAGGGCTGGCTGCTTATCAGTTGTATCAGTTGCACTATTGGTTGCGACTTGATCAGCTTTTGTCGTAGCTACAGTTGTTTCTGTGACGACAAGATCAGGATCCTGACTGACGCTTTCAGGCGTGCTAGCTGAGGTAACTTGATTGGCAGCTTGCTCGTCGGCAGAGACACTAACTCCAATCAATGAGGCACCAAGTGCCAAACCAGACACGGCAATGGTAACCCATTGTTTTTTCACTTTATGAAGTTTAAAATGAACTTTATTTTCCATAAAAGTTCCCCTTTTCCTTTTTAATGACCCCATTCTAACATCTTTCATTAGAAGAATCAAACGCATTCATAAGATTTTCATGTTTTTTTCTAAAAATTGAAAATTCTTTCTAGGTAAGGATTTGAGAAACAAAAAAGAATGATAAATGACCACTTTAGCAAGCTTCTTTTAATCGAGATGTATGTAAAATTAAAAAGTAAGCACTGGAAGTCCCCATCTTCAACATAGCATTCACCAATAAAAGTATAAAAATACAGAAAAAGGTCCATTTAGGCCAAGAAATATGGTATAATAGTTCGGTATTTCGCAAAAAATGGAGTATAAAAATGAGTATTTTTCGTAAAAAGGATGTCGGTCTCGCTCAGACTGAGATGAAACGACATCTGACCCTTAGGGATGTGGTCCTACTGGGAATCGGTGCCATGGTTGGTACAGGAATCTTTACGATTACTGGTACCGCGGCATCGACTCTGGCTGGTCCCGCCCTGATTATTTCGGTCTTGATTTCAGCCGTGTGTGTTGGGATGTCAGCGATTTTCTTTGCTGAGTTTGCCTCACGTTATCCATCAGCCGGTGGTGTTTATGGTTATCTCTATGCTGTCTGGGGGGAGTATCCTGCCTGGATGGGTGGCTGGTTGACCATGATTGTCTTTATGAATGCCGTATCCAGTGTTGCCTCTGGTTGGGGTGCCTACCTCAAGGGGCTACTAGCTAGCTTTGGTCTTAAGTTGCCTCAAGCCATCAGTGGACCTTTTAATCCCAGTCAAGGCACTTACATTGACCTCCTGCCAGTCTTGGTCTTGGTCTTGGTGACGGCTCTTCTTCTCATGAATTCTAAGCAGGCTTTACGTTTGAACTCCCTCTTGGTAGTGCTCAAATTTTCAGCCTTGGCGGTCTTTATCTTAGTGGGGCTCTTCCATTTGAATCCTAGCAACTGGGCAGATTTTGCACCATTTGGCTTTGGGCAAATTTATGGAGGAAAGACAGGAATTATGGCAGGTGCCTCCCTCATGTTCTTTGGATTCCTTGGTTTCGAGTCTATCTCTATGACAGTAGACGAGATTAAAGAACCACAAAAGAACGTTCCTCGAGGTATCGTTCTTGCCTTGATTATCGTGGCTTCACTCTATGCAGTGGTTTCGCTCGTTTTGACAGGAGTGGTTCACTATACCAAGTTGAATGTTGATGATGCTGTGGCTTATGCCCTTCGCTATATCGGTATTTCTTGGGCAGCCAACTACGTTTCTGTCGTTGCTATTATGACCTTGATTACGGTATGTATTTCAATGGCCTATGCCCTTAGCCGTATGGTTTATAGCCTGGCGCGTGATGGTTTCCTTCCTCAAACCTTCCAAAAGGTTTCAAAGACTAATAAGGTTCCACATCATGCGACACTTTTGACAGGCGTTTTGTCAGCTATCTCAGCAGGTATCTTCTCCTTGGCCAATATGGCATCCTTGGTTAACATTGCGACATTGGCTTACTTGGTCCTCTTGGCTATTGCCCTCATTATTCTTCGTAAGGACAAGGGCTTGCCACAGAAGGACGAGTTCAAGGTTCCATTTGTTCCGGTCTTGCCTATTATTTCAATTATCGTCTGTATCTCCTTTATGAGTCAGTACAGTTGGCAGACATGGTTAGCCTTTGGTTTGGCAGTGCTAATCGGTTCAGTTATTTATGCCTTTTACGGTTACAAACATTCTAAGTATTAAGATGAAAACGTTAGGTCAGACGGCCTAGCGTTTTTGCTATAATGAAGGTAAAGGAGACTGTGGGCTAACCTATTGGCGAGAGCTTCATGAGGCTCTCTTTAGCAAATGGTTGCATGAGGTTGGACTACATTTTAGTCAGGACAGTCTAGTTGTGTTGGAAGAATTTAGAGTAGTTTACCCTATAGATTGAAAGTTCCCAATATCTTGGGGACTTTTTACTTTAAGGAAAGATTAACCTTTCTTTAAGTCTTGTCTTAGGTTTCTTGTGTTTAATAGAGGCATCTCAAAAGTAAGAAAGAGGTCTAACATATGACATACAAAGATACGAAACAAACACAAGAACGTTACGCCATTAAAAAATCATCAAAATGGAAAACAGCGGGTTCAGTACTAGTAGCGAGCTTAATTTTTGGTAGCTCGGTCGTCTTAAATGAAAATAAGGCTTCAGCCGATGAGACTAACACCGAATCAACACTCTCAACGGTTACGACGGGTGAAACCACTGCCGATTTGATTGAAGAAAGTGTTCAGACGGAAGATTCGTCAAATACTAGTGAGAAAAGTACAGACACTGATACAAGTACTACAACTACGACATCCGACACGGTTTCATCAGCAACAAGTTCAACATCCGACACAACAGAAACATCGTCAAGTAGTGAAACATCTAATCAGTCAAGCACATCTTCAACTTCAGAAGCCAGTTCTTCTGAAACTGCTGCAACAACAAATAATGAAACTTCAGAAACGGCAACAACTACTACAGATGAAAGAAGTGGCACTAGTACAAGCTCCACTGAAGCGACCACTTCAGAGACAGCCTCAGTTCTAACTAACAATGCTTCAGATACTACGTCTGAGACAACAACTGAGTCTAGCAGTGATGATTCAGAAAGCACGACGACCACTATTACCTTTAATGGGACAACTGTGGTAACGAGTAATAGTAGCACAGTAACAGTTGACGGCACTACCGTTACCATTAATCAATCAGGTTCATATACTCTAACAGGTAATGGTTCAAGTTATACTATTATTGTTGCTGGTAGCGTGACGGATCCAGTTACAATCTACTTGGATGGAGTGACCTTAACAGATTCGTCAATCACTTCTAATTCTTCAGCAGAATTGACGGTGAATGTTCTTTCAGACAGTTCCATTTCTTCGACCTCTGCTAATGCCATCGAAGCAGCTGGAGCTTTGACCATCACCAGCGGTACTGGAAGTAGCTTGACACTTTCAAGTACTGAAAAGCACGCCATTAAGGCTGATAGTGTAACGGTTGACTCTGTAACGCTTGATTTGACTTCTGAGGCCAAGGATGGCATCAATGCGACGACAGCTGTAACCATTAAAAATGCTACAGTTAACATCACAGCAACTGATGATGGTATTCAAGTCGAAGACGAAACAGATGTGAATAGTGGTGATTTGACAATTACCGACTCAACGGTAACCATTAATGCGACTGATAAAGGTATCACGGTTACGGATGAATTGACCGTTGAAGGCAATTCTAAAGTAACGGTCGTGGCGGGTGACGAAGGTCTTGAAGGACGCTATATCAATTTGACAGGTGGAACTGTTGACATCACTGCTGGAGATGACGGTATTAACGCCACTGAGTGGACGACCAAGGACAGTGCAGACACTTCAAGCCTAACCAACTCGACTTCTGACTTGGAAAATGAAGTTGCCATCAATATTGATGGTGCAACGGTAACTATCTTGGCAGGCGGTGATGGTATCGACAGTAACGGCAATGTGACTGTTAAGAGTGGTTCTCTCTATGTCGCTCAGACAAGTGCAGATAATGCCGCTATCGACTATGATGGAACAGGTGTTATCTCAGGTGGTACCGTATGGGCCATTGGTAACCAAGGAATGGCTCAGGCCTTTACAACAGGTTCAAGCCAATCTTACATTATGGCTAATATCTCAGGAAGTGCAGGGGACACCATTACAGTCACTGATAGCTCTGGAAATGTTGTTGCAACAACGACAGCAACGTCTTCATTTGGAAATGTGGTCTTCAGTACCGAGAGCCTAACTTCGGGTGAAACTTATACCATCACGACCTCAAGTGGTTCAAGTGTCACTGCAACAGCTACTGAAGAAGGGACAAACAACGGTCCTGGTGCTGGTGGAATGGGTGGCTTCCCAGGCGGTGGCTTTGGCAATACCTCAATGACTGATAATTTCGGAGGCTATGGCGGACCGACTAGCTATGGTGGTAGCTCTACCAATACCGGAAGCGTTAACACACCTTGGGGGCAATCAGATTCGACAAGTTCTGAAAATACAACAAGCACAAGTAGTACGACTTCAACAAGTCAGACGTCTAATACAGGACGTCCAACTCCACCAAACTTTGCAAGTCAAACAAGTAACTCAACGTCTCCAAATGTGAGTAGCACAACTTCTACGACAGCAAGTAGCACAAGCCCATCAGCTCAAGGCTCATCAAGGACTAATGCTTCAGACCCTGAAGTAACATCATTGATGTCTGAAGTAGCAGTTGCAAATCAGTCAGCAGAAGTACAGCCCGCACAGGCAAGGACAGATAAGACAAGTAGCACCCAACAACAAAATCAAGAGACTGCTGAGAAGTTGAATAAGATTCCTACTCAAAATCAAACTTCTGAAGCATCAAAAGGTCAGTCAGTCTTAAGTCAAAAGGAAAATGTTAGCTCAGTTGTACAAACTAATTTTGCTCAGAAACAACATACAAGCTCTAAGGCTAATCAGTCTGCTAAAAGTTCACAAAGTAGCCAAGCAAACCAATCAACGTTACCAGATACTGGTGATGTGAGTAGCTTGGGATTAGGTGCATTAGGAGCTGTACTTATGACAACATCATTTGCACTTAAAGGGAGCAAGCATTCTCGTAAGTAATTTCAGTTTAGAAAACATATAAAAAGAAGTTCTCTTGCCAAATGGCTTGAAAACTTCTTTTTTGTCTTATTTTTTAAAGCTATTTTTAAGGCCTTCAACAGCACCTTCAATGCCTTCTTTAACATCTTCGAGACCGTCTTTTGCTTTTGCTACAACTTTTTCAACAGCACCTTCAATTTCAGTCTTTTTGTCGCCAGTCAGTTTACCAGCACCCTCTTTAAGAGCACCTTTAGCTTGATTCAATTTATCTTCGATTCCCATGATAGAACCTCCTTTTTATGATGAGACCATTGTAGACAATATTAAACGGTAATGCAAGTATTTTGTTTAATAAGTGACAACATTAATCTTTCCTTTATCATATTCAGCGATGAAGATATCTGAAATGTTGTCATATCCCATTTTTTGAAGCTCTTCATTTAACCAATCCTCCGTTTTACCAATAGTATCAAGAATTTCTGTTTGAATGACCCCATCAGTAACGATTGGGTATTTCGGATTTTCATCACCCGCACGAACCACAATCAATTGGCCGTTCTGTTCAATAACTGCACGTTTAACCTCTTTAAGTTGAAAAATTCCTTGGGAACGTAATTTTAAAGCGACATCAGAGGCTGAAAGTCCTTTAGAGCGACAAGCTTCAGGATCTAGTTGACCATGTTTGATGATGACAGTTGGTTTACCGTCAATCAAATGTTTGATAAAGAGAATATTGGTAATTAGCCATTTTAGAAGTAAAATCAAAATCGTCCAAATAATCAAAATCACGATATATTGGAGGATTGAAACGGTACTACTATAAATTGTACCACCGAGGATTGCACCAAGAACAAAGTTCTGTACTTGGTCAGTAGCTGAGCTAGGTGCTAGGTTTCCTTTACCTGTTAAATTGATAACAAAGACGAGTGAAATAAGCCCCAAAGCTAGTTTAATTGCAACAGTAAGATAAAAAGATGTCATTTTTTAACCTCCACGAGTTCAACATCAGACTTGTAAAGTTTTATTTGTTCTAGCAAGTAGCTGTCAGGTTCTGAACCTGAGATGGCACGATAGTACTTGTTTCCAACTTTGAGGATAGCGCCATCTGTAGTAGTAGAAGTATTGACATAAACCTTGCTCTTATCAACGTCAAGATTTTTAGACACAACCTCGATAAAGTGAAGAGATGCTCTAAATTGGTCGTTGTTAGATTGATTGCTTTGGAAATTACTGATAGCAATTAGAACCACGGCAACTAAGGTTAAAATAGAAATAATAGAGAGTTCACGAAACTTAGTATCATGGCGTTCTTTGAAGGCTTTAAAAGCAAATACACCGGTCACTAAAATAAGTCCTGCAGTAATGGCAACCATAACCCAGTTTTGTTGGCTAATCTGACTTAGCACATAGTCATAGGAATAGAATTTCATTGAGAGATTTCCTTTCATAATATCAATAACATTATAGGTTAAAAATTTGTGTAATTCAAATAGATGAATTTAGGAAAACGTTTAACTGGACATATTTTTTTAGGTGTTCTATTAAGGTTAGTGATCTGGAAAGTTGGCCTGCTAATTCTGTTCTTTTCTCTATAAGTTTGTTGAATTTTTCACAAATTATGCTTATAATTGAGGTAAACAATCATAAGAACTTGCCTAAACTTTTGGTAAATAAGAAGATTATTGACTTAAATATGATAGAGTTACGCCTATAGAGTACCTCTATCTGAGAATCTATTATGTTAAGGTCACTATTCTAAATATTCCTAGAGACTTTTTGGCCTCTCGTTCCTAGAAAAAGGAGTAATTATGTCTGAACCATTATTTTTACAATCTGTCATGCAGGAGAAGATTTGGGGCGGCACGCATTTGCGTGATGTCTTTGGCTACGATATTCCTAGCGACCATGTTGGAGAGTACTGGGCTATCTCAGCTCACCCAAATGGTGTTTCTACTATTAAAAATGGTCGCTATGCCGGTCAAACTTTAGATGTTCTATATGCTGAGCACCGTGAGTTGTTCGGCAATCGTCAGGAACCTGTCTTTCCTCTTTTGACGAAGATTTTGGATGCCAATGATTGGCTTAGTGTTCAAGTCCATCCAGATGATGCTTACGGACTTGAGCATGAAGGCGAACTTGGTAAAACAGAGTGCTGGTATATCATTGATGCTGAACCAGGTGCTGAAATCATTTATGGTCACAATGCCAAATCAAAAGAAGAATTGCGCCAGCAAATTGAAAGTAAGGATTGGGAAAATCTTTTGACCAAGGTTCCAGTTAAAGCAGGCGATTTCTTCTATGTCCCAAGTGGTACCATGCATGCCATTGGTGCAGGAATCTTAGTTCTTGAAACCCAACAGTCAAGTGACACAACCTACCGTGTGTATGACTTTGACCGTAAGGATGACCAGGGCAACCTGCGTGAGCTCCATCTGGAAAAATCTATCGATGTCCTAAATATTGGTGAGCCGGCTAACAGTCGCCCAGTCACAACAAAAGTAGATGATCTCAAATCTACGCTTTTAGTGGCTAATGATTTCTTCGCCGTTTATAAATGGGAAATCTCAGGTAAGGCTGATTTTGAAAAGACTGCAGACTACAGTTTGTTTAGTGTACTTGACGGTCAAGGAAGTCTTCATGTAGACGGACAAAATTATGACATTGCCAAAGGTAGCCACTTCATTCTACCAAGCGATGTCCAAGCCTGGGAAATCAAGGGAAATCTTGAACTGATTGTTAGTCATCCTTAATTAAACTATCAAACTAGACGAGATAAGAATCTTGTCTAGTTTTTTCGTACAATGATACAGAAAATTTGCAATTTTAAAAACCTTTCCTAATAAGTCTGAATAGCTTGAAGTTCCAAACTAATCATGTCATACTAAGTAAGTTGACTAAAATAGTAATAAACAAGTTATCTTTTTTGAGATGATATCTTGTTTGTCTTAGATCGGAGAAACTTATGTTAAAAAAAGGAGGCCTTACAGCTTTATTGTTGTTTGGTATGTTCTTTGGAGCCGGAAATCTGACCTTTCCGCCTCAGCTAGGCTTTGAATCTGGAGGTCATTTTTGGCCTGCGATTGCAGGGTTTGTCCTATCAGGTATTGGTATTGCCATCCTAACGCTGGTGATTGGGACCCTAAATCCTAAGGGGTACATTCATGAGATTTCACAAAAAATCTCGCCTAAGTTTGCCCTAGTCTATTTGGCAGTCCTTTATCTGTCTATTGGTCCTTTCTTTGCCATTCCTAGAACGGCAGCAGCAGCCTTTTCGATTGGCTTCTCGCCTTTGATTGGCAGTGGACATACCAGCCTTTGGCTCTTTGTCTTTACCGTAATCTACTTTGCTTTAGCACTTTGGATTGCCATGAACCCATCTAAAATTCTAGATAGTATTGGACGTATCTTAACACCTGTCTTTGCTATTATGATTGTTATGGTTATTGTGGCAGGAGCACTTAAATACGGTGCTCACAGTCCTCAGGTAGCTAGCCAAGCTTATCAAGCTTCTGCATTTGGTAAGGGATTCTTGGAAGGCTACAACACCTTGGATGCCTTAGCTTCTGTGGCCTTCAGTGTAGTGGCAGTAGTCACTCTCAACCAACTAGGCTTTAAATCTAAGAAAGAGTATATCTCTACCATTTGGGTCGTTGGTTTTGTAGTGACGCTTCTCTTTGGTGCTTTGTATTTGGGACTAGCCTTTTTGGGCAATCATTTCCCACTCCAAGTGGCAGGCCTACCAAAAGATGCCAATATTGGTGCTAGCGTCTTGTCACAAGCCACACAAGCTATCTTTGGACCAGCTGCTCAGATTTTCCTAGCTATCATGGTGACAGTGACTTGTTTCACAACAACTGCAGGACTTATCGTTGCGACAGGAGAATTCTTCCACAAGGCATTTCCGAAAGTATCCTACAAGGCTTACGCCATTCTCTTTACCTTGATTGGGTTTGCGATTGCCAACTTGGGACTTAACAATATCATTGCTTTCTCAGTGCCAGTGCTTTTGATTCTCTACCCAATCACGATTACGATTGTCATGATTGTGATTGCCAACAAGTTCGTGGCCTTGTCTAAACCTGGTATGCAGGTTACAGTTGCGGTAGTAACGCTGATTGCCTTGCTTAGCGTGCTTGGCAGCCAGTTCAAGCTTGCAGGACTGAATGCCCTCATTAACTTCCTACCATTGTCAGGAGCTTCCTTACCATGGTTGATACCAGCCATCTTGTGCATCCTCTTGTCTCTCATCTTACCAGATAAGATTAAGAGCGAAAGCTTTGAAATGGAATAAAAATAAAATCCTATCACAATGTGATGGGATTTTTTGTGTGGGGTGAAAAATGAGTTAAACATTAGATAAATAAAAATAGTTAGATTTTATAGAAAGCGCATACAGAAAACCGTTTGCTGTGATATAATACACTTGTATTATTAAATAATCGGAGTAATTATGAATAAAATTAAAGTTGTAAGTAATCCTTACGAGAAGACAGTAACTTTTTGTCGCTACGACTTATCTAGTGAAAGTTGGATAACAATAAATAGTGAAAATAACTCAAATAGTAAGTTGGTTTCAGCCGTTTTTCAACGTGGCTTTTTTCCTTTTAAGGTATATGATATTTTAAAAGAAATTGAAAATGAGTATTCTGTTCCAGATGAAAAACTTGAATTAATTTTTGAGGGGCCAAATGATGAAAAGCAACAGTTAGAAGAAGCATTAAAAGATGAGCGCTTTTCAAATATTATTTTATCATCATCTACAAGCTATTTAGAGAACGCACGCGATGTTCTGCCAGAAATTAATCGTATTTTTAAAAATCTTGAGCCACTGATTATAAAGAATATTGGGGAGAGCAACAAGGAGATTGAAACACAGTTAAAACGCTTTTCGGATGCCTCCGGAGATACAGTTCCTATCTGTGTATTAGGAACCTATAGTGCAGGGAAGTCAACTTTTATCAATGCCTTGATTGGGCAGGAATTACTCCCAAGCGCTGAGACTCCTGTGACCGCTAAAATCTATAAAGTTACGGCTAGTTCTTATGAAGATCGTGCCAAAATCTCTTTTGTATATAAAGATGAAAGAGTCGTTCTCACTTTCCATGATAATCAAGTATTTTATGATGGATTGAATGTCACTGATTCATTTGGTAAGAAAGTCGATGGTATCTTGAATACTTCTTTTGATTCAATCATTTCAAAGCTACATGCAGTATTAGAAGTTATCAATGATTCTGCTGACCAAGGTGTTGGAGATTTAATCGAAGTACTTGTCCCATTTTCGAAAGGTATTTTAGGAGATGTAGGTTCAAAAATTACAATATTCGACACCCCGGGTTCTAATTCATCAACCAATAGTCAACATTCAGAAGTACTTGCTAATGCCATGGCTGGTATGTCAAATGGATTACCAGTTTTTGTAACTGACAGTAGTTCCTTGGATAGCACAGATAACAGTAAATTAAAAGAAAAGCTTATTTCAGTAGAAGGCTTAGATGAACGGTTCACCATGATTGTGGTTAATAAGGCCGAGGCAGCGGATCTAAGCTCGACTAATCTTAAAAGTGATTCTTTTAGAGATAGAATCATGAAACAAGCCATTCCAAGTAAATTATATGCCCAAGGCATTTATTACGTGTCTTCAATTTTAGGACTTGGAGCGAAATTAAAAGGTCATCTTGAGGGTGAATTTTACTCTGAGCAATTTGATACTTATAGAGAAAAATATTCAAATCCTGAAACGAAATACTATAAGAAATTGTATGAGTTCGATATCCTTCCAAGACAAATGTCTAGTACAGTTCGAGAAACTGCTGAAAAAAGCTCAGACCTCATCTATGCAAACAGTGGTTTGTTGACTATTGAAGATACCATAAAAACTTTTGTTGACCGCTATTCACACTATAATAAGTGCCAGCAGGCAAAAGCTTTATTAGATAAACTTTTGTTAAAAACTAATGCTGTAATTACTGAGAAAAATGCAGATTTACATAGCAGAGAGGCTGAATTGGAGGCTAATCTTGATGACCAAAAACTCGTCATTGTTGAAAGTTTGAAATCCACTTCGTTGTCAATGGGAAATGATCTTTTGATTCAGTATCCAAAAGAAATGAAGATTTTCCAAGAAGATCTCATGAAACAAATTAATAAAGATGATGTTCTAAACCGTTTCAATGACATACAGACTGAGATACTCTCATTAAATCCAACTTTAAATTTAACTGAGCATCAACAAATAGATATTAGTAATCTAAAAATAGGAAATATCAGTAACGAGGTTAGTAACTATTTCGGTGTTACACGTGAGAACAAGACAAAGAAAATCAATTTAGAGAATCTAGCTTCTGCACAAACAGTTGACTATTTTAGAAATAAATTTGTAGAAGAACTTTATTTTTCAAGGATAGACTTTGAACGTATTTCTAGCAGTTTTTGGTCTAATCATGCTTCTGAGATAAAATCTCATTTTGAGCGTATTATTTCAGGTGATTTGGGACTTGAACCAGAAAAACGTCAAAAGCTTTCTCAATTGATTTTATCTTATGAAGAGATAGATTTTACTCAATTAAATCTTGAAAAGTTTAGTAAAGAAGAACTTAGTTATGTATTTAGATTGGGAGACTTTACTTTGAAATCAAGTAAAGTTAACGCATCTGGCCTTAAGAAGACCTATAATGATTTATTTAAATCAAAGATGACAGAATTTGCAGGAAGTATTTGTTCGGAACACGAGAAAGCTTTTAAAATTTGGCTAGTAAATCTTACAAGTATAATTGTTCAAAATATAATTGAATTTAGTCCAGAATTAAGTGCTTTGAATACGAAAATTCAGAGAACAAGAAATGAAGTTGCAAGCTTAGAGGAGCAGCAGCAACAAATTGAAAATTATACTAACCAGATTAAACAAATGATTACTTGGAAATAGCTTTTTGTAGGTGAATCGTATGGGAATAAAAAATATTATTAATAAGGCAGGAGCTAAGGCTGCAGACAAGGTTGCGAAACTTTCAGCTTTGAGCCCTGAGCAACTCAAACAAGTTGAGGAGCAAAGAGAAAAGTATCTGGCTGATCAACCTAATATTAGCGATGAGGAGTTAACGAATCGTTTATTAGCTTCATGTGGAGTAGAAATTTTCAATTCGTATTTGGAACAAATAAAAGAACTTTATGTTCCTATAGAAAATAAGGTAGAATTTGGTACAGACTTTCAGGAATCATATAATATCAGGTATTTCAATATCACAAAATGGGTCATTGACAAAAAAGAAAATAGTTTAGAAAAACTGGTTAATGTTTATGAAGTACTTTCTAACGAGGACTGTAATATTGCTCTCGTCTTCAATCGAACTGAAACCAATACAGAAGTTTATCTGGCTGTAGTAAATACCAAGAATGATTCTGATAATGTCAATGTCGAAAATTATCGTAAGAGATTGTTAGAAGCCATTAAAGGTAACTTTCCTGGATCTACAGTCCAGAATGAAAAGGGAATCGGTAGGATTCCTTGTCTAGCAAACTCTAAGCCTTATTCAGTGGCAACGGTGTCTAATTTACCAACTGCCAAATCTGAAAAATTTATCAGTCAAACCATCGAAAAATTGATTGATGGCGTCATTCCGTCACAACCATCCGAAAACTATACCTTAATCCTTTTAGCAAGTCCTATTCAAGATATAGAGAACAGAAAGTTACGTTTATCTGAGCTATTTTCAGCCTTAGCGCCTTATGAAAAATGGCAAACCAACTATACTTTCACAGCTTCAGATGCAACGACTTCCATGGCTACTTTTGGAGTCAATGTTGGAGCCAGTGCTGGTATCCAACATGGTAAGAATCAATCAGTTAACCAATCTGCTGGGGATACCCAAACTAGTGGTCAATCTCAAACGGATTCGTCTGGTCAGACTGATGGTACCAATACTTCCCATACAGATGGTACAAATAAAGGATCATCACATACTAGTGGTGGCAGTCTTGAAGGGAGGACGCCATTTGGAGTGGGAGCAACTGTTGATTACCATTACTCTAAAAATCATGGAACAAGTACTGCAGATTCTGTTGGTCAATCGACTGCAAAAACTGTTAGCCGTGCCCTTGCTAAAACTGCTAGTCGTGCCCTATCACAAACGGTTGGACAAACCTTGGGCTCTTCAAGTGGTGTTAACTTAGGTTCTAATATCGGTGCTAATTTTGCGCGTGCCTCAAATGTGACTGCGACAGTCGGTAAGAATGAGGGAATCACTCAGTCCTTTACCAATCATAATATTTCTCACGCCCTTAAGGTCCTTGAAGAACAGATGAAACGTTTTGAAAAAGGAACGGCTATGGGCATGTGGGAGTTCGCTGCCTATGTACTCAGTGAGGATCAAAATATTGCGAATAATGTTGCTCACACTTACTTAGCTTTGACCCAAGGAGAAGAGTCCTTTATGAGTCAGTCTTCGGTTAATTTATGGAGAGGGGATTTAGGTGAGAGCAGTGGTGACGCAGAGGAGATTGTAGCATACCTAAGAGAATTACGTCACCCTTTATTTGGATTGAACCCTAATTTGCTATTAGCTGATCCAACCTTTAGTGTCTACCCATCTATCGTGACATCAACAGTACCTCTTACTGGTCAAGAATTAGCCTTTTCATTGAACTTCCCAAGAAAATCTATTCCTGGACTACCGATATTAGAGTGTGCAGAATTCGGCCGAAATATTGCTAAATTTGATGAAGAAGATGTTACTGATAAGATGCTTCATTTAGGTGATATTTTCCATATGTATCATAAGGAAGATGTACCAGTAAATCTGAACCAAAACTCTTTAGCCTCTCATGTTTTTGTGACAGGTAGTACGGGATCTGGTAAAAGTAATACGATTTATCAACTCCTTAATGAAGGCAGAAAGAATGGCTTGAAATTCCTAGTTGTTGAACCTGCAAAAGGAGAATATAAGCATGTCTTTGGTAATCACGACGATGTTTCAGTTTATGGAACGAATCCTCAGTTAACACCATTGCTGAGGTTGAATCCGTTTAGTTTCCCTAAAGAAATTCATATTTTAGAGCATCTAGATAGACTAGTTGAAATTTTCAATGTATGTTGGCCGATGTATGCGGCTATGCCAGCTGTTTTAAAAAAAGCTGTAGAACAATCTTATCAAGATTGTGGATGGGATCTTCTTGAATCAAGCAACCCTTATGGTAGACTTTATCCAAATTTCAATGATATAGCAGATAATATTAAGACGATTATTGATTCCAGTGAATATGATGATGAGAATAAAGGTGCTTATAAAGGAGCCTTACTAACTCGAATAGAATCTCTGACAAACGGTATTAATGGACTTATCTTTTCAAATGATGAACTCACAAATGAACATCTATTTGATACGAATGTCATTGTTGATCTCAGTAGAGTTGGTTCCACTGAGACTAAATCATTGCTAATGGGTATTTTGGTATTGAAATTGCAAGAGTATCGCATGACTAATGGGGATATGAATGCAGAATTAAAACACATCACGGTGCTTGAAGAAGCGCATAATCTCTTAAAACGCACATCAACAGAACAAATGTCTGAATCAGCTAATCTCCTAGGTAAGAGTGTGGAGATGTTGGCAAATGCCATTGCTGAAATGCGCACCTATGGGGAAGGATTTATTATTGCTGATCAAGCACCAGGTTTAATGGATTTGTCAGTTATCCGAAATACTAATACTAAGATTATCATGCGATTACCTGATTTTTCAGATCGTGAATTAGTCGGTAAGTCAGCTAATCTAAACGATGACCAAATCATAGAACTCGCCAAATTACCAAAGGGCGTTGCAGCAGTCTATCAAAATGAATGGATTCAACCAGTTTTATGTAAGGTTGAAAAAGTTGAGCATGATTCTAATACATTTCAGAATACATTCGTAGAAAGTGTTACGTCTAAAAGTTTCAAAGCCAACAATGTCAAATCGGTTATTTTAGATTATCTTGTAACAAATTGGATGACCAAAGGTAAGCATGTAGATTATTCTAGTGTAAGTGAATTGATATTAAATTCAAATATCAGCTCAAAGATTAAAAGGCTTCTTATGGAAGTCAATGATTCTAGCGGGGACGTTAATTTGAAGAGTTTGAGAGAACTTGTGTATGAATTGCTAGATGCCAATAGGGCAATCGAGAAATCAAAGGATGAGGACGATATTCATGACTGGGTTGACACTGTAGTACATAACTTCCAACTACCTATCGAATCTTACCCTAAAGAAACGATTAATATCATCTTGGCATTGGTAATTGAAGAACATCAGTTTCGAGATTCCTCTTACGAAAATCTATTTAAACGTTTTGTAGAAGTTCAAACAAAAGAAGGGGGCGTATACTAATGGAAGGAAAAAATCTTGAAGCTGTAAAAAATACTGCCGATAATTTTAAAAGTATTCTCCCAAAGGATAAATTGTCTGGACAAGACATTAAAAATTTTACAAAATCACTATTTAAAATAAATGACAATAATTTTGAAAAGCAATTTATTCCTAGCACAAATGGTAACTGGACTGGTGAGCCTGGAAATTCGAAATGGATTCCTGATCCAAGCTATGTCCCGCAGAATACACAAACTAATCCAGAACAGAAAACGATTAAGGAAATATTTCAACCATATGGTATTGATGGAATTACCTTTAAAAATTTTGAACCAGATTTTACACCTATAGCTAAAGAAAGCTTTAAAATAAAAAACTTTTCAGAAAAAAGGAATAAAAATTTTAAACAAGGTGATTTACAATTAGCTATCAAAATGGGAGTCAGTCCCGAAGAGGCAAAAGCTTATAGAAAAGAACATAGGCTAACCTATCATGAAAGAAGTGACATGAAAACCTTAGATCTAGTACCTATAGATGCCCACGGTGCAATTCCACATAAAGGTGGAATTGCGAAATGTAAAGAATTAATTGAGAAGAAAGGTAATGAATCATGATAGAGTCAAAATTTGGTGAATTAGAATTTGATTTTGGGTATTACACCAAGCTTGAAGTAAATTTGTTTTCACAGTCTCAAATTGTGCCAGTTGATTTTTCTGCGTATTATGAAAATGATGGTATTACAGAACAGCAAGAGTCGGTATATTCTCAGTTTTTAGAGGAAAAAGATAAACAGTTAGAAAAGCTTCAAGCCCTGTTGATAGCTGAATTTGGTATTGAAAGTAAACAGAGATTTAGTTTAAGTGAATTGTACATCGAGAGAACTGGAGAACTAGCATTCCTATTTGATGATTCTGAAAATCCTGATGAAGGAATTGTTGTCCAGTTGTTACCTAAGGTATTGATTACCAGTCAATCTGTTTATTTGTAGATTTATCAAGGTAATAAAGTCATCTATTTGAATCCTATCACACTTGTGATGGGATTTTTTCTCCCTCAAGTCACTATAAGTGCGAAATCTTCTCAAAAGCGTTACACTTAAGGCGTGGAGATGAGAGTATCTATTGAAGGGAGTGTTAAAAATGTCAAATCTAAATAATCATATGATTTATCTTGCTGGTGGCTGTTTCTGGGGTGTTGAGGAGTATTTTTCTCGCGTGCCTGGTGTGCTTGATGCGGTTTCGGGTTATGCCAATGGCCGTAGTGAGACGACTCGCTATGAGCTTATCGGTCAGACGGGTCACGCTGAAACGGTTCAGGTGACCTATGATGCTAGCAAGGTGTCCTTGCGTGAGATTCTGCTACATTTCTTCCGTATCATCAATCCTCTGAGTAAAAACAAACAGGGCAATGATGTGGGTAGCCAGTACCGTACGGGTGTTTACTACACGGATGCAAATGATTTATCGACTATCGAGCAAGTTTTCCAAGAAATGACTGAGCAATACGGTCAGCCTTTGGCGGTTGAATTGTTGCCCCTACATCACTTTATTCCTGCTGAGGATTATCATCAAGATTATCTCAAGAAAAACCCTAATGGCTACTGTCATATCAATGTCAATCAGGCAGCTAGTCCTGTTATTGATGCTAGTGCTTATCACAAGCCGAATCGAGAGGAGCTTAAGGAAAGTTTGAGTCCAGAAGCCTACGCTGTGACTCAGGAGAATGGAACGGAACGGGCCTTTACGAGTCCGCTTTGGAATCAGTTTGAGCCTGGGATTTATGTTGATGTGGCGACTGGTGAGCCACTCTTTTCGTCCAAAGACAAGTTTGATTCAGCCTGTGGTTGGCCAAGTTTCTCTAGACCTATTAGTCCAGAGGTAGCTAACTACAAGGAAGACCATTCGCACCATATGGATCGTATTGAGGTCCGTAGTCGTGTGGGTGATTCTCATCTAGGTCATGTTTTCCCAGATGGACCAAGTGATAGGGGTGGTTTACGCTACTGTATCAATGGTGTAGCAACGCGATTTGTTCCTAAAGCTGACATGGCAAAAGAGGGCTATGCTTACTTGCTTGATCAAGTGGACTGATTAGTCATTTTTAGATAGTTATTACTTAGTAAAAGCTAAAAGAGAGGTTGGTGCCCTTGGTTCTAACCTCTTTTTACATGACAAAAGAAGCTGTGAGATGAAAGCCTTTTAAATCTAACATGATATGTAACCTAACCATTCAGGATAAAAAAGTGACCTTTCATTACATTTTTTTACAATTTTATCCTATTTGTTTTACATATTATATAGAAAAAATAGTACACTATGACAGTGAGAAATCTGACAGTTGTAAACATGTCATTTTACTTAGATTTTGCTAGTCTTGACGTCTGTAAACATTATTGTACTTTGTGTAATAATTAGTCTCCCCAACCTCCCAATATGATTTTATATGTCTTAACTTACCTAAACAAGACTAGCAAAAAATGTTAAAGTGATTCCTTGAAGGGATATGCAATGCTTGTTAGATTTTATGATAACATTCAGATAATACTAAGTCCTATTTTATTGTGCTAAACATTTATAAAGGAGAATTTTATGGAATCAATGAATAAAGTAATCCTATTAATAGCCATTTGTGTCTTATGGCTCGGGTCTTTCTTTTTACTTCCTAAAACAGGAGAAAAAGTGGTTTATTTTTATCATTTCCTAACTTTATGTAGTTTAGTCATGATTTATCGTGCCTTAGTTGATCCATCTGGACTCTGTGATACCTTTTTCCAAATTAAACATCTATGTTTTCATTAATTAATCCAGTTTGGTAATAGGTCAGGTAAATCTGAATTTAAAGTATCACTCATAAAAAGAAGCTTTCTGTAAATTGATAACAGTTTATCTGTTTTCAATATGCAGGAGGCTTCTTTCTGTATTATTGAGATTTGAGCATAGAAAAAGCAGTCTGACAAGACTGCTTTAGGGATATCAAAGTTGTGATTCGTAACGTTTGACGATTCTATTTAAGCGCCATTGGTAACAGAGACCACTGACGATAAGGCTGGCAATCAGGCCAATCCAATAACTATAGGGGCCCAGCCCAGTGACTTTTTCAAGAAGGAAGCCAACTGGGAAGGTGATGCCCCAGTAGGTTAGGACACCGAGATAAAAAGGCACCTTGGTATCCTTGTAGCCACGCAGGATTCCTTGAAGCGGAGCCGCAAAGACATCTGCCACTTGGAAGAAGAGGCTATAGGTCATGAAAATGGCTGTCATTTTCAAAAATTCAGGCTCATGCCCATAAAGTTCAGCCAAATCATAGCGCAAGAAGTAGAGGAAAATCAAGGTAAAGATAGAAAATCCTAGTGCTGTCAACCGTCCCAGCTTGCTGTAGCTCTTGACCGCATCCATGCGTCTAGCCCCAAATTCGTAGGAAATAATGATAGCCATGGCACTGGAAATGCTGAGAGGGAAGGCGTACATGAGATTTGAGAAATTCATAGCTGCCTGGTGACTGGCAATCACTAGGGACGGATATTTAGACATAACCAAACCAACACCTGAGAAGATAGCGACCTCCGCAAAGACCGTTCCACCAATAGGAAGACCCAGTTTAAGTGCGTCAAGTAGAGCTGTTTTATCAAGGGGTTGGACCTTTTCAATGTGGTAGGGCTTAACCTTTTTATGCTTTCTGATAACCGAAATGGAAATGAGGAGAAGGGCCCAATAAGCCATTGAAGTTCCAAGACCAGCCCCAGCTCCACCCAACTCTGGTAGACCAGCAATGCCATAGATGAGGAGGAAATTGAAGAAACCGTTGAGAGGTAGGAGCAAAAGCATGAGATACATGGAAAGGCGTGTGAGGCCAAGGGCATCAAGGAAGGAGCGAACCACGCTAAAGAGAAGAAGGGGGATAATCCCAAGACTCAAAAAGCGTAAATAACCAAGGGCTACCTTTCTGACCAAAGGCTCCAAACCTAAATGATTCAAAACCAAGGGTGCCCCTAGAAAAACGAGGGCAAAGAGGATAAGTGATAGGCCCAAAGCCATATAAAGAAATTGATAGAAATCAGGTGCTACTCGGTCCTTGCGACCTGCTCCTAGATGGTGTCCGATAATAGGAACTAGGGCAGAGACGATACCTGTTAAAAAGGTGAAAAAAGGACTCCATAAACTCGTTGCCATGGCTACCCCCGCCAAGTGTAGGGCATCGTATTGACCAGTCATGGTAGTGTCCACAAAGGCTGCTGAGAAGTTGGCAAACTGATAAATCAGTATGGGCACAAAAATCTTGAAGAAAACAAGAAATCGCTCACGGAGAGAATGTGTTTCGTGCATTCTGTTTTCCTTTCTAAATTTTTCAAATTATAGACTTTATTGTACAACTGTTATCCAATAAAGTCTATAATTGACAGAAGGTTTGATCCCATTCTCTCAAATTATCGTCATCACCAATAAAAGCCAAGTAGTGGAGAATTTCTTTATGTATAATCTTTCCCATATTCTTATCGATAAATTTATAAAGGTATGCGGCTTCTAGCTCTTTAAGATAGAGTTTTTGTAACATGAAATAATCTGGAAATTGAATAGTTTTTAGTTCGTTTAAATAGTAATCACTATCTTCTTGATTTCCATAAAGAATGATTTGGAAAATACAACGACTGATAACATCTAAAGTGATTCGATCTAAATTATTTCTAGGATTTTTACCGAGAATTGATAGGAGTTCTTTAATGTAGATTGTTAGAGCATCTTCTGTGAAGATATCCTTTACCATATCCAGTAAATCAATATCAAGAAGTGTCCAAATATCAATCGAAAAGAAGTAGTTTTGAAGTTCTGTAGCAATATCTTGGTTAACCGGCTGGTTTTGAAGTTTTGAAACCTGACAGGTAATACAAAGACTAATCAGATAATCGCTATAATTAGTTTCTCCTAAAATGCGAAATCTTTCTGCGACTTGCTTTAGTGCTTCAAAATCTAGATTATTTGAGGCTTGATTGTATTGATTAGCAAGTTTTATGTAGGTTTCGTCCACAAGATATTCTTGTCCGAAAAATTCATTATATTCGACTTTTAGGTGTTTTAAAAGTTTGAAAAGAATATCATTTGAGAGTGATGTTTTGTTATTTTCAAAGTCCGAAATACTCGCTACAGATCCGGACACTTGAGCGAGTCTCTGAATAGTGTATTTTCTCTGTTTTCGAATCTGCTTAAATTTTTGACCTAGTTCCATATAAAATTTCCTTATCGGATTTCCGAAATTTCAATAGTTGATACTATTAATAAACTAAAATAATAGTATCAAATGGAAGGAGGTAAAAGCAATGATTATTGAAAAAATAAATCAGTTGCTGTGTCACGATGATGGTTAAGTTTATTAAGTTACTTCCTAAGAAGGAAATGGTACTTTATATCATTTTTGCACTTCTTTATTCCTGTCAAGGAATTGTTATTCCTGTAATTATCCAGATGGCAGGTCATTTAGATAGCGGTAATAGTCAGGATTTAATAGTTTTTACATTTTCGAGTATCTTTCTTTGGGTGGTTGTGTACGCTTTTATGTATATAGAGAATATTCTGCTTCGTTCTATTATTAGAGCGTTTAATGTAAGACTGTCAGAAAATATTTTAAAGAATCATGCTGTCTTTCCTAGAAACATCTCCGATTCTGAGCTTTGCTCACTCTTGACACAAGATCTTGGAATTGTAGACCAGGAGTTCCTCCAATCTTTTCTAATCTCGCCAGTGTGGGGCGCCTCTGTCCTAGTATCTGTAATTTATCTGCTCAAACAAAATCTTACTGTAGGTAGTCTTTTTACTGTAGGTGCCTTTCTGATGATTTTGCCTCAGTTTATATTTAAGAGAAAGTTAAAAGAGTCAGGAGAATTACTAAGTAGCTCAAAAGAAAAGAATTTAAGAGTTATTACAGACTTTGCTAAAGGGATTGAAACGATTATTTGCAACCAAGCAGAAAAAGAGAATGTAAAGCAAACTCTCATAACCCTTAGTGAGATGGAGACGACACAATTTAAGTATTATACACTTCAGAATTTAGTTATGTTTTGGACAGGACCTCTGAAAGCTGTCGGCTTGATTGGACCATTTGTGATTGGTCTTGTCATGAAACAAAATTCAATTACTACACTTATTGCTATGATGTCTGCTTCAACATATCTTATTAACCCCTTACAACAGATTCTGGAAGCTATTGCAAGTATTCAATCAAGTCAAGTGATAAAAGATAAATTATTGACATTTGGAAGTGAGGCAGAAATTCCTTCAAAAGGGCATCACATACATACTCTAGAAGAAATTCAGTTAAAAAACGTCACTAAATCTTATAATAATCAAGAGTTTTTTCGAGATGTTACGGTTACTTTTTCATTGTCTCAGCATAACCTTATAGTTGGTGGTAGTGGTATTGGGAAAACAACACTTTTTAGGTTAATATCAGGGCAAGATAAGGCATATAGTGGGGAAATCATTTTTAAAAGCATTGATGGAAGGGAGCTGACTCCAAATTTAGATAACATTGCAATTATTCATCAAAATCCCTATATCTTTCATACAAGTGTGCGACATAATCTAACTCTTTATCAAGATTATTCAGACTCAGTGCTCATTTCAACACTAAAAAAGGTCGGACTATGGGAGGCTTGTTGTCACCAATTAGACTATGAATTAACTGGAGATAACTTTTCAGGTGGTCAAATCATAAAACTGGAGATTGCACGTGCAATTTTGAGAGGGAAGCAGGTTTTACTTGCTGATGAGATGATGGCTTCTTTAGATGCAGCAAGTTCAAAGGAAATAAGAAATGTCTTGAAACAGTTGCCTAATAGTATTATTGAAATTGCCCATCATTACAATCTGGAAGATTACGATGCTATTTATAGAATTGAAAATAAGTCAATCGTAAGAATTAAATAACACGAGATACTTTCAATAAAAGTTTGACAGAGTAGTTGCTTAGTCTTTTCTTTCGATTTACAAACTTGAAGATTTTAATTTCAAATAAAACACCTAAGTCAAGCGACTCAGGTGTTCTTGTGTTATTTTTCTTTTTTGTTATGGTTCAAAATGGCATTGAGGACAATGGCAAGCAAGCTTGCGACCACGATACCGTTTGAGAAGAACATTTGGAAAGCGTTTGGTAGGCTGTTGAAGAGGTTGCTGCCGTTAAGACCAACCCCTGCAGCGATTGATACCGCAGCAATCAAGAAGTTGTGTTCGTTGTTGGCGAAATCAACACGCGCCAAGATTTGCATCCCTTGGATAGAAACAAAACCGAACATGACAAGCATTGCACCACCAAGAACTGGGCTTGGGATGATTTGTGCCAAGGCACCAAACTTAGGAAGGAGTCCAAGAAGAACAAGGAAACCAGCGGCATAGTAGATTGGCAAGCGAGTCTTGATACCTGACAACTTCACAAGACCAACGTTTTGTGAAAAACCAGTGTATGGGAAGGTGTTGAAGAGTCCACCAAGGAGAACAGCCAAACCTTCAGCGCGGTATCCGTTACGAAGGCGAGTGCTATCGAGTGGTTCTTTAGTAATATCAGAGAGGGCCAAGTAAACCCCAGTTGATTCAACCATAGACACAGTAGCGATAATACACATCATAATGATTGATGACAACTCAAACTTAGGTACCCCGAAGTAGAATGGCGTTGGCACGTGAACAATAGGTGCCGCAGCTACTGGTGAGAAGTCAACCAAGCCCATGCTTGCTGCGATAGCAGTACCGACAATCAACCCAATCAAGATTGAGATGGATTTGATAAATCCTTTAGTGAAAATATTAACTACAAGGATGATAAGAACAGTAATAGCAGCAAGGAAGAGGCTTTGACCAGTTGGTTTATCAACATTGTTCCCCATATTTCCGATAGCGACAGGGATGAGGGTCAAACCAATAGTCGTGATGACTGATCCTGTAACGATAGAAGGGAAGAGATTGGCCACTTTTGAAAAGACGCCAGAAACGAGGATAACATAAATCCCTGAAACGATAAGGGCACCAAACATAGCACCGCTACCGTGTTTCTCACCAATCATAATAAGTGGTGCCACTGACTGGAAGGCAACCCCAAGAACAACTGGAAGACCGATACCGAAGTATTTATTAAGTTGAAGTTGGAGGAAGGTTGCTACACCACACATGAAAATGTCGGTTGAAATCAAGTAGGTTAATTCATGAGCTGAATACCCCAAGGCTCCAGCAATCATGATTGGCACCAGGATTGATCCCGAGTACATGGCAAGTAGGTGTTGCAGTCCTAGGACCGCTGCCTGCGAGTGTTTCTCTTTATTTTGCATTAGATGTCTGCCTCCTTAAATACGACCTGACCATTTTCAAAACGATCCAAACGAGCAAGTGAAACGACTGGGTAGCCAGCTTCTTCCAGAAGGGCACGACCATCTTGGAAAGATTTCTCAATAACGATACCAACCGCTTCGACGTGTGCACCAGCTTCTTCGATGATTTGAATCAATCCTTTGGCAGCTTGACCGTTAGCTAGGAAGTCATCAACGATGAGGACCTTATCTTCAGGAGTGAGGAACTTGCTTGCGATAGAGACAGTACTAGTCACCTGCTTAGTGAAGGAGTAAACCTCAGCGGTGAGGATCCCTTCATTCATGGTGATATTTTTAGCCTTCTTCGCAAAAATCATAGGAACATTCAAGGCCTCAGCAGCATAGAGGGCTGGAGCAATACCAGATGCCTCGATAGTCACCACCTTGGTGATGCCTGCATCCTTGAACTTTTCAGCAAAGACCTTTCCAATCTCACGCATGAGGTCAAAGTCTACTTGGTGAGTGAGGAAAGAGTCAACTTTGAGGATGTTCTCCCCAAGGACATTCCCATCATTGAGAATGCGGTCTTCCAGTAATTTCATATTACCTCCTATAAAAAATATAACTAAAGTGTATTTTGATTTTTCCCAGATTCTATTGAGAACCTGACAAAAATCAAAACAATCGAATAATAGAAAAAGGCTTGCAAAGCAAGCCTTTAAAATCATAAAAAGACGGTAAAATCTTATTATGACTTTATGACTTACTCATTGTTAGGTGTTACGGCACCTTGTAGAAACGTCACGCCGATTCGTGACATAAATAAGTAATGTTCTCATTATTCGATGAAGCTGTCGTTGGTTGATGATAAACCAATATCAACTCTATTATAATACTATATTTTCTTTGAAGACTCAAAGGATTTTTCCTATGAAAACGCACTATTTTAAAAATTGGAAAATTCAATCTAACATTATTGTAAGATTTGCTGAGAATGGTCGTTTCTTATAGCATTTCTGTTATAATAGTGGGAAATGAAAGAGGTAGAGTTATGCATAAGATTTTATTAGTTGAGGACGATGAGGTTATCCGTCAACAAGTCAAAAAAATGCTAGAACAGTGGGGTTACGAAGTTGTTCTTGTTGAAGATTTCATGGAAGTATTATCTATTTTTGTAAAAGTAGAGCCCCACTTGGTTCTTATGGATATTGGTTTACCTCTATTTAACGGTTATCATTGGTGTCAGGAAATTCGTAAGGTCTCCAAGGTGCCTATTATGTTTTTGTCTTCCAGAGATCAGGCCATGGATATTGTTATGGCAATCAATATGGGTGGGGACGATTTTGTGACTAAACCTTTTGACCAAAATGTTCTCCTAGCAAAAATTCAAGGGCTTTTGCGTCGTTCATATGAGTTTGGTAAGGATCAGAGTCTCTTGGAATATATGGGTGTGATTCTGAACCTTAAGGCCATGGATTTGGTTTATCAGGGAGAGGTCGTTTCTTTGACAAAGAATGAGTTTCAGATTTTACAAGTTCTCTTTGATCATGCTGGTAATATCGTTAGTCGGGAAGACCTCATGAAGGAGCTTTGGAATAGTGACTTCTTTATTGATGACAATACCCTGTCAGTTAATGTAGCTCGTTTACGTAAGAAGTTAGAGGCAGTGGGTTTGAAGGATTTTATTGAAACCAAGAAAGGTGTTGGCTACGGGTTGCGTCATGATGGGTAAGTGTCAATTTATCAAATACCATATTAGGTCTCGTCTGACTTTCTATCTTTTGTTTGTCTTTAATGGAATCATATTGGTCTTGTTTGCCTTTTTATTTGAAGAGGCGGCAGATATTCTTTATTATGCTTTGACCATAATGACCTTTGTGACTATCATCATGGTTATTTGGGACTTGGTTAGGTCCTATCACTCTTATAACTTAGCCTATCTCTATGAGGAAATAACACCATCAAGTCCTTTAGAATTTTACCTGGCCCAAGCTTTGGAAAGTGCTAGGGAGAGCCAGATGTCTCAGACTGAGGAGGAGCGCAAGCGCTATACAGATTTGATGGACTACTATACCCTTTGGGTGCATCAAATCAAGACGCCAATAGCAGCCAGTCAATTATTGCTTCAGGATGTTACGGATAGTAAAACGAGGGCTCTCTTGGAGCAAGAGGTATTCAAGATTGATTCTTATACCAATTTGGTTTTGCAGTATTTACGTTTAGAGAATTTTCATGATGATTTGCAGTTGAGGCAGGTTACATTAGAACCCTTGGTTAAAGAAGTTGTTAGAAAACATAGTCTTTTCTTTATTCAAAAAGGATTGACTATTAATCTACATGACTTAGATGTTAAGGTCGTTTCAGATGAAAAATGGCTCTTGGTTATCATAGAGCAGGTCTTGTCAAATAGTTTGAAGTACACAAAAAGCGGTGGTATTGAAATTTACTTCAAAGATAACTGGCTTCATCTTAAAGATTCTGGGATTGGTATTAAAAATAGTGATATTCTACGGGTTTTTGAGCGTGGCTTTTCAGGTTACAATGGTCGACTGACTCAGCAGTCCTCTGGGTTAGGTCTCTATCTTTCTAAGAAAATTGCTGATCAGCTTGGACATGATATTAGTATTAGCTCCCAAGTAGGCCAAGGAACCACAGTCTCCATTCATTTTCAAAAGCAGAAGTTAGCTATTGATTAATAACTTACAAAAGTGTAAGAAATATGACCACAAATGAAAGCAAGGGTTATGGTTGAGACCTTGCTTTTTCTATAAAATGGTATCAGAAGTTAAGTAAGAGGTTCCTAAAATCTCTTCCAAATCTATTAAATAAAGGAGCTTATTATGACATTACTAGATGTTCAACATGTTAAAAAAATCTATAAAACACGTTTCAAAGGAAATCAGGTTGAAGCCCTTAAAGATATCCATTTTACGGTTGATAAAGGTGACTATGTTGCAATCATGGGTGAGTCCGGGTCAGGAAAATCAACCCTGCTCAACATTCTTGCCATGCTTGATAAACCAACAGCAGGGCGTGTCTATCTGAATGGTATGGACACAGCAACCATCAAAAACAAGGATGCTTCTAGCTTCCGTCGTGAAAGATTAGGGTTTGTTTTCCAAGATTTCAATCTTTTAGATACCCTATCAATTAAAGATAATATCCTGCTACCTTTGGTTCTTTCTCGTCGTCCACTTAAGCAAATGATGACACAAGTAGATGCAATCAGTCGTCAACTGGGAATTCATTCCTTACTGGAGAAGTACCCTTATGAAATTTCAGGTGGGCAAAAACAAAGGGTTGCGGTTGCGCGTGCAATCATCACTCAACCAGAAATCCTCTTAGCAGATGAGCCAACAGGTGCTCTGGATTCCAAATCTTCAGCGGCACTCTTAGATGTCTTTGATGCTATCAATACCAGCGGTCAGACCATTCTCATGGTAACTCACTCGACAGCGGCCGCCAGTCGAGCGAAGCGTGTTTTGTTTATCAAGGATGGTATTCTTTATAATCAAATCTTCAAAGGGGATAAGTCTGAACATCAAATGTTCCAAGAAATTTCCGATACACTAACTGCAATGGCAAGTGAGGTGAACTAATATGTTTCGTCTAACCAATAGACTGGCTTTGTCCAATCTCATAAAAAATCGTAAGCTTTATTATCCTTTTGCTTTAGCAACCATTCTGGCTATTGCCATTACCTATATTTTTACATCTTTAACGCTTAATCCACATCTGGATGACTTAACTGGTTCAGATCCTATCAAGATGGTTTTGGGGATGGGACTTGGAATTGTCGCCCTATCCTCTGGAATTATTGTTCTTTATGCCAATAGCTTTGTTATGAAAAATCGTTCAAGGGAGCTTGGTCTCTATAGTGTGCTAGGCTTAGAGAAGCGTCATCTCTTTAGTATGATTCTAAAAGAAACAGTGATTATGAGTTTTGTGACTTTGCTTCTAGGTATAGGTGTGGGGGCACTTTTCGATAAACTCATTTATGCTTTTCTTCAAAGGCTTATCGGTGAAAGTACTGGTTTAGTTTCGACCTTTCAAGTAATGACAATTCCTATTGTTCTTGTCATCTTTGCTTGTATCTTTAGTTGGTTGGTTTTGGTAAATGGTTTTCGATTGCTACGGCTTAATCCTTTACAATTAACTAAAGATGGCCTTAAGGGTGAAAAAAAGGGACGGTTCCTAGTTATTCAAACCCTGTTGGGCCTCGGGGCTATGGGATATGGTTACTACCTTGCTCTTTCTGTTCAGAATCCAGTAATAGCTATTATGAGTTTTTTCTTGGCTGTTTTACTAGTTATTCTAGGAACTTATCTTCTCTTTAATGCCGGGACAACAGTAGTTCTGCAACTCTTGAAAAAGAAGAAAAGCTACTATTACAAGCCTAATAATATGATTTCCATTTCCAACCTTGTCTTTCGGATGAAGAAAAATGCAGTAGGGCTGGCGACTATTGCTATCCTCTCAAGTATGGTTTTGGTGACGCTTGTAGGAGCTGCAAGTATTTATGCTGGAAAAAAAGACTATCTGGCGAGTTCTGCTCCGCATGATTATTCAGTTTCGGGCAATAAAGTTGACCTTACAAGCACTAAAAAGCTTATGGATGATTTCTTAATCAAAACAGGTGAGCAAGCAAATGAAGAAGTAGCTGTCTCTTATCTTTTGTTTGGTATAAAAAATCAAGAAACTAATAAGTTAACCGTTTTTACTAAAAATGAAAGAAAAGTTGTTCCAAAATCAATTGTTCTGGTCTTCTCTCAAGAAACCTTTAAGCAATTGACAGGGAAAGAACTCAATCTCAGTTCTAATCAAATTGCCTTATACACTAAGAATAAAACATTGAAGACGCAAAAGAGTCTGTCAATAGATGGTAAGAACTACCAGATTCATAGGCAAATTGGTGACTTTATCAATAAAAAAGTACCAAATATCTATAAGATTATTGTGTCAGATTATAGTTACTTAGTTGTACCAGATATCAAGATTTTTGAGTCATCAATGAAAGGGACATCAATAGCGCAAGCTACTTATGTTGGTGTTAACGTTAAGGACCCTACACATGATGCCAAGAAAAATTTAGATTTGCTAGACCAAATAGCAGGTGAAGCAACAAAACAGTTAGCTGGACAAACTACAGGTGTCCCTGAGTCTTACTTCTCTGCAAACAGCCGATATGATGCAGAAGGGATGGTAAATGGCTTTGTTGGCGGAACCTTCTTTATTGGTATCTTCCTATCCATCATCTTCATGCTTGGCACAGTTCTTGTGATTTACTATAAACAGATTTCCGAAGGTTATGAGGATCGTGAGCGCTTTGTTATTCTTCAAAAGATTGGTTTGGACGACCTTCAAGTCAAGCAAACCATTCGTAAGCAAGTTCTTACCGTCTTCTTCCTCCCTTTGATTTTTGCCTTTATTCACTTGGCCTTTGCTTATCATATGATCAGTTTGATTGTGCGTATCATTGGAGTTCTCAATCCAGATCTTATGTTAGTGGTCACTATCATTGTTTGTGGTGTTTTCTTCCTAGCTTATATCATGGTTTTCGTCCTAACGTCGCGTTCTTATCGTAGAATCGTATCAATGTGACTTACATAGAGTCTAGTTCAAGCTAGGCTCTATTTCTTTTATGCTATAATAGATGACAGAATTATAAATTATCGGAGAAAACACATGTCACAGACTATTGATGTCAAACGTTATGAGGAATTGGCACGTCAAAAGCAAGGGGAGCACCGAAAGTTTCTAGCACAACTCAAGAAGAAGGCTCCTAAAAATTTAGATAAGATTGTTCAGCAGGTACACAATGAAGTCTTTCAAGAAATTGATTGTACCCAGTGTGCTAATTGTTGTAAGACGCTTGGTCCCGACTTCACAGAGCAGGACATTACTCGCATTGCCAAACATTTTCGAATGAAATTACCTGCCTTCGAGGAGATGTACCTTCAGGTAGATGAGGATGGCGACAAGGTCTTCAAGTCTATGCCTTGTCCCTTCTTAGGGCCTGATAATCTCTGTGATATTTATGATGTCCGTCCTAAGGCCTGCGCAGCCTTTCCTCACACGGATCGTAAGAAAATCTATCAGATCAATCATCTGACTATCAAAAATACGCTTTTCTGTCCAGCAGCCTACCTTTTTGTGGAAAAACTCAAGGATAGGATTTAGAAAGGAACTGTTATGAAACGATTTAATGCAGGTGTTTTCACCCTACTTATCATTGCTGCCTATTTTATTGCAACAGCTTTTATTCCAGATTTGTATTTGGCTTTTAATTATAAGTTGATTTTGGCCTTGCTTTTTGTGCTTTTGAGCTGGCAATCTAAGGGAAAATTTCTCTTTTTCTTGGGGATGGCTTTTCTATCGACCTATATCCATGACCTCTTTAGATTGGACTATTCAGAATGGACACTCTTTGTAGGGATTCTTATCTTGGGCATTGCGGTAGACCGTTTGAGTAAGCCAAGTTATAAGAAAAAATTCTCTTACAAGGTGTCTAAAGAACATGAGCGAGAAATTTTTGCTAAGACTCTTTTTTCAGAGTCTGTGCAGGTGGTGACTTCTCAAAACCTCGAAACTGTCTATGCCAATGCTGATTTTGGGCGTTTGACCTTGGATTTGTGTCAGGCTCAGTTTATGACGGACCGACCTCAGATTGTGGTTCAGGCCAATTTTTCTCAGGTCATCATTCGAGTGCCCAAGGATTGGCAAGTGGATACACACGGGCTTCATACAAGCCTAGCAGGAGTGAAAGGCTATGATGGTCTAGGAGAGCGAGAATTATCAAGCACTACAGTTTCTCTAACAGGATCTGTATCCTTTGGACAAGTAACTGTCAAACATTGAAAATGATGAAAGAGCGAAAGCTCTTTTTTCTTGCAAATCCTTTTAATATAACATTGAATACGTTTACAAATAGTGCTATACTGATAGTGAAAATAATTGGAAAATTGCAATCATTTCTTTAGAAAGGAGTTTTCTTATGGAACGATTTAATCTTCGATCCTTCTTGTTGCTTTTACTAGCAGCTTGTTTTATCGCTAGTGCCTTTATTCCAGATTTTTGGATCATGGTCAATTATAATCTGGTCTTCTTCGTGGCCGTCATTTGTTTTGGTATCTTGAATAGGCGACCTCTCCTTATTTTTCTTGGTTTGGCCTTCTTATCAACCTATGTTCATGACTTGTTAAATCTCGATTTTGCACAGTGGAAACTCTTTAGCGGTATCTTTCTAATAGGTTTGGCCTTAGAGTTGCTCTATGGCAATAGGCAAAAGAAGGGTCTCACTAAAGACTATAAGGTCAATAAGAACGACCAAGAAGGACCACATATTTCTGTTAAGACATATATGGCTGAGGATAGGTATCGCATCTATTCTCAAGAAGTCGAAACGGTTGATATGAATATGGCTTTCGGTGAGCTGTGGCTGGATTTGAGTCAAGCCAGCTTTGCATCAAGTCAGGTAGCAGTTCATCTTGATGCTAAGTTTGGTGAAGTTCATATTCGACTTCCTCATGCTTGTGTTATGGACACCACTGGAATCTCACATCCCCTATCATCTGTAAAGGTGGATCGTTTTGAATCTGATTTAGAACAAGTTGAAACGAGACTTCATCTGAGCGGAAGTCTCTTCTGCACTGAGCTAGAAGTGGAGTATTAAGGGAGTCCAATGATATCAGCTCTATTGTCAATTAGCATGGTTCCTATACAAAAGAAAGGAAATCACAGGTATGAGTGAAACGGTTATTCAAGTCACATCCCTTGGAAAACGCATCAAGGGAAAGACCATTTTAGAGGATATTAGTTTTGAGATAAATCAGGGAGATTGTGTCGCCTTGATTGGACCTAATGGGGCGGGTAAGACTGTCTTGATGTCTTGTATTCTTGGAGATAAAAAGCCCAGCAGTGGTCAGGTCCTCATTGATGGTAAGGCAGGTAAGGCCAAAAATAAAATCGCGGTTCTCCTTCAGGAAAATACCATTCCAAATAGTTTGAAAGTCAGTGAGCTGATTGCCTTCTTCCAATCTATTTCTGATAATCCCTTGACCAATCAAGAGGTTCAGGAACTCCTCCAATTTAAGGAAGACCAGTACCAGCAGTTTGCGGACAAACTCTCAGGTGGGCAAAGACGTCTTCTGGCTTTTGTCCTTTGTTTGATTGATAAACCTAAAATCCTCTTTTTGGACGAACCGACAGCGGGTATGGATACCTCCACTCGTCAGCGTTTCTGGGAGATTGTTAATGATTTGAAAAAATCAGGTGTGACCATTCTCTATTCCTCTCACTATATCGAAGAAGTGGAACACACAGCTGACCGTATCTTAGTCCTCCATCAAGGGAAACTTATCAGAGATACCACACCATACGCTATGCGACACGAGGAGAAAGAGAAGCAGGTCACTCTTCCAAGTAGCTTTGTTAGCATTGTTCACGGACTGCCAGACATCTATGAGATTACTGAGAAAAGAGATGTCATTAGCTTCATGACCAAAGATATCGAAAAGGTATGGCAAAGACTCGAAAAATCAGGCTGTGGAATCTCTGATATTGAAATTCAAAATAAAACACTCTTGGATAGCCTATTTGATTCAACAAGGGAGGCAAGGCATGAAAGCATTACTAAAAATTGAATGGATAAAAACGTGGCGAAGCTGGCCAGTCTTTATCATGGGAATCGGGATGCCTGTTGGCTTTTTCCTCCTTTTTTCAAGTATTGTCTCAACACCTAATCCTGAGGCTCAAAAAGATTTTTTGCTGTCTTATATGTTGACCATGACTGGCTTTTCCATGTCTAGCTTTGGTTTATTTACCTTCCCTTATATGTTGCAAGAGGACCAAACGGAGCACTGGTTGACCTATATCGAGCATTCTAAAATCAGCATTTCGGCTTATTATCTATCTAAGATCTTTCGTGTTTTGCTGAATTTTATGGTGGCTATCATTGTGACTTTTTGCGTGGGAGCCTTTGTTCGAGATGTTGAGTTGCCTTTGTCAGGTTGGCTAGGTTCAGGTGCCCTCTTACTTCTATCAAGCTTGGTCTTTTTGGCCTTTGGCTTGCTTATCGCTCAGATTAAATCCCAACAAATTATGTCTGTGGTTGCAAATATCACCTACCTTGGCCTAGCTATCGTGGGTGGGTCATGGATGCCTATTTCCATGTTCCCTAAGTGGGTTCAGAGCATCTCTGAGTGGACACCTGTCTATCATGTCAATGAGTTGGTCGTTAATTTTGCAAAGGACGGGACATTTTCATGGAAATCACTCTTATTTATTTTGGCTTATACTGTAGTAGCAACAGGGCTTGCACTCTTTATCAAGTCGCAAAGAGAAAGTGATCGAGGTTAAAGGAGAAATAATGGATATTTGGCAGGAAATGTATGAAAAGGCTCAAGCCTTGTATCAGCCACAGGAAGTCTCAGACTTTGTCTATGCTAGGCACGTTGTCGCTGCCGTTGAGGCTGAAGATGGACAAATTTTCACAGGCTTTTGTATGGAAGGGACGTGTGGTGTTTTCCACCTATGTGCTGAAAGGGCTGCCCTTTTCAATATGTATCAAGAATCTGGTCAAACTAAGGTCAAGCGTATTATCGCCTTTCGTGACCAGCCACCTCATGGTGGACCGTCTGGTATGCCTTGTGGGGCCTGTCGAGAATTTCTAATGGAACTCCATCCCGATAATCGTAGCTTGGAGTTTATGGTTGACTACGAAACACGTCAAACCATTACTTTGGGCGAATTATTGCCACTATGGTGGGGAGAAGAACGGGCTCTACAGTTTGAAGAAAAGTCGCAAGACAAGGCTTAAAGTTTATCGAAATTACAAAATCCTCACATCTTGAGTGTGAGGGTTTATTTTTTTTTGGAATTAATTTCAGAAAATTCGAAATTTACCTTGAAATTCAAAATGAAAGTGCTATACTATTCTGTGAAAATAGAAAGAAGGTTTCATTATGGAGTCACTTGTATCTTTTAGTAAATGGCTCAGCAAATGGTTTACTGTAGCTGTTATCCTTTGGGCGGCCTTTAACTATGCCCTTCCCGCAACTAGTAGTTGGGTCATTCCCAATACGGCTTATCTACTTGGTTTGATTCTCTTTGGTATGGGACTTACCTTGACCACTGAAGATTTTAAACGTATTGCTAAGCGTCCAATTCCAGTTGTCCTTGGGACTGTTGCCCACTATGTCATCATGCCTGGTTTGGCTTGGTTACTTTGTATGATTTTCCATCTGAAAGGTGCGACAGCAGCAGGGGTTATCCTTGTTGGGTCTTGTCCAAGTGGAACTTCATCTAGTGTTATGGCCTTCCTTTCAGGTGGGGATGTTGCCTTGGATGTCTCTATTGAAACCCTCTCAACTCTCTTGGCACCACTCATGATTCCAACCCTCTTGTCATTCTTGGCCGGTCAGTACGTGAGTGTCCCTGCCCAAAGCCTCTTCCTTAGTACCTTGCGTATCGTGGTTGTCCCTATTATCTTGGGTGTGCTTGTTCACTCAATCTTTGGTAAGAAAATTGATGCCATCATCAAGATTATGCCTTTGATTTCTCAAGCTGCCATCCTCTTGATCGTTGGAGCAGTGGTTTCTGCCAACCATGCTAATATTTTCACAGCAGCGACAGCTCTTGTCATTCCAGTCGTTATGCTCCACAATCTTTGTGGTTATGCCCTTGGTTTTGGATTTTCAAAAATTCTTGGTTTGGAAGAGCCACAACAAAAAGCTATTACCTTCGAAGTGGGGATGCAAGACTCAAGTCTTGGAGCAACCCTTGCCATGAAATATTTCGTGCCACAAGCTGCTATCCCATCAACTATCTTTAGTATTTGGCACAATATCTCAGGTTCTATCCTTTCATCATGGTGGAAGAACCATTCAAAAAATAGTCATTAAGATAAATAAAAGCTAACCTTGGGTTGGCTTTTTTTCTTGTCTTTACGTCACATGACAAATGTCATGTCATGTCATGACATCTGGTGCTAAAAAGAGAGTGACTAAAAAGATATACTTTAGTCATAACTTAGAAATAATAAAAAACGAAAGAGGTCATCTCATGAAAATCAAAACATCTTATCTTATCTATGCTGTTATCGGAACTGTCTTTGCTGGACTTAGCATGTTTACTGATATCTTTGAAAAAGGCAACTTTGAAGCTATCTTCTCAAATTTGGGTATGATTATTGGCTTGTCTATCTCAGCTTACATTCTTATCACTATGGCTAAAAGTTTTATCGACCTTGTCATTAATGAATTGAAAAACTAGGAGGCTCGGTATGAAATTATTGAAAATACTAAGCATCATGCTCCTAGCGGTAATTTGGACCATCCTCTTTGCCTATGTCCTACTTCATGGCAGCAGTGATACTCTCTATAGTGTCATGGGTGTCTCAGTTGCAGCTTGTTATGTTTTTTTAGCCTTCTATCAAAAGAAAGGAAATCACACACATGAGTGAAGCAATCCTTCAAGTCACAAATCTTGTCAAAAAAATCAAAGGAAAAACAATTTTAGACCAAATTAGCTTTGAGGTGGGACAAGGAGACTGTCTTGCCTTAATCGGGCCCAACGGTGCTGGTAAAACGACCTTAATGTCCTGCATTCTTGGTGATAAGAAAGCCAGTAGCGGTCAAGTCTTTATCAAGGGCAAAAAGGGTAAAGCACAAGATCAAATTGCTGTTCTCCTTCAAGAAAATACCATTCCCTCACAATTAAGAGTTAAGGAACTGATTGCTTTTTTCCAAGATATTTCTGAAAATGGCTTATCTAAAGAAGAGATACAAGCACTCTTACAATTCCAAGACGACCAGTATCAGCAGTTCGCGGACAAACTCTCAGGAGGACAAAAACGTCTTCTTGCCTTTGTTCTCTGTCTTATTGGCAAGCCTGACATTCTCTTTTTAGATGAACCGACAGCAGGGATGGACACTACGACACGCCAACGCTTTTGGGAAATCATCAATGATCTGAAAAAGTCAGGTGTGACTGTTCTTTATTCGTCCCACTATATCGAAGAAGTCGAGCACACAGCTGACCGCATTTTGGTTCTTCATCAGGGAAAACTCATTAGGGATACTACGCCACATGCTATGCGTAGCGAAGAAAAGGAAAAGCAAGTCACCTTACCAAGTCGCTTTGCGCCAAGTCTTGACAAACTGGCAGCAATTTATGATGTGACTGAAAAACGTGATGTTGTAACCTTTATGACTAAAGATATTGAAAGTGTATGGAGTAGTTTACAAGCTCTAGGCTGTCGCATTTCTGACATTGAAATTCAAAACAAGACACTTTTAGATAGCCTATTTGATAGCACAAGGGAGGACAAGTCATGAAAGCACTACTTAAAATCGAATGGATAAAAACATGGCGCAGTTGGCCAGTCTTCATCATGTCCATCGGAATGCCCGTCGGATTCTTCCTCTTGTATTCAGGTATGGAAATGAGTCCTGACCCTGAATCACAAAAAGCCTTTATCTTGTCCTATATGTTGACCATGACTGGATTTTCTATGTCTAGCTTTGGTTTCTTTACCTTCCCCTACATGCTTAGAGAGGATCAAACCGATCATTGGCTAACCTACATCGAACATTCAAAAATCAGTATTCAGTCCTATTACCTCTCTAAGATTTTCCGAGTTCTTATGAACTTTATGGTTGCTATCCTAGTGACTTTCTGTGTGGGAGCTTTTGTGCGTGATGTTAAGATGCCATTATCACATTGGCTTGGTTCAGGGGCTCTTTTACTCTTGTCAAGCCTAGTCTTCCTATCCTTTGGCTTGCTCCTTGCCCAAATTAAGTCTCAACAAATCATGGCTATCGTCGGAAATATCGTCTTTCTTGGTCTTGCTATTATCGGTGGTTCTTGGATGCCAGTAACCATGTTTCCAAAATGGGTTCAGCACATTTCGGAGTGGACACCCATCTATCATATCAATCAGTTAGTAGTCAATTTCGCAAAAAAAGGGGAATTTTCATGGAAATCGCTCATTTTTATCTTGGTCTATGCTACAATAACTACAGGCTTAGCCCTTTTTATCAAATCTTACAGAGAAAGTGACCATGTTTAGAACTTACCAGAAAAATGATTTCGCTTATTTTGTTAGTCTGATTTTCCTTGTTTTCCCAATCTTAGGAGTTTTTGGCGGGTATTTTCCAGTCTGGACCCTGTTATTGACAGGTTTGTTTACCATCGCTTATCTCCTTATAGTGTATTTGAAAAAAGCTTATAGTAAGTGGATTCCCTTTCTGTGGTTTTACACTCTAGCTTACATTATCTTTATGACCTTGACCTTCCAGGGGGGGATGATGTGGTTTATTTTTTTCAACGTCAATCTTCTCGTTTGGCGCTTTGAGGATAGCATATCATCTTATCGCTTCTTATCCTTTCTAGCGACACTCTTGATTTTGACGTCATCATCCTTCCTATTGACAGACGATTTGGGTACCCACCTCATGTCTATGGCTATTCTCCTCTTTTCGTTGGGAATGTACTATTTTCAAAACCGTATACGTCAGGAGAGAAAGATGGAAGAAGCCAACCGTACCATCAATATCCTATCAGCTGAAAATGAACGTAATCGTATTGGTCGTGACTTGCACGATACCTTGGGACACACCTTTGCCATGATGAGTCTCAAAACCGAGTTGGCTCTAAAACAGATGGACAAGGAGCAGTATGATGCTGCTAGGAAGAATCTGGAAGAATTGAACCAGATTAGCCGAGACTCTATGTACGAGGTACGTGAGATTGTCAATAAGCTCAAGTACCGAACGGTGGCAGAGGAGTTACTGGAACTCGAGCGGCTCTTTGACCTATCAGATATCGTCTTGGCCGTGGATAGTAGCCTTGACTTAGACAGCCTGTCACCTGTTAGCCAGTCGACCTTGTCCATGGTGCTTCGTGAACTGGCTAATAATGTCATCAAACATAGCCAGGCCGATAGCTGTCAGATTCGTCTAAGACGTGATCATGGTATTGTCCTTGAGTTTGAGGATGATGGTTGTGGCTTTGAGGAAGTCACTGGACAAGAACTACACAGTATCAGAGAGCGCCTCAGTTTGGTAGATGGAGACTTGGAAATTCTGTCTCAATCGCATCCAACCATTATTCGTGTACATTTGAAAGAGGGAGGAAAAGCATGAAATTATTAGTTGCCGAAGACCAGTCAATGTTGAGGGATGCCCTCTGCCAGCTCCTCATGTTGGAAGACGATGTCGAAGAGGTCCATGCGGCCAGCGATGGTCAAGAAGCCATTGCTCTCTTGGAAAAAGAAGAGGTCGACGTAGCCATTTTAGACATTGAAATGCCAGCTAAGACAGGCCTTGATGTCCTAGAGTGGATCCGTGCCAACCAAAGAGAAACGAAGGTCGTTATTGTGACCACCTTCAAACGAAAAGGCTATTTTAAACGAGCCCTTGCAGCCCAGGTGGATGCCTACGTTCTCAAAGAGCGTTCCATCAGTGACCTCATGGCGACCATCCATACCGTCCTAGCAGGTCAAAAGGAGTACTCACCAGAGCTTGTCGAAGGTGTCGCCTTTGACAATAATCCACTCAGTCAACGTGAACAAGAAGTCTTGGCCATGGTTGCCAAAGGTTCAACCAACCAAGAAATCGCTGAAAGCCTCTTTCTTTCAAATGGAACTGTCCGAAATTACATGACAGCCATCCTGACTAAACTTGATGCAGGCAACCGAACAGAAGCCGTCCGCATTGCCAAAGAAAAAGACTGGTTGGGGTGAGGAGAAATAGATAAGAATGAAGTCACTATTGGTGGCTTTTTTTATTATCCTGTCCTATATAGAAAGTATTTTACATTTTTTCCAATATTTTGATTTATAATAGTGCTATAATTGTAGATAATAATTTTGTCAATTCTAATAACAACCTTTGGATGAAAAGGAGATATCAAATGGTAGTTTCTGAAAAACGAATTGAAGACCTAAAAGGACTAAAATTTAATGTTCCTTCATATCAAAGAGGATATCGCTGGACTGAACATGAGGTAACAACTCTTTTAGAAGACCTTTACACACATAGTAAACAAAACAGAGATTATAAGTACTGTTTGCAACCCTTGATTGTTAAAAAAGTTTCAGATAATACTTATGATGTTGTCGATGGTCAACAGAGACTGACAACAATCTTTATCTTTTTGAAATTTATGTCTGCTGAATTTAGTAGTGGTCGTAGAAGAAGTAATCAATACGATTACTTTGAGTTGGTTTATGAAACAAGAGAACAGAGTGCTAAGTATTTAAAAGAATTAAACTTTGACACTTATCAAGAAATCGAAGATTATGATATTGACGCAAATCATATCAGTAAAGCTTTTGCTGCTATTGATAAATGGGTGGAACGAGAAGATATTAATTCGGATAATGCTTTACACGATATTTATCAAGTCTTAACAGAGGCTGTTTTCTTTATTTGGTATGAAATTGATGAGACAGAAGACCCTATAAAACTATTTACCAAAGTTAACTTAGGTAAGATTCCTTTGACTAATGCTGAGCTCATTAAAGCTTTATTGTTAGATAAAACTAATTATGATTCTGAAAATGATAGTGAAAGGATACATAGGGGGATAGCTTGGGATAAAATTGAACATAGACTTCAAGAAGAATCATTTTGGAAGTTTCTGACAAATAGTGAGAAGTATGTCACTAGGATAGATCTTTTGTTTAACCTACGTGAACATGGTACTTTAGAAATACCTCAAAATGATATTTACGCAACTTTCTACTCAATCTACGCAAAATATCAAAAGACCGAAAATAAACCAACTTTTATAAGTGACTACTGGGATAAAGTCGACTTATTATTTGAAGAATTGAATAACTGGTACATGGACCTAAATAGATACCATTTAATCGGCTATCTATTATCGGATGACGCTAAGAGTATTGAAAAGGTTTTTGAAGCTACAAGAGGGAAGAAAAAGTCGGAAGCTTTTTCTAAATTAAAAGACCTTGCTTATAAAACTCTTCCGAGTGATATAGCTTCTATAGATGAACTTTCCTATGGTAATAAAAATAAAGCAATCAAATCTACTCTTTTACTGTTTAATCTTGTAACTTTGATTAATAAGAGTGAAAAACAGTATCGATTTCCTTTTGATATTTATAAGAAAGAGAAATGGGATATCGAGCATATTCATGCTACGGCCGATGAGACTGCTGAAGCTGATGATAGTCTAGCTAATTTAACCTTGCTAGACTCTAATACGAATCGATCTTATGGAAATAGTCCATTTGATCAAAAACGAAGAATTATTATTGAAGTTGATGCAGAAGGGAAATTTGTACCTGTTTGTACGCGTAATGTGTTCTTGAAAGTCTATAGTAATGAGGTAGATGGATTTGATGACTGGACTGATAAGGATAAAGACAGTTATATCCAAGCGATAAAACAGGAATTCAACCAATTTTTTGGAGCTGATGAGGAGTAGTCATGCAAGAGATTAACGCAAAATATAACTTAAAATCATTGTTAGAAAATTATCGAGTCGTAATTCCATTGATTCAGCGAGACTATGCACAAGGTAGAAAGGATAAAAGAACCACCGAAGTTCGAAAAAAATTACTCCAGGATATTAATACTGCCTTAATTGACACAAACATTGGGCCACTCGATTTGAATTTTATTTATGGAAAATCAACTAATGGGAAGTTTATTCCATTAGATGGGCAGCAACGTCTGACAACTCTATTCTTGGTTTATCTTTTTGCTTATAGAGATAATGATGACTGTGACTTTTTGGGGAATTTTTCTTATAAAACTAGAAATTCTTCTACAAAATTCTTCAAGAGTCTAGTTGAGAATAGAAAAAATTTCTTTACAGAAACAAAAAGTCCTTCTGAAATCATAAAAGATGAGTCATGGTTTGCAGATTCATGGCAGTTAGATCCAACTGTACAAGGTGCCTTGAAGACACTAGATGACATTTCTGATTCTTTTGATTATGAGTTTGATTATGTTTCAGTTTTATCAGATGCTAATAACCAAAAACTTGTGTTCAATTTCCTTGATATAGATAAACTTGGTTCAGAAGATGAGCTCTATATCAAACTGAATTCTAGAGGGCGCCCATTAACTGACTTTGAAAATTTTAAAGCAAGATTAATTGATAGAATAAAGAAAATAGATAGTCATTTAGAAAGGGAATTTTCCCAAAATATTGATACAAAATGGACTGATGTTATTTGGAATATTGATAAAAATGCCTTTGACACCAACTTTTTAAATTTATTTGAAATTGTGCTTATCAATAATTTAGATAGCCTTGATTATTCTAAACGCGACAATTGGACTCTTGAAATCGACTTTGAAACTGTAGAAATAAGTCATATAAAAATAATTGTATCTGTTCTTGACTTTCTCTCTCAGAATAAAGTGCCTGAGGTTTCATCTATCTTAGAAGGTTCAATAGTCGACAAAAAACTGAAGGATAGGGTTTATTTTCACGTTATTTCAACATTCTTAGAACATCACGGTGATTCATTAGATACTAGCTATAAAAATTGGTATCGTATCTTTAGGAACTTGATTAATAACTCAGTTATAGATTCTCAAGAGTCATATGAACGGGCAATCAAGGGGATTAATGAACAAATCGAACATACTTCAGACCTGCTAGAATATCTAGCCGAGGGAAATAGAATTAATGGTTTCAGTATTGACCAAGTTGACGAAGAGATTGAAAAAGCTAAATTGATAACTGCAGATGATTCCTATAGAGAGATTATAGAAGTTGCTGAAAATCATCCCTATTTTGATGGTCAGATTCGAAGTTGCTTTTACTTCGAAGCGGATGATTTGCCAAGCAGAAAGATTGATGTTATTTCAATCTATTGGAATAAAATATCAAAAATGTTTACTGAAACAAAGCCTGAAGAAGGTCGATTAATGCGGGCAGCTTTGCTAGCTCTAGGAGACTATACAATGACTACAGCTAATAATTATAAAACGCTGTATCAGGATAATTCAAATGAGTCTTCTGGGTCTGCACCAAGCCTCAAAAGTTTATTTTCATCTCGAAATGAGTATGTCAAAAAACTACTTGATGAACTCGATATGAACAAGCCGCTAGATGTTGAGTATCGTCGTATTATCCAAGAAAATATTAGTAATATAGCTCCTCAAGAATGGCGTTATGCCTTCATTGCTTACTATGAAACCATGTTTAGTAAAATGACTCCTTCACAATATAGAATGAAATCTCCGTTCTGGCTTAATCGTTCAGAGGAGATGTTGTTAATTCCCAATAAGAGCTCTAGTGCTAGAAATTATGATATTCATTTGATAGCACTAGAAGAAAAACTAAAGGAATTAGGAATACAATCTTGTTATGAAAGTGAGAAAGGGATTGAAAGTACCAATAGGATACTCTATATAAATGAAGTATATGAAGTCAGATTTCGAGGAAATCATTTTAGCCTTAATTTAATAGGTGGCGAAGAAGCAGAGGAAGAACATTTTGATTCTACGCTATCATTTTTGGATATAGCAGAATACTTGAATAATAAATTGCACTAATATTATCACAAAGGCTAGTGAAATTCACACTGGCCTTTGTGTATTAAATCTCTATTTTTATTGTAAGCTAGTACAAAAAAGACTAGATATTATTACGAACAGAATTAGGATAATTTTTCAATTTTCAAAGGGACTTTGAGTTTTTTAGATAAGTATTGAAAGTAAAAGCATACTAACGTAGAGGATAATGATATTATATTCTATAAGTTATAATCAAGCATGAGGTCGAATAATGAAAGAAGAAAATAATTTGCAAGGGAAAACCAGTCGTCTTTTATATTTTATGTCTGAATTGGAAAAGGGGCATAAGGTTAATAAAACTGATTACCTTAAACGTTTTAATATCGCCGAGCGAACCTTTAAAGATGATTTAAGGGAATTAAAGGAAAATCTAAAAGTACTTAGAGATGATATGAAAATAAAGTATTCTCGACTTGCAGGAACCTATGAGGCAGAATATAACCATGGTTATGGTAACTTAAAGTACAACCAGGCCGTCATCTTGTCTAAGATTCTTTTAGAAAGTAGAGCACTACGTGTTGAGGAAGTTAGAGAAATCATTGATACTTTTGTAGAGAGAGCTGTTGATGATAGGGAACGTCAGCGTATTAGAAACTTTACGGAACGGGAACTAGAGGAGTATAAGGAATTATCGATTTACAGGGACAATAAGAGTAAATCTATCTTACCTCATCTATCCGCTATTTTTGACGCAATTGAAAATCAGAAGCCTCTTTCTTTTAAGTATACGAAATACCAAGGAAAGGATGCCGATTATGATGTGTTACCGGTCTCGATTATGTTTAATGATCATTATTTTTATTGTATGGCATATAAAGTTGAAGAAAAGGATGGAAGATTAAGAATAGATACAAGGAGTCTTCGTAATTTCAGACTGGATCGTTTTAAAACTGTTCATCGTTCGAAGTATAATACAGAACTAATATTAAGTTCTGAGGAATTAACTCAAATTTTGTCAGATAGTGATGTTCGTTATCATACTTTCTTGATGTTTTCAGATACGGAAAAATTTCGGATTAGATTCAGATATGTTGGTCAGTTTTGGGAAGTACTTGAAGATGATATCCCTGCACTTAAAGTTATCGAGAAAGATACAAGGAGTACAGTTCCTAGGGTAATATATGAAATTGAAACCTATGGCAGAGATAGTTTTCAACGTTATATTGATCGATTTAATGGGGTATTTACTATACTTGAACTAGAAAAAATAAATAAGTAAAATTGACACTTTTTTTTAATAGCATTTCACAAAAAAACAGAAGTACGTTTTATACGTACTTTTTTTGTTGTATTGTTTGAAAGTATAAAACAGATGGACAATGATGTGTTTAAGGTACTTGTATTGTGTGTTTCTGGTGATAAAATATAGTTATAAAGAAATATTGCAAAACAAAAGTACAGCATTTATTACCAAAAGGAGGAAAGCAAAATGTCTAAAATTAGAAAGATAATCTATAAAAACAAAATGAAACTTATGAAGAACAGACACTCAACAAAAGGTGTTTACTGTCATGGAGCTAAAAAAAATAAAATAGTTTATGAGACTAATGCCAAAGCACTTCGTGCAGTCATGTTGTGTGAGGATCAAACCATTCGTACTTATTATTGTCATTATTGTGCAGGATTTCATACAACCTCAAGACCTGAACATGATGAATTAGATGATTTGTATATGTTTGCGAGAGCATATGTTTGTTAATGGTTAACACTAATAATGAACATAAACAAGGAAAACTCATCTTTTCAGAGTGAAGTGTTGAAATCCATTCATTAGTTGAGAACTAAGAAAATTTATTTTAGAGGGAGAGTAATTATCATGAATCTTATCATATTTTTCGCTACAATTGATGTATTAACTTTTATGGCTTTGGGAATTCTTTTTTCTATGAAATTAAGAGAAACTCGACGGATTAAAGAGATTGAAAAAGAAATCGAAAAGTTTGAAGCTCGAAGAAAGATATATTTAGCCATTTTGGAAGATGACGAGGATGCATTGTTAGCCATTATGAAGAATGACAAAGAGTTATTGTTAGATGTGATAAATGAACTTAGTGTGTAAAGTAGGGATTTATACTTACAGCACTCAAAAAAGGAATTATTTCCAATTCTTTTTAGATTGTCTATCATTAAGTCACCATATGGTGGCTTTTTTGTACCTTATAATCTATCTAAACATTCACAAGCAAGAATGAGAGAAGTTGAAATGAGCCTCTACAGGAATATGTAGAGGCTTTGATGAATTATTGAATTGTGTCATTTTGTTTAGTGAATTAGACGGGTGGTTTTGATTTTTTCAAGTATCAAAACTATTTTCTCTTTTTCGAGAATAACACTTGGTTTCCTTTTTTAACTGCTTTATAATAGAGTAATACTAAGGTCTCCTGCTGTGATAAAGAAGGCAGATTTTAGGAGATGAGAAATTGGCTTTTTGTGTTTAGAGGACACGGTTTGTTGATTTTTTACTGTAGGAGATAGATATGGCAATGATAGAAGTGAAACATCTTCAGAAAAATTTTGTGAAGACAGTCAAGGAACCGGGGTTGAAGGGGGCTTTGCGTTCCTTTATTCATCCTGAAAAGCAGACCTTTGAAGCGGTCAAGGATTTGACCTTTGAGGTGCCCAAGGGGCAGATTCTAGGTTTTATCGGGGCAAATGGTGCTGGGAAGTCGACAACCATTAAAATGCTGACAGGAATTTTGAAACCGACATCTGGTTTTTGTCGGATTAATGGCAAGATTCCACAGGATAATCGCCAGGATTATGTCAAGGATATTGGGGTTGTTTTTGGACAACGAACTCAGCTATGGTGGGACTTGGCCCTGCAAGAGACTTACACGGTTTTGAAGGAGATTTACGATGTCCCAGACTCGCTCTTCCACAAGCGCATGGATTTTTTGAATGAAGTCTTGGATTTGAAGGACTTTATCAAGGATCCCGTGCGGACTCTTTCGCTAGGTCAACGAATGCGGGCGGATATTGCGGCTTCCTTGCTTCACAATCCCAAAGTTCTCTTTTTAGATGAGCCGACTATTGGTTTGGATGTGTCGGTCAAGGACAACATTCGTCGGGCTATTACTCAGATTAATCAGGAGGAAGAGACAACTATTCTCTTGACTACTCATGATTTGAGTGATATTGAGCAACTCTGTGATCGGATTTTTATGATTGATAAGGGGCAAGAGATTTTTGATGGAACGGTGAGCCAGCTCAAGGAGACCTTTGGAAAGATGAAGACTCTCTCCTTTGACCTGACACCAGGTCAAAATCATCTCGTCTCTCATTATGAGGGCTTGCCTGATATGTCCATTGATAGACAAGGAAATACTCTCAATATTGAATTCGATAGTTCCCGCTACCAGTCAGCCGATATTATCAAGCAAACCTTATCTGATTTTGAAGTCCGTGATTTGAAGATGGTAGATACAGATATTGAAGATATTATCCGTCGCTTCTATCGAAAGGAGCTCTAAGATGGTCAAATTGTGGAGACGTTATAAACCCTTTATCAATGCAGGGATTCAGGAGTTGATTACCTATCGAGTCAACTTTATTCTCTATCGGATTGGTGATGTCATGGGGGCTTTTGTGGCCTTTTATCTCTGGAAGGCAGTCTTTGACTCCTCCCAGGAGCCTTTGATTCAGGGCTTCAGTATGGCAGATATCACTCTCTACATCATCATGAGTTTTGTGACCAATCTTTTGACCAGGTCTGATAGCTCCTTTATGATTGGGGAGGAGGTCAAGGATGGCTCCATTATCATGCGCTTGCTGAGGCCAGTGCATTTTTCGGCCTCTTACCTTTTCACCGAACTTGGCTCCAAGTGGTTGATTTTTATCTCTGTTGGACTGCCATTTTTAAGTGTCATTGTTTTGATGAAAATCTTATCTGGGCAAGGTATTGTAGAAGTGCTGGGATTAACTGTCCTTTATCTCTTTAGCTTAACTCTGGCTTATCTGATTAACTTTTTCTTTAACATCTGCTTTGGATTTTCAGCCTTTGTCTTTAAAAATCTTTGGGGTTCCAATCTACTCAAGACTTCCATAGTGGCCTTTATGTCTGGAAGTTTGATTCCCTTGGCTTTCTTTCCAAAGGTGGTTTCAGCTATTCTCTCCTTCTTGCCTTTTTCATCCTTGATTTACACTCCGGTTATGATCATTGTTGGGAAATACGATGCCAGTCAGATTCTTCAAGCGCTTTTGCTTCAGTTCTTCTGGCTTATAGTGATGGTGGGCTTGTCTCAGTTGATTTGGAAACGAGTCCAGTCATTTATCACTATTCAAGGAGGTTAGTATGAAAAAATATCAACGCATGCATCTGATTTTTATCAGACAATACATCAAGCAAATCATGGAATACAAGGTTGATTTTGTAGTAGGTGTCTTGGGAGTCTTTCTGACTCAAGGTCTGAACCTCTTGTTTCTCAATGTCATCTTTCAACACATCCCCTCGCTAGAAGGTTGGACCTTTCAAGAGATTGCCTTTATCTATGGATTTTCCTTAATTCCCAAGGGATTAGATCATCTCTTTTTTGACAATCTCTGGGCTTTAGGTCAACGACTAGTTCGAAAAGGGGAGTTTGACAAGTATTTGACTCGTCCTATCAACCCTCTCTTTCATATTCTGGTTGAGACCTTTCAGATTGATGCCTTGGGGGAACTTTTGGTCGGTTGCATTCTATTGGGAACAACAGTATCAAGCATCTCTTGGACTCTTCCAAAATTCCTGCTTTTCCTAGTTTGTATTCCTTTTGCGACCTTGATTTACACTTCTTTAAAAATCGCGACAGCCAGCATCGCTTTTTGGACCAAGCAGTCAGGTGCCATGATTTACATTTTCTATATGTTTAATGATTTTGCCAAGTATCCTATTTCTATTTACAATTCGCTCCTTCGTTGGTTAATTAGCTTTATTGTACCTTTCGCCTTTACGGCCTACTATCCTGCCAGCTATTTCTTGCAGGACAAGAATGGGCTCTTTAATATCGGTGGTTTGATTCTGATTTCCCTTGTCTTCTTTTTCATTTCCCTCAAACTCTGGGATAGGGGGTTGGATGCCTACGAAAGTGCTGGTTCGTAAGAGGTAAAGTAAGACTAAAATCAAGAAAGGAACTTATGATATTTGTAATTAAAGAAGTCAAGGATGAAGATCAAAAAATGGCAGTTGTCGCTGAGATTTTAAGGGATTTGCCAGAATGGTTTGGAATACCAGAAAGCACGCAAGCCTACATCGAAGGAGCTAAGGACTTGCAAGTGTGGGTCGCCTTTCAGGAGAGTAATTTGCTTGGCTTTGTAAGCTTGTCCTATTCTAGTGAAGATTGTGCAGAGATTGATTGTCTCGGTGTAAAAAAAGCTCATCAAGGTAGAGGAATTGGGAGTCAATTGCTTGCTACTTTAGAAAGTGAAGCACGCAAAAACGTTGATTATTTACAAGTGAAAACAGTAGCAGAAGGCTCTAATAAAGATTATGATCGAACAAATGTCTTTTATCGAAGTGTTGGTTTTAAAAAATTAGAGATTTTTCCTCAACTATGGAATCCCCAAAATCCTTGCCAGATTTTGATAAAGAAAATCGTTTAAAACTTCCTGACAAAAAATTGAGAGTGCCATACTATAAAAGTGTTATACAATTTAGCTCAGTTGGTAGAGCAAGGCACTCGTAAAGTCTAGGTTATAGGTAGATAAACGACTGAGGATTTGAAAAAATAGATATGTAGAAGATAACCGTTAAGTCTTATTCTTAGCGGTTTTTTATATTGTTTAATAGCGCTGATATTTCATTAATGATGTTTGACTTTGTGATGTTGCTAGTGCTTTAAGTTGATTGCTACTATTTTTGATGGTGTGAATGTTCTGATAATGTACCCCAGCTAACTACGAAAGTTTTTGACTCTATGTTTTTAACGCTTATTAAAAAATAAATTAATCGAGGTTAATTTTTCTTGACTTAAATTTTTTAAATGATATACTATTTTTCTGGAGAGCTAACAATTATATATAAATGTACTACTCTATTTCCTAGATAATACTTATACTCGATGAAAATCAAAGAGCAAACTAGAAAACTATCCGCAGGTTGCTCAAAGCACTGCTTTGAGGTTGTAGATAGAACTGACGAAGTCAGTAACCATACATACGCTAAGACGACGTTGACGCGGTTTGAAGCGATCTTCGAAGAGTATTAGTAAAACTTTTTATAACAAATGCTAGCAAAGTTAAAGTTTACTATCTATTGGAAGTTAAATAAATATGTAAGGAATTAAAATGAAAAAAAGTACAGTATTGTCATTAACCACAGCTGCAGTTATTTTAGCAGCATATGTCCCTAATGAGGTAATCCTAGCAGATACACCTAGTTCTGAAGATTCTTTAAAAATATCTGATAAAGAAACAGTAATAGGTAAACAAAACGAAAACAAAGAAAAACTTGAAGATATTCATAATGTTATAGAAACTTCAAAGGATACTGAAGAAAAGAAAACAACAATTATTGAGGAAAAAGAAGTTGTTAGTAAAAATCCTGTGATAGACAATAACACTAGCAATGAAGAAGCAAAAATCAAAGAAGAAAATTCCAATATTGAGGAAAAAGAAGTTGTTAGTAAAAATCCTGTGATAGACAATAACACTAGCAATGAAGAAGCAAAAATCAAAG
>OKWV01000017.1_pt1 | contig 181501 bp, 169 predicted proteins | sample 1607231 | NCBI WGS metagenome assembly OKWV01 (sample SAMN07501066, study PRJEB24779) | human gut metagenome | isolation source: stool | host: human infant | place: USA: Pittsburgh, PA | reverse complement strand
TGGAGAAAGGGTCATTCTGAGAATGAAGATTCCGACGTTACTAACTGAGTGTTGTATCTAATCGTGGGGGCAGGTCACTGCGGACATTTATTTGACTTTGGACTCTCCCCTCAAGAGTGTCTACATAAGCAGTCGCAATTCAGTGTGCCACAACAAAGTTGATGAAAAGGGATCATTTCGGATTCATCAAATAAGAACGAGTTTGACTTCGGAAAGGCCACGTTGTGCTTTACAGGAGGAACACAGGGCGTGGAGAGTAAATCCTGCCATGCTTGCCTGGCACATCTGGAATTCTGTGCGATACATTTTTGTAAAGTAGAACGAAAATAGCCACAAACAAACAGGCAACCTCTGAGCTGCGCTGTGCTAATTAAAACACCGTGAGCATTACGAGGCGTTTCGGGAATCTGCGGACAATACCATTACTGGAGAAAATCCTTAAAGGGATATTAAAGATAATGGATACGGATAAACGTTTTTATACTTCTGATATCTGGGTACTGGAGATGTGCCGGAAACCGGGCAGTAAAGTTGCGATGCTGACGATCTGCAAAAATAGTGTCTGTCTTGCCTATCCGTTTTGACCGTTGTAAAACTTTTACGGTGTTTTTTGTTACAATATTCCCCAATGACGATCTCACCTTTAAAATTGCATAATAGTAAAAATTTTTACGACGCATCAAGGGATAGGGGAGCGTTCATGAGTAGTCGAAAAAGCTACAGACCACATATTATGCGGATTGATTCCACTCTGGGGGAGTGTGGCAACAACAAGCCAGAAGAGGTTTTGTGGTTTCAGCAAACACTCAGTAAGTCCGGCTATCAAGAACTAACCGGACGAGACGTTAAGATTACTGGCAAGTGTGACAGGGATACGATTGACGGTATTCGCTGGTTTCAGAATATGCTCTCTATGAAGCCTACCGGGATGATTCATCCCGGAGATATCTGGCTTCAGGAAGCTATAAACAATGTTGTTTTACAGCCATGGCGTAAGACTGTCGGGGCGGTACAGTTAAGGGTGCCTGAAGGCCAGGTTACCTTTGATGCTGAAGGGAATGATTATATATTCCCGGATTATGCTCCCAAGAGGGCGCCTAAAAGACCTGATTATTTCTCCCGAATACTGCACTGGCCTGGTGATGTATCCGGCGTCACTCTAGGTCGCGGTTACGACATGAAGATGCGGACTGCAGGAGAGATTTTTTCAACATTGCGAAGTATTGGTATAGAAGAATATCGCGCAGTGATTGCATCAAACGCTGCATATCTTAGCGGAAGACAAGCAAAGGTTTTTGTCGATACCACATGGCAGCTCTTTGGAGAGATAAGCTATGTGCAGCAGATAGAATTATTTAAACGTTCTTATTTAGAGAAAAAGAATTACGCTAAGCCTTTTTATGTCAAAACAGCAACAAAAAAACCAACTGCACCCTCATGGGATCAGCTCGACCAGAAAATTAAAGATGTTGTTGTCGATATTTTTTATCAGGGCATCAGATATCCAGCAAGCTTAATCGAGGCTGCAATAGCGGGCAGAACAGCGCTTATAAACTTCATCCGGGCAGATTCGTCACTCATGCGTTATGAGCCTACAAGACAAAGAATCAGGTATTTACAATGAAAAAAATTGTGTTTGCGATTATTTTGATGGCCTTAGTTCCGTCAGCCTTCAGTGCTGAGAAATCAGATATTATCGCCGGGCCAGAAACTGATAATTGTTGGCGTAATAATGCTGACCGCGGTAAAGCTTCTGAATGCTTACACGCCCTTAGTGATATAAGCAATAAAGATATGGACGAATTAATTACCAATACAGTCAGGCAAATAAAGGAGAACAATCCTGGTCCTGTTTACAAAAGTAAGGATCCTCAACTGACTATTGGTGATGTCTTTAGTAAGCTTTTCCTGGAGTCGCAAAACTCCTGGATAGAGTACCGTAAGAACTTCTGCTTAGGCGTAGGGTCGCAAATCGGGGAAGATACCTACGATTACTGGCCTTATATTTATCAGTGCCAAATCAACCTTAATAAGCGGCATGCTGAAGAGATAAAACTGCTTCATGCCGATGAAGAGTGATCGGGATTATTAAGTGATCTTGGTTGCCTGCTGACTGATTTTTGTAGTTCAGCGGGCCTAAGCCTATTAATGACTTCATGTAATGACATGACGTTCTCTTGCTGGTGGTTGGGGCGAGAAGGCGATTGAGTGGTTGTGATTCTTTGGACATGCCTGGTTTCTGTGACCAGTCCCACACAGATTATTACATTCCGATGTCTGCAACATCAGCTCCTGGCACAGAACGGACTGAATTGCTGGGCTAAAGGTCCGCTGTGAGCGAACAGCGGAAGTTCGCATTTATCATAACCGCAGGGATTTAGGACTAACATTGGCGTGTAATAATCAACCGGGATCAGGTCAATAACAATTCTTAGCGGAAACTGCCAGCTATCAAACTGGAGATGTGGATTTGAACATAATGGAAGTGACAGAGGATGACTGCCTGGTACTTCGGCAAGCCGTGCCGTGGCCACAATCAGACGTGGAGCAATGCCAGGTCATGGGGGATCAAAGTGCTGCTCGCTACGGCGCGTTTCATCTGGCTGAGCTAGTCTGCTGTTTGTCTGGTTTTTTTACTTGCTGATGGAGGCTGTCAAATCCGAAATTTTGCTACTAGGCAACAATATCAGGGACAGGACTATGGCACAGCGCTGATGGAATCAGTCTTGGCTATACTGTCTGAAAATAATATCAGGCATATTTTTCTTAATACAAGAACATCAGCTATCTCATTCTATATAAAACTTGGCTTTGTTTGTGCAGGAGATGCCTTCCGGAAAAATAATATTGAATATATTCTCATGAGTTACAGCGGTACAGGTTTGACTCATAATTAGTTAAACACATCAACTTAGACATGGAGGTAATATGTTTTTTGCGAATCATTACTTGAGAATTGCCACCATCTTAGTAGCCTTAATTGGCCTTGTAAGCTGCAGCACTTTTTTTTCACAAAGTAAAACAGAACCCACTAAACCTTCAGATAGAGAGGTTGTAGAAAAAGCGTCAGCTTTTGCCATGCAGGCTCCGCTAATCACTACACCAGAGCTTGGAAAAAGAATACATATTTATAAAGTTGCTTTTGACGGCACGATGAATGACCGGCTCAGAATTCCATTAGATGAGAGAGAGACTCTCGTCGCCAGAATAGCCAGAACTACAGGCGCCATCTACTATCCTGGTGCCGGTATGCAGGGTAGAGATATTAGTTATAGTGACGCAGCGACAGGGGCTAGCAGCATGGAAATAGCTAGTCGTGCAGCAAGAGAATTCTACAAGCAGGCTGAGAAATGGTATAACCAAGACTCCCACTCAGAAATTCGTGTTTTTGTTACGGGATTTAGTCGGGGCGCCGCAACGGCCCGTGAATTTATGAACCAAATCGATTCTGGATGGGGAAAAAAATACCCACAAGATGAAATGTTAAAGCCGCACTTTTATGCCATTTTGTATGACACCGTGGCAACTGGGCAAAAGGACAAACTTGATCTGAGTATTCCAACTTCGCTTGATTATCTCGTGCATTTTGTAGCAGAAGACGAAACCCGAAACCTGCTTTTTACTCCAACCGTCGAATACACAAAGCCAACTTATTTACCAAGCCAGCTTCCAACCAGCGTGATATTACCCCAAAGGATAAATATCATTAAACTACCGGGGGCGCATTCTGATGTTGGTGGAGCCTATGCTGACGGGATAGGTGATCTCTATATCGTACTTACCGAGAATTTTCTCTACATGATGGGGTTGATACAAAATAACCATTGGCAATCAGAACATGACCCTCTACTCAAAGGTAAGCATGACTCGCGTGGGCTTCTGGACAAACTGTTTGGTGCCAAAGACCCGAGTGTAGTCAGCCATGTAGATCGTCCCACAGATTTGGCACTGGTCAGGAGTCAGAGCGAAATTCAACAGAGGGAAAACCAGAGTAGACTGCGGAAAATGTGGGATGCAAACACTGATCGTGGGGCTTTTCTCGATATACGAAAGGTCGAAACCGTTTATGCCAGCTTTATTATCTCTAAAGACGGGAATGAATTGAAGGTTAAAAGTGATTCAAACTGGGTTAATCCTGCAAGTGTATTTATCGAGAGTATTGATGGTCATAAGTTTCTGAGATTTAAATTTACTGGTGGAACAATTAGTTCTAAATTGATGTTGAGTGAAATCTTATTATCTCAGATGCGTGCTGGGAAGCATATCCTATCGTATTCCGTGCTGAACAAATCAGAAGGCTCTTTTCTTGTAATCTGGCTTGATAATCGCTTAATAGAGCTTGTTCCGGTAAATGTGGTTAAACTCACATAAACAAACATCAGCGACAAGAAATTGCATGTTCTTTTTTCAAGCTTAGTTTAACAGCGGATACGTTGACCTGCTCGCCTTAAATTAACACATCTCAATGTTATCAATGTCCGCTCCCGGCACGGAGCGGACAGAAATTAAGGTCACAAGGTTCGCTGCGAGCGATAAGCGGAAGCTAGTTTGATATGCCCTCTAACCCCATATAGGCTTTGTTTTGTCTCAAACCTCGTTCCCGTGACGATCCCTTCCGATTAACAGCATTGATTCTATATCATTGTTTTTATAATGAGAGAAATTCGTAGAGAAAAAAGTAACTTGAATAGCCTTAACCTTTATACTAATGTTTCTTCCACGCCACTTTATTTCGCTGTCACAAAAATCAACCATTTGAGGGATAACATATGAAAGAGAATTTATTTTTTCATGTTCTTTGGATGCAGCCCCTTGAATTTCAGATTCAACAATAGAAAAAAAGTCATTGGATGTATATTTATCTTCATAGTAGCTATTCCAGATAAGGAAAAACCATCCTTCAACTGGGTGTTCAGAATGATTACACTTTACAATCTTATTAATTAGGTTATTAATAGATGCTTTTCTTTTTGATGCATGCAATGGATATATCAGCTTAAGTTCGGCATGGCCTTTAATTTCTGGCGTGTCATGTTCATCGCAAACATAAAAAGTTATATCCCTCTTTGCATCTTCATTATAACAAAAAAACCTGCCAGTCGACTTTTCATGGTATTTGTCATTTATCAACCCGCACAATTCTGCTGACAACCATTGTTCACAAGAAGACAAAATAAACCTGCTAGCATATTCATGCTGCTTGCATGAAAAAAGATGATACATCACATCAAAAATGTAACCAGGAGAAAAAAAAGCCAAATCATCCTTCATGTGAAATAATCTCCATAAATGAATCAAAAAAGAGCGGGCTCAAATCTTCAGTGAAACCAGGAGCCTTTAGCTCCTGGTTTTCTTGGCTATGGTTTAACTTTTTGTTTGTGAGTTTAATCACTGAAATAATACTTTTCATTGCGTTTTTTGCCTCATAAAAACCCACTCCATTTAGTGGTACTTTTAAAGTAAAGAAACTTTCCCCGCGAGCAATTTCAACCTCACCAGAATATCTCATTTTAAGTTGTTCGCAAAAAACGGAAAACCAAATTTCAGATGGACATAGTTTTGGTTTTAACCTTAGGGCAACACAATAAAAAAGATCATTATGAAAACTAGTGTTACTATAATCTAAATCACAAGCCTCAATTTTATTTGTAACCTGAAAGCTCATGACATCACCGTATTATATATGTTGGTATTTTTCATGTGGAGTATTCATATTAGTGCATGACACCTCCGTGTTATTATAATGCAACATCCTTTAGCTCCTCTTGATTTTAGAATTGGCTAAATGTCATTCATTGAACAGGAAATTGTAGCCTGATGATTCCTATCATCTTCAAGGAAAAATGAAGTATAGGATGTAATCATTTCTTCAAGTACCTCAAGAGGGATCATCATTGCTAGAATGTTCAATTATCTTCAATATACTACGCGTAATGTCATATTGAAACAAAGTCGGTTTGTTTGCTCTAAAGTTTGTACCCGGATATCCAAATGAAAGGGCTCTTATGACATTGACCAGCTCCCTGTTAATCAGCATAAACTGATGTCAGAAACGTCCGCTCTGGCACAAAGCAGCCCGAAAAGGATGGGCATGTCCGCTTAAAGCGAAGAAGGGATGTTGGCAACCACGTCATGAATTACAGAACAGTGGTCTGGTGTGAATAACAGTCATTGATTCTCAACGCCAGGCCGCCAAAACGACGAGGCCCGCTTTGCGAGAAGAGCAACAAACATACTGTTGAGTGTAAAGCCATTCTTGCTTACGAAACGAAGGCGTCGCTGACTTTTGCGGGGAACAATCCCCCCGCAAATCATCGTGTCAGGCTGGAGCCCCACGAACCCAACGTTTACCCTGCCTGGGTTTTTTGCGTGCGGGCAAGCTGTACAGCGCTTTGCCATTCATGCCAGCGTTTTTGCAATCTACCGTGGCGCTGATCGTTCGGTATGAAGGTCATATGCTCAGGAAGATACTGGCGAAGCTGTTCGGTATCGACTTGCACCAGCGCCTTACGTGCCAGTAGCGCCGCCCCCATTGCCGAGAGCTCCGGGACATCGCTGCGCATTACCGGGCAACCCAGCAAATCCGCCTGATACTGCATCAGCCAGTCGTTTTTGGTGGGGCCGCCATCGACCATCAGCGCTTTTAAGGCAAAATCACCGTGCTGGCGCATGGCAATCACTACATCGGCAATTTGATAAGTGATGGACTCCAGCGCTGCGCGAATCAGATGCGCGCGCTTGACGCCACGACTCAGACCATGAATCAGCCCGCGCGCATCTTCGTCCCACCAGGGCGCGCCAAGGCCCGTCAGCGCCGGAACAAAATAGACGCCAAGTGTCGATTCCACTGATGCAGGCAGCGTATTCAGCGCCTGAGCCAGCTCCGCTTCCGGCAGCGTATTCAAGCCCGTGCTTTCCGCCATCCACGCTACCGCGTCGCCGGTATGGGGAATATTGCCTTCCAGCCCGTACACCAGCCGTTCGCCATCATGCCAGGCCACGGTGGTGGCCAGTGCTTTAACATCACACTGTGCGGATACCACCGGCGCCATCACCGATGAACCGGTACCGTAGGTTGCTTTCACACACCCGGCCGCGCCGAGTCCGTGGGCGAATAACGCCGCATGAGAATCCCCGATCATCGCCATCACCGGGATCCCATCCGGGATGGCATCCAGCCCTTTGGTGTAGCCAAACAATCCGCTGGAAGGGCGAATTTCCGCCAGCGCCTGACGCGGGATCTGGAAGAGGGCCAGCATCTCCGCGTCCCATTCAGCGGTATGGAGATTAAGTAATTGTGTTCGTGAGGCGTTAGAGTAGTCGCAGCAAAACGACTCGCCCGCGGTCAAATGCCAGAGCAGCCAGCTATCTATTGTGCCCAGGCAAATTTCACCTTGCTCCGCCAGCGCCTGGCCGTTGGGCACGGAACCTAACAGCCAGCGCATTTTGGACGCGGAAAACAGCGGGGCGACGGGTAATCCTGTCACCGCTTTAATCTTCGCTTCCTGACCTTGCTCGCGCAGGGCATGGCAAAAATCTGCCGTGCGCGAACATTGCCAGGTAATGGCCGGGCCTAACGGCAACCCGCTTGCACGGTACCAACCTATAGCCGTTTCCCGCTGATTACTGATCGCCAGGGCGGCAACGCGCTCAGGGCCAACCTGCGCAACCACCTCGCGTACCACCGCCAGCGACGCCTGCAACAGTAATTCGCCGGACTGCTCTACCCAGCCCTCGCGAGGCGTCTGGATTGACAACGGACGCGAACTTTTCGCCACCACATTGCCCTGCTCATCCAGCGCGACGGCTTTGGCGTTGGTTGTCCCTTCATCAAGCGCAATGACAATATCTTTCGACACGATAGTTCTCCATCAGGCCCATGCGCACGGCATCACTGGTGCAGGTAAGTATCAACGCCGAGATAGCGCGTGAAAGCTTCATGCAGGACGGCGCCGCTGGCCGCATGGTTCATCGCCACGTGGTGTTCAAAACCATTACGGCAGATGTAGGTCAGCAACGCTTCCAGATGCGGAACCTGAATGACTGCGCGACAGCCAACGGTATCCAGCGGATCGTCGACGGATTTGCCTTCGCCCACATAGGCTTTGATTTCACCGGTCAAATCGTCGGTGCTCAGACGGAAGTAGGTGAGGGGGCCGGATTTCAGACGACCGTGTACCGCGCCGCAGGTGTTCTCTTTACCCACGGTGGTACCGATGATGTCTGCGGTGCCCATATGCGGTGTTTCCAGGCTGGCGGCGGCAAAGTTGCCACAGTGGAACAGCACGCATTTGTCACGGTCGTCGCCAAAGTTGTTGTTCCAGTCGGCAATGGAGGCCGGGCTCATATTGGCGCTGGCCAGGGCATACATAGAAAGCGCGCCCATCACGTCGACTTCACAGGCAGACGGCATCAGCTGACCGGACATCACGCTCATAATCGAGCAGACGTTAATGCCCAGGTTTTCCTGCAGCGAAGTCCAGCACTGAATGGCGGTGGTATCGATATCGTTGGCGATTACCCATTCGCTGATCACCACAAACAGTTTCGCCATGGTGACCAGTTTGTCGGTGGCGATACCGCTGGCGTCGGCGTTATCGATCAGCAGACGGCGTTTCTCATCAACGCGGATATCGTCATCACGCAGCAGTTTGATACGGGTGAAGACTTCGGACAGATCCAGGGTTTCTACCGCAATGCCCAGGCGCTCAAGCAGTTTTTCGCTGTAACGGACGGTGTTGAAGCCGGCCGGACGTGCGCCGATCGCCCCCACGCGAACGCCACGCATGCTGCTCACCACCCGGCAGATTTGCTCAAAACGTTTCAGGTCCTGCTCGAAAACCTCACCGCCGAGGGCGCAAACGTGCTGTGTGGTCAGGGTGAACGGAATACCGTACTGGCGCAGGTTGTTGCACAGGGAGATCTTGCCGCAGAAGCTGTCGCGACGTGTTGCCAGGCCCATTTTATCCAGGTTGTCTTCTTCGGCCTGGACCAGCACCGGGACATTCAGACCCGACAGGCGCAGGGTTTCCGCCACCGCTTTTTCATCGCCGAAGTTCGGCAGAAGTACGACCACGCCATGAATCTCATCGCGGTGCGCGCGGAACAGTTCAGCACAGATTTTGGCATCCTGGCGAGTTTCAACACCGCCGAGTTCGGTCTGGGTTTCATCAAGCATAATGGTTTTTATACCCAGACGGCCAAACAGGGCGACTGCCTGCTCACGGGCTTCTGCCACCAGGTAACTTGGGAAGAATCCACGGTTGCCAATAATAACCGCCATGGTCAGTTGTTGAGGAATGCGGGACATTGTTCTCTCTCCAGTAAGTTGTTCTTTCTTATTTTTATTGCCGTGTCAGCAGGTCACGGACGTTTTTTACCACACCCGCGGCATCAATCTCATGGCGTGCGCGAGTGGAAGCCCGATCGGCGGCGATAGCATATTGACCATCAGGGATACCGAGGCGGCGCAGCGGGATGCCACATCCGGCTTCTGCCAGCACTTCGGCGACCAGACTGCCCACGCCGCCGTTGACGTTGTGCTCTTCAACGCTGACGACAGCTTTACAGGTTTTCAGTGCGGTCAGTAATTGCGAGGTATTGCATGGACGAATAGACGGTACACTGATAACACTGGCCTCAATACCGCCTTCTGCCAGTTGTGTGGCGGCGGCGACAATTTCATGCACTGTCGATCCCATTGCCACCAGCGCAATGTCTTTGCCTTCACGCAGCACATCAATTTCACCCGGTTTGAACTGATAACCTTCATTGTGCAGTTCCGGTAAGGCTTTACCGTCCAGGCGGATGTAGACCGGGCCGACATGTTCCAGCGCATAGTCGATTATCTGTCGGCATTCAACGGGGCAGGAGGGGGCGTAAATTTCGATGTTGCCAAAACCACGGAGCACGGAAATATCGTCGATGCTGTGGTGCGTACTGGCCAGCGGGCCATAGCTGGCACCAGCGTTCAGGCCAAACAGCTTCACGTTGGTGTTGTTGTAGCAAATGTCCACTTTGATCTGTTCGTTGGCGCGCGAGATCAAAAACGGCGCGGCATTACAGGTCACCGCGACTTTACCACCGATGGCAAGCCCGGCGGCGGCGCCCACCAGCGTCTGCTCGGCGATACCGACATTCACCAGGCGACCCGGGAATTTCTTCATAAACGGGGAGATCTTGGCTGTGGAGGTGGAGTCTGCCACCACCGGTACCAGGTCTACGCCACGGTCAACGGCGTCGATAAACGCATTCACCATCACCGTGGCGAGATGTTCGCTATTACTCATCTTTTAGTTCCTCCAGCGCCAGTTCAACTTCTTCCCCTTTCGGCACACGGTGGTGCCATTCTGGACGTCCCTGAATAAAGGAGACGCCAGCGCCTTTGGTGGTGTAAGCAATCACAACATGCGGTTTCCCGGCAGGCTGCAATCCCTCCAGCGTCGCCACCACGTCGGCCATATCGTTACCGTTACACTCGGTAACCTGCATGCCGAAGGCGCGCCATTTTTCGTCCAGCGGATCGGTGTTCATGATCTCTTTGGTCGGGCCGGCCAGTTGCAGGCTGTTTTTGTCGTTAATAATGATCAGGTTGTCGAGCTGGTAATGGGCGGCGACCAGCGCGGCTTCCCAGTTACTGCCCTCAGCCAGTTCACCGTCGCCGGTCACGACAAAGACCCGGCGTTTGCTGTTGCTGCGCTTTGCCGCCAGAGCGATGCCGACGGCTACCGGAAGACCATGGCCGAGTGCGCCAGTATTGAGTTCAATACCCGGTGTCTTATGTTTCACCGGATGGCCCGGCAGATGGGAATCGGGATGCTGGTAGGTTGCCAGCCAGTCAACAGGAATGAAGCCAGCTTCCGCCAGGATGCAGTAATAACCACCCACCGCGTGACCTTTTGACTGGATGTAAATGTCGCGTTCATCGCTCTCTTTCAGTGCTGGCGAACAGTTAAGAATGCGGAAATAGAGCGCAGTCAGCAGCTCAACCTGGGATAAATCAGCCCCCGTGTGCCCGCCTGCCGGGCTTTCTGCATTCAGCACGATAATGCGACGGCGTATAGCACGTGCTTTTTTTTCAAGCTCCTCAACCGAGAGCGAAAACGGATTCATAGTCCACCTCTTGAATGTGTAGTCTGTATTGAATAAATATTCAATCAGGGTGAAAAAGCGCGCCTGAGCAGCATGTTGCAGTGATTTTGGCAAGGTTCAACGTCAGGTTGTTAACGCTTTGAATATATATTCACTACTGATTTATTATTCATGAGTAAAGATATGCCTTGTCCCTGGGTTTGTCTACGCCTTGTGCAGGCAAATTTGGAAGAAAGGAGAATATGATCACATTTGGATCATCGCGCCCGGCAATGCGCAGCTTGTTATCTATTCGGGTATGAATAAAAATGACAGGAGAGGATTTAAGGGGAAACCAATGTCAAAGCAGGATGAGCAGCGTTTGCTGGTGAAAATCGCCACGCTTTACTACAACGAGAATAAAAAGCAGTCAGAGATTGCCTCGCTGCTGAACTTATCACAATCATTTGTCTCACGCGCGCTGACGCGTTGTCAAAAAGAAGGGCTGGTGAAAATCACCGTCGTACAGCCCACCAATATTTTTGTGTCGCTGGAAAAAGCCATCGAGCAGCAGTATGGCATCCGTCAGGCAATTGTGGTGGATGTGGGGGAAAACGCCAGCAATGCGCAGATAAAACATGCTATCGGCAGTGCGGCGGCACACTATATGGAAACCCGTGTCCGCCCGGAAGACCTGGTGGGGATCTCCGCCTGGAGTAGCACCATTCGCTGTATGGTTGATGAAATGCATCCGCAGACTATCCGGGCTCAGGGCGTTATCCAGCTGTTGGGTGGGGTAGGGCCGAACGGCAACGTGCAGGCGACCATTCTGACTCAACAACTGGCAGAGTATTTAGGCTGCCCGGCCTGGTTACTGCCTTCGCAAAGTATTGAGCACTCCGTTGAAGAGCGCGCGCGGCTGGTCAATAGTCCGGATGTGGCGGCGGTAGTGGCGAAATTTGCCGAGGTCGATGTGGCGATTGTCGGGATTGGTGAGCTGGAACCGTCACAGTTACTGAAAAACTCCGGTAACTATTACAACGAAAATATGCTCCATTTACTCTCCGAACGTGGTGCGGTGGGCGATATCTGCCTGCATTACTATGATGCGGCAGGCAAGCCGGTCCTCACTCACGAAGAAGACCCGGTGATTGGCATGGAGCTTGAGCAAATCCGCGCCTGTAAGCAGGTTATCGCGCTGGCGGGGGGGCCGGAAAAACACAATGCCGTTCGCGGTGCGTTGCAGGGGAATTATATCGACGTCCTGATCACGGATTACGCCACGGCGCGGAGTCTGGTGAAAGGCGAATAAAAACAGGTGCGACAACCTGTTAAAACGGGGTGATACCATGACGGGCGCTCACCCTGGCAATAACACTCACTGGCCGGATATGCGAAACGGTATCCGCCAGAAACGTTTTTCAGCGCAGAAAAATATAAAGTGTAATTAAAAAAGACACAGGAATTTATGGCACTTCGCCTGATGCCTGCTGTGCGTTGATTTTATTGCTAAAAATTCTGTCTCTCGCGTAAACATTCCGATACCAAATCCTTGTTGCTACCGCTCAGGCCGCCTCAGCGTGCCGACGGGCTTTTGTTACTATCTGGACATACAATTTATATTTCGGCGACACCTGCGCCTGTACGCTTTCCCGTCAGATTCACCTTATTTCACGGACAGTTATGCCCGTCCGGGGAATATGTCAGACCAGGGAGCGGGGATGAAAAGTGTATGGCTTTTGTTAATTCTGTTGTTTGCCGGATACGTGCACGCCGGTATCCAGCTTGCCGCGACCCGGGTGATTTACCCGGCCGGGAAGCGCGAAGTTACCCTTGCAGTCACCAGCAAAGACCCCACCCCACGCCTGATCCAGACCTGGATTGAGAACGACAGCGCGGACACTGCGAAAGTGCCGTTTATCATCCTGCCCCCCATCTTCCGGCTTGACCCCGAAAAAGGGCAGACGCTGCGCATTATTTACACCGGCGGCGCCGTGCCCCAGGACCGGGAATCGGTGTTCTGGCTGAACGTGCTGGAAATCCCGCCGAAGCCATCAGGCAAAGCCGACCATATCCAGCTCACCGTCCGCTCGCGCCTGAAGCTGTTTTACCGCCCGGCGGGGCTGGCGGGCTCGCCGAAAGCGGCCGTGGCGCAACTGCGCTGGCGCCTGGTCCGCGAGGGTCAGGATTATGCGCTGGCGTGCGAGAATCCGTCGACCTTCACCGTCTCGCTGAATCATGTCGGGCTGACAGACACAGTGAAAAGTGAGGATGAACGCCAAAGCGGCATGTGCCCGGCCAGAGGGCATCAACGCTTTGCCATACAGACCACACCCGCGCAGCTGGGTGGCGGGACGCTCTTTTTTACCACCATTGATGACTACGGCGGCCAGCATCACCATCAGGCGACCCTGAGCCGCTGAGTCGCCGCGCTCTTTTTTCGTGAGGGAACAGGAAAATGAACAGCTTAAAACTTCTTTTCAACGCGTCGGCTGTCGTGGGGTTATGTGCCCTGAGCGGGCAGGGGTGGGCCGGGTGCAGCTTTAGGGAAACTGCCGCTACCGCCAGTGTGGTTAATATTGGCACTATCTCGGTTCCTCCGGGCGCCACAGTCGGGACGCTGCTGAAAACCGTCGATGCGCCACATGTGGGAAACAGCGTGATAACATGCACGAGCACAAGCTATATCAGGTTCCAGTATGGCTACGGTACAGGGCGCACCGCCATAACCGGGCCGGGTATTCCGGCGGGTGTGGTCAGTTCCGGGGTGGAGGGTATAGGAGTGAAAGTGACCTCCTTCTTTTATTCGTCTGCAACATTGCCTGATGTGGCGGGAACGTATCGTAATTCCTATTTGGGCGCAATTAGCTGGCCAGGTATGGCGGGGGTTAAGATAGAGTTTTACAAAACAGGAAACATCATGCCGGGTGAGCTGGCTTTCCCGCAGAATTTTGTTGAAGCCTGGGCATCAACCTCTCCAACGAGCACTGCCGCTGTACACGGTGTGCTCTACAGTACCCTGAACATATCCGGTACCCCGGAAGTGAAAGTCCCCGGTTGCGTCACCCCCAGCCTGACCGTACCGCTGGGCAAACATGCGAAATCCGGTTTCAGCGGTGTGGGCTCCACCAGTGCGTCGACCTCCTTTACCTTTGCCATCAATAACTGCGATGCCGGGCTGAACGCGGTGAAATACACTTTTAAGCCCGCGACCGGCATTACCCTTGAGGACAGCGGGCTTGCCACCCAGCACCTGACCGTAAAAAGCGGTCCCGGCACCGCCGGCGGCATCGGGGTTCAGGTACTGTATAACAACGACACCCTGGTGCCGTTCAACACCGCCATCAGCACCACGACGAGCAGCCACACTATTCCGATGAAAGCGCGCTATATCCAGACCGCGTCTGCCATCAGCGCTGGTGAAGCAAATTCCGCGCTCGAATTTACCATGACCTATCAGTAAGATATATGCCGGATAGGTGAAACCTTATTCGGCATGAATATGTCCTGTCGTCGGAATAAAAAAGTGTAATTAATGGCAACGGGCGTGTTCTGAACCATTGCCTTAATACCGCTTTTACTACAACATCCTGGTCATACACGCCACTGACCATTACCAGGGGCAGGGAAAACATTCTGATACCAAAAACGCATTTCACAAGATTCCTGCCACATGTAACGCCCAACGGGGTTTTGCTAAAATCCCGGCTAATAATTTACATTCCATCAATACCTGCGCCTGTACGCTCTCCCGTCAGATTGACCTTATTTCTACGTCAGACCACAGGGAGCGGGGATGAAACGCGCATGGATATTTTCAGTTCTGTTGCTGGCAAACTACGCCCATGCCGGTATCCAGCTTGCCGCGACCCGGGTAATTTACCCGGCCGGGAAACGTGAAGTGACCCTTGCGGTCACCAGCAAAGACCCCGCCCCGCGTCTGATCCAGAGCTGGATTGAGAACGACGACGCGGACGCGCCTTCCGCCAGTGTGCCGTTTATCATTACGCCTCCCATCTTCCGGCTGAACCCCGACAAAGGGCAGACGCTGCGCATTATCCACACCGGAGGCGCCGTACCCCAGGACCGCGAATCGGTGTTCTGGCTGAACGTGCTGGAAATCCCGCCGAAGCCATCAGGCAAAGCCGACCATATCCAGCTCACCGTGCGTTCCCGCCTGAAACTGTTCTACCGCCCGGCGGGGCTGGCGGGTTCGCCGAAAGCGGCTGTCACGCAACTGCGCTGGCGTCTGGTACAGAACAATCAGGGTTATGCGCTGGAATGCGAGAATCCGTCGGCCTTTACCGTCTCGCTGAACCACGTGGGGCTGACAGACACAGTGAAAAGTGAGGATGAACGGCAAAGCGGCATGTGCCCGGCCAGAGGTCAGCAACGTTTTGCCGTGCAGGCCACGCCAACGCAGCTGGCAGGCGGCAGACTCTTTTTTACCACCATCGATGACTACGGCGGTCAGCATCACCATCAGGTGCCCCTGAACCGCTGAGTCGCCGCGCTCTTTTTTCGTGAGGGAATATGAAAATGAACAGCTTAAAACTTCTTTTCAATGCGTCGGCTGTCGTGGGGTTATGTGCCCTGAGCGGGCAGGGGTGGGCCGGGTGTAGCATAGTCAGTGACAGTGCTGCAACTGCCGTAGAAGTTAGCGTTGGTACAATCACGGTTCCATCGGGCACCGCAGTCGGGACGCTGCTGAAAACAGTCATCGTGCCAGATACGGCAGACACCTGGATTTCATGTTCTGGCCCTGGCTACCTCAGGTTCCAGTACGGCTACGGTACAGGGCGCTCGGCTATAACCGGACCGGGGATTCCGACAGGTGTAGTCAGCTCCGGTGTGGAGGGCATAGGCGTGAAAGTGACCAGCGGCGACCCATGGATCTCCTATGCTAAATTGCCGGAGGCGGCAGGACTTTCTTGGATCGGTGCCTCTCGTCAATTACCGTGGTCCGGTATGTTTGGAGTTAAAATAGAATTTTTTAAAACAGGGGACATCACGCCGGGCGAACTGTCCTTTCCGCGTAATTTTGTTGAGATGTGGGCATCAACCTCAAAGACGGACACATCAAACTGGCTTGGGGTCCTCTACAGCACTATCAATATCTCCGGTACCCCGGAGTTGAAAGTCCCCGGCTGCGTCACCCCCAGCCTGACCGTGCCGCTGGGCAAACATGCGAAATCCGGTTTCAGCGGTGTGGGCTCCACCAGCGCGTCGACCCCCTTTACCTTTGCCATCAACAACTGCGATGCCGGGCTGAATGCGGTGAAATACACTTTTAAGCCCGCGACCGGCATTACCCTTGAAGACAGCGGGCTTGCCACCCAGCACCTGACCGTAAAAAGCGGTCCCGGCACCGCCAGCGGCATCGGGGTGCAGGTACTGTATAACAACGACACTCTGGTGCCGTTCAACACCGCCATCAGCACCATGACGAGCAGCCACACTATCCCGATGAAAGCGCGCTATATCCAGACCGCGTCTGCCATCAGCGCTGGTGAAGCAAATTCTGCGCTCGAATTCACCATGACCTATCAGTAGTGCTTGTTGCAGCCCCTTGCCGGATAAGTGACAGGCACTCCGGCAAGGGGTAGGGGCCGTAAACCTACTTGTTTTCTATCACTGCCTTTTGTGCCACCACCGCCGCCTTTTGCTGCATCCGGTTTTGCATCTGGTCGATGATGACCGCCACGATAATCACGATACCTTTAATCACCATCTGCCAGAATTCGCTCACGCCCATCATCACCAGACCGTCGGCGAGGAAGCCGATCACGAACGCGCCAATTAATGTACCCAGCACGGTACCGCGCCCGCCTGCCAGCGAGGTTCCGCCAAGAACCACGGCGGCGATGGCGTTCATTTCAAAGGCGGTGCCGTTAGCCGGATGGCTTGCCAGCAACTGCGCGGATACCACGATCCCGGCCAGTGCGGCACAGAACCCGGAGATGGTGTAGACCCAGATTTTGACCTGTTTGACCTTCACGCCGGAGAGCTCTGCCGCACGCTCGTTATCGCCGATGGCGTAAACGTGGCGGCCAAAAGGCAGGCGACGAGCAACATAGGCAATCACCACCGCCAGCACAATCATCAGCCAGATGGCCCACGGAATGCCAAACAGCGTACCTGCGCCAATCTCATCAAAGCCGGTATTACCCAGTAACGGATTACCGGAAAGCCCCGGGAAGGTCTGACCATCAGAGGTGAGCATGGCGGCGCCACGCAGCACGTACATGGTACCGAGTGTGCAGATAAAGGGCGCGACATTATAGCGGGTGATAATCCAGCCATTCACCGCGCCGATGAAGCCGCCAATCAATAACACAAGGGGCACAATCACCCACACGCTGGGGAAAATGGCGATGCCAAACATCGGCAGCACGATGCCTTTGGTGATCATCCAGCCGGCGATCATCCCGCACAGGCCGAGCGTTGCGCCAATGGACAAATCGATGCCGGCGGTGATGATGACAAAGGTAATGCCCAGCGCCAGGAAGGCGTTGATAGCAATATGCTTAATCATGATCACCAGGCTGCCCGTGGAGAGGAAGCCGGGCACCGTGGCGGTAAAGAAGCCAACAATCAGGAACAGCGCAATAAAAGTTCGCAGCTTTAACAGTAGAAGCAGAATGCTTTCGCGTGACAGCGATGCGCTTGTGCGCGGGGCCACTGCCACAGATTGTGTTGTTTTCATATCAGAACCCCTGAGCACTTGCCGTTACCAGCGCCGATTCTTCGGCCCGATCGCGCACGATATCGGCGGTGAGTTTGCCGCCGGACATCACCAGAATGCGGTCAGATACCGCCATGATTTCTTTCAGATCGGAGGTGGAAAAGACCACTGCGATCCCCTGTTCGGAGAGTTGCACCATCATGCGGAAGACGTCGGCTTTCGCCCCCACGTCAATGCCGCGTGTCGGTTCATCCAGAAACAGAACTTTCGGGTTGGTCAACAGCGAGCGGCCAATCACCACCTTCTGCTGGTTACCGCCGCTTAGCGCCTGAATTTCAACGTCCGGCGTCGAGACTTTAATCGACAGGTTACCAATGGTGCTGGCTACCACCGCCTGCTCCTCTTTTTGCGAAATGGTGATCCCACGCTGTAACCGCCGCCACAGGCTGGCGATGGTCAGATTGGTCGCCACCGACGATATCGGGAAGATACCGGTACGTTTGCGGTCTTCCGGTACCAGGCTCATCCCCATACGGATGCGATCCGCCGTGGCCAGCCGCTGTGGCACGGGTTTACTGTCGAGCCATAATTTGCCCAGATAGTTGCGTTCGGTACCGAGCATGCATTCGAACAGCTCCGTCCTTCCCGCGCCCATCAGACCGTAAATGCCGACAATTTCGCCGCTGTGCACCTTAAAACTCACATCGTCCACCACCGCATTGCCCGCGCTGTTCACGCAGGTGATGTGCTCCGCTTCCAGTACCGGCGCGCCAAAGGTGCGTCCCGGTTTCAGAAAATTACTGACCGGATCGCTGCCGAGCATTTCGCGGACGATCCACGGCACGTCGATGTCGCAGACTTTCGCTTCGGCCTGAAACTTGCCGTCGCGCAAAATGGTGATGACATCGCCAATCGCCATTAACTCTTCCAGGCGATGCGAAATATAGATAATCGACACCCCCTGGCGGGTCAGTTCACGGATCACGCGAAAAAGGATTTCCACTTCCGTTTTACTCAGTGCCGACGTGGGTTCGTCGAGGATCAAAATGTCCGCGTCTTCTGCCAGCGCTTTGGCTATCTCCACCAGTTGCTGCTGGCCTACTTTCAGATTTCCCACCAGTTCTTTGGGAGAAATAGGCTGGTCGAGGCGCTTTAACAGCTCCGCCGTTCGTTTTTCCTGTTCGGCTTCGTCGATAGGGGCAATCCCTTTTTGTAGCTCGCGTCCCAGGAAAATGTTCTCGGCCACATTGAGGTTTTCAAACAGATTCAGCTCCTGGTGCACCATGCCGATACCTAAGGCGGCAGCGGCGCGGGTGCTGGAAATGTGTACCGGTTTACCGTTCAGTTCGATTTCGCCCAGGCTCGGTTGCTGTACACCGGCAAGAATTTTCATCAGGGTGGATTTCCCTGCGCCATTCTCACCGATGATCACATTCACTTTGCCGCGCCAGACGTTGTAATCCACATTGTCCAGCGCCACGGTGCCGGGAAAGAGCATCGACACCCCACGTGTGCGCAGGATAATGTCATCCACAGGTACATCGCTCATTACTGTGCCTCCTGTTTCAACTCCAGTGCTGCGGCCTGGGTTGCCTTACCGCCAGTCAATGTGACGGCCATCAGTACGGTGGCCTGTTTGCCCGCCCAACTGTCATCAATTTTGGGTAGGTGTTTTATCGCTTCCCGGTTGTAAGCCCGCGATAACTGCGCAAACTGAACCTGGTTGGTAAAGTCTTCAAATTTAAAACCAGTGGCGTCGCGAATGGCGTTGCCCTGAATAACCGGCCCCGTTTGCACTTCCAGCGGCTGCCCGTTGAAGGTTATGACCAGCTTTTGTTCGCGCTCATTGCTGAGATCAACACGTTCAACCCGGCTTGTCAGTTGCACAAAAACACTCTGGGGTTGGCTGCTTGATGCCTTCATTTGTGTGGTGAGTGCGGTGGCGTCTAACGCATGCTTGTGGGCGGCGTCAATGACGCGTTCTTGCCATGTTTGTTGCGCGATCTGCTGTGGGGTCATGTTGTCGAAGCTGGCTTTCGCATTCGGATCGGCAGGCATTATCGGCTTGCCGTTTTCATCAAGATCCACCACCGTGCAGGCCGTCAGCAACAGGGTGGTGCACCCTATGAATGCAGCACCCCATTGTTTTAACGACATAACATCTCCGCTGTTACTTGCTCAGGTTGAACATTTTCAGTTTGCTGGCGTTGCTTTCGTCGATCAGCATGCAGTCCATCAACTGTTTCTCTTCTTTCTGGGCTTTGCCGTTTTTCAGGTAGTAATCGGCTTGTTCGACCGCCATTTGCGCTTGTTGCCAACCAGGCTGCAACACGGTGGCTTTGATGTTGCCTTTGTTAATGATGGAGTCACGCACGTAATCACTGCCGTCAAAGCCCACCACAATCACATTCGTTTTTCCGGCGGCTTTCAGCGCGGCTTCAGCGCCCAGCGCCATGGTGTCATTCCCGGAGATAACGCCCACGATGTCCGGGTTGGTTTGCAAAATGGCTTCCATACGGGTGAAGGCTTCGGTCTGGCTCCAGTTCGCGGTCTGCTGCGCCACCATTTTCATATCCGGGAAATCATCCAGCACATCGTGGTAGCCCTGCGAGCGGACGCTGGCGTTGGTGTCAGACTGACGACCTAACAGTTCGACATACTTGCCTTTACCGTCCAGCAATTTGGCGAATTTTTGCGCGCCAAGCTGTGCGCCCTGGTAGTTGTTTGAGACGATTTGTGCCACAGCAATACCGGTTTTGTTGATTTCCCTGTCAATCAGGAATGTCGGTACCCCTGCGGCTTTGGCTTTTTCCAGTGGGCCAACCGTAGCGTCAGCCCCGGCGTTATCCAGGATGATCGCTTTGGCTTTGCGGGCGATGGCCGTTTCGATCAACTGGTTCTGTTTATTAACGTCATCATCATGGGAAGCCACGAGGGTGGTGTAGCCAAGTTCTTTAGCTTTTGCCGCCGCGCCGTCCGCTTCCGCTTTAAAAAAGGGGTTGTCGTGTGAGGGGGTAATAATGGCGATCAGGCCGTTATCGGCGGCAAACAGCGAGCCGGATGCGGCGATCAGGGAAGCCAGTACAGCAGATTTCAGTAGGGTCGTTTTCATCTTTTTCTCCACATTGAATATATATTCAATAATGATTTATTATTCAAGTTAACGATAAAACGGCAATCGCGAACTGTCTATCGTTTGTGCAGCAAATTTCTTAAAAGGAGAAAACGATCACGATCCTGAGGGGAGGCCGGATGCCAGAGTGATGACCTGATTTGCATGCATAATCCATGGGATATCGACGCACATGCCTGCATATTGTTGGTTAAATTGCTCAGTTATGCGCAGGGTGAGTGAGCGGTCATTGAGTGCGATAAGCTGCGCGCTGTGAAAGCCGGGAAAAGGGAGAGCGATGGCGGAGAACGCTTTGAAAAGACTCTCTTTTGCTGAAAAGGTAAGCGTTAACCCCCGTTCAAAAGGAAGCGAGGCACACTGTAGTAATGCGTATTCTTCGGCATTGACGAGGCTTTCGGCGATCTCTTTACTCAGTTGAGAAGAGAATACGCTCTCAATATCCACGCCGACACAGGCAGATGAGACAACGGCGACAGCGGTCTGCCCGGCATGGCTGATGCTGCCGTGAAGCCCGGAGGGCCAGCGCGGTTCGCCGCCAGGGGCTATACCGGGCACGGCCTGATGACCATACTCGCGCAGGGCATGCACGGCGGCAATTCGCCCGGCCAGATGTTCGCTTTTACGCTTACGTCCGGCGTGAGCTAAGCGGTCATGGTGGGGCAGCCATAAAAGGTCGCGCTCTGCAAAGGTGGCGGGGTCGAAGGTGATGAGATGGACCGGGTGGGAATCGAGGGTTAGCGTGGAGTGAACGGTGTGCATATGTCGCCTTACGCCCGCCCTCTCCCCGCAGGGAGAGGGAAGGTTGGTGCTTAAAAGTGGGTATTGATACCCATATACCAGGTACGGCCCGATTCGTTATACGTATTGGCGCCTGCGCCATACATATAGCCGGTCGTCCCGCCGGTTGTCTGGGCATTCCCCATACGCCAGTGACGTTTATCAAACACGTTGTCGACGCCTGCGGTCAGGCTCACGTACTTGTTCACATCCCAGGTGCCGCTCAGGCCAACGATGCTGTACGGACTGACTTCGTCCTTCGCAGAACCGGTAACCGGATTACCCTGGTAGTCATATTTCTTCGGCTGTTGTTTGCCGTACCAGGTGAAAGTGGACTGCACGGAAACATCCTGCACAACCTGCCAGCTCAGCGTTGAGTTGAGGGTATATTCAGGGATGATCGACAGGCGTTCACCGGTAGTTTTGTTCTTACTTTGCAGCATGTACGTGACATTGTTGCTCAGGGTCACCGCGTCGGTGACCGGAATGTTCAGCGTCCCTTCCAGACCTTCAACGACCGCCTTAGGTACGTTTTCCCACTGATAGATATCGGTTTTGGTGCTGCCGACTTTGGTCTGGCTTAACGGTGAATAGCCCGCTTCAATCTTGTTGCGGTAGTCGTTGCGGAACCAGGTCACGCCCGCCAGCCAGCCTTCATGTTTGAACTCCAGACCAATCTCTTTGTTGATGCTGGTTTCGGCTTTCAGGTCGTCGTTACCCATCATATAGCAGCCCACGCCGGTCCCACTGGCGTAACAACCCTGCCCCTTACTGTAGAGAATGTAGTTCGGGTTCGTCTGGTACAGGCTTGGTGCTTTATAGGCACGGGCGATCCCCATTTTCAGGGTAAAGTCATCGCCCAGGCCTTGTGACAGGTTCAGCGACGGGCTCCAGTTATTGCCGACTACCGTATGGTGATCGAAACGCAGACCCGGCGTCAGCATGGTGGTGTCGGTCACTTCCATATTGTCTTCGGCGAAGACAGAGAAGATTTCCGCGCTGGAGTAAGGGCTACGGCCCGTGCTGGCGAAACCGGCAATCGGACCACCTTGCAGTGCCTGGGTGTTGGACGCCATGTCCTTCATACGCTGCTGGTTCCATTCGGTGCCCACCGTCAGGTTCTGGTTGATAAGCCACTCAAACGGTACGCTGGCTTCGCTGTGCAGCATCACGTCTGCCAGATCGATATCCGCGAACTTATCGCTGTTGAACAGACCTTCCAGCCCGCCGGCCAGCCCTTCGCCAAGGCGCGAGTTGCGGGTATGTTCATACTGCGCCCAGTTATTGGTGGTGACGCCGTTATCCCAGGCGCCCGTCCAGTTGATGGAATAGTTCTGGCGATAGAGACGGTTGGTCTCTTTGCCGTAGTTTTCCTTCACATAGTTGTTGGTACTGCTGTCATTGTTGGTGTTCTGGGTGTCGCCCGCGTACAGGTTCCCCTGGCGGCTGTAACCGGCCTGAAACTCCAGCGCTTGCTGCGGCGCGAAATCCCAACGCACCACGCCGTTAATATCTTTGTTCTCCACCCCTTCACGCCCTGCGGCCATAGTGTTGGCGTAGATACCGGTACGCTGCGACTGGTGATCCTGGTTGATATCCCAGGCATCGGCCTGCGTTTTATTCAGGTTACCGTACAGACGGAAGCTGAAATCGCCGCCCAGCGGGCCGTTCAGGCTAAAGTCGGTACGTTTGGTCGCGCCTTCGTCTTTGTGTTCCGGCGCGTTGAAATAGCTGTTCCAGGAACCGTGCCAGGCCTGGTCAGTCGGTTTTTTGGTAATGATATTCACCACGCCGCCCGCGGCGCCGTTGCCATAACGCGCGGCGGCCGGGCCACGAATAACCTCAATACGCTCGATCATCTCTGCCGGTACCCAACTGGTATCGCCACGGGTATCGCGCTCGCCGCGCCAGCCCTGACGCACGGAGTTGCGGCTGGTGACCGGCTTTCCGTCGACCAGGATCAGGGTATTTTCCGGCCCCATACCGCGGATATCAATCTGGCGGTTATTGCCACGTTGACCACTGGTGGAGTTCCCCGTCAGGTTAACGCCGGGCATGGTACGGATAATTTCGGAAACGTCACGGGCGGGTGGGTTTTTACGGATCTCATCAGCGGTGATGGTAGACACCCCCGGCGCTTGCAAATTTTGCTGCGCGGCGGTCACTACCATGGTGTCATCATGACTGTCTGTGTCACTGGTCGTCGTCTCTGCCGCGAAAGCCGGCAAAGCAGCGCCGTAAATCCCCAGATTGACCAATAAGGTCAGGGAACGAATGTTATTTTTCATTGTTTTTCCTGCTTTTCTTGCCGCATTCCCGGTAGTTCCTTTTCCCAGCGGGTAAGGAATACGGCATGCCATTGCCATTCATTTGCAAAGGGGCTCATCCTGAGAAAACCGCAAACGAGGGCATTGTGATAATGAAAGACGCGCTCGCCAAAGCGCGACAATACGCTATTGCAAATGCAAATAGTTATCAATAATATTATCAATATTTCTTAATCTGCAAGCAAAAGTTTCCACAGATAAAATGAGGTTATGGCGTTGACGTCGATAGCGGGAAGCGAGGCCTGGTGGCAAACAAAAGAGGGACCAGAGTGGCGTCTGGAGAGCGAAGGCAAGTATGAGGTTACCTTCTGGTGGCGTGACCCGGCGGGTACGGAAACCACTTCGCGGATCCAACGTGTCTGGATTTATATCACGGGTGTTACCGACCATCATCAACAGGCGACGCCGCAATCACTGGCGCGTATTCCCGGAACGGATGTCTGGTACTGGCAAACGCAACTGGAATCAGGCTGGCGCGGAAGCTATTGTCTGATCCCCTCCGACCATGCTGACGACTTCTCACCGCAGGTTCTTACCCAGACTCCTCCGGACCGCGCGGCGCTGCGCGAAGGCTGGCGCAAACTGCTGCCACGCGCCATTGCCGATCCGCTTAATTCCCATTGCTGGCGTGGCGGGCGAGGCCATCCCGTGTCGCCGCTGGCGATGCCCGGCGCACCGCCTCAGCCAGGCTGGGATCTGCCCGCTACGTCATACACTCCGGCGACAGAGATGACATGGCACAGCCATCGCCTGAATAACCAGCGCCGCGTATGGGTGTATGCCACCGGTGATGACCACAGCGCTGAGCGTCCGCTGGCGATACTGCTTGATGGCCAGTTCTGGGCTGAAAGCATGACTGTCTGGCCTGCGCTGGCGGCCCTGACTGCGCAGGGGTTGTTGCCGCCTGCGGTCTATGTGCTTATCGATGTGATTGATATGGCCCACCGCAGCCAGGAACTGCCCTGTAATTCTGATTTCTGGCTGGCGGTTCAGCAGGAGTTATTGCCGCACGTGCGTGCAACAACCCCTTTTAGTGATGATGCTGGTCGTACGGTGGTGGCCGGACAAAGTTTTGGCGGTTTGTCATCGTTGTATGCCGCCTTGAACTGGCCGCAGCGTTTTGGCTGCGTGTTGAGCCAGTCGGGCTCCTTCTGGTGGCCAACGCGCGACGGGCAGCAAGATGGTCTGATCATCGAACAACTCAAACGCGGCGAACTCACGGCGCAAGGGTTGCGCATTGTGCTGGAAGCTGGCGTGCGCGAGCCGCTCATTTTTCGGGCCAATCAGGCCCTGTATGCCCAATTACAACACCCACAGCAGACGGTTTTCTGGCGTCAGGTTGACGGCGGACATGATGCGCTTTGCTGGCGCGGCGGGCTGACCGAAGGGCTTATGACCCTCTGGCAACCGCTGACTCGCGCCGGGCGATAAGCGCAATTTACGACAGGAGCCAGGTATGGAATTCAGTAATCCCTTCGATAATCCGCAAGGGCAATTTTATATTCTGCAAAATGCGCAGCAGCAATTCAGCCTGTGGCCACAGCCGTGCGCATTACCGCAAGGCTGGCGCGTAGTTTGCCAGCCCGCCTCGCAGGAGGTATGTAACGAGTGGCTTAAAGCCCACTGGCAGACGTTAACCCCGGCGCACCACGCCAGCTAAGGAGATGCGAATGACCGCACGTTTACCCCTCGTGGCGGCGCAGCCTGGGATCTGGATGGCAGAAAAACTCTCCACCCTGCCCAACGCCTGGAGCGTGGCCCACTATGTTGAACTGGACGGCGAACTGGACGCGCCGTTGCTGGCGCAGGCTATCGTAGAAGGTCTGGCGCAGGCCGACACCCTGCGTATGCGCTTTACGGAAGACAACGGCGAGGTCTGGCAGCATGTGGATGATAAAGGCGTGTTTGCCCTGCCGCAGATGATGGATGTTCGCCATCACGTCGACCCGCACGCGAGCGCGCTGACGTTAATGCAGGCCGATCTGGCGCAGGAACTTCGCGTGGACAGCGGTAAGCCTCTGTTCTGTCACCAGTTGATTCAGGTTGCTGACCAGCGCTGGTACTGGTATCAGCGTTATCACCATTTGCTGGTAGATGGCTTTAGTTTCCCTGCCATTACCCGCCAGATAGCCGCTATTTACCGTGCGATGCGCGCAGGCAAGGCGATGCCTCCGACACCGTTTACTCCCTTTGCAGAGGTGGTGGAGGAGTATCAGCGCTATCAGCAGAGCGACGCCTGGCAGCGAGACAAAGCCTTCTGGGCGGAGCAAAAACGCTTACTACCCGCACCGGTTTCCCTGTCGCCTGTACCGCTACCGGGCCGCGCGGCGACGACCGATATCCTGCGCCTGAAAATATCTCTGGACAGCGCCGCATTCCGTCGCCTGACCCAGGCCGCGAGCGCGTGCCAGCCCTCCGACCTGGCCTTAGCGCTAGTGGCATTGTGGTTAGGGCGGCTCTGCGGGCGGCTGGACTATGCCGCCGGGTTTATTTTTATGCGCCGTATGGGCTCAGCGGCGCTGACCGCGACCGGGCCGGTGCTCAATGTATTGCCGCTGGGCGTGCACATCGACGAGACGCAAACCCTGGCTGAACTGGCCAACGCGCTTGCCGGGCAACTGAAAAAGATGCGCCGCCATCAGCGCTATGACGCCGAACAAATCCTGCGTGATGCGGGGCGTGCGGCCGGAGATGAGCCGCTCTATGGCCCGGTCTTTAACGTCAAAATGTTTGATTACCTGCTGGACGTTGACGGGATTGCCGGGCAAACCCACACTCTGGCGACGGGGCCGGTCAACGATCTGGAGATTGCGCTCTTCCCGGATGAAGAGGGCGGCCTGACGCTGGACGTGCTGGCTAACCGCAGCCGCTACGATGAAAGTGTGCTCAATAACCATGTCGCCCGTTTACACAGCCTGCTGAGCCAGTTTGCCGGAAATCCGACACTGCGCTGCGGCGAGGCGCAATTGATCGCGCCGGATGAGTGGCAGCGAATCGAAAATATCAACGATACTGGCATGATATTGCCCGCGACCACTCTCAGCCAACTGGTGGCGGAGCAGGCGGCGCGAACGCCGGATGCCCCTGCGCTCGCCGATGCGCACTGGCAGTTTAGTTACCGGGAGATGCGCGAGCAGGTGGTGGCGCTGGCGCAGCTTCTGCGTGAGCGTGGCGTGAAGCCCGGTGACAGCGTTGCCGTCGCGCTACCGCGCTCCGTGTTCCTGACGCTGGCGCTGCATGGCATTGTTGAGGCCGGAGCTGCCTGGCTGCCGCTGGATACCGGCTATCCGGACGAACGGCTGCGCATGATGCTGGAAGATGCCCGGCCGCGCCTGCTCATCACTTCGGATGACCAGCTTGCGCGTTTTAGCGATCTGCCTGACCTGACTCACCTTTGCTACACCGCGCCGCTTACGGTGACGGACGGTGAACCTCTGGCGCTGTCCCGCCCGCAACACACCGCCTATATCATCTTTACCTCCGGGTCTACCGGGCGTCCGAAAGGGGTGATGGTCGGGCAGACGGCTATCGTTAACCGTCTGCTGTGGATGCAAAACCACTATCCGCTGGACGCACAGGATGTGGTGGCGCAAAAGACGCCGTGCAGTTTTGATGTCTCCGTGTGGGAGTTCTGGTGGCCGTTTATTGCGGGTGCGCAACTGGTGATGGCGGAGCCGGATGCACACCGTGACCCGCAGGCATTGCAGCGCTTTTTCGCCCACTTTGGCGTGACCACTACGCACTTTGTCCCGTCCATGCTGGCGGCGTTTGTTACCTCACTGACGCCACAGACCGCGCAGGAAAGCTGTCGCACCCTGAACAAGGTGTTTTGCAGCGGCGAAGCGCTTCCGGCGGCTTTATGTCGCGAATGGGAACAACTGACCGCTGTGCCTTTGCATAACCTCTACGGGCCTACCGAGGCTGCCGTCGATGTGAGCTGGTATCCGGCCTTCGGCGAAGAACTGGCGGCGGTGAAGGGCAACAGCGTGCCGATTGGTTACCCGGTGTGGAATACCGGGCTGCGCATTCTGGACGGCATGATGCAGCCGGTACCGCCGGGGGTGGCGGGGGATCTGTATCTGACCGGTATTCAACTGGCGCAAGGCTATCTGGGACGGCCGGATCTGACCGCCAGCCGCTTTATTGCCGACCCGTTTGCGCCCGGCGAACGGATGTACCGCACTGGCGATGTGGCGCAGTGGCTGGAGAACGGCGCGGTGGAATATCTCGGTCGCAGCGACGACCAGCTAAAAATTCGCGGGCAGCGTATTGAGCTGGGCGAGATCGATAAAGCACTGCAGACGCTGATGGATGTCGCGCAGGGCGTCGCCCATGCCTGTGTATTGAATCAGGCAGCAGCAGGCAATGGCGATGCGCGCCAGTTGGTGGGCTATGTGGTCTCAGAGAGCGGCCTGCCGCTGGATCTCACCGCGCTACGCGATCAACTGAGTATGCAGCTACCGCCGCATATGGTACCGGTGGTGCTCCTGCAATTAAGCGAACTTCCGCTGAGCGCCAACGGCAAGCTCGACAGAAAAGCGCTACCGCTGCCTGAGCCCGCGCGTAAGAAGGCCGGACGGGCGCTGAATCCTGGTGCTGAAACACAGATCGCACAGGCTTTTTCCGCGCTGCTTGGCTGTGAGATTCAGCACGCGCAGGCCGATTTCTTTGCCCTTGGCGGCCACTCTTTGCTGGCGATGCGCCTGGCTGCACAACTGAGCCAGACGTTTGAGCGCCCGGTGACGCCCGGGCAGGTTATGGTGGCTTCAACCGTTGAGAAACTGGCGGCCCTGCTGACGCAGGCGCAGGCCGACAGCCAGCTTGGTCTTGAAACCCTTTTGCCGTTGCGTGACGGCGACGGCCCCGTTTTGTTCTGTTTCCATCCGGCTTCCGGCTTCGCCTGGCAGTTCAGCATACTGGCGCGCTATCTCTCGCCGCGCTGGGGAATTATTGGCATCCAGTCACCGCGCCCTGGGGGGCCGATGCAGCAGGCCGCCACTCTGGATGAGGTATGCGAGCATCACCTTGCGACCCTGCTGGCGCGGCAGCCGCACGGCCCTTATCACTTATTGGGTTATTCGCTGGGGGGAACGCTGGCGCAGGGGATTGCTGCCCGCTTACAGGCGCGTGGGGAAACGGTGGCATTTTTAGGGCTGCTCGATACCTGGCCGCCGGAGACACAGAACTGGGCGGAGAAAGAGGCTAACGGGCTGGATCCGGCCGTGCTGGCGGAAATTGAGCGCGAGCGGCAGGCCTTCCTGGCGGCGCAAAAGGGGCAGGCGTCGACGGAACTCTTCGCCGCTATTGAAGGCAACTATGGCGATGCGGTACGTCTGCTGACCACGGCGCATAGCGTGAAGTTTGACGGTAAAGCAACGCTGTTTGTCGCTGAACGCACGCTGGCATCGGGGATGGATCCACAAAAAGCCTGGGCGCCATGGGTAGGGGAGCTGGAGGTTTATCGCCAGGATTGCGCCCACGTGGATATCATTTCACCTCAGGCGTTTGAAGCGATTGGTCCGGTTATCAGAGAGATTCTGGCATAGTGAAGTTGCCCCCGGACTTTGTCGTCCAGGGGGCCTTTCAGGGACGAAGATGATCGCCCTGGTGGCGCTGCTGCATAAGCGCAATGACCGCGCTAATCACCTGATCTTTGATTACCTTTCCCCCTGGGCAGTCTTTATGGGTTGTTTCGGGATCTTCCTTATGAAGTTTCATTGTGTGCGGATCAATGCCTAATACTGCAGATAAGGTCGCAATGGCAGCGACCGTATTTTGTTGCACCAGAAGCCCGCGGCCAGAATGAAAGTCATCCTGATTATAGTCACCCAGCATCTCAATCCCGATAGCCAGTTTATTGTAGGAGGGCGAATGAACGCCGGATAAAGTTAGTGGACAAAAAACCCAAATCTGTTTGTCATCGATAAAAAGATGAGGGCCAGCGGACCAGTGCATCGTGTTTTTATAATAGTCTTCGAGATTTTCAATATGCGTATGTGTAAAACCTTCTGAGCGCTGTGCCAGCGTGGGGTTGACGGTATTGTGTAATACAATGAATGAAGGACGCCATTGTGTCCAGTGCAGTGAGTGGCAATAATTATCAAAGCCGTCTTTGTCGAAATTTAATCCGACAATACCTTTCCAGTTGTTCATCATTGACTCGCTTGTTTATTGTCATGGTTTTTGAATTGGTTGTTGAGTTCATTGGAAATGCGATCAAGAACATCAGGCACTAATCGTTCGGAAAAACCACTGAGTATTGATATAAATAATATTTTAGCGATGTCCTTTGCATCTCTTAAATTTGGGGTTAAATATAAATCACCAATGTTAGGCTGTGTGAGAATTACAGGTTCTTTAAACACAGGTAGAAAGCTAATGCCAAAAATGACTATCCCTTTGTCTGCGGGAATAAATCGTAATAATAAATAGATTATGAAGGGAGCGAAAGTTCCTAATAAAATTGATAGATAGATACCTCGCTTTCCCTGGTAAATCTTCAATAATATCGCCTCTCGATCGGCTCCATCAATCGGTGCTTCCGCCATCGACTGTATTCGATTGACTGTGCTTATAATTGCACCAAGATAGCCAGCGCATGCCATGCCCACGAGTAATGATAGTTGCAAATCCCCTTGATAATTGAGGCAGTAATAACTGGATAATAAAGTGATAAATGCCAGGAAAAATAACATGATAATAAAGTTGGTTTTCATTTCGTGAACAAAATATTCTCTATCATTAATAAAGAAATAATATTTTTGCAGATGGTTGTAAAGCGTTCTTAATCTATTTCTTTGTTCTTCTGCTTCATTTTTTATCGAAGTATCCTCATCTAGTATTTTAATCTTATCTTGAGATTCATTAGGTAATGCTTTAATGTATCTGTCTTTTGTTTCCATATAAAGTGAGGGAAGCAATCTGTCAGGATATAATTGAATGAGCTCCTGCTCGATAGAAAATATTTCATTAATGGTTAAGTTTTTTGCGTTTAAACGAGCTTTAATTAAGCTAAAACGATCTGGAGGATTGTTTGAAACAGGTGTGGATTGTGTGGATTCAATAATGTTTGTGAGTTGTTCTATGTGAAATTTAAGATAATTTATAAGCTGGCTTTCAGATGATAGACGATATATCATAATATTCTCCAGGCAAATGGATATGCTGAGTGTGAGTGAAAATATATTAATCAGAAAGTATTGCTTTAATTGTGTCAGGGCTTAATTACGTTTTTTTATATAAATATCATTCCATGAAATGAATGCAAAGGAAATACCAGAAAGACACGAGAATGCGCCTTAGATGTTAATGCAGCAAACTGCTGTTGAATGAATTATAATCAGTCTCGCTTCGCTAGTGAGATTCGCAGAGTGATCTCCATCACACTATTAATTTTTGTCCCTATAAAAAGTGTCTATATTCTCAGCGCTGCTGAAAAACAGTTTTCTATTCTTTATATGTCACTTAAAACTGGCATTACCTACTGCGGAATCATGTTTTTAACCCGGAAGGGTCGTTAACTGGTGTAAGCGTGGTTAACGGCCCTCACACATACAGAGAAGGAAAATGGCTTCCCTGTACAGGCAATGGGCGATCAACATTCGGTTATTTTCCGCGTCCCCCCAGCGGCACCACCAGCGGCGTACCGGCGACCGGATCTTCAATGATCATACAGCGCAAACCGTATACCGCTTCGATTAGCTCCGCTGTAACAATCTCTTTCGGCGCGCCTTGCGCCACAATTTTTCCGTCTCGCAGGGCAATCAAATGCGTGGCATAGCGACAGGCCTGATTCAAATCATGCAGCACCGCCGCCAGCGTATACCCCTGCTCGCGGTTTAATTCACTAAGCAACTCCAGCAGGTCTATCTGGTAGCTGATATCAAGCCAGGTGGTCGGCTCATCAAGCAGCATGATCGAGGTTTCCTGTGCCAGCACCATCGCTATCCACGCGCGCTGACGCTGCCCGCCTGACAGCGTGTCCACGCTCTGCAAGGCCAGCGTATCGACGCCCGTCGCACGCATCGCGCGGGTGACCGCCTGTTCATCTTCCTGACGCCAACGGGTAAACAGCGGCTGGTGCGGATAACGGCCACGGGCAACCAGCTCCTGCACGGTGATATCGCCCGGCGTGGTGGCATTTTGCGCCAGCAGCCCGACACGACGCGCCACCTCTTTGCTGGCAAAACGCTGGATCTGCTCGCCGTCCAGGTAAACATGGCCTTTCTCCGGCGTCATCAGCCGGCTCAGGGTGCGCAGCAGTGTCGATTTGCCGCAGCCGTTTGGCCCAATAATCGCCGTGAAGTGTCCATCGGGAATGGAGACATTCAGATCTCTGGCGATAATTTTTTTACCGTAGCCCAGGGTCAACTGCTCGCCTCGCAAACGGGCTTGAGTATCGATCATTTCTTGCGGGACTCCTGAATTAACAAGGCGATAAGGTAGATACCGCCGATGCTGACGGTGACAACACCCACCGGCAACTGATAAGGGATAAACAGTCGCTGTGCGCAGATGTCTGCCGCCAGCAGGAGCAGAGCGCCGCAGAGCGCTGATTGTGTCAGACCCCAGCGCGCGGTGGCGCTGATGCGCCGGGCAATGTGCGGCGCGACGAGCGCGATAAATGAAATAGGCCCGGCAAGCGCGGTGGCAGAGGCGGTCAGCACGACGGCCACCAGCATCAGCAACAGGCGCGAACGCTCAACGCTCACCCCAAGAGCACAAGCGCTGTCATCCCCCATCTCCAGCAGTCGCATACGGCGGGAAAGCAATGCCGCGCCAATAAACATCAGCAAAATAAAGGGGACTGACGGGAAAGTTTTTGCCCAGGTCAGGCCGTTGAGCGACCCTGCATTCCACAGCCCGGCGCTGAGGGATGTCTCCAGGGAGGCCTGTAATATCAACCAGGTGTTAAAGGCCATCAGCATCGCCCGCACGCCAATGCCGACGATAATCAAGCGGAAGGTTTCAATGCCGTTACGCCATGCCAGCGCCCAGACGATGAACGAGGTCAAAATGCCGCCCGTCATGGCGGCGAGTGTAATCGCCGTCAGATGCTGACCAAAAAGCACCATCGCCACCAGTACGCCGCTCCATGCCCCCGTGTTAAAGCCCATCACATCCGGGCTGCCTAACGGGTTACGCATAAGCGACTGGAAAATCGCGCCGCTGACGCCCAGCGCGGCACCGATCAGCAGCGCCATCAGTACGCGGGGCAGTCGCCATTCGATGACCACAAGCTGCAGGGCGTGCGGGGCACTTCCGGTAAGCGCATTGATAACCTGGCGGCTATCGAGCATAACCGCGCCGCTACGCAGACCCCAGAGGGCAAAGGCCAGGCTTGCCAGCAACATCAACAGACAACTGATGATCAGGCGACGGGACGGGGCAATCACAGGCTACCTCCGCGCGCGCGGCGAACCAGAATAATCAGAACCGGCGCGCCAATAAACGCGCTGACCACCGAGACGCGCAGTTCTCCGGGCACCAGAATGCGGCCAAGGATATCGGCGAACAGAAGCAGGACAGGGGTGGCGATAAGCGTAACCGGCAGCGACCAGCGATGATCGGCCCCCACCAGCCAGCGCGAAAGGTGGGGCATCATCAGGCCGATAAAGGCGATGGGGCCGACCACCGCCGTCGCACTTGCGCAAAGTAAGGTAATCGCAAGCAGTCCTGAAAGCTGCGTCCGCGCCACTTTGCTGCCAAGGGCGGTAGCGGTATCGCTGCCAAGACTCAGGCTATTGAGCGCCCGGCTGGACATCAGCGCCACGCCCGCCACCAACAGTACCGGCAGCAGGACAATTTTCAGCGTTTGCAGGGTGCGAATATCCAGCGACCCGGCCTGCCAGAAACGCAACTGATCGTAAACGTCGGCATTGAGTAACGAAATACCGCTGGAAAGGCCTTCCAGCACGGCGGCCAGCGCCACGCCTGCCAGCGTCAGTCGCACCGGGCTAAGTTGCCCGCCGCCCTGGCTGCCGGTGAAGGCCACAATGAGTGAGGCAACCAGCGCACCACAAAAGGCCAGCATCAGTTGTTCGACGGGGGAGGCGGCGCCAAAAAGGGCGGCTCCCAACACAATGGCAAAGCTGGCACCGGCATTGACGCCCAGCAGGCCCGGGTCTGCCAGCGGGTTGCGGGTGAGAGTTTGCATCAACGCCCCCGCCAGACCCAGCGCGCCGCCTGCGAGTAACCCGGCCAGGGTGCGTGGCAGGCGCGCGTCGCGAATAATGGTGCAGTCTGCGCTCTGGCAGGCACCTGTCAGTGCATCAACGATCACGTTGGCGGGCATCGCTTTTGCGCCGATCAACATACTCAGCGTCATTGCCAGCATGAGCAGTATCACGAGCCCGACGAACGTGAGTATTCGCCGCGGGAAATGAGGAGACGACATAATACATTCCTGACTTGATAATGATAGTAATTATCGTTATCGATCTTGTTTGACTATGTTACCATGCGCGCCCTGGAATGGATAAAAAAAGATTGCCCCAAGGCGTTGTAATGAAAAAACAATCCCGGCTGCTCAATGTCAGCCTCCTGAAAACGCATCCGGCCTTTCGCGCCGTGTTTCTGGCCCGTTTTATCTCCATCTTGTCGCTGGGTTTGCTGGGCGTTGCCGTACCGGTACAGATTCAGGCGATGACCGGTTCAAGCTGGCAGGTGGGGCTCTCCGTTACCCTGACCGGCGGTGCGATGTTCGTGGGTCTGATGACCGGCGGCGTGCTGGCCGACCGTTACGAACGCAAGAAATTGATTCTGCTGGCGCGCGGTACCTGCGGCATTGGCTTTATCGGCCTGTGGCTTAATGCGCTACTGCCGGAACCGTCTCTGCTGGCGATTTATTTACTCGGCTTGTGGGATGGCTTCTTCGCGTCACTGGGCGTGACCGCGCTGCTGGCGGCGACCCCGGCGCTGGTCGGGCGTGAAAATTTGATGCAGGCCGGGGCGATCACCATGCTGACGGTGCGTCTGGGCTCGGTGATTTCCCCGATGTGCGGTGGTCTGTTGCTGGCAACGGGCGGGGTGGCCTGGAACTACGGGCTGGCGGCTGCAGGAACGTTTATCACCCTGTTGCCGTTGTTGAGTTTGCCTGCGTTACCACCGCCGCCACAACCGCGTGAACACCCGTTCTCTTCGCTGGTGGCGGGGATTCGCTTTTTGTTTAACAGCCCGCTGATTGGCGGTATTGCGCTGTTGGGAGCCTTGTTGACCATGGCCAGCGCCGTGCGTGTGCTCTATCCCGCACTGGCCGTTGAGTGGCGCATCTCGGCGGCGCAAATCGGTGTGCTGTATGCGGCAATCCCGCTTGGCGCAGCGACAGGGGCGTTAACCAGCGGGCGGCTGGCGCAACATCCGCGTCCGGGTCTGTTGATGTTGTGCTGTAGCGTGGGGGCGTTTGTCGCTATTGGCTTATTCAGCCTGATGCCGTACTGGGTATTAGGCGCGGCGTTTCTGGCCCTGTTTGGCTGGCTGAGTGCGATCAGTTCACTGCTGCAGTACACGCTGATTCAGACGCAAACGCCGGAAGCGATGCTGGGGCGTATCAACGGTCTGTGGACGGCGCAAAACGTTACCGGTGATGCAACTGGCGCGGCGGTGCTGGGTGGGCTTGGGGCCGTGATGACGCCAGCGACGTCGGCGAGCAGCAGTGGTTTTGTGCTGGCGCTGGTAGGGGTGGCGCTGGTACTGACGCTGAGCGAGCTGCGAAGATTTCGTCAGACGCCGGTCGCTTCCCCGGATGGCGGCGCAGGCGCCTGATCCGGGCTACGTACTTCCCCGGATGGCGGCGCAGGCGCCTGATCCGGGCTACGTAAGGTAGCCCGGCTACGCGAAGCGCCAGCCGGGAATGTTTATGCCAAATCGTTCGAGGCATAGTGGTTTCCCCGGATGGCGGCGCAAGCGCCTGATCCGGGCTACGTACTTCCCCGGATGGCGGCGCAGGCGCCTGATCCGGGCTACGTAAGGTAGCCCGGCTAAGCGAAGCGCCAGCCGGGAAAGTGTATCAGCCAAACAGCGCGGCCAGTCGCGCTAATACCCGCGTCGCACTGTAGTAATCGAGACGGAACGTTTCGGCGCCCAGCGCATAAACCCTCTTGTTTTGCACCGCGCTCAGATGGGCAAGCAGCGGATTGGCATTCAGCGCGTCAGCATCCTTCTGATCGCTGGCGAACAGGAAGAGCGCTTCGCCGTTCAGACCGGCTGCCAGATTTTCACCGCCAAGTTGCACGATGTCGTGGCGTTTACCCTGACTTTGCAGCGTCTGCAGCCCTTCCGGCAGCGTGGCGAGGGTGAACCCCAGCTCCTGCATCAGCTTGCCCTGGGCAGAATCGGTGGTCCACAGGTTCGCACTGTGCGCCGCAGGGGTATAAACCAGCGCGTTAACCGGCTGCGGCGGCAGTGTTATGTGCGCTTTAACCTCGGCCATCTGCTTATCAAATTCAGCAATACGGGCTGCGGCCTGTTTTTCCTGGCCGGTGATTTCACCCAGTTGGGTCAGCAGAGCCTGCCAGCTTTTATCGTCGTAATTGATGACCAGGGTCGGCGCAATCGTCGAAAGCTGATCGTAAAGAGATAACGCTGAGTCACCCCCGGTCGCGCTGATGAGAATCAGATCTGGCATCTGGGCGGCAACGGCTTCGGCGTTAGGTTCGCCAATATAAATACGTGCCACGTTGCGCGATTTGGCCACCTCGCCCCACTGGCGCAAAAAGCCCTGATCGTCGGCGAATCGGTTGTTCGGCGTCGTGGCGCCGCTGGCGATAACCGGGGCATCGATAGCCAGCAGTGAACCCGTCAGCGTCACGCTGGTGGAGACAATACGCAGCGGCTTGTGGTCAAGCGTGTGGCTGCCTTTGCTGTCAGCCACCTGACGCGGCCAGTCGGCGGCGTTTACTGCGGAAAGTCCGAAAATAAAAATACCCAATATCATAAAGGCCTGATGGCAAAGGGAAGGGAGTCTCACGAAGTCACATCCTGTATTTGTTGAAGTTAATGCTTCTCATTTTCATCATTGCGCGCAATGGATGCAAGCGTTAGTCGCAAGGGAGGTGAGTACGCCAGTTGACATGCCGGGGCTTTACCTTTAGCTTACTGAACCAAAATTCAAATGATAATCATTCGTAATATTTTTATCATTTTTGGAGGATGATATGGATACGTCACTGGCTGAGGAAGTCCAACAGGTTGCGAAAACGCTGGCATCTGACCAGTTCTTTTTTATGTCGCCATTCCGTAGCTTCACCACATCGGGTTGTTTTGCCCGTATCAGTGAACCGGCTGTGGATGGAGAAAGCCCGGATAGCGCGTTCCAGCAGAAACTGGCGCAGGCTTTTGCCGATGCTAAAGCACAGGGCATCGCCAGTCCGGTTGTTGTAGGGGCCATCCCTTTTGATACCACCCAACCGTCTGAACTCTTTATTCCCGTTTCGTGGCAGACCTTTTCGCGCCCGTCTAAGCAGCGCTCCTCCCGCTATTTCTCCGGGCACGATACCCCCGGCGTCGCAAGGCGTACGGAGATTCCGCCGCAGGATGTCTTTATGGATATGGTTTCCCGGGGGGCCGCGCTGACCGCCACGCCAGAGGTGGACAAAATTGTTCTTTCGCGCCTGATTGATATCGCCACCGATGGGCCACTCGACAGCGGCGTGCTGCTGGAACGCCTGATTGCCCAGAACCCGGCAAGTTTTAACTTCCATGTTCCGCTGGCGGAGGGGGCGGTTCTGCTGGGGGCAAGCCCGGAACTGTTGCTGCGCAAAGAGGGCGAACAATTTAGCTCCCTGCCGCTTGCCGGGTCTGCGCGACGTCAGCCGGATGACATGCTGGATCGCGAAGCGGGCATCAGACTGCTGGCCTCGGAAAAAGATCGCCATGAACATGAACTGGTCGCCCAGGCGATGAAAGCCGTGCTGGCGTCGCGTAGCCGTGCGCTGAGTATGCCGGACTCCCCACAACTGGTGACCACCCCAACGCTGTGGCATCTGGCGACGCCGATTGAAGGACGCGCGCGAACGGATGAGAACGCCCTGACGCTGGCCTGTCTGTTACATCCCACGCCAGCGCTGAGCGGTTTCCCTCATCAGGCGGCGAAAAAACTGATCGCCGGGCTTGAGCCGTTCGATCGCGAGTTATTTGGCGGCATTGTCGGCTGGTGCGACGCCGAAGGTAACGGCGAGTGGGTCGTGACTATCCGCTGCGCGCGTATTCAGGAAAACCGTGTTCGATTATTTGCCGGTGCGGGTATTGTGCCGGCATCGTCTCCCGCGGCGGAGTGGCGGGAAACCGGCGTCAAGCTGTCCACCATGCTTAACGTTTTTGGCCTGCATTAAGGAGTGATGATGAGCCTTCCCTTTACCCGCTGGCCGGATGAGTTCGCCACGCGCTACCGCGAAAAAGGTTACTGGCTGGATGTGCCGATGACCGACATACTGACCCGCCATGCGCAAAGTGATGCGGTGGCAGTGATTGATGACCACCGCACGTTTACCTATCAGCAACTGCACCAGGCTTCTGACAATCTGGCAAACAGGTTGCAGGCGCAGGGCATTCAGCGTGGCGAAACCGCACTGGTACAACTCGGCAATGTGGCGGAGTTTTACATTACCTTCTTTGCGTTGCTCAAAATCGGCGTCGCGCCGGTAAATGCGCTGTTCAGCCACCAGCGCAGTGAGCTCAATGCCTATGCCATGCAGATCAAACCGGCATTGCTGATTGTTGACCGGGCGCATGCACTCTTTGCTACCGATGTGTTCTGGCAGGATTTCATCACGGCGCATGCATCGGTGCGCGTATCGCTATTTCTCAACGACAGCGGTGATAAGTCGTTGGCGGCAGCGATCCAGAGCCCGGCAGATAATTTTATCGCCACGCCGACACCTGCCGATGAAGTGGCTTTCTTTCAGCTTTCTGGCGGCAGTACCGGCACGCCGAAGCTCATTCCACGAACCCACAATGACTATTACTACAGTATTCGTCGCAGCAATGAAATCTGCGGGATTACGGCGGATACCCGTTACCTCAACGCGCTGCCCGCCGCCCACAACTATGCGATGAGTTCCCCGGGATCGCTGGGGGTGCTGCTGGCGGGCGGTCGCGTGGTGCTGGCAAACGATCCCAGCGCTACGCTCTGTTTCCCACTGATTGCACAGCATCGCATCAATGTCACATCGCTGGTGCCGCCCGCGGTTAGCTTGTGGTTACAGGCGATTGCCGACGGAGCAGACAAGCGGCAATTGTCCTCGCTTACGCTGTTGCAGGTAGGTGGGGCGCGCTTGTCTGCCACCCTGGCGGCACGTATTCCCGAGGAAATTGGCTGCCAGTTACAGCAGGTCTTTGGCATGGCGGAGGGGCTGGTGAACTACACAGCCCTGGATGATACGCCGGAGCGTATTTTCAATACCCAGGGCCGCCCGATGTGTCCGGATGATGAAGTCTGGGTGGCAGATGAAAACGGTTATCCGCTGCCGCGTGGCCAGGTGGGGCGCCTGATGACGCGCGGGCCGTATACCTTTCGGGGCTACTTCAACAGCCCTGAACATAATGCCAGCGCCTTTGATAGCAATGGCTTCTACTGCTCCGGTGATCTGATTTCCATTGATGACGCGGGCTACATCACCGTGCAGGGGCGAGAAAAAGATCAGATCAACCGGGGGGGCGAGAAGATCGCCGCCGAAGAGATAGAAAATTTACTGCTCCGCCATGACGCCGTGATCCAGGCCGCCCTCGTGAGCATGGAAGACAGTCTGTTGGGGGAAAAGAGCTGCGCATTTCTGGTGGTGAAAAAAACGGTACGGGCGGTGGAGATCCGCCGTTTCCTGCGCGAACAGGGCGTGGCGGATTTTAAATTGCCGGACCGCATCGAATGCCTGGAGGCGCTGCCGCTCACCCCGGTTGGCAAAGTGGATAAGAAACAATTACGCCAGTGGCTGGCAGAGCGCGCCCCGGCGTAACGAGGAGAAAAGATGGCAATTCCCAAACTGACCGGCTACGCACTGCCGACCGCGAATGATATCCCGGATAACAAAGTGCAATGGACATTCGAACCTGACCGCGCCGCCCTGCTGATCCACGATATGCAGGAGTATTTCCTCCATTTCTGGGGCGAAAACTGCCCGATGATGGAAAAGGTGGTGGCCAATATTGCCGCGCTGCGCCAGTTCTGTAAGCAGCACAATATTCCGGTTTATTACACGGCACAGCCAAAAGATCAGAGCGATGACGATCGCGCCCTGCTCAACGACATGTGGGGACCCGGTCTGACCCGCTCGCCTGAACAGCAGCAAATTGTGGCGGCATTGGCCCCGGACGAAGCGGATACGGTGCTGGTGAAGTGGCGTTACAGCGCCTTCCACCGTTCGCCGCTGGAACAGATGCTCAAAGAGACGGGCCGCAACCAGCTTATCATCACGGGCGTGTACGCCCATATCGGTTGCATGACGACCGCTACTGATGCCTTTATGCGCGATATCAAGCCTTTTATGGTGGCCGATGCGCTGGCGGATTTCAGCCGGGAAGAGCATCTGATGTCACTGAAATACGTGGCGGGTCGTTCGGGGCGTGTGGTGATGACCGAAGCGTTGTTGCCGGTGCCAGCCAGCAAAGCGGCGCTGCGCGCACTGATTTTGCCGCTGCTGGATGAGTCCGACGAGCCTTATGATGATGAAAACCTGATTGATTATGGGCTGGATTCCGTTCGCATGATGGCGCTGGCAGCGCGCTGGCGTAAAGTGCATGGCGATATCGATTTTGTCATGCTGGCAAAGAATCCGACCATCGATGCCTGGTGGACGCTGCTGTCCCGCGAGGCCAACTGATGGACTTTTCAGGAAAGACCGTCTGGGTAACCGGCGCCGGAAAGGGCATCGGTTATGCCACGGCGCTGGCGTTTACTGACGCGGGTGCACAGGTAACGGGGTTTGACCAGGCTTTTGACGGTGAACACTACCCTTTTACCACCGAGATTCTGGACATTGCCGATGCAGAGCAGGTCTCACGGGTCTGTTCTCGTGTACTGGCGCAGAATACGCGACTGGATGTGCTGGTCAACGCGGCGGGTATTTTGCTCATGGGGGCAACGGATGCGCTTTCGCAGGAAGACTGGCAGCAGACGTTTGCCGTCAACGTCGGCGGGGCGTTTAATCTGTTTCAGGCCACCATGGCCCAGTTTCGCCAGCAGCAGGGCGGGGCGATTGTCACCGTCGCTTCTGATGCGGCGCATACGCCGCGTCTCGGCATGAGCGCTTACGGCGCGTCGAAAGCGGCGCTGAAAAGTCTGGCGCTGACGGTAGGGCTGGAACTGGCCGCCAGCGGCGTGCGGGCGAATCTGGTGTCGCCTGGCTCCACCGATACCGATATGCAGCGGACTCTGTGGACCAGCAGCGATGCGGAACAAAAGCGCATTGCCGGCTTTGGCGAGCAGTTCAAGCTTGGCATTCCGCTGGGAAAGATTGCCCGCCCGGAAGAGGTAGCCAGTACCATTCTGTTCCTGGCGTCTGACTATGCCAGCCACATCACATTGCAGGATATCGTGGTGGATGGCGGCTCGACCCTGGGGGCATAAATGATCTGGAAGCGCCGTTTAACGCTTGATGAACTCAATGCCACCAGCGCCCGTACGCTGGTCGACCATTTAGGGATTATCTACACCCGCCTGAGTGATGATGTGCTGGAAGCTGAAATGCCGGTAGATGCCCGCACCTATCAACCTTTTGGCCTGCTGCACGGCGGTGCGTCAGCCGCGTTGGCGGAAACGCTTGGCTCAATGGCGGGCTATATGATGACGGTAGATGGCCAGTGCGTGGTGGGAACGGAACTCAACGCCACGCACCACCGGGCGGTGTCGCAGGGCAAGGTGCGCGCCGTTTGCCAGCCACTACACCTGGGCAGGCAGAACCAGAGCTGGGAAATTGTGGTGTTCGATGAGCAGGGGCGGCGCTGCTGCACCTGTCGGCTGAGTACTATGGTGTTGGGATAACAGGATGTATCCCTCCCCCGGCAAAGGGGAGGGATGCAGGATTACAGCATGGAAACGATCCGCTTGAGTAGACGGATCCTCGGTTCAATCGAGGCTTTATCCAGCCATTCCGCCGGGCTGTGGAAGCCCGCGCCAATCGGCCCTAAACCATCAAGCGTCGGGATACCAAGCGCCGCCGTGTGGTTGGCATCGCTGCCGCCGCCGACGGCCTGCCAGGTAATGGCAATCCCTTCCGCTTTCCCTGCGGCTTCAACCTGCTGCATTAAGTGTTGTGTCGCCTCGCTTGCCGCCATTGCCGGTTTATGGGTGACGGGGATTAAGGTGGTGGTAACGCCGTCGGCAAAGCCCTGCTTGCACATGACTTCCAGCGCACGATTAATCCGGTCATATTCATCGTTTTCCCAGAAACGTACGTCCAGTTCAGCTACGGCGCAGTCGGCAACCACGTTGGCCGCGCTGCCACCACTCACCACGCCGACATTCAGCGTGGTGCCGCGATCCCGGTCGGTCAACGCATTGATGGCGATAATACTTTGTGCCAGCGCGGTAATCGCCGAACGCCCTTTTTCCGGATCGTTGCCCGCATGAGCGGCCACGCCGCTGAAGGTAAGGTGGTAACCCGCCATCCCTTTACGCGCTTTGACCAGTGAGCCGTCCGCGCGCGCTGCTTCGCACACCAGCACGCAGCGCGAACGTTTTGCCAGCTCGCCAATCCATTCATGGGACCAGACCGAGCCGGTCTCTTCGTCCGGATTCATCGCCACTGCAATGGAAAGACGTGCCTTATCGGCGGCTTCCAGTTGGCTCATGGCCCACAAAATATTCAGAAGACCGCTCTTCATATCGGAGACGCCGGGGCCGTAAAAACGGGTTTCGTCTTCCGAGAGCGGGCGCTTCTCGACGGTGCCGGGTGGGAAAACCGTATCCAGATGGCCAACGAGCAGGACGTCGAACTGTTCGGCTTCGGGTTTGTTACAGACAAACAGGCCGGGGCCGACTTTATCGCCCAGATCGACCTGTGCGGTATGCCACCCCTCGTTTTGCCACAGGGTTTGCATTATTCCCGCCACGGTGGCGACCCCTTCCAGCGTCTGGGTGCCGCAGTCGACGTTTACCAGTGATTTCAGTTCTTCGGTGTAATGGTCAAGATTCATGGTCACATCCTGTTCAGAGAATAATGCGCATCAGCAGCATGGCTAAAAAGGCGTTCACAACGGAGAGGGCGATCATCAGGGGAATGCGTTTAGCGCGTGTGCCAATAACGCCAAGGATGCGCCCAAGATATTGCACCTGTGAACCCATCAGATAGATGGCAGGGGCGAGGATGGCCAGATGCTCGCCGGTGAGGAGGCCTTTATCAAACAGACCAATGGCCACGCCGATACCGCCGCCCATCGACATCCAGCCGCCAATCAGCACCGCAGCCGCCTCACCCGGCAGACCAAACAGCCCCATCAGCGGGGCGAAAATCATGCCCAGCCCTTTCAGGGCGCCGGTTATCTCCAGCGCTTTAATAATAATAAAGGCCATCACCACATTCGGCAGCGTGCTGCTGGTGGCAATCGCCCAGCCCTTACGGGCACCTTCAACAAAAACGTCGGTGATAACGGGGTTAGATTGTGGGGCGCTCATCAGGCATCTCCTTTTGCCGACAGGGTTACAGGGGTGTTTTTCGCGGTGAATCTCAGTATCAGGCGCAGTATGTTCGCGCCGACGATTTTCATGATGAACATGACGGCGATGCAGGCGCCGATGGAGGTGGGTACGGCTGCGGTGCCATCCACTGCCAGAAGGGTAAAAAGAATGGCGCCAGAGGAGAAGAAGTTAGTGATCATCGCCCCGGCGGAGAACTGAAACATGGCGAAAACATCTTTTTCCGTCTCGTTGATTAACCCTTCGTCAGAGAGATTGCGCGTAAGCGATGCACCAACGTCGGTACTTTGCAGGCTGCCAATCATCGCCAGTCCGGTCGTGCCGGGAAGGCCCAGCAGGGGGCGCAGTAACGGCGTCAGAAGCTGGCGCGCGGCGCGAAGCGCGCCGTAATGTTCCAGCACATTAATCATGCCCAGCGCAAACATCACCGCCGGAATCAATCCCAGCGCGAAGAGGAAGCCATCCATCGCGCCGCTGCCACCTTTGCCGCGAAAGGCGCTGCTGGCGGTGGTCAGCGTACCGTTATCAAGACTGGCGCTACTGACCACTTTGCCGAAGGCACCGTTGAGCGTGGTGAAATCAAACACCCCATACCACTCTTTTCCACCCAACAGGCCAGAGAAGAAAACAGCAGCAAATGCCAGCGCAAACCTGGCGGCTGGCCCGACCTTATTTTCCTTTAATGGTGAACTCATTTCCTTTTCCTTGTTAAAACGCGAATACGCAAGGGTATTCTGGCGGGGCGATCGGCAAAAAAAATGATGCACATCATTCCTGACGGGAGACGCAGGACGAAAAAGGCAAAACTGTGATGCAAAAAGGATGAGGCGCATGGGTTGTTACATGACGAAAGTGATCGGCTTAACACTGTGGAGTAAATGTCTGGTTTGACCACACATTTTTGTGTTTCTAAGTTGTTAAAATCGAGGTGATGTTATAGAAACAAAATGTAACATCTCCCTCTTTCGCACACGGATAATCGCTATGAATAACTCAGGGAAATACCTTATTTGGGCATTACTCTCCGTTGTCGGTGCGTTTGCTCTGGGCTACATCGCGCTTAACCGCGGTGAGCAGATCAACGCGCTATGGATTGTGGTCGCGGCAGTGTGTATCTATCTCATTGCCTACCGTTTTTATGGTTTATACATTGCTAAAAACGTGCTGGCCGTCGATCCTGGCCGTATAACGCCCGCCGTGAAATACAACGACGGACTGGATTACGTGCCGACGGATAAAAAAGTGCTGTTCGGTCACCATTTTGCGGCGATTGCCGGAGCAGGGCCGCTGGTGGGGCCGGTGCTGGCGGCACAGATGGGCTATCTGCCGGGTATGATCTGGATCCTCGCTGGGGTCGTTCTCGCCGGGGCGGTACAGGACTTTATGGTGCTGTTCGTCTCTACCCGTCGTGATGGGCGTTCACTGGGTGAACTGGTCAAAGAGGAGATGGGGCCAACGGCTGGAGTTATCGCGCTGGTGGCGACCTTTATGATCATGGTGATCATCCTGGCGGTACTGGCGATGATCGTGGTGAAAGCGTTGACCCACAGCCCGTGGGGAACTTACACCGTTGCCTTTACTATCCCGCTGGCGATTTTCATGGGGATTTATATTCGCTACCTGCGTCCGGGGCGCATTGGCGAAGTCTCCGTTATCGGCCTGTTTTTCCTGATTTTCGCGATTATCTCCGGCGGATGGGTGGCGGAAAGCCCGACCTGGGCGCCATTCTTTGATTTCACCGGCGTACAGTTAACCTGGATGCTGGTGGGCTATGGCTTTGTGGCGGCGGTACTGCCGGTCTGGCTGCTGCTGGCCCCGCGCGACTACCTCTCTACCTTCCTGAAAATCGGCACCATCATTGGTCTGGCGATCGGCATTCTGATTATGCGCCCGACGCTGACCATGCCTGCACTGACCAAGTTTGTGGATGGCACCGGGCCGGTCTGGACGGGTAACCTGTTCCCGTTCCTGTTTATCACTATCGCCTGTGGCGCGGTGTCGGGTTTCCATGCGCTTATCTCTTCCGGTACCACGCCGAAGATGCTGGCAAATGAAGGCCAGGCCTGCTTTATCGGTTACGGCGGCATGCTGATGGAGTCGTTCGTGGCCATTATGGCGCTGGTGTCGGCCTGTATCATCGATCCGGGCGTTTATTTTGCGATGAACAGCCCGATGGCGGTGCTGGCGCCTGCCGGCACCACCGATGTGGTTGCGTCCGCCGCTCAGGTTGTCAGCGGCTGGGGCTTTAGCATCACCCCGGACACGTTAAAACAGATCGCTACGGAAGTGGGTGAGCAGTCGATTATTTCCCGTGCGGGCGGTGCGCCAACGCTGGCGGTGGGGATGGCGTATATCCTGCACGGCGCACTGGGCGGCATGATGGATGTGTCGTTCTGGTATCACTTCGCCATTTTGTTTGAAGCGCTGTTTATTCTGACAGCGGTGGATGCAGGTACGCGTGCGGCGCGCTTTATGTTGCAGGACCTGCTGGGGGTCATTTCCCCGAATCTGAAACGTACCGACTCGTTACCTGCAAACCTGATGGCTACAGCGCTTTGCGTACTCGCCTGGGGCTATTTCCTCCATCAGGGGGTGGTCGATCCGTTGGGCGGTATCAACACCCTGTGGCCGCTGTTCGGTATTGCTAACCAGATGCTGGCGGGAATGGCGCTGATGCTCTGCGCGGTCGTACTCTTCAAGATGAAGCGTCAGCGCTACGCATGGGTGGCTCTGTTACCCACGGCATGGCTGCTGATTTGTACCCTGACCGCAGGCTGGCAGAAAGCGTTCAGCCCGGACAACAAAGTCGGTTTCCTGGCGATTGCCAATAAGTTCCAGGCGATGATCGACAGTGGTAAGATCCCGGCACAGTACACCCAGTCCCAGCTTTCCCAACTGGTGTTTAACAACCGTCTGGATGCCGGGCTGACCATTTTCTTTATGGTAGTGGTGGTGGTGCTGGCGTTTTACTCGGTGAAAACGGCGATGGCATCACTGAAAATCGACAAGCCAACGTCACAAGAGCGTCCGTATGAGCCCATGCCATCAAACCTTGATGAGATTGTGACTCAGGCAAAAAGCGCACATTAACCTTTGCCCTCACTCCGGCCCTCTCCCACAGGGAGAGGGTGTCAATGTTCCCTCTCCCTGTGGGAGAGGGTTAGGGTGAGGGGTAACGAGAGATGAAATATGTTCGACACCCTTTCTAAAGCAGGCAAATACTTAGGCCAGGCCGCCAAAATGATGATTGGCGTGCCGGACTATGACAACTACGTTGAGCATATGCGTATCACTCATCCTGATCAGACGCCGATGACCTATGAAGAGTTTTTCCGCGAACGTCAGGAGGCGCGCTACGGCGGTAAAGGCGGGGCGAAGTGCTGTTAGCCCTCGCCGGGCAGACCGTGCTTATTTGTTCCTGCTTACTGTCATAACGGCCCGTTCGGCAAGAGGCGCTTTATATCGCGCAACCTCTGCCGGGTGGCAGAGGTATACCCGATCCTCAGGCGTTAAGGCCACCATCAACATCAATTCCGGTTCCGGTGATGTGTTTTGCCGCCGGGCTTGCCAGGAAAGTCACCGCATCGGCGATATCTTCTGCTTTACCATAATGCCCAAGCGCAATCAGCTGACGCTGGGTTTCCGCGCCTTCACCATCTGCCGGGTTCATGTCGCTGTCGGTGGGGCCAGGATGCACCAGATTGACGGTAATACCGCGTGGGCCAAGATCGCGCGCCAGCCCGCGGGTTAAGGAGTTAAGGGCAGATTTGGTCATTGCATAGACCGCAATCCCTTGCAGCGGGACATGGTTGGCAAGGCAACTGCCAATGTTGATAATGCGCCCGCCGTCCGGCAGACAGGCAAGCGCCGCCTGGGTTGCGATGACCACGCCGCGAACATTCACATTGATTAACGCATCAATGTCTTCATCGGACATCGCTTCCAGCGGCCCACCCCGGGCGATACCCGCATTATTGACCAGAATATCCAGACCGCCCAGTTGTTCGACCGAGGATGCGACTGCGGCACGAATAGCCTGCGGGCTGGCGCTGTCGGCCTGAATAGCCACGCCGTTACGGCCCAGGGCGCGGATTTCATCGGCCACGGCCTGCGCTTTTTCGACTGACTTTTCAAAGGTTATCGCCACGTCGGCCCCTGCGCGGGCTAATGACAGGGCGATAGCTTTACCTAAACCTCGACTTGCGCCTGTAACCAGCGCGCGTTTACCAGCAAGTGAAGATGACATGGTGACTCCTGAATTATTTATATGTCGATTGATACATAATTAAAGTAAACGCACTTCCCACGAGTCGTCAATGATATTAATATACCGATCAGCACAAAATGTTGGAGGCCACCATGAGCCGGGGAAGACCACGCGAGTTTGACCGTACCGAAGCATTGAACCAGGCGATGAAAATCTTCTGGCAGAAGGGCTATACCGCCACGTCAATGAATGATTTGTACGAGGCGATGGGCATAAAATCCCCCAGCCTGTATGCGGCGTTCGGCAGCAAAGAAGATTTATACGAAGAGGTGCTGCTGCACTACGAGCAGTCCGTCGCACCCAGGATTTGGGGACATATGACCAGCGAGCCGTCTCCACGCGAGGCGGTGTGGCTGTGGCTGGAGCGTTCTGCGGATATGCTGACGCAAACGGATATGCCGCACGGCTGTATGGTCACACTTTCAGCGGTAGGCAGTGAAGGCAACGACCGGCTCGGACAACTGGTTCGCCGCATGCGCGCCGCAGGTTTCTCGCTGTTAAAAACGCGGCTGGAGCAGGCGCAAAAACAGGGCGACCTGCCCGGTTCAGTGGATGTCGAAGCACTGACGCGGCTCTATGTCAGTATTCAGCAGGGGATGTCAATTCAGGCCCGCGATGGCGCGAGCCGTGAAATTTTGCTGAGTATTGCCCGCTCAGCCATGGCTTTATGGCCTGCCTGACTTAGCGGGTAAAATGCTCGACCTTTTCGAACGCTGCGCGCAGCGTGGTCGGGCTTAGTTCGCCTGGGAGATAGTGAATGGACTCCACCGGGCGCAAGGTGTGGGCAATCACACGGTCCAGCTCGGCATGGTTGTTGATGTCCACATCAAGCGCCGCCAGCGTGGTGGGCAGATTAAAGCGCTGGTACGCATTGACCAGTTGCGCCAGCACGTCATCCTGACCGAGCAGGGCGCTTTGCACCAGAATGCCGTAGGCCACTTTCGTCCCATGGAGGAATTTCTCCGTTTGCGGCAATACCGTCAGACCGTTATGCACCGCGTGTGCTGCGGCAACGCGGGTATAGCGCTCGCCGAGACCGCCCACCATGCCGCCACCGGCGATAATCGCATCCACCACGTCACGAAACGTCTGCGTGACTTCACCACGCGCCTGATCCGCCAGCGCCTCTTCGCTGCTGGCGAGCAGGACATCGCGAATCGCCTGCGCGTTGTTAATTCCCAGACGTACCGTCAGCGGCAGGTTTTCCGGTTCGGGCGCCAGCACGACCGCTTCATACCATTTCGCCAGCGTATCGCCGATCCCCGCCAGCAGGTATTGTGCAGGAGCATTAAGAATGATCTGCGGCTCGACCAGCACCAGGAAATTGGCATCGTCAAAAATTTCAAAATGCAGCGCCTGACCGGCGTCGTTGTACCAGACGGAGAGCGGTGTCCAGGCCGCGCAGGTCGCTGCAATGGTCGGAATGGCAACGACAGGCAAAGCTAAACGACGCGCCACCGCTTTGGCTGTATCCAGAAGGGCGCCGCCGCCCACGCCAATCACCACCGCACGATCATCGCCCGCCAGTTCGGCCAGCTCTGCCACGTCGCGCTCGCTGCAATGGCCTTTGAACAACAGATGCTTCGCGCCAGGTGCGTTAAAGCCCTCCGGCAGGAACGGGCGAGCCCCTTCAATGGCGCGTTCGCCGTAAATCCACACCGCACGGGAAAGTTGCTCTGCCGTATAAAAATCATGGAGATGCGTAAGGCTTCCTGCGTGAGAGAAATAGTTAGCCGGGCCAGTGACGACGCGAATATTAGTGTTGCTCATGGGTTGTGTCCTTGTGTGCTATCGCTAACCCGATGTTATGTCTGGACATCCGGATGGCTAATATTATTTTGCTTTATCTTATGCCTTTTCTGTCGTTGCCAGTCAAGGCGGCCTGTGAAAAATTCGTCAAATAAACTTATTTATCAGGAACTCGCGTCGGATGAGCACTCACCACCTCGAAATGCGCACTATCAGCCTCGCGTTTGGCGGATTTAGCGCATTGTCGCATGTCGATTTCACTCTGCGTGGCGGTTCCGTGCATGCGCTTACGGGCGCCAACGGTGCAGGAAAATCGACCCTGATGGCGGTATTGTGCGGCACTCATGATCATTACGAGGGCGAAATTGTCATTAATCGTCAGCCCGTTGCCATCCGCACCCCGCGTGACGCCAAACAGCTAGGCATTCACCTGGTTCAGCAGGAAGTGGACGTGGCGCTGATCCCCGGCTTATCGATTGCGGAAAATATCATGCTCGACAGACTGGCGGAAACGGGGCACGCCTGGCGCTGGGGTGAAATGCGCAAGCTCGCCCAGGACGCGCTGGCACAACTGGACGTGTCGCTGGATGTGCGCCGTTCTATCGATACCTGCACGCTGGCGGAGAAACAGCAAATTCTGCTGGCGCGCGCGTTGTCGCATCACTGCCGCTTTTTGATCCTCGATGAACCCACCGCTCCCCTCGATCAACACGAGAGCGAACGCCTGTTTACCGTGGTGCGACGCCTGCAACAACAGGGTATCGGCGTGGTGTTTATCTCTCACCGTATTCATGAGCTGAAAGCGATATGTGACACCCTGACCGTGTTGCGTGACGGTAAGTTAATTGAGTCTGGCCCGATGGCGGAACTCAGCGGCGAGCAAATCGTGGAGAAGATGCTCGGCCATGAACTGAGCGACATCTACCCGCCTAAGCGCCCGCCGCACAGCGATGAGGTTCTGTTGAGCATCGATGGCCTGCATGACGAGCAATTGCTAAAAGACATCTCTCTGCGCCTGCGCAAAGGGGAAATTCTGGGCATCGCCGGTCTTGCCGGGGCGGGAAAAACCGAACTGTGCAAGGCGCTGTTTGGCGCGAGCAAAAGTAAAGCGACACGCGGCGAACTTAACAACCAGCCGTGGCGACCCCGTGATCCGGCGGATTCCGTGATTCGCGGGCTGGCGCTGGTGCCGGAAGAGCGGCGCAAAGAGGGCATCTTCATTGAAGAGCCTATCGCCATGAATCTGTCGGTCAGCGCGGACAACTCGTTCTCTCGCTGGAGCCTGTTCGGTCATCGCAAGGCCTGGCGCTGGGCGCAGGAGGTGATTGCCCGCGTCGGCGTGCGCACAACCGGGCCGGGGCAAACTTTGCGCCGTCTTTCCGGCGGTAACCAGCAGAAAGTGGCGATTGGCAAATGGCTGCGCGGTAACGCCAACGTGGTGATTTTTGACGAGCCGACCAAAGGGGTCGACGTGAAAGCCAAAACCGATCTGTTCCAGTTGATTGACGGGCTGGCGCGGGAAGGGAAAGGCGTGATTTATGCCTCCGGGGAGTTTTCCGAACTGGTAGGCCTGTGCGACCGCATTTGTGTGCTCTGGGACGGGCGCATTGTCGCAGAAGTGAAGGGCGAGGAGGCCCGCGAAGAGACGTTACTTTATTTTTCCACCGGAGGAACGGCAGCGTGAGCAAAGCCCTTTCAGTTAAGGCTGCGGTGTCATCCCGTCAGCAGTTTTTCGATTTTCTTTATAAATGGGGCATGCTGCTGACGGTCGTCGCGCTGGTGGTCATCTTTGGTCTGGCATCGGATAACTTTCTCGACCCGTTCAACATCATCAACATTTTACGTTCCATCGCCATCGTTACGGTGATTGGGGTTGGCGTATCCATTTCGCTGACCATCGGCGGTTTTGATCTCTCCGTCGGGTCAACCGCTTCACTGGCGAACGCGCTGGTCATTTCACTGTTTGTCTGGCATGGCTTTGGCACCACCGAAGCGATTCTGGTAACACTGGCGCTGTGTACGCTGGTGGGGCTGTTTAACGCTTTCCTGATTGTGGTGTTGCGTATTCCGGACATGCTGGCGACCCTCGGCAGCCTGTTTGTGATTCAGGGTGTGGCGATGACCTACAGCTACGGCGGCTCGATCACCGAAAACATGGTGTTGCCGAGCGGTGATATGGCCGAAGGAACCATCCCTGCCGCCTTCAGCCTGCTGGGCCAGGTGCCGACCATCGTCATCATCATGCTGGTGGTCACGGTCGTGGCACAGCTTGGTTTGTCGCTGACTACCCATGGTCGCCGTATGTACGCCATTGGCGGTAACCCGGAAGCGGCGCGCTTATCCGGTATTCGTACCACTCGCTACAAAGTGGCGGCCTATGTCATTGCTTCTTTGTTGGCAGGGTTAGGTGGCATTTTGCTGGCCTCGCGCATCGGCTCTTCGCAGGTGAACGCGGGCGGCGGCTACCTCATGGATGCGGTCGCGGCGGCGTGGATTGGGTTCTCGCTGGCGGGTTCCGGTAAGCCGAATGCGCTCGGTACGCTGGTGGGGGCAGTGATTCTCGGCGTGCTCTCCAACGGACTGGTGATGCTCTCCGTTCCGTATTACGCCATGGACATTATTAAGGGGCTGGTGCTGGCCGGTGCCCTTGCGTTGACTTACTTCCAGCGTCGTTAATTATTCAGGGGATAACAGATGAAAAAGATAGCACTCTCTTTACTGACGCTGGGATTACTGAGCGCGCTGCCGGGTTATGCGGCTACGCCTGCACCGGTTCCGGACGCCATTGCTAATCACAGTGGCCCGATTCGCATTGCGCTGATTCGTAATCTCGGATCCGATGACAATACCACCCAGTTTGTTTCCGGCGCGTTGCAGGAAGGCAAAAAACTCGGTTTTAAAATCAGTACGTTCCTGAGTAATGGCGATGACGCTAAGTTTCAGGATTTTGTGAACCAGGCTATTACCCAAAAATATGATGGCATTATTCTTTCTCAGGGGCGTGACCCGTACTCGACTGCGCTGATTAAAAAAGCGGTCGATGCCGGGATCAAAGTGTCGGTGTTCGATACCGCCGTGAACGGTGAAATTCCGGGCGTAACCGTTACCCAGCAGGATGACGCCTCCCTGACCAAACTCTCCTTTGGCGCACTGGCAAAAGATTTCAACGGCAAAGCCAACATCATCAAACTGTGGGTCGCCGGTTTCCCGCCGATGGAGCGTCGCCAGGCGGCTTATACTGAGCTGCTGAAAGAGTATCCGGGCATTAAAGAGCTGGAGTCCATCGGTGCGGTCTCTTCCGACGTGCAGGGCGATACCGCCAACAAAGTGGGCGCAGTGCTGGCGAAATACCCGAAAGGGCAGATTGACGCTATCTGGGGCACCTGGGATGCCTTTAGCCAGGGGGCTTACAAAGCGCTGAAAGAGAACGGTCGTACGGAGATCAAACTCTATAGCATCGACGTGTCTAACCAGGATTTGCAACTGATGCGCGAGTCCAACAGCCCGTGGAAAGTGAGCGTGGCGGTGGATCCGAAGCTGATTGGCGCGACTAACGTGCGTCTGGTTGCCAACAAGATTGCTGGCGAACAGACACCTGCGACCTACGACTTTAAAGCAGCTGCCATTCCGCAGGCGTTGCTGGCGGCCCAGCCGGGTGCGGTGAACGTGGCGTCACTGGCGAAAATCATCCCAGGCTGGGGCCAGACCGAAGATTTTATCGCCCCGTGGTTCGCGACGCTGGAAGCTAAAAATAAGTAACGGATGCTTTTCTCGCTCTCCCCAGGTGGGAGGGCGGCTCGCTTTTTTCCCTCTCCTCTGGGGAGGTGCGAACACGTTTTTCTTCCTCTCCCCGTGGGAGAGGGTCGGGGTGAGGGCAACACACCGCGCCCCTGCTTAAAAAGGAACACCCATGGCAACTGAACTTCCACGCCCGGAATACAGTCGCAATATGCGGCTGATTGGTCATAGCGACCAGGGCGGACGCCCGGACGGCGTCCAACTGATGGTGCACCGTGGCTTTGCGTACATCGGCCACATGGTCTCCCAGGGCTTCTCCATCGTCGACGTGCGTGACCCCAAAAACCCTAAACCCGCAGGTTATGTTCCGGCGCCTCCCGGTACCTGGAACGTGCATTTGCAGGCGCATGACGACCTCCTGCTGGTGATCAACGCCCGCGACCTCTTCGCTGATGCCCGCTTTGCTGATGAAAAAGTCTATTACACCCGCCCGGTGGGTGAGACGGTCAGTGACGTGCTGGATAAAGGCTGGAGCGCCGGGCTGCGCATTTTTGATATCTCCGTACCGGACAAACCGCGTGAAATCAGCTTCCTGTCACTGAGCGGCATCGGCATTCACCGCATCTGGTATGTCGGTGGCCGCTGGGCCTATGTCTCCGCGCTGATTGACGGTTTTACCGATTACATTTTCCTGACTATCGATCTGGCCGATCCCCGTAATCCTGAAGTGGCGGGGCGCTGGTGGCTGCCGGGGATGAACCAGGCGGCTGGCGAAACGCCGGACTGGGAAGCGGGGAAACGGTATGCGCTGCACCACGCGATTATTGCGGGCGATACCGCCTATGGCAGCTGGCGTGATGGTGGTTTGACCCTGCTGGATGTGAAAGACCGCACCCAACCGAAGCTGATTAGCCACCGTAACTGGAGCCCGCCGTTTGGCGGCGGCACCCATACCGCGCTGCCGTTGCCGGATCGTGACCTGCTGGTGGTGCTGGATGAAGCGGTGCTGGATAACCAGGAAGACGGTGAGAAGCTGATTTGGCTGTTTGATATTCGCGAGCCGTCAAACCCGGTCAGTATTGCCACTTTCCCGCAGCCGGATGAGATTGACTACGTGGCGAAAGGGGCGCACTTCGGGCCGCACAACCTGCACGAAAACCGTCCGGGGAGCTTTATCAGCTCGACGCTGATTTTTGCCACTTATCAGAACGCCGGTGTGCGTGCCTATGATATTTCCAATCCGTATCGTCCGGTGGAAACCGGCGCGCTGGTGCCTGCCGCACCGGCGAAAATGATGGATACGCGTCCGGGCCGCCCCCAGGTGATTCAGTCCTGTGATGTGTTTGTGGATGCGCAGGGGATTATTTACAGCACAGATTACAACGGCGGATTGTCGGTGATTGAGTATCTGGGGTGAAGCCACCCTCGCCCTGGCCCTCTCCCTCAGGGGTGAGGAATCCCCGGTAATCTTACGTTTTACAGCGATAACACTGCGTAATAAGAATAAAACCGTGACAGCGATGACAGGGTCCGGCTGAAAATCGATGAGGCGTTGGCGGCTGACCGGGGCCGCCCGCACGGACGCGGGCGGAGGGGATAGCCTGCAAGGACGCAGGCTGGTCCCCGACCCGACAGTCAGACGGCATAAGACGACAAAATTGCCGGGAGCAATTTTGAATAGCGCTTGCGCTAGCCCCGTAGGGGTGAGCCCCAAGGATGGGGCGAATAATGCACCGCGCCAGCGGCGATTTTCCTGGCCGGGAGCCCGGATCGCCAGGGGGGTGGCGATGAGCCCCCCTGGCACGTTCACCGGTTCTGTCGCGAGAGAAAAGCACAGAACATACGGTGAACGGAATGACCACCAGAGCCGCATTTTCCCCCTCACCCTGGCCCTCTCCCTCAGGGAGAGGGGACCGATCGGTGGGGATTCTTCACCCCTGAGGGAGAGGGAACACTCCCGGTGCCCGCTTTACCGCTTTTCTCCTTCTCCCTGTGGGAGAGGGAACACTCCTGGTGTCCGCATTACTGCTTTTCTCCCTCTCCCCGTGGGAGAGGGCTGGGGTGAGGGCACCAGACCGCACTTAACTATACTGACGCACCCGGGCAATCAGCTCATCGACGCTGTCAATGCGCGGAGCGATCACAATCAGCACCTTGCCGAGCGCAATGGCATGACGCAGGCATTCATGGCGCATCTCTTCATCGGCGATGGTGTCGATATCCGCGACATGCGACAAGCCTACGCTGCGGCGAATCAACTCAGTACCGCAGAAGCCCACCGCATCGGTCCAGACTTTCTTCAGAAACTCAGACGCATAGCCCGGCACACTCAGCGCGGCATCCTGCGCCTTTTCGCGGGCCAGTGCCTGGAAACGTTCGGCGAACGTTGACCACAGCTCCTGAATATCAATCAGACGCTGCTCACGCGCCGCCGCCGCGTCGCGAATGCCAAGATGGCCCGGCAGGCCGCAGTAGTTAAGCAGCAAGTTACCCATGGCTGTACCGATATCAAAGCCCATCGGGCCAAAGTAGCCGAACTCGGCGTCAATGGCTTTCAGGCTGCCTTCGGCGACGAAAATCGACCCGCTGTGAATATCGCCGTGCAGTAGCGCTTCGGCATGAGAGAAGAAGCTGTGCTTGAGAGAGGCGACCGCAAGCTTTAATTGGGTGTCCTGACGCAGGGCATCAACGTCGGCTTCCAGCGCCGCCGGGTAGTTATTACGTTCATGAATCTGATAGGGATCGTTAAAGAACAGATCTTCGGTGATCTCGCACATTTCCGGATTAATAAACTGCGCGACCTGGGCTTTTTTCGCGTGCGGATGCAGATAAAAATCGCTGGTATGAAATAACGTTTGCGCCAGATACTCACCCAACTGGCGTGCTGCCTGCGGGTAGTAACGGTTTTTAATCAGCTCACTGCGCCAGATTCGGTGGTCAGAGAGATCCTCCATCACCATTACCGCCAGCTCCGGATCGTAATGCAGAATATTGACCGTGTGCTGCGGGGCATATTTATAGTGTTCCACCAGGGTTTGTGCTTCCAGACGTGCGCGATCGAGCGTCAGCGGCCAGGACTCCCCAACGCAACGCACGTAGGGCAGCGCCTGTTTAACGATAATACGGCTGATGCCCTGAGTATCAAAAATCTTAAACACCAGGTTCAGGTTACCGTCGCCGACCTCCTGCGCTTCAACCAGTTCGGACGGCGCGTCCAGACCACCAAATTGTTGTGCATACGCCACAGCATCCCGGGCGTTGAAGGTACGGTATTGCGACATTGCCAGTTCCTCATGTTCTTATGCTAATAAAGCCATTCAGACGTCTATACATCTGGATTTCATCCTGACACAATACGATACAACAACGCAACAGGGATTTAACGCTATGCAGACATTACAGACCACCAGCCTGCGGGTTATTGATAATCAACTCTTTATTCTTGACCAACAGGCGCTGCCACAGGAAAAGCGCTGGCTGCCAGCGGATTCGGTGCCTTTGCTGGTGGAACACATTCATGCGTTGCGCGTGCGGGGCGCGCCGTTGATTGGCCTGTCTGCCAGCCTGCTGCTGGCCTTGCTCGCTGAGAATGGCGAAGACCGCGACACGCTGGCGCGGTCGCTGGAGACGCTGCGCGCCTCGCGCCCGACGGCAGTTAACCTGATGAATAACCTCGACCGAATGAAGCTGGCGCTGGCGCAAGAGGATTACGTATCGGCGCTGCTGGCAGAGGCCCTGCGCCTGATCGAAGAAGACAAAGCGTTGTGCGACAGTATCGCGCAGGCAGGCAGCACGCTGGTCAAACCGGGCAGCCGCTTGTTAACGCACTGTAACACCGGTGGGCTGGCGACAGCCGGTGTCGGCACCGCGCTGGGTGTTATTGCGCTGGCTCACCAGCAGGGCAAGGTGACGAATGTCTGGGTGGATGAGACGCGTCCATTGTTGCAGGGCGGACGCTTGACGGCATGGGAGCTGGGCGAACTGGGTGTGCCTTATCAGCTGATTACCGATTCCATGGCCGCCAGCCTGATGGCTAAAGGGCAGGTAGATGCGATTTGGGTGGGCGCGGATCGTATTGCGGCGAATGGCGATGTGGCGAATAAAATCGGCACCTATTCTCTGGCCGTACTGGCGAAATTCCACGGCATTCCGTTTTATGTTGCAGCGCCGCAAACCACGCTTGACCCGAACTGCCCGAACGGGGAGGCGATTCCTATTGAACAGCGTGCGGCTGCGGAGGTGACGGGCGTAGCCGGGAGCTTTGGCGCGGTGCAGTGGGCGCCAGAAAATGCGCAGGTCTATAACCCGGCCTTTGACGTGACGCCGGCATCGCTTATTAGCGGCTGGGTACTGGATAGCGGCGTGGTGACACCGGAGCAGGTGAGTGGCGGGTACTTCAGGCGCTGAGTAATCAGTACCCCTCACCCTAACCCTCTCCCCAAAGGGGCGAGGGGACCGATCGAGCGGGCTGGAAGCGGGAGCGCGGACCAGCTACTCCGCGTCCTGATTTACCGGGCACGGACTCGCCTTTCTCCCTCTCCCTGAGGGAGAGGGCCGGGGTGAAGGTGGGGCAGACCGTAGTACAGCCTTTCCCTGTAACGGCGTTTTACCACTTCATCTCGCCGGTATTCACTTTCGCGCTCAACTCCAGTGAACTCTCATCCGCCAGTTTTGGATATGCCGCTTTCATGGCCTCAATCACTGCCGCAGAACCCTTTTTAGATGCCAGCGTCTGTTCAAAGGTATTGAGGTAATCATGGGTAAACGTAATCGCCCCATCGCCTGCCGGACGCTCGCCCAGGTAGTGGCCGGGAATTACCTGCTGCGGTTTCAGCGCCTGCATCTCGCTCAGAACCGCCATCCATTGTTTGCGAATAGCCGGGGTCTGCGTGTCTGCCGTCCAGACATGGATCCCTGAGGCAATGCCGGTGCCACCTAAAATGGCCTTGTTCGCCGGGATCCAGACATAGGCGGCATAATCGCCCGTATGTTTCAGCTCCAGCGGCTCGCCGTCAACCGTAAAACGCGTGGCGGTGGTCACCTGGGGAACAATAAGTTTCGTTGGCGCGCCCTCTTTCATCTGCGGCCCCCAGAAGGCCAGTTTGGCCTCTTTTGTTGCGTTGATATGGTCAACCACCGCTTTAGACGCCACCACCTTTGCCTGTGGGAAGGCTTTCACCAGCGGTTCGAGACCAAAATAAAAATCCGGGTCGCCGGAGGTGATCACAATCTCTTTTAACGCTTTGCCACGCGCTTTGATGAGCTTCACCAGTTCTTCGCCATCTTTAACGCTGAACTGTGCGTCAAAGAGCACAGCCTCTTTCGGCCCGGAGACCAGCGTTGAAGAGACCGGGAAAATACCTTTCTCCTGCGGGTTGTAGACATCCAGTTGCAGCGGCGCGGCAAACACGGGGACGGCAGCCAGCGACAGTAACAGAGTGACGGATTTTGCGTTCATGGCATTCCTTAACGGCTAAGTGAAGAGAGAAGGGGACTCACCAGCGTGAAAAATACCTCTGGTTGCCCGTAATAGCGCGAGACAGGCAAGAGCGTGTACTGCCCGCCTTTATTGATCAATACGGCGGTGGGAAAGCCCTGACCGCCTGTTTGTCCCATCAGCATTCGCCCATGCTGAATGGCATCCAGCGCTTCATTTTCCGGGATTTGCCCCAGCCTGATGCCCGGCTCAACGGATTTGCTGAGCACATCGTCGACCACATCGGCGCGGGTAATGTCCTGCCCATGTTCATACCAGGCGCGCTGGACCGCATTCAGAAACAGAAGATCGCTACCGGGAGCGGCAAAGCGTTGTGCAGCCAGAAGTCCGCGGCTGGCCGGGAGAGAATCCAGCATAATCTCGCTATTGGTCAGTAACTGTGTGCGGTAATCGCTGCCGAAGGTCATGCCGGTTAGCGCGGCGATACGCGCATCATGCTCATGAACATGCGATAGCCAGTCGGCGTCGAGTTTTCTGCGCTGGGTGCCGATGAATAACCCACCGGGTAAAATATGCTGTTGCGTGAAATCCTGCGCCACGCGGTTGAGCAAAGGCAGTGCGCCATAGCTCCAGCCGCAAAGCGGATCGATTATCCAGTAAAGGCCGGGTTGAAATCCCATTATGTAGTCCTCCTGAGAGTCAGTGGTTTCCATTCTACGGATTACAGCTTCTGCTACTATTCCTGAAACAATTCATGCTGTGTTTCATAAAACGATCAGATGGAGAGGGAATGGACAGGATCATGGCGGCAGTATCCTTCAACCGGATTTGCGAACTGGGCAGTCTGAGCGCGGCGGCACGTTCGCTGGGTATCTCACGACCAATGGTCAGCCGTTATCTGGATGAAATGGAAAAATGGGCCGGAGCGCGCTTAATTCACCGCTCGACACGGCGACTCACATTGACCCCCGCCGGGGAGAAAATCCTCGAGAAAACGCGTCAACTGGCTTTGCTGTCGCAAGACATTGAAGGTGACGCCACGCGCCTGACGCCGTCGGGCACGCTGCGTATTGCCTGCGCCCACTTTACGGCAACCCACCTGCTGGGGCCGGTTATCCCGTCCTTTCTGGCGCGCTATCCGGCGCTACGTATTGAAGTGGACATCAACAATCAGCCAGTCAGCCTGGTGGGCGAGCGTATTGATCTGGCGATACGGATTACCAATGCTCCCGAACCTGGGGTGATTGCCCGCGCGCTGGGGGAATGCCGTTCGGTATTGTGTGCCTCGCCAGGCTACCTTGCGAAGGCCGGGCAGCCTGAAACCCCTGACGATCTCGCCCGGCACAATTGTCTGCATTACAGCCGTTTTTCAGGGCAATCATGGTCGTTTCGCGATCCGCAGAAGGGCACTGTCGCCATCGCGGTCAATGGTAATTTCAGCGCCGGGATATCGTCTCTGCTTTGCGACATGGCGATGGCGGATGTGGGGCTGGCGCTGGTGCCGGAAATTGAGGCGCGCGCCGGGCTGGAGAGTGGACGGCTGGTCAGCGTATTGCCGCAACTGGAGCCGCAGCCACTGGGCATTTATGGGCTATATCAATCCCGCGATCATCAGCATGCGGCGCTCGGCCTGTTTCTCGATGCAGTTAAGCAGCATCTTGCCGCTTAAGCCTGGGTCAGTTCCGCCATCCACTGCTTATGTTCTTTGTCCAGCTCCCGGGCGGTGAGGTCGAGAAAGGTATTGACCGCCGCCGGGCGATGTTTGCTCCCCGGCACCTGAATCTGCAGAGTACGCTGGCTTAGCGAGGAGTTATTGATCGTTTTAAGCGTCATGCCATCCTGTTTTGCGCGCCACAGTACGCTGAAATGGCTACACACAGTCAGGGCATCAGGCGTATGGCGGGTAAAACCGTACAGGGCAGCAAAATTATTGCTGCTGAACGCGGGTTCCAGAAAGGTGCCCGCCATGCGACAGGAGAGATCAAAAAGCTGGCGCAACGTGGTACCTGCCTCCGGAAGAACCAGCGGATAGTGGTGCAAATCCTCCATCGCCACACCCGGCTGCGTTACCAGGGGATGCTCGTCCGCCAGTAGCAACAGTACTGGGGCGGGCCAGGCGGCGATAATTTCCACGTCCCGTTCAGGCGCGAGGCTGAACTGGAACGCAACATCACAATCATTGCGCCGGATCCACTCCGCCACCTGCATCGCCGTGCCGACCTGTAAATCAAAACTCACCGCCGGGTGTTGCTGGCGAAAACGCGCCAGTACGCCCGGCAACAGATCAAACGCCATCCCCTCGGTACAGGCTATACGCACCAGGGCTTTGCGCACGGCTTTTAGACCCTGAATTTCGGCCATCGCAAATTCCATATCGCGCATGTTTTTGCGTACATGGTTAGCCAGAATCTGCCCGGCATCGGTTAAAACCATACCGCGCGAATGCCGTTCAAAAAGCGTCACGCCCAGCCGGGTTTCCAGCTTATGAATTTGCCGACTGATGGCGGAACCTGCCACGTAAAGCTGCTCGCTGGCGGTGCTAAGCGAGCCGGTGGTGGCTACCGCAAAAAAGTAGCGTAGTTCGTTACTCAACATAGATGAATCCTCTGCGACGCCCTGAGATTGTGCAGTGTACCCTTATCAAAAAGGCAACGCCAAATTGCAATTATTATTATTGTGGCAATGCTCGGTTCTGGTTTAGAACAAAAAGACAACAACATCTCTTTGCGCCATCGGCAGCAAATGCACCCTGAATAATTCGCGTCGCAGCCACGCAACTGCGGCTCGATATTGGACAGGATCAGGACAGGGCACACAACATGACAACACAACAGGTAGTCGACCAGGCGCTGGCGTGGTTCGACAGCGGCCATTTTAAAACCATCCTTGCCAGCCGGGTGGCTATCCCCAGCGAAAGCCAGCGTAACGACAGGGATGACGCGCTCACGCGCTATTACAACGACGTATTCATTCCCGCTTTTCAGGAAATGGGCTTTAAGACCGAGGTGATTGCTAACCCGGTCAATGCCGCCCGACCGTTTTTACTCGCCAGCCGGGAAGAAGACCCAAATCTGCCCACTGTGATGTGCTACGGGCATGGCGATGTCGTCTTCGGCGATGATGCGCGCTGGGGCGAAGGGCTGTCGCCGTGGACGCTGGTCGAACGTGACGGCAACTGGTACGGACGCGGTGCGGCCGATAACAAAGGGCAGCACTCGGTTAACCTTGCCGCTCTGGAGCAGGTCTATCATGCGCGCAATGGTCGGCTGGGGTTTAACTGCGTCTGGCTGTGCGAAATGGGCGAAGAGATCAGTTCGCCGGGGCTTGCCGCCGTGTGCGAACAGCTTAAAGCGCGCATCAATGCGGATCTGTTTATCGCTTCTGATGGGCCGCGCCTGAGCGAGGAACGCCCGACGTTGTTCCTCGGTTCACGCGGCTGTGCCAACTTTCGCCTGACCATCAACGCCCGCGCCAAAGATTATCATTCCGGCAACTGGGGCGGGCTGCTGAGCAACCCCGGTACGCAACTGGCGAATGCCATTGCGAGCCTGGTGGACGAAAAAGGTGAAATCCAGATTGCGGCGCTGAAACCGCCAGCGTTAACGCCCGAACTGAAAGCCATTCTCGCGGATATCACCCCGGCCGGTGGCGAAAACGACCCCACAACCGACCCGAACTGGGGCGAACCGGGTTTGTCGGCGGCAGAAAAACTGTTTGGCTGGAATACGCTGGAAGTACTCTCTTTCCTGACGGGTAATCCGGCGCAGCCCATGAACGCGATTCCGGGGCAGGCGACGGCGGTCTGCCAGTTGCGTTTCGTGGTCGGTACCGACTGGGAGCATCTGGAGCAGGCGGTTCGCGCGCATCTGGACGCGCACGGCTTTTCCATGGTGACTCTCAGTGAGGTGCGCGGCACCCCTGCGACGCGCTTTGACCCGACCGATCCGCTGGTAAACTGGACGCTTAAGGCAATGGCGGAGACGACCGGCAAGAAACCGGCTTTGTTGCCAAACCTTGGCGGCTCGCTACCTAATGATGTATTTGCCGGCATTTTGGGTCTGCCAACGCTGTGGGTGCCACATTCGTACCCGGCCTGCGGTCAGCATGCGCCGGATGAGCACCTGCCCATTGCCATTGCCCGCGAAGGGCTGGCGATCATGACCCGCCTGTTCTGGGATTTGGGCGAGCGGGGGGCTGCACTGCTTGCAAGCCATCTGGCGCATCAGAACGGAGGTACAAAATGACCACTCTCGCCCGTGAAACAGAGCAGGGCAGCGTACGCCCGAGCCTGGCAAAAACGCTTTTTGCCACCTGTATTGGTAATGCCCTGGAGTGGTTTGATATCGCGGTATATGGCTTCTTTGCCAGCTATATCGCCCAGGTTTTTTTCCCGACCTCCAACCCAACGGTCTCGCTGCTGCTCGCGTTCGGCAGCTTTGGTATCGCCTTTTTGATTCGCCCGCTGGGGGCGGTGGTGCTTGGCGCTTATGCCGATAAACGCGGTCGTAAGGCTTCGCTGCTGCTGTCTATCAACCTGATGATGCTGGGCGGGGCGATGATTACTTTTATGCCCGGTTATGCCACCCTCGGTCTGGCGGCGCCGTTGCTGATTTTGTTGGCGCGCCTGATTCAGGGCTTCTCCGCCGGCGGTGAGTTTGGTAGTTCGACGGCATTTCTGGTGGAACATTTCCCGGAGCGCAAGACCTTTATCGCCAGCTGGCAGTTTGCCACGCAAGGGGCCAGCACGCTGATGGCATCGGCATTTGGTCTGGGTCTGGCGCACTGGCTGACGCCGGCGGAGTTGCTGGACTGGGGATGGCGCGTGCCGTTCGCTTTCGGACTGCTGATTGGCCCGGTTGGTCTGTGGATCCGTCGCCATGTGCATGAGCCTGAGGTTTATGTTGAGATCGAGAAACCACGTCATCCGGTGAAGCAACTGTTGGGTTCGCAAAAACGTCTGCTGGCGATGGCGATTGGTCTGATGGTGGTCTCCACGGCGATCAACTACATGCTCAACTATGTGCCGACCTGGGCGACCAAAAGTCTTGGTCTGCCTGCGTCATCGGCCTATAGCGCGACGTTGTTAGCCGGGGTGATTCTTACCGTAGTGACGCCGATAGGTGGCCTCCTGGCAGAGCGTGTCGGGCGCGAGCGTCTGTTGTGGACCGCGTTGGGGCTGCTGGCGTTTACGCTGTTACCTGCCTTCTGGCTCACTAGCCTGAACGTGACGCCTTTGTCGCTGTCACTGCTGGTGGGGTGGATGGCGCTGCTGAAATCCCTCTACTTCTCAACCATCCCGTCGGTGATGGCGGATATCTTCCCGGTATCGACCCGGGCCAGTGGGATGTCCATCAGTTACAACATCGCAGTGACGATTTTTGGCGGGTTTGCGCCGTTCATCTGTACGTTGCTTATTAGCGCGACCGGCAGCCACTTCGCACCGGGCTTCTACCTGATGGTTACCGTGTTCCTGAGCGTTGCCGCGCTGTGGCATACGCAAAAACAACTTCGTTAATCAGCAAGCTGCCCCTCTCTGTCCGGAGAGGGGTTATCCCTGTGCGCCGGGTCCGGGCAAAATCACCTGAGAATTATCGATGTCACTGTCTGGTGTCTGTGGCACGCTTTTTTTGCTGCTGACAATATTGTTTTCATAGCGTGGCGGGGTGATGACCGGATAGACGTAGCTTTCCTGTTCCGAACATTGCACAGGATCACTCGAACCCGCATAAAACAGATAGTACTGGTGGGAGTTGGGGAAATAGGCCAGATCGTCGCCGTTGCCAAAGGTGGTGGTCCAGAACGGGACCCCGGCTTTGGTGTGGCTTTGCAATTTTCCTGAAGCGACCTGGAAATGATCGCCCCATTTCATGGTGATGAGATAGTAATTAAAAAAGGAGACGGTAATAGCGCCACGCGGCGGGCAGTTAAGTTTAACGGCATCATCCGCACGCGCGGCCAGTGCAGGTAAGGTCAGTAAAAATAAAAAAAGGGAATATTTCACGCGTCCGTTCTCGAGGCCGTAAGGTCAGGAGCGGAATCCTACGGTGTCGGGCCGTGGCATGACCAGCAGCAAGCTGTTACATCTCCCGCTAAAGTTAATCAAAATATGACGTTACTCTTATTCGCTCGTTAGTTTTCCACTACCATCCATCATGACAGTGAATATCCCTTTTCGGGGATAATATGCGTTTAAAGGGAGAGTCGCTGATGGACATGAATTTTATCTGGCTGAGTATCACCAGTCTGCTATTAATGGCTATTGCCATTCCGCTGGTATTGCAAAAGGTGAAACCTAACCGTTGGTATGGGATAAGAACCGCGCGAACGCGCAATGATGACGGGCTGTGGTATCGGGCTAATCGTCTGTATGGTATGGCGATGCTGACAGCGGGCGTGGCATTTTTTGTACTCTCGGCCATCCTGGGAAACTGGCGTCGGGGTGAGGATAACCAAAAGATAAGCCTGGTGCTGTTTATGCTCGAAGTGCTGGTGCCCGTGTTCTTTACACAGATGCGTGCGCGGATACTGGCGCGAAAGTAGTGCCTGTATTGTCCCGGCTGGCGCTGCGCTTAGCCGGGCTACGAACACCCCCCGGCCCCGCGGACGGTAGCCCGGATAAGGCGTTTACGCCGCCATCCGGGAGGCAGCGTATCGCGGTATTACAGGTGAGGGCTAAGACTCAAACACATGGTCCCTTTGCGCAACCGTACATCATCACCAGCGGGAAAATGGGGATCAACAACGGGGCCGTGTAACTGATGTTTTGTTCCGTTTTATCGGTGATGGTTACGGTGATCGGCGTTGTTAACTTCGTCGCTTCTGAGGTCCGAAAATGCAGTGCGCCATAGATGTGCCCCTGCGCTTTGAAAACCGCCACGAGTGTTTTCCCGGACTCCATCACATGGGCATTGTAATGGTATTTCAACCTGTCCGTCTGTGCGGGCGTTAACTGGGTGGCGTCAACAATCGCCCGATACTCCGCTGTGACATCCTTATCTTTCACCACAAAGAACACCGCCACGCCGGGGCTTTTGTCGCCGAACTCGTCATAAAAGGCTTTGTAGTCGTTATAGACGTCGTGAGTCTTATCGCGCTGGAATACATAGCCGTACTTGTCTGAAAGGACCGTAATATTATTATCCATCACCCGCAGGTAATTGAGGGTATCCTCTTTCGGCATCGGCACCGTGGTGGCACAACCGCTCAGCACCATCATCAAGAGCATCACTATGACTTGCTTCATTTTTCCTTCCCTGTGCATCGCTTTCGCAAAAAGAGCAAGTATAGGCCGGGTTTAACAGGAGAAAAGCCAGGCTACAGGAATGGGTAGGGGTTAGCCCAGGTTCCCTTTGCGCATAAGGTGAATACGTCTTTTTCCATCTTCATCGAAATACCGGTCAGGCCAAATGATTTCCGGTGGGACGTTGAGCGCCTGCGCAATGATTGCTTCGTCTTTAGGCCACGGACGATTTTAAGTATTCACCTGCGTGGATAACGATAACCCCGCACTGCGAGAGAGGGCAGCAAGGCTCGTGCCGCGTTTTTTGAGTCCGGCGAGGATATCAGCGGTATGCCAGTTCCGTGCGTTCATCGTGTACTCCTTACATTTTGTCGTTAGAAATTCAATTATCCTATTTTGGGATAAAAAGGCAGTGAGCAGATATTCGATTTCAGGATAATTCCAAGGAATCTATGTTATGGCCTCCGTCTACTCAGAAGAGTATCAACTCGTTATCAATGCTCTCAAAAACGCCAGCAAAGCTCGTGGCATCACGCAGGCTCAACTCGCTGAGGCTTTCGGTAAGCCACAGTCATTTATCGCTAAAGTTGAAAATGGCGAGAGAAGGCTGGATGTGGTGGAGTTTGTTCACCTAGCCAGGCTGGTGGGGGTTGATGCAAGCGTGAAATTAAATTCTATATAATTAAATTATTCTACTTTAAATTATCTAATTTGCTTTAAGTTGGATTTTTATTATTCTTTTCGCAATTTGCGAGAAATGTAAAAGTATTTAAACTTAAATGTGTTTTTGATTGTGAGGGCAGCAATGAAAATGTAGTTAATGTTCTAAGTTGTTATCAACTCGGGAAATAAATTAGTCTCAGGAGATGTTATGAATTCCTATTTAAAGACTGCAATGAGTGATGTTTATAGTGAAGGTAATGATTTTATTGTGCTCGGGCTTACTGGGCAAACAGGTAGCGGTTGTTCAACAGTAGCATCCATTTTGTGTAGTGAGAAAAATAATATAAAGAACTCACTTTACCAAGGAGATAACCCTAATAACAATGATGAACGTAAGCAGAGGATAATTTTAAAACGATTTTCAACTGATTGGGAGGTTTTTACTTTAATTCAAGTTCGTTCACTTATAACGTTGGAAATGGCTTTAACTAAACTTCCTGATAATATTGATGAGGTAATTAAACATTATGGTATAGATGATGAGAAATTTAATGATATTAAAAGTAAATTGGATGAGCTTAAGGATAAGTTCGATGAAATAGTTAAAAGTCATGAAAATGAGATCCTGTCAATGGATGAGTGTAAAAATACGTTGGATTTTTATAATTTATTTCTTCCTGATTTGTGCGGGAAAATAAAAACATTACTGGGGGAAAGTAACTTTATTAATCTGTACCAGTATGTAGGTAAGAATCTGCGTACATCAGGTAATGTTTATAATGATAAGGAAGTTGAGGGTAATACCTTTGCAATTTCAAAAAGAATTAATGATGCAATAAAGAGAATTCGTAAAGCTAATAAAACATTAAAAAATAATACGCTAATAGTTATAGATGCAATTCGTAACCCATTTGAAGCACTCTTCTTTCAGGAGAGATATTCATCTTTTTACTTAGTTGCTATATCGTGTCCAGACGAAGAAAGAAAGCAAAGGCTCAGGGATAAGGGGCTTACAGATACCGCTATTAAACTGATTGATGAGCAAGAATATCAGTTGAAAGATTTTGACGATACTGCTGCATACTATGTTCAAGATATACAGTCTTGTTTGCAACGGGCTGATATATACATAAATAATCCTGATGAAAAACATAAGGTAAATGAATTTAAGTTGTTAGCAAATCAAATAATTAAGTTTATCATGCTTATGAAAAGACCAGGAATTATAACACCTTCTGCTGTAGAACGATGTATGCAATTGGCATATACAGCAAAGCTTAATTCTGGCTGTATTTCTCGACAGGTTGGTGCGGCTGTTACTGATAATAATTATTCCGTTCGATCTATCGGTTGGAATGATGTACCTTACGGGCAAGTTCCATGTAACCTTAGAAGTCGATTCGATTTAAGCGCAGGAAAAGATTCCAACGCATATAGTAGATATGAGAAAAATAACGTTCAATTTCTTGGTGAAATTTGTAACTCTCTTGTTTCTTATGAAAAAATAGCAATAAATCAAAATGTACCATATTGTTTTAAAACTGAGTACTCTAAAATAACTAATGAAAAAAACCAAGTTCACACTCGCTCACTGCATGCTGAAGAAAATGCTTTTCTCCAATTATCAAAATATGGAGGGCCAGGCATAGATGGCGGGGTTTTATTTACTACAGCAAGTCCATGTGAACTTTGCTCAAAGAAAGCTTATCAGCTTGGAATAAAGAAAATCTACTACATAGATCCTTATCCTGGAATTGCTATTGACCATATATTAAATGGAGGTGTTAATAATCCAGAACTAATTCTTTTTTCAGGAGCAATAGGTAAAGCTTTTCATAGGCTTTACATGCCGATGACGGCTTATAAAGATGAGCTTAGCGCATTATCTAAATAGAAAATATCCACTAGCAATGAAAATACCCCCGCAAGTTTTAGGGGGTATTTAACTTACGCCAGCTTCGGATACCCGTCCGCAATCGCATCACCGGTGAACTGGGCAATCCAGCCTTCCGGGTTGTCGAAAATACGGATGGCGGTGAAGTTCGGCTCGGAGCCCATATCAAACCAGTGCGGGGTGCCAGCGGGCACGGAGATCAGGTCGTTTTTCTCGCACAGCACCTGATAGACCTCATCACCAATATGCAGGCAGAACAGCCCGGCGCCTTCAACGAAGAAGCGTACTTCATCTTCGCCGTGCGTGTGCTCGTTGAGGAATTTGGCGCGCAGCGCTTCTTTTTGCGGGTTATCGGCGCGCAGGCTGATCACATCCCAGCTCTGGTAGCCTTTCTCCGCAACCAGTTTGTCGATCGCATGCTGGTAGGCGACGATTACCGTTTCCGGCGACGGGTCTGCACCCAGATCGCGGTCAGCTTCCCAGCGCTCAAAGCGGACGCCTTTGGCGTTCAGCTTTTGTTGAATCTCAGCGGCGTCGGTGCCTTGCCAGACAGGCTTGCTGGCGTCTTTGTCAGAATAAATCGTCAGTGCGCTCATGAGGGGATCTGCTCCGGCTTAATGTGGTCGAAAGAGGAAACCTGGTGATGATGGCTGGCGGCGTCATTGTCGCCACGAATCAGCTGTACGGTACGCAAACCGGCCGCTTCGGCGGCGTCCAACTCCTGGTGGATATCAGAGAGGAACAGGATCTGCGCCGCAGGAATGCCCAATTGTTCAGCAATATTGCGATACGACTGCTCCTCGCGCTTCGCCCCCACCAGGGTATCGAAATAGCCGCTGAACAGATGAGTAATATCACCTTCGTCGCTGTAGCCAAATAACAGTTTTTGCGCCGCCACCGAGCCAGAGGAATAAACATAAAGATCAATGCCCTGGGCTTTCCATTTTTCCAGCGCTGGCAATACGTCCGGGTAGAGATGACCGGTAAAGTCGCCGTTGACGTAGCCATCGCGCCAGATAATGCCCTGTAGCGCTTTTAGCGGCGTGGATTTGCGATCCTCATCGATAAACTGCAGCAATGTGTCGAGCAGATCGGCGGTGGTGGCATCAGGTTGTGCTATTTCTTCACGCAGATTATCGAGGATGGTTTTTACCGGCTCGATATACTGCTGTGCGTTGAGAAAAGCCGGCAGGCGTTCGCGGGCATAGGGAAATAACACATTGTGCACAAAGCGAATATCGCTGGTGGTACCTTCTATGTCGGTAACTATCGCGCGGATCATTATTTCTCCAGCAGACGGCGCTGCATTTCGCATTCAAATAAAAATTCAAGCCCTTCCAGATGGCGACGCGCTTCTGCCACGTCGCGGCCCCAGCAGGTCAGACCGTGACCACGCAGCAAAAAGCCATAGTTCAGGGGGCGTTCTTGCGCGTAATGTTCAATATGGCGGGCGAGGGCATCAATATCCTGAGCATTATCGAAAATGGCAATCGATACGGTATCAAGATGCGTGGTTTGTCCGCGCAGAGATTTTTGCATTTCGAAGCCGCTGATAAGCAACTCAGGTGCACGCTCAACGCGTGACAGTACGGTGGCATTGACGGTGTGCACATGTAGCACCGCATTCGCTTCCGGGAACAGGCGATAAATCAGCGTGTGCAGGCCCGTTTCCGCTGACGGCTTACGCCCGGAGGGCGCATGATTATCGGCGATGGAGACTTGCAGGAAATCTGCTGTCGTCAGGCTGCCTTTGTCTTTGCCGGATTCGCTCAGCCAGCACCATTGCGCATCTTCACGCAGCGACATATTGCCGCCGGTAGCCGGTGACCAGCCTTTCTGGCCTATCCAGTGGCAAGCGTTAACGAGTTCATGGAGTTGCAGGTTGTTTGTCATAGTCTTCCTGGGTTGCGCGTCGGCAGGAATATTCTTATGGTTTAGACGTCTAAGCGTCTTGATTGCCAAATACTAACATCGTGTTATAGTGGCAGCAACATCAGTATTACAAGCAGGCATGCAACTATGAGCGATAACACGCTGATTCCCCAAAGTAAACTTCCCGCTTTAGGCACCACAATTTTCACGCAAATGAGTGCGCTGGCGCAGCAGTATAAAGCCATCAACCTGTCTCAGGGATTCCCGGATTTTGATGGCCCACGCTATTTACAAGAGCGCCTGGCTTATCACGTGGCGCAAGGGGCGAATCAGTATGCGCCGATGACCGGGGTGCAGGCGTTACGTGAGGCGATTGCCGATAAAACCGACGCGCTGTATGGCTATAAACCGGACGCGGGCAGCGATATCACCGTGACGGCGGGAGCAACCGAGGCATTGTATGCCGCGATCACGGCGCTGGTGCGTAAGGGCGATGAAGTTATCTGCTTCGATCCAAGCTATGACAGCTATGCCCCGGCGGTGGAGTTGTCAGGCGGCATATTGAAACGTATCGCCCTGCAACCTCCCCATTTCCGTGTCGACTGGCAGGCATTCGCTGCCCTACTGAGCGATAAAACCCGGCTGGTTATCCTGAATACGCCACATAACCCCTCCGCAACCGTGTGGCGCAAAGAGGATTTTGCGGCTTTATGGCAGGCGATCAACGAGAAAGAAATCTATGTGCTGAGTGATGAAGTGTATGAGCACATCAGCTTTGTCGAGGAGGGGCATGCCAGCGTGCTGGCGCACCCGCAATTGCGTCAGCGGGCAATTGCCGTTTCCTCATTTGGCAAGACCTTTCATATGACCGGCTGGAAAGTGGGTTACTGCGTGGCGCCGGCTGCCATCAGCGCTGAACTGCGCAAAGTGCATCAGTACCTGACCTTCTCGGTCAATACGCCCGCGCAACTGGCACTGGCGGATATGTTGCGGACCGCGCCGGAACATTACCGTGACTTACCTGCGTTTTATCAGGCTCGTCGCGATGTGCTGGTCAATGCACTCAGCAGCAGTCGGCTGGAGATCCTGCCGTGTGAGGGGACTTACTTCCTGCTGGCAGATTACAGTGCCATTTCCGATCTTGATGATGTGAGCTTTTGCCAGTGGCTGACTAAAGAGGTTGGCGTTGCGGCTATTCCGCTATCGGTTTTTTGCGCCGATCCCTTTCCGCACAAACTGATTCGCTTATGTTTTGCAAAGCAGGAATCGACGCTACTGGCAGCTGCTGAACGGTTATGTAAGCTGTAGCTGGCGCTATTTAACCGTCCACGCGCGCGAGAATCGACGGCCTGCGAAAAGTTCTGTCAGGCCGTTAATCTGTTTCAGGCGCAAGACTTCATCACTGTCCATTCCCAGTTCCTGACCAATCTGTTCTTCTGTCCAGCCCAGCCGTGAGAGTTCACGAACAATTTCCGCCATCTCATTGATTTGATGACGGCCACGTGCCCGATTATGCCGAATGGTCGCCGCCATGCGATTCGATTTGCTGTTTCTGTCACTGTTAAGGCACGTAATCGGGAGATAGCCTTTAAGTTTACTTCTTAGGGTCGCCCGACTTTTGCCCAGCTCGTGGCGGTGAAAGCCATCGACAATTTCGAAATGATGGGGTTTGTCTTCCTGCACCACTATGGGCTGGGTGAAACCGTCGGCTTCAAGCGATTTCAGTAACAGCCGTTTCTCCGGCGGCGCGACATTATTGGGGTTATAGTCATTGGGTGAAATATGGTCGTTTTTTACCCACAAAACGCAATCGACAGGCTGATCGCGGAAGGGGCTGTACGCGTGGAGAGTGCGACGAAAGTCGTTGATGGCTGCAATCCGTTCTTCCTCAGGTAATGCGGCAAGAAAAGCCTCAATTTCATTGATTAATCGCTGTTGCATAGTATTCCCCACTCCTTGCGTTTATTTTTGATTCGTTCGTGATAGCGTTTGTAATTGCTTGTTTTGGTAGGGCTAAAAGAGAGCGCCCGGCACCAGTAATCGTTATTGAGCAGCACCTTACAGATGCGGCGCCAGGAGGGGACGTCCTTTGCGCCAGCGTCGCCGGGTTGACTGTCTGGAATCTCCGTCACCCCCTGTTTTTCGAACCAGCGCAGGTAGACGGCAATTTTGTTGCGGTAATGTTCGGCGGACTGTTCCGGCATGCTATCCAGTAAAAACAGGACATACTCCCGCCATCGTAAGTGGGCCGGCTTTGTGAGCTTGCGATGGCCATAGAAGAGGTTATCTTGCCCGGCGTAAATTCCGCCGCTACTCACACCGCTGACGCGTTCGCACATCACTGCCCAACGTGCAGGCTCGATAACGTGATAGAGCCACAGCCCCTGACGTTGTTCCGGGCCGAAAGGTTCGCAGATACGCATATAGCGCGTAGGCACGCCTGCCTGATACATCAAATCGTACAGAGGGTTATAAGGGGTTTGGGTCTTACCGAACCAGGTCCAGATATCGGCAGTTTTCCAGTCATAAATTGGATAAATGTACCAGGCATGTCCACGCGGCGCCGCGGTAGTCCAGGGCTTATCATCGGCGAAACGCATTTTGCGGGCCGACGCAATAGCCATAAAGCGGTTGTAAGATTCGTCAGCACGAATACCAATCATCATCGCTGCCGGACGATGGTTGGCGAACCAGTCGGCAAATTCACTGACAAAGGCTTCAAATGTCATTCCATGCTCATAAAAGGGAAATTCGGCAGGATTTGTAATGGCATGCTCAGGGGGTTGTCGTACCCATTCCACGCCGGGTTGCCAGCATTGCCAGGTGGGGGAAAATTGCGATAAGCCATTTTGTGTGGTCAGCGGCAGGGCAACCCAGTAAAAACGCTCTGTGATATCGCTATATTCAGTACGCATGCGTTCTACGTGGTTAATGGTATGGCTGAATTGCGCTTCCCAGTCGATAAATAAGATGCTGATTTTCTTTTTCATCCGACGAGCGAGTTGTACCGTCAGATTGAGCATGATACTGGAATCTTTTCCGCCAGAAAAAGAAACACATACTTTCTGGAAGTTTTCTAATGTCCATTTAATCCTTTCCATGCTGGCGTCCAGAACATCCTGTTCCAGAATTTGCTTATCAATTTTCACCGTCAATTAACCCCAGGCGATTACCTAATCAGACTGGAAATGATAATGAAATTAAACAAAGAGTTAATCTTTAATTTGTTATAGATTTCAATGATATAATTATATTAAATGATTTGAATTGTTTGTATTCACTAGCATTGTGTTTTTGTTTTATTTCTCACTGTTTTGCAACGAGAATTTATGATTGGTAACGAAAAAACAATTCCGGAGAAATAATCATAATTCTCAGTGATGTATTTCTCCGGCTGAATTTTTAACACTTTTGTGGTTTTTTTTTACCTTTATTCGCCCAAAATCAGCTTCATTTTTTCCTCGTCAGGGAGCCCAACCTCCTGCTGCAGCACATTATCTTTATTCATGTAGTAAATGGCTGGTGTGGCGTTGGCACCCAATTCGTCCATTAACGTTTGATTACCTTTCAATACATTCATGATCTTCGGAGGGACGGTTTTGGGTAAATCAAGCGTCATTTTCCCGAGGGATTGCTCGTAGTCATGCCACTTTTTGGCCGGGTCGCTATCGCTCAAAATGGCTGCCGCTGCCGCAGGACTTTCGGGTTTGATAACGCCAACCAATAACGTGCGGATTTGTACTTTACCGGATTCAACCCATGGACGTGACTGTTGCCAGAAGCGGCTGCAATACGGACAGAACGGATCGGCAAAAACGTAGATCACCCGCGGCGCGTCTTTTTTACCATCAAGGATCCACGTCGATTTTTCCATCTGCTGCCAGAGCGCCCGACCTGCCGGAGAGTAGATCTCATCCTGAATCATTTTCTCACTCAGGTTGGTTCCGGCGGTGTCGTACATGTAGCCTGAAATTGCCTGTTTGCCGTCCGGCGTGACATAAATGGTGACGCCCATATCCTGATATTTCCCGAGATAACCTTTCATACCACCTGGCGCATCGAAAGATTTAATGATTGTGATACCTTGTTTTTCAATGGCTTGTACAGGTGCAGGAAGCTCTTCTGCCTGAGCGTAAAAAGAAAGAAGCGAAAGTGCGAGTAGACGTTTAAGCATAAAAACCTTATGTAACAATGAGATAATGTTGATGACGGTAAAACCTATCACAACCATAGACAGTATCTGCATCCCGTGCATTGTTATGTGGCAGCGAGAGTGTTGTAATCCTCACCGTCTGTGCGACAATTTTTTCCTTGCCGCACAACGTGATGCCAGTACGACTGGCGCTGAAGCACCCGCGGGTATTTCAGGTCTAAAGCCACCCGTGAGGTGGCTTTTTTGTTTTTTTACCGATGGGATCCCCGTCAACTTTACGCTCGTTCATGTACGGTACATTAAACAGTTTTGTGCGAGTTGTTAGCTAACGCTTATTGATTTGATAATGCAAACGCATTAGCCGAGTCGGAAAAAAATCGTTAACTTACACCTCAACGAAAACACGGAGGAAGTATAGATGTCTTTAATTAACACCAAAATCAAACCTTTCAAAAACCAGGCGTTCAAAAACGGTGAGTTCGTAGAAGTTACTGAGAAAGATACCGAAGGCCGCTGGAGCGTCTTCTTCTTCTACCCGGCTGACTTCACTTTCGTATGCCCGACTGAACTGGGTGACGTCGCTGACCATTATGAAGAGCTGCAGAAACTGGGCGTTGACGTTTACTCTGTTTCTACTGACACCCACTTTACGCATAAAGCATGGCACAGCAGCTCTGACACCATCGCTAAAATCAAATATGCGATGATCGGCGACCCGACTGGCGCCCTGACCCGTAACTTTGAAATCATGCGTGAAGACGAAGGTCTGGCTGACCGTGGCACCTTCATCGTTGACCCGCAGGGTATCATCCAGGCTATCGAAGTTACCGCTGAAGGTATCGGCCGCGACGCATCTGACCTGCTGCGTAAAATCAAAGCCGCACAGTATGTTGCTTCCCACCCAGGCGAAGTATGCCCGGCTAAGTGGAAAGAAGGCGACGCGACCTTGGCTCCGTCCCTGGACCTGGTTGGCAAAATCTAAAATTCGCGACGCCTTTCTTGCTACAGGTGCGTTGGCTGCGCTTAATCACCCCGGTCACTTACATTAGTAAGCTCCCGGGGATTCATAAGCTTGCCGCCTTCCTGTAACACGAAATTCTTGCGAATTAGTCTGTTAATGGGCGCTTTTGCGCCCATTTTATTCCCGCGCACCATGATTCAAGTTGCATTGGGGCCGCCGTAATAAGGCAGCTTGCATGATGATGTTTTAAGCCCAGGAGATTAAAAATGCTCGACACAAACATGAAAACGCAGCTCAAGGCTTACCTTGAGAAACTGACTAAACCTGTTGAGCTGATTGCCACGCTGGATGACAGCGCCAGATCGGCAGAAATCAAGGAACTGTTGGCTGAAATTGCTGAACTGTCAGACAAAGTCTCTTTCAAAGAAGATAACACGCTGGCAGTGCGCAAGCCGTCCTTCCTGATTACCAACCCAGGTTCAAGCCAGGGGCCGCGTTTTGCGGGTTCGCCGCTGGGCCATGAATTCACCTCTCTGGTGCTGGCGCTGCTGTGGACCGGTGGGCACCCGTCTAAAGAAGCGCAATCTTTGCTCGAGCAGATTCGTGATATTGACGGTGATTTTGAGTTTGAAACGTATTACTCGCTGACCTGCCATAACTGCCCGGATGTCGTACAGGCGCTTAACCTGATGGCGGTGCTGAACCCGCGTATCAAACATACGGCTATTGATGGCGGCACGTACCAGAACGAAATCACTGACCGTAATGTGATGGGGGTTCCGGCAGTCTTCGTCAATGGTAAAGAGTTCGGTCAGGGGCGTATGACGCTGGCTGAAATCGTGGCAAAAATTGATACTGGCGCGGAAAAACGTGCAGCGGAAGAGCTGAACAAGCGTGATGCGTATGATGTGCTGATTGTCGGTTCCGGCCCGTCTGGTGCGGCGGCAGCGGTTTACTCCGCACGTAAAGGTATCCGTACCGGGTTGATGGGTGAGCGTTTTGGTGGCCAGGTGCTGGACACTGTAGACATCGAAAACTATATCTCTGTGCCGAAGACCGAAGGCCAAAAACTGGCGGGCGCGCTGAAAGCGCATGTTTCTGAATACGACGTTGATGTGATTGATTCGCAAAGTGCGACCAAACTGACGCCGGCTGCGGTGGAAGGGGGTCTGCATCAGATTGAAACTGCATCGGGTGCGGTGTTGAAGGCACGCAGCATCATCATTGCGACCGGGGCAAAGTGGCGCAACATGAACGTGCCGGGCGAAGAACAGTATCGCACCAAAGGGGTGACCTACTGCCCGCACTGTGATGGCCCGCTGTTTAAAGGTAAGCGTGTGGCGGTCATCGGCGGCGGTAACTCCGGCGTGGAAGCTGCCATCGACCTGGCAGGTATTGTTGAACATGTCACCTTGCTGGAGTTTGCGCCCGAGATGAAAGCAGACCAGGTGCTGCAGGATAAAGTGCGTAGCCTCGGTAATGTTGACATCATTTTGAATGCGCAAACCACCGAAGTTAAAGGCGATGGCAGCAAACTGACGGGTATTGAGTATCGCGATCGCGTGAGCGGCGATGTGCATCATATCGCGCTGGCCGGTATCTTCGTGCAGATTGGTTTACTGCCGAATACCACCTGGCTGGAAGGTGCTATTGAGCGCAACCGTATGGGCGAGATCATCATTGACGCGAAATGTGAAACCAGCGTCAAAGGCGTGTTCGCCGCGGGTGACTGCACGACGGTGCCGTACAAGCAAATTATTATCGCCACGGGTGAAGGAGCGAAAGCCTCTCTGAGTGCATTCGACTACCTGATCCGTACAAAGCGTGCATAACATAAGAAGAAAGTAAGACAAGCCCGAAATCATTCGGGTTGCATGAAGCTAACGCACCGGCAACCCGAAGAATGAAGGGCCTAAACCTGCAATAACAAAGAGGCTGCCACTGGCAGCCTCTTTTTTTCACCGTACAACCAGCACCGGAATGTGCGCATGGCGCACAACGCTTGACGCGTTTGACCCCAGCAAATGGGTAGTGATAGAGGGGTTACGCGAACCAATCACCACCATGTCCGCATGTAACTCTTCTGCTAACTCATTGACCACATCGCGTACGCTTCCCAGACGAACATGGGTGCGGATACGCTCAGGGCTAATTGAAAAGTGACTTACCATCGTGGTCAGGCGGGTTTGCGCTTCATGCTGCAAATGTTCTTCAAAACGACGAATATCTGCAGCGAATCGGTGCAGGCTCAGGCTGGAAGAAGCTGGCAAAACGTGCAGTAAATGGATGACCCCCGTGTCCTGAGCAAGGAACTCGGCGTGGCGCACGGCTTTGTCGCTTAACTCCATTTCAAAAACATCTACCGGCATAATGATTGTCTGATACATAAACGTGTCTCCCTGTAGATTATGTCACGGGTATTTCAGCAGGTATGACCGCATGATTCTGCTACGTCGCTGGCAATTATTTATTTGACCTGGGGTTTAAGTGGAGAGAGATGACTTTCCGGAATGACCGGACGTTACCAGTGCCGTTCGAGATAGAGCACGGCTGCGACGATAATCGCCGCCACGATCAAATAAATAAGGGTGATGATCCATGTTTCGCTCATATGCGAACCCTGGGCAAAAACCTCTTACCACAATAGAAGCCTGGTCGGGACAAAGATATGCGACATTCGGGTGAGCTGACCCAGGAAGGGAAAAGAGGATGCGGTATGCATCCTCTTAACAGCGTATGGCGTGCTTAACGCAGATATTCGCCAGCGGCTTCTGGCTGGTAGATTAACTCCAGCACTTCGAGATCGGTGGTCGCACCGCCGGGGAGTTCCCAGTGGATGCTATCGCCGACCCGTAAGCCCAGTAACGCAGCACCGACTGGCGCCATCACGGACAGTTGCGTCGCGCTATCGGTCATTTGCGCCGGGTAGACGAGGGTTCGTGTGCGGATTTCACCGCTTTTCAACTCACGGAATTTTACCGTGCTGTTCATGGTTACCACGTTGGCTGGCATCGCTTCGGGCGCACACATCTGCGCGCGATCCAGTTCGTCATTCAGCACCTTCGCGACCGGCAGACTGGCATGAGCGGGTTGCTCCAGCAGACGGTCAATGCGCTCAGCGTCAAGTTCATTGATGATAATTGCAGGTCTGGACATCTATTACTCCATGTCATGAGGCGAAATCCCGCCAGATTAATCCAAAGAAAAACCCTCGCCGTCTGGCAGCGAGGGTTTAACTCTTCGGATGATACTGAGACTGCACACAACTTTGAAGTGACTTAGCTCACATTTGCCGGGTTTATGTCTTTAAGCCGAAGGGGCGGTATTAATAACCGACGCTGTCGATAACAAAGTCATTTCCGCAGTTTCCCGGATGGGGTTGCGCCAGCAAGGATTTTGCAGAAAGTGGCTCATTGATAGCCCGCGCGTCAATGGCGATTTGCATTTCAGTCAGATACGCCGGATTACCGCTACAGTTCAGTTTTACAGCTTTAACACTGTTAGCACCCCAGGCCTTCGCAACGGCGGCGTCAAAATCGCTACGGCTTACGTGTTTACCGTAGTTGTTTGCCAGAAAAAGCCCCGGCGCACTGCTTTTCACTTCCTGGTTCAGACGCACCATCGTCCCGAATAAGACGTCCGGATCGAAACCGAAGCAAACGCCGTGTTTGGCATATTCGTAACGTTCCAGACAAGACGAGCCGCCAGCGCCGGGCATAACCGAGTTGAGCTTGTTCGCCACTTCCAGTGACATTCCGGTTTCAGCGGCAGAACATTTCTGGCTGATTTTCGCCTCAGGCATATTGGGAACAGGGCGCGTGGCGCAGCCATATCGCATCCAGCGCTTCTCATCCACACCGCGTGCCGCAATAGATTTCGGCAGGCCGGGCCACAGGCCGTGAACGGTCAGAAAATCAATTTTTTGCGGTAGTTCTTTTTGTGGTCGGCATTCTTCCGGCTCGCGCCCCCCATGGTCATGCTGACTTTGGCAAAAACCGGTTTGCCACGAAAGTGCAAGCACGTAGCGGTCAAAATCACCGTACTGTTTGGGCTCAAGTGGGGCAGCGTGAAGGGGGGAGAGCGACAGCATCGCCATGGCGACACCCAGACTGGCGACGAGTCCCTTTCTGAACATTTCTGATCCTGATGAATGTGTTTAGATAATTTCCGTAAGTTATTAAAGCACAAAAAGCGCCGGATGGGCGCTTTTTGCGTTATGTCTGAACAGACTGTTAATGCACGGCGGCGCCTGGAACCAGAATTTCTGTCGCCACGATCACCACAATCAGACCCACAATGACCGGCACTGATGTCCGTTTTACCACTTCAAACGGAGAAATATTGGCCATACCTGCAACGGCAACCACCACGCCGGACACCGGGGAAATGGTGCGACCAAGGTTAGAAGCCTGCAGCATCGGAATCGAAAGATAAGCCGGGTTGATACCTGACTCGTGTGCCAGTTTGGGGATCATTTCCACAAACGCGTAGAACGGTGCGTTACCGGAACCCGTCGTCATCGCCGCCAGCATGGTGAGAATGACCAGCACCAACATCAGAATGATACTGGCGGAACCAAACGAGGTGGCAATGGAGATCAGACTCTGGATAAAACCAATCGTGCTGAGCCCCTGTGCGAAGACGCCGGCGGCAACTAACAGCATTACCACGCCAGCAAACGCATCGGCCATGCCGCGATAAGCCACTTCCAGACCGGAAAAGACGTTCTGCGTATTGAAACCGCGCAAAAACTCCAGCACTGCGGCGAGCAGCATGCAGATCACCAGGATAGTGATGATATGCAATTCCGGCCCCCATTTTCCGTCGAAGATCAGCACGCCAATGATCGGTGTAAACGGCAGAATGGCGTAGAAAGACGGCGCAGTGGTGGTGATGTCTTTCACATCCAGCATCTCTGCGGTGATGTTCTCTTTTTTATCCAGATAGCGCTGCCAGAAATAGTGGGCGATGGCCATAAAAATAATGGCAGCGATGGAGATCGGCAGCGTAGTTTTGAACGCGAAGTCGATGAGCGGCATCTCTGCGGCTTTCGCGGCCAACACCACATCCCCGGAGGTGGGAGATAAAATAATCGCCGCCGGAGAGGCGCAAATAGCAGCGGCGGCCCCGCGGCTTATCCCTACGTTCACCATTACCGGGAAGAGCGTTGCCATTAATAATACGCCAAGCCCGGTAGCGGAGGAGACCGCCAGGGACATCAGGCAAGCGACAAAATAGGCGGCGATCATTAATAAATAGGGCGAGTTAATGAAACGCAGCGGTCGGGAAGCGAGCTTAACGACCATGTCGTTGGCACCGATATGGGTCATATAGGCGGCAAACCCACACAGCATCATGATCATCATGCCCAGGTCGCCACCGCGGCTCATCAGCAAGATTTTAATGTATTCAACGATGTCTGTTGCGGTGTAACCCGTGCTGGTAGCACTCCCCGGCAGGACTTTGTGTCCCATCAGCGCACTGACGATTAACAACGTCAGACCGCCGACAAACAGCACGCCGGTGGCAGAGTAACCTTTAATGATATAGCGTGCTACACCCACAATTACCACGACGCCAATCAGAAGTTCAATAAACGTTAACATAATGTTCTGGATCCAAGGGTAAAGAACAAGAAAAATGACTGCCGGAAAAGGAAGAAATGCAATGTGCCGAATAACCGCTAAAGAGTAGATGATTAAAATCAAAGAAGAATCGTTTTGCGAATATTATCGCGCATTTTTGCTTATTTCCCGCAAAATGGCAGAAATACAGTTGCGAGGTTCGCAAAAAATCATGGGCGTACTGGGCGCTGAAAAGTGGTCGATTGTTCGCAAAGGAAGGCGCAAACCCTGAGCGGGCAGCGAGACCATCGCGCGTTCCTCTATTCGTGTCTCTTTGCGTAACCGAATGCTGATCCTGCTTGCTGCATCTTGATTGTCGATGGTTGCCATCCCGGCGGGGGTACACATTGCTTCATCGTCGTCGCAAATTTATGAGCAAAAAGTCGCGTCTCGTTTGCGCGACGTAGCATTTTTGAGGTGGTTAATTCTTAACCATTGATGCGGATCCCAAATAAACACTATCTTTGAAAAAACTTAGCGACATTTATCACTTTTTGATGAATAACGACTGGACAAAAGTCTTCACAATTGTTGTACTGTAACTCGACACAGCATTTGTGTCGTTTTTCATGTAAAGGTAATATTGATGTCTAAGATTAAAGGTAACGTTAAGTGGTTTAATGAATCCAAAGGATTCGGTTTCATTACTCCGGAAGATGGCAGCAAAGACGTGTTCGTACACTTCTCTGCAATCCAGAGCAATGGTTTCAAAACTCTGGCTGAAGGTCAGCGTGTAGAGTTCGAAATCACTAACGGTGCCAAAGGTCCTTCTGCTGCTAACGTAATGGCTATCTAAGTTAGCAATAAGACAGAATTATAAAACCCGCCTCTAAGGCGGGTTTTTTTTGCCCTTAATTCGCATTAACGCTGGAAAACAACCAGAAGGCGAGCGCCGTCATCGCAAATGATCCGAGCAGGTTAACGGCCACGTTAAGCAAAGCCCAGCTAAAACGTCCTTCCTGTAATAAAAAAACCACCTCCGCTGAAAACGTTGAAAACGTAGTCAGACCACCGCAAAAACCTGTGGTCAGTAACACTTTCCACATCGGGTCGATATGAGTCATGCGGTTAAACCAGGCCAGTCCCATCCCAATGATAAACGCCCCGGCTAAATTCGCTGTCAGTGTCCCCAACGGAATAGCATGATGGGCGGGGTTAAATTTCATGCTGAGCGCCCATCGCGCCACGCTACCCGTCCCGCCACCAATAAATACAGCTAAAAGAAGTTGTAACACGCGGAAATCCTGCTATTTGATTTGTTAGAGTGGTGAGTGTAGCGCCGAAGCGGAGGACTGGCTATGGCGACAGAAGCAGGAGAAAACGATGATTGTTGCGGCAGGGCAGTTTGTTGTTACCCCGGACTGGCAAATAAATGCTCATACGTGTGTCACATTGATGGCGCAAGCAGCACGTCAGCAGGCGTCGCTGTTGGTACTTCCTGAGGCGTTACTGGCGCGAGATGACAATGACCCTTATATGTCTGTGAAATCGGCCCAGACGCTTGATGGCGGCTTTTTAAGCCTGTTGCTTGAGGAGAGCCGCAAAAATACGCTGACAACCCTTCTGACCATTCATGTGCCTTCCTCGTCGGGAAGGGCGGTAAATACGCTGGTGGCGATGCGCGAAGGGCATATTCTTACCCGGTACGCCAAACTGCATCTTTACGATGCGTTTAACATGCAAGAGTCGGCGCGTGTGGATGCGGGGCATGAAATCGCACCGTTAATTGACGTAGACGGGATGAAGGTCGGCTTAATGACCTGCTATGATCTGCGCTTTCCTGAGCTGGCGTTGTCATTGGCATTACAGGGGGCCGATATTCTGGCACTTCCTGCAGCATGGGTTCGGGGCCCGCTCAAAGAGCAGCACTGGGCGACGTTACTGGCGGCGCGAGCGCTGGACACGACCTGTTATATCGTGGCGTCAGGTGAATGTGGCAATAAGAATATTGGCCAGAGTCAGGTAGTCGACCCGCAGGGAGTGGTTATTGCCGCGGCGGGAGAGGTCCCGCAACTTATCATGGCGGAGGTTACGCAACAGCGTTTGTCGCAGACGCGGGAGAAATTACCCGTCCTGCGAAATCGCCGTTTCGCTCCACCGCAACTGATGTGATGTTTTTTTAAACAATGCTTGATTCATCTCGTTACAGATTGCTATTGTGTGCGCGCGTCGAATGACCGTTAATGACATCAGGTTATAATGGTGCTTTACGCAGTCCGTTTTATGAAAGAAGGTATCTATGGGTGAGATTAGTATTACCAAATTGCTGGTCGTGGCCGCACTGGTCGTTCTGCTGTTTGGTACCAAAAAACTTCGTACGCTGGGCGGAGATCTGGGCACAGCGATCAAGGGCTTTAAAAAAGCCATGAATGACGATGACACCACGGCGAAGAAAACTGCGGAAGACGACGTTCCGGCCGAAAAGCTTTCTCATAAAGAGTAAGTATGTTCGTGCAACATAAAAAAACCGGCATTACGCCGGTTTTTTTATTGCAAGTGTAATCAGATATTACTGCATTATTTTACTTCAATACCTTTAGCTTGCAGGTCGGCGTGGTAGGACGAACGCACGAACGGACCGCATGCAGCATGGGTGAAGCCCATCGCCAGCGCTTCCGCTTTCATTTCATCAAACTCTTCCGGGCTGACATAACGCTGTACAGGTAGATGGTGGCGGCTTGGCTGCAGATACTGGCCCAGCGTCAGCATGGTAACGCCGTGGCGGCGCAGGTCGCGCATGACGTCAATGATTTCAGCATTGGTTTCCCCAAGTCCCACCATCAGGCCAGATTTGGTGGGGATCTCCGGATGCGCTTCTTTAAAGCGCTCCAGCAGTTTTAGAGACCAGTTATAGTCTGCTCCTGGACGGACCTGGCGGTAAACGCGCGGTACGTTCTCCAGGTTGTGGTTAAACACATCCGGCGGGGTAGCCGTCAAAATATCCAGCGCGCGGTCCATACGACCTCGGAAGTCTGGTACCAACGTTTCAATCTTGATGGCGGGGTTTTTCTCGCGAATTGCACTGATACAGTCAGCGAAATGCTGAGCACCGCCATCACGCAGATCGTCACGGTCTACCGAGGTAATCACGACATAACGTAACGCCATGTCAGCGATAGTCTGAGCCAGTTTTTTCGGTTCGTTGGCATCCGGCGCAACCGGGCGACCGTGAGCCACATCGCAGAACGGGCAGCGGCGCGTACAGATCGCGCCAAGAATCATAAAGGTCGCCGTGCCGTGATTGAAACACTCTGCCAGGTTCGGGCAGGACGCTTCTTCGCAAACCGAGTGCAGCCCATTTTTGCGCATGGCCGCCTTGATGCCCTGAATACGGGACGAGTCAGCCGGAAGTTTGATCTTCATCCATTCCGGTTTTCTTAACAGGGCTTCGCGCTCTGTTGCCACGTTTTTAACCGGGATAAGGGCCATTTTATCGGCATCGCGGTACTTAACACCGCGTTCCATCACAATGGGTTTACTCATAGCGTGCGTGTTCCAGTTGCGGATAACGAAGTAAGTGTTTCAATTCAAGGGAATGTTGTATTTATCAACTATTTTTGAATTAATGACGTGCAGTATAGCATTGATAGGGGGCAGAAAGCAGCCTGGCAACGGAGCAAAATGTAAAATAGTTGTTGTTTTGTACGCTTTGCCCAATGAGGATTAGCCGTTTTGCCAGGCTGATGCGGATTTCAGAAAGCCCGGCGAATAACGTTGATAACGTTTTCAAGTACCGGGTCACGCAGGCTTAACTTGTTGTAATACAGAGAAACGTCCAGTCTTTCGTTACTGACCGGCGGAAAATCAATTTCTACCAGAGGCCAGCACGCGCTAAAGAGCTTGAACAGGCGAGTTGGCATCAGCCCTAACATATCACTGTTACCAATCAGTGCTGCGATAGTAAACATATTGTAACTGCTAAAGCTGACCTGACGTTCAGGGAACAGATCCTGAACACGCTGACGCAACGCACTCAGGTTTTGTCCCTCTAGCATCAATAATGTGTGTTCATAGTGTTGCAGGACATCTTCATTGATGGTCGCGCGCAGGCAGGGGTGCCCTTCGCGACAAACCAGCATCAACCGATCAGTATACAGTGCATGATGGCTCAGGGTGCGGGCTGTCGGGATATTGGTGTCGATGATGAGATCGGTCTGGAACTGACTGAGTTGATTTTCGGCATCATGGATAGGGATATTGCGCATCACCAGATGCGGTGCGCTCTCTTTGATAGCCTGCCAGATAACGGGAATGACAATCGCGCCCAGCGAAGGGGGGGTACCGATGGTGATAGTTCGTTGTTTATCATAACTACCGGTCAGATCCAGCGCACCGAGAATCGACTCCAGACCCTGGCTAATATACTCATGCAAATGCGAAGCATAGGCGGTTGGCGTCACGCCCTGGCCTTTGCGAATAAAAAGCGGATCGGGGAATATTGTTCGTAATTTTTGAATGGATTGACTAATTGCGGATGGCGTCAGGTTAAGCACTCGCGCGGCATTCACAATCCCTTTGTGTACATATACTGCCTCAAAGATGGTCAATAAATTGAGGTCAATATTGCGTAACGTTCTGAAGATTTGTGGTTTATCATCTTCGGGTCGCTCGGCTATTTTCTGTTCCGACAGGTTATTATAATCCACGCTTGTACTCCGTAATCATTCACAATATGAATGATAGTTGAATTTATTATTTATGGTGATGTGTAATTTAAGCTGATTTTTCTTCACATATCATCATTATGGATGGTTTTCAGCATGATGCAGGGCATTAAGCTTAAATTTAATCCGGCTATGCGCAATTCGACGTCGCAGCAAATGTGCCACGCGTTGCGAATTAACTGGATCAGGCAGGTATTTTGAAAATAGAGAAGAGAACTGCGGTTGTAAAGTATAACTGGGGGAAATAAATAACGACTTGCTTAAAAAGCAAGCCGTTATACATCATATATTAAGTAGCGGTATATATATGTGGCGGATTGTTTAGCTGTGCTAAAAGATGGCTAATAAGCACAGGTCTTATTTTGTCCATATTGGCATCAGGCATGAAATGTTTAACTTGCGTCATTTCCATTCCAGCATACCCACATGGATTGATGCGTAAAAAAGGAGTTAGATCCATCGCGATATTCAGCGCCAGGCCATGAAATGAGCAACCTTTACGAATGCGTAACCCCAGCGAACAGATCTTTTTATCCTGCACATAAACACCCGGAGCATCGGCGCGCGCACGAGCTTCAATACCCCATTCCGCCAGTGTATCGATGACAGTTTGTTCCATCACAGTGACAAGTTCACGGACGCCAAGTTTACGACGCTTGAGGTTTATTAATATGTACATGACCTGCTGACCAGGACCATGATAGGTGACCTGGCCGCCACGATCGCTTTGTATCACCGGAATATCACCGGGGGAGAGTACATGCTCAGCTTTACCTGCCTGTCCCTGAGTAAAGACCGGGTTATGTTCAACCAGCCAGATTTCGTCAGGCGTGCTCTCGGTGCGGGTTTCCGTGAATTCATGCATTGCCTCAGACACAGGGTCGTAGGGCTGCAGGCCAAGGTTACGGATTAGGATTGTATCCTGAGACAAAACAGCATCTCCGGGAGAAGAAAAGGTGAGGGGATTATATCACAGAGAGAGTGTTACCCGACCAGCGGCCCGGTAACACCTGCTTAATTACAGCACCATACGAACAATTTCAATGTTGCCCAGTTCTTCGTACAGGGTCTCAACTTGCTCAATATGCGTGGCGGTGATGGTGATGGATACCGAGTGGTAATTGCCTTTGCTGCTCGGTTTTACCTGCGGAGAGTAATCACCGGGCGCATGGCGCTGTACCACTTCAACCACCAGATCAACCAGCTCTGGTTTCGCCAGTCCCATCACTTTGTAAGTAAAGGGAGTCGGGAATTCAAGCAGTTCTTTGAGATTGGTTTTCATGTCAGCTCCGGCGTAAAAATAATAACTCCTGCCGAAAGGGCAGGAGTTTTTGAGATGCTTAGTATATGGGGACGGAAATCACACTTTCAAGTGTTCGTTTTTTAGCCGAACCAGTGATGGAACATCAGCTTGATATAGTCGATGATTTTACCGAAGAAATTCCCTTCCTGGATTTCCTGCAGCACGACCAGAGGACGTTGTTCGATAGTTTTGCCGTCCAGTTGGAAGTTAATGGTGCCGACCACCTGATTTTTCTGCAACGGCGCGTGCAGTTCACTGGTGGTTAACACATAACTCGCCTTCAGATCTTTCATACGGCCACGTGGGATAGTCAGATAGACGTCTTTATCAACACCCAGCGAAGCGCGATCGTTGTCACCGAACCAGGCTGGTTCTGAGGCGAATTCTTTGCCTGCTTTCAGCGGACTCACGGTTTCGAAGAAACGGAAACCCCATGTCAGCAGTTTTTTACTTTCGGCTTCACGCCCTTTGAACGTTCTGCCGCCCATAACTGCGGAGATCAGGCGCATCTGGCCTTCGGTTGCAGAGGCCACCAGGTTGTAACCCGCTTTGTCCGTATGACCGGTTTTAATACCGTCAACATTCAGACTGTTATCCCACAGCAGGCCGTTACGGTTGGTCTGGCGAATACCGTTAAAGGTGAACTCTTTCTCTTTGTAGATGGAGTATTCGTTTGGCACATCGCGAATCAGTGCCTGGCCAATCAGGGCCATGTCACGTGCGGAGCTGTATTGCCCCTCAGCATCCAGACCATGAACAGTCTGGAAGTGGGAGTTCTGCAGGCCAAGCGCGTTAACGTAGTTATTCATCAGACCGACAAACGCGTCCTGGCTGCCAGCAACATAATCTGCCATCGCCACACAGGCGTCGTTACCAGACTGCAAGTTGATACCACGGATGAGTTGTGAAACCGGAACTTGCATACCCGGTTTCAGGAACATCAGAGAAGATCCACGAAACACCGGGTTGCCGGTTGCCCACGCGTCATTGCCGATAGTGACCAGATCGCTATCTTTGAATTTCCCCGCTTTCATTGCCTGGCCGATGACGTAGCTGGTCATCATTTTCGTCAGGCTGGCCGGATCGCGACGCGAATCGGCGTTCTGTTCTGTCAACACCTTGCCGGAGTTGTAATCGATGAGGATCCAGGATTCGGCATCAATCTGTGGCGCGCCAGGAATCATGGTCTTGATATTGAGGTCATCAGCATGGGCTGTGCCGAGGGTGGCGGCAGTCAGTGCCGTGGTGAGCGCCAGGCGCTGTACGAAACGAACGGAGAGAGTGGTCTTCATGGTCTGAACAACGACATCCGTGATGGAGTTAAAAAAAGTGCCCTACTATAGCAAAAGCTATTCTGACAGGCATCCGACTTTCCGCATGACTTTGTTAATGCTGTTTACAGTGGTTGACAAAGTCAGATGCCAAATCTGTTATTGCGCGTTGGTTACAAAAGACTGTAACTGCGCTTCATTTTGCAGACGCTGTTGTAACGCACTGGCGTCTGATTTATTGCTAAAAGGCCCGAGCTGGATACGCCACACCGCGCCGTTTTGCACCACCCGGCCCGGCACAGAAAATTGCTGGGCCAGGCGCTGCTGGTACTGCTGCGCGCGGGTTTGATCGCTGACTGCGCCAACCTGCACCATATAACTTCCGCTTGCCGCAGCCGGCGCCGCGGATGTCGCAACGTGGCCTTGTACGGAACCTGGCGCGGTGATCGGTGCCGTAACGGGAGCTGTGCGCGTTACCGGTGCCGGGGTGGCCACGGGCGCAGCGGTCACGGGTGGCGTCGTCTGCGTCGTCACAGCTGGCGCAGCAGGTTCGCTGCCCTCAAGTACGCCTGCATGCAGCGGCGTCGGCGCGCCCAGGAAACCGCCGCTACTTACTGGCTTTGTGTTTTCGTCACCTTTCAGCGTCGAATTGCTGATCATGCGCACGTTATCAGGAGCAGGTTGCGGTTGTGACGCGCCATTGCCGTTCAAATCCGGGAGTGCCGGCAGGGCATAGGTTTGCTTCGCGATAGTGGTACAAACCGTTCCCGGACCGGACATGGAACCGTCCTGCGCCACAATGATCGGGTCGATGCGCACTTTGGTATTGTTCGACGTATTCAGGCGATCGGCCGCCGCACGCGACAGTGAGATCACGCGATCGTTGCCATAAGGGCCACGATCGTTAATGCGAACCACCACCATGCGGCCATTGGCCAGGTTAGTGATACGAGCATAACTCGGAACAGGCAGCGTTGGGTGAGCGGCGGTCAGTTGTAACGGATCGAACGCTTCTCCCGTCGCGGTTAAATTACTCCCCGGTTCCGCATCATAAATAGCGGCAAATCCTGCCTGACTGAACTGCGAAGGATTCTGCACAATTTTGTAGCTTTTGCCGTCGCGCTCGTAATCCTGGTTTGCCGAAGGATTCGGCGTTTCAAAACGAGGCTCCGCACCGCTGATTTCAACGACCGGACCGTTGCACACCGGAGTAGGCGGCGCAACCATCGTCTTTTGCTGACCATCATCACTTGAACATGACGCCAGCAATACTGCTGCTATACAGACACCTGGCCATTGCTTACGCATTGCGCACCCCTTATACGCTTTTTGATAACATCTTCCTGTGGGTATGAATCGACATCACGATACCAAACCCCGCCATCAGTACAATCAGGGCAGAGCCCCCATAACTCACCAGTGGCAACGGTACGCCCACCACCGGCAGGATACCACTCACCATACCAATATTTACGAATACATAAACGAATAAAATCAACATCAAACCCCCCGCCATGACCCGGCCAAAGGTGGTTTGCGCGCGCGCGGCAATCCATAAGCCGCGCATGATCAGCAGTACATAAAGCCCAAGCAGGATCAAGATACCAATCAGCCCCAACTCTTCGGCAAGTACGGCAAAGATAAAGTCGGTGTGGCGTTCTGGCAAAAACTCCAGCTGCGACTGCGTGCCGTGCAACCAGCCTTTACCCTGCAACCCACCGGAGCCGATGGCGATTTTTGACTGAATAATATGATAGCCCGCGCCGAGCGGATCGGTTTCCGGATCGAGCAACATCATGACGCGCTGGCGCTGATAATCGTGCATCAGGAAGAACCATAATATGGGAATAAACGCCGCTATCAGGAGAACGGCCACTAAGATGAGGCGCCAGCTCAGGCCGGATAAAAACAGGACGAAAAGACCGGACATAGCGATAAGGATAGCGGTACCGAGGTCGGGCTGAGCGGCTACCAGCAGCGTTGGCATAAATATCAGCACCAGCGCAATGGCAGTGTTTTTCAATGATGGCGGACATACGTCACGGTTGATAAAACGCGCCACCATTAGCGGTACGGCGATTTTCGCAATTTCAGATGGCTGGAAACGCACTACCCCTAAATCAAGCCAGCGTTGGGCGCCTTTGGAGATCGCCCCGAAAGCATCAACGGCGACCAGCAGGATGACGCAAAAAACATAAAGATAGGGTGCCCAGCCTTCATAGACGCGAGGGGGAACCTGCGCCAGCACAACCATGGCGATTAGGCCCATGGCTATCTGACCGACCTTACGCTCCGTCATGCCGATATCCTGGCCGCTGGCGCTCCAGATAACCATCGCGCTATAGAACAACAGCGCCAGCACAATCAGCAAGAAGGCGGGATCGATATGGATTTTATCCCAGAACGATTTTTTGTTCGGATTATCCGTCATGATTATTGGTCCTCTGCCGCTGTTGATGCCGGGTTTTCCGACGGCAAATCAGTATTGTTATCGCCAAGCATGATATGGTCGAGGATTTGGCGCATAATTGTACCCACCGCAGGGCCGGCACCGCCGTTTTCCAGAATCATTGCCACTGCAACCTGGGGATTATCGTAAGGTGCAAATGCCGTCATCAGCTTATGGTCACGCAGACGTTCGGCGATGCGATGCGCATTATAGGTTTCGTTAGCTTTCAGTCCGAAGACCTGGGCTGTACCGGATTTCGCCGCGACTTTGTAAGGTGAACCGGCGAAATATTTATGTCCGGTACCGTTGGGGCGGTTTGCCACGCCATACATCCCATCTTTAGCGATTTCCCAGAAGCCGGAGTGCACATCGCCAACCTGTTTTTGCGCCGGCTGTTGCCAGGGAACCTGTTTACCGTCTTCCATCGTGCTCATTAATAAGTGCGGCACTTTGACAACGCCGTCGTTAATCAGCGTCATCATTGCTTTATTCATTTGTACGGGCGTTGCGGTCCAGTAACCCTGGCCAATCCCGACGGGGATCGTGTCCCCCTGATACCACGGTTTCTTAAAGCGTTTAAGCTTCCATTCGCGCGTGGGCATATTACCCGAGCGCTCTTCAGCCAGGTCGATACCGGTATATTGACCGTAACCAAACTTGGTTAGCCACTCGGCAAGTCGGTCAATACCCATGTCGTAGGCGACTTGATAGAAGAAGGTATCTGCAGACTCTTCCAGCGATTTGGTGACATTCAGGCGGCCATGCCCCCATTTTTTCCAGTCACGATAACGTTTTTCTGAACCCGGCAGTTGCCACCAGCCTGGGTCGAAAAGGGTGGTGTTCCGGGTGATTACCCCGGCGCTCAGCGCTGAAACGGCAACATAGGGTTTCACCGTTGATGCAGGCGGGTAAACCCCTTGCGTGGCGCGGTTAACCAGCGGTGTGTTCGGATCATTGAGCAGCGCGGTATAATCCTTGCTGGAGATACCGTCGACAAACAGGTTCGGGTCATAGCTCGGCGTTGAGACCAGCGCGAGAATGGCGCCATTGCGCGGGTCGGTCACCACGACCGCCGCACGGCTCCCCTGCAGCAGAGTTTCAATATATTGCTGCAGTTTCAAATCCAGCGTCAGGTAGATGTCATGCCCGGCTTGCGGTGGGACTTCTTTTAACTGGCGAATAACGCGCCCGCGGTTGTTAACTTCAACCTCTTCGTAACCGGTTTGTCCATGCAACACATCTTCGTAATAGCGCTCGATGCCGAGTTTACCAATGTCATGCGTGGCCGCGTAGTTTGCCAGTTTGCCTTCTTTATCCAGTCGTTCGACGTCTTTATCGTTTATTTTAGATACGTAGCCGATCACGTGTGTCAGCGCCGAGCCGAACGGATAATAACGGCGCTTATAGCCTTTTACTTCCACGCCAGGGAACCGATACTGATTGACCGCGAAGCGCGCCACCTGCACTTCATTCAGGTTGGCTTTGACCGGAATCGAGGTGAAGCGATGGGAGCGGGAGCGCTCCTTTTTGAAGTTGGCAATGTCCTCATCCGTCAGATCCACCACGTCACGCAACGCATTGAGTGTTTGCTCAACGTTATCGACTTTTTCCGGCATCATCTCAATCTGATAGATTGTGCGGTTCAGCGCCAGCGGCGTGCCGTTGCGATCATAGATAATGCCGCGACTTGGCGGAATAGGGACCAGTTTGATGCGGTTCTCGTTAGAACGCGTCTGGTAGTCAGCATGACGAACAATTTGCAGATTATAAAGGTTGGCGATGAGTACGCCAGTGAGCAGCAAAATCCCTGCAAAAGCGACAAGGGCCCGGCGCACAAACAGCGCAGACTCAGCCGAATAGTCGCGAAAAGAATTCTGTAATTTCATCCGCTGCTTAGTTTACCTGGTGGTCATTACTCACGATGATAAGGATGGTTGGTCGTGATACTCCATGCGCGATATAAACTTTCCGCAACCAGCACTCGCACCAGCGGGTGAGGAAGCGTCAGCGCAGAGAGTGACCAGCTTTGTTCTGCCGCAGCTTTACAGGCGGGGGATAACCCTTCCGGACCGCCGATGAGCAGGCTGACATCACGTCCATCCTGTTTCCAGCGTTCCAGCTCATTTGCCAGCTGCGGCGTATCCCAGGGTTTACCAGGGATATCAAGGGTGACGATCCGATTTTTACCTGCCGCAGCAAGCATCAGTTCCCCCTCTTTGTCGAGAATACGCTTGATATCTGCGTTCTTTCCACGCTTGCCCGCCGGGATTTCTACCAGCTCAAAAGGCATATCCTTCGGGAAACGACGCAGATATTCAGTAAACCCGGTTTGTACCCAGTCCGGCATTTTTGTGCCGACGGCTACCAGTTGCAACTTCACGCATTAACCCCAGAGTTTTTCCAGTTCATACAGGCGGCGACTCTCTTCCTGCATTACGTGGACGATAACATCACCCAGGTCTACGACGATCCAGTCGGCAGCATTTTCACCTTCCACACCCAATGGGAGCATACCTGCGGCACGGGATTCCTGAACCACATGATCCGCGATGGACGTGACGTGGCGAGTGGATGTGCCGGTGCAGATTATCATACAGTCGGTGATACTGGATTTGCCGTGAACGTCGAGTGCGACGATGTCCTGACCTTTCAGGTCATCAATTTTGTCGATTACAAAATCCTGGAGTGCTTTACCCTGCAAGTGTTCCCCCTGGGGTGTACGTGAAAATGGTGTAAATAAATGGCCTGACATTATACCTGAACTGCGACCTTTGTCGGGACAAATGTCCGACCCTGGCTTTTAAAAAGTGGGCTATCATCCCACCCCATGAGTGAGATTGCATCGCCATTTTTGTAAAACAATTTCTGCAAGGCCGTAGATAGCGGTGCGGAGGATAGCAGCCTGTCCGTGTGTGTCAATGACCAGACTCGTGGGAGAGGCGTGCCGGATGAAAAAACGGTCGTTAATCCTCTGCTTGCCACACCGCGCGGCTATTGAGGACACGCAACGTGGAAAAATCATCATGGATATCAATTACGCTCCAGGTACCTTGATCCACACGAAAATGCCATAACGATGCCGCCGGCATCTTAAGTAAACTGGCGATGAGCAGGCTCAATACGCCCTGATGGCTGACGATCAGTAAATTTTCCGCCGGTCCCCAGAGGGGAATCTGACGGATAAAGTCTTGTACACGCGCGGAAAACGCCTGAAAACCCTCGCCATTGGTAGGAACGGCATTTTGCCAGTCGGCGCACCACGCGGCATAGCTCTGCGGATCTTCTCGTGTCAGGTCCCGGTGGTGGCGCATCTCCCAGTCACCAAAAAACATCTCATTGAGCAACGGCGTTGAGTGTTGAACGATGTTGCGATCGTTCAGGACCAGTCTTGCCGTGTGCTGCGCACGTTCGAGTTCGCTACAGATCACCCGGTCGAAAGGCACTTCGCGTAGCAGGTGATGGAGCGTTTGCGCCTGTGCAATCCCCCTGGCGGTTAACGGAGTGGGTGAGTGACCACTGTAAAGCCCTGCAACATTTGCTTCGGTTTCGCCATGTCGAATCAACCAGAGTCGCATTGTTTTCTCCCGTGCGGTTTTCTGCACGAAGTTTATCATTACGCCCTTATTCCTGGTGGCTTTTCGATTAAAATAGCGTTTTTGCCCGGAGCAGAAGATGGCTTTATTTCACAGCGCGCACGGCGGCAATATCCGTGAGGCCGCTGCTATGGTGGGGGTTTCAGCCGAGGATTTGTTGGATTTCAGTGCGAATATCAACCCGGCAGGAATGCCAGCGTCATTGAAACAGGTGCTACTGAATAACGTTGCAGTGGCTGAGCGTTACCCGGATCCCGATTACCAGCAATTACATCAGGCACTTGCCGCGCATCATCAGGTTCCCGTCGACTGGATCCTCGCGGGCAACGGTGAAACCGAATCGATATTTACACTGGTAAAAGGTCTTTTGCCACGCCGGGTGATGCTCGTCACCCCCGGGTTTGCCGAATATCGTCGCGCCTTGCAGCTTTCAGGGTGCGATATTGTCGATTATGCGTTGCGTGAAGAAGATGGCTGGCAGATAACGGAGGCCATTCTTGATGCGCTTACGGGCGGCGTTGACTGCCTGTTCCTCTGTACGCCCAACAATCCCACGGGCCTGTTGCCGGATGCTTCACTGATGCATGACATTGCCGCGCGCTGCAGGCAGCTCGGTATTACTCTGGTGCTGGATGAAGCCTTTATGGATTTCCTGAGCGATCGCGAGGGATTTATCCCCCATCTCGCTGAAAACCGGCATATTTGGGTGCTGCGTTCCCTGACCAAATTTTATGCTATTCCGGGGTTGCGGCTGGGATATTTGCTCAGCAGTAACACCCATGCTGTCGCTCGTATGCGCGAGCAGCAGATGCCCTGGTCTATTAATGCCTTTGCGGCACTGGCGGGGGAGGTGGTCTTAAACGATAGCGCGTATCAAAAAGAAACCTGGGAATGGCTCAACAGGGAACGTCCGCGTTTGCGCCAGGCCCTGGAAAATATGCCAGGGCTGTCCGTCTGGCCGGGGGTGGCGAACTATCTGTTCCTGCGCTGTGATACGGGCATTGACCTGCAGCAGGCACTGCTCCAACAGCACATTTTGATTCGTAGTTGTGCAAATTATCCGGGGCTTGATGCGCGCTACTACCGTGTTGCGGTGCGTAGCGCGTCAGAAAACGATCGGTTGATTGCGGCGCTGGATGATGTGCTCAGCGATAGAGGCCGTGCTGATTAATATAATTGAGCACCGAGGCGGGAAGCAGGTCATCGCAATTCTCGCCTTTTTCCAGCCTTTCACGGATGAGCGTGGCGGAAATGTTGAACCACGGCGTTTCCGCTAAATAAATTTTCCCGGCAGGAAGAGTATGTAAATCATCTGCGTTATGTGTCAGATGGTCTTCCAGCCACTGCTGATCGGCCTCATTTTCCATGGCTAACGGGTAGCCAGGACGGCGGCAGACAATTAAATGGCTGTTGTTCAGAATGGTTTCATAATGGTGCCATGTCGGAAACGTCAGCAGCGAATCCTGACCAATAATGAAGGCCAGCGAGCGCGTTGGCCCTTGCTCTTCTCGCCATGCCTGCAAGGTTTGCGCTGTGTACGAAGGGCTTTCCCGCCGCAGTTCGCGCTCATCAAGGGTAAAAAGCGGTTTGTCGTTGATAGCCAGTTCCACCATGGCTTTACGCTGTTCGCTCGTCGCCTCAGGCTGTGGGCGATGGGGAGGCACGTTATTGGGCATGATAATGACGCGTGACAGCCCAATCTGGTTTGCCAGCGCTTCGACCGGTTTCAGGTGCCCGTAGTGAACAGGATCAAAAGTACCGCCAAAAAGTGCCTGCAACTGATTCATATCAACCATCAATAAAAACGTCTGCCAGTGCCTTATGACAGAGTAGCAGAGAAAGTCCTTCCAGCTCTGCCCACACCGACTGACCAAAATCCTGTTTCACGATTAATTCAATACGCGTAAGCAGATGTACAGCCTGGCGCAATTGCTCATTGCTCAGACGCTGTAGCGCTTCACCGATAATGCCGCGACGATTTTGCCAGACCCGATGTTTATCAAACAGCGAACGCAGCGGCGTATGGGCAGACTGTCGTTTTAGCGTCACCAGTAACGTCAACTCACGCTGGAGGGTACGCAGCAGGATAACCGGTTCACTGGCTTCAAGTTTAAGTTGATGCAATATATGAAGCGCGCGCTTACTTTTTCCGGCAAGCAGGGCGTCTACCCAGTGAAAGGGCGTAAAGTGAGCGGCATCGTTAACGGCCTGCTCCACGCGCGGCAGCGTCAATTTACCGTCCGGGAACAGCAGCGCCAGTCTTTCCAGCGCCTGCGAGGCGGCCAGCAAGTTGCCTTCGTAGCAGTAGCAAAGCAGCTGACTGGCGGCGTCATCCAGTTGCAGATTGTTCTGCTTCGCGCGCGCGGCAATCCAGCGAGGTAGATTGGCCTGCTCCGGGGTTTGACAACTGACCGAAACGCTGCGATTAGCCAGAGCAGTATACCAGGCGGCGTTTTCCTGTGCCCGGGTCAGCTTATTTCCACGCACAATCAATATCAGATCGTCATGAAGCAGACTCACCAACAGGGCGAGGCGTTCATTAAGCGCGGCGTTAGGCCCATTTTCAGGCAGCTGTAATGACAGGATCTGACGGCTGGCAAACAGGCTCAGTGCCTGACAGATAGCGTATATCGCATCCCAGTCCGTGCTGGCATCAATGATTAAAGCGTGATGTTCGGTGAAGTCTTGTGCGAAGGCAGCCTGACGTACGGCGTCATGGCTTTCCTGCAATAAAAGAGGGTCATTCCCCAGCAATAAATACGCCGCGCGCAGCCCTTCATTGAGCTGCGCGCGGAGTTGTTCCGGATACAGCTTGAGCATTAGCTACCCGGTTTCGCTGCGGGACGTGAGGACGACGGGTTTTTCTCGTTATCTGCCGCCTGTACGCTCGGCAGTTTACGGATCAACTGTTCCGCTGCTTTGTCGTACATTTCCTGGAGGATGATGTCCTGTTCGGCATCTTTCGCCAGCGCCGTCTGCGGGTTATCAAAGAACGAGCGATACACCCGGGTATTAATGGGGTAGATATCATGGCCCGGAATCAGCACGGTGGCGTCAACTGTCAGCACTAACTGATACTCAGCAGTACGTCCGTCCTGGAAAATAGACGCGGTATCACGTGCGAGAGACATAGTACCAAGGCGAAGGGAAGGCACATCCTTACGCAATGAGCCTTTCTCCACCAGTTGCACGCCGTTCAGACGCAACTGATTACGTACAGCACGACTAAGAGGACCGTTCGGATCTGCGGAGTCGAAGATCATTGTGTTCATATTGCCTGGCACCTGCGCCGTATTGCGCAAGTGCCAGCCGCATCCGGCGGTGAGAAGCACCGCCAGGGATAACAACCATGTTGCCAGATATCGCACGCTTCCTCCCGCGCTTAGCCAACGACCAGATTAAGCAGTTTACCGGGTACGTAAATCACTTTACGCACGGTAACGCCATCAAGATATTTTGCAACCAGCGGTTCCTGGCCTGCACGCTCACGGACCTGCTCTTCGGTCGCGTCAACGGCAACGGTGATTTTACCGCGCACTTTACCGTTAACCTGCACAACAACCAGCGTGGTGTTTTCGACCATCGCCGCGTCGTCTGCAACCGGCCACGGCGCGTTATCGATATCGCCTTCGCCGCCCAGTTCTTTCCACAGGGTAAAGCTTGCGTGAGGAGTGAACGGATTAAGCATACGAACAACCGCCAGCAGCGCTTCCTGCAGCAGAGCACGATCCTGCTCGCCCGCTGTCGGTGCCTTCGCCAGTTTGTTCATCAATTCCATAATCGCCGCTATCGCAGTATTGAAGGTCTGACGACGACCAATATCATCGGTAACTTTAGCGATAGTTTTATGAACATCACGGCGCAGCGCCTGCTGGTCTTCGCTCAGTGCGTGGGTATCCAGCGCCACAACCGGGCCGAGCGCTTTATGTTCATAAGCCAGTTTCCAGACACGTTTCAGGAAGCGGTTTGCCCCTTCCACGCCGGACTCCTGCCATTCCAGCGTCATATCCGCTGGCGAAGCGAACATCATAAACAGACGCACGGTGTCTGCACCGTAACGTTCCACCATTTCCTGCGGATCGATACCGTTGTTTTTCGACTTAGACATTTTGCTCATGCCGGTATAGACCAGCTCATGGCCTGCCGCGTCTTTTGCCTTAATAATACGGCCTTTCTCGTCGCGCTCAACGATAGCGTCTTTTGGTGAAACCCAGTTACGTTCGCCATTCTCACCGACATAATAGAAGGCATCTGCCAGCACCATACCCTGACACAGCAGCTGTTTTGCCGGTTCGTCAGAGTTCACCATGCCGGCATCGCGCATCAGCTTGTGGAAGAAGCGGAAGTAGAGCAGGTGCATAATGGCGTGTTCGATACCACCGATATAGATGTCAACCGGCAGCCAGTAGTTCGCCGCTTTCGAGTCCAGCATGCCTTCCTGATATTGCGGGCAGGTGTAACGCGCGTAGTACCAGGAGGACTCCATAAAGGTATCAAACGTATCGGTCTCTCTCAGCGCAGGCTGGCCGTTAACGGTGGTTTTTGCCCACTCAGGATCGGCTTTGATCGGGCTGGTGATGCCGTCCATGACCACATCTTCCGGCAGAATCACCGGGATCTGATCTTCTGGTGTTGGGATCACGGTACCGTCTTCCAGCGTCACCATCGGGATCGGTGCGCCCCAGTAACGCTGACGGGAAACGCCCCAGTCGCGCAGGCGGTAGTTCACTTTACGCTCGCCAACGCCCTGAGCCGCCAGTTTGTCGGCAATCGCGTTGAAGCCGTCTTCAAAACTCAGGCCGCTGAATTCGCCAGAGTTAAACAGGGTGCCTTTTTCGGTTAATGCCTGTTCTGACAGATCGGGTTCAGAGCCGTCTGCTGCCAGGATGACCGCTTTGATCGGCAGGTTGTATTTGCTGGCAAATTCATAGTCGCGTTGGTCATGACCCGGAACGGCCATTACGGCACCTGTGCCGTATTCCATCAGTACAAAGTTTGCCGCCCAGACTGGAATTTCTTCGCCAGTTAATGGGTGAACCGCTTTAAAGCCGGTATCGACGCCTTTTTTCTCCATGGTCGCCATATCTGCTTCGGCCACTTTGGTACTACGGCATTCATCGATAAAGGCTGCAAGTTCAGAATTGGTTGCCGCCGCTTTCTGCGCCAGCGGGTGACCGGCAGCTACCGCCAGGTAAGTGGCACCCATAAAGGTGTCCGGGCGGGTGGTGTAAACAGTCAGCGTTTTGTCATAACCGTTTACGTTGAAAGTGATTTCCACGCCTTCAGAACGGCCAATCCAGTTGCGCTGCATGGTTTTCACCGTGTCAGGCCACTGATCCATATGATCCAGGTCGTTGAGCAATTCTTCGGCATAGGCGGTGATTTTGATAAACCACTGCGGGATCTCTTTACGCTCAACCTTGGTGTCGCAGCGCCAGCAACAGCCATCAATAACCTGCTCATTCGCGAGAACGGTCTGATCATTCGGGCACCAGTTCACTGCAGAGGTTTTCTTATACACCAGGCCTTTTTTATACAGTTCAGTGAAGAACTTCTGTTCCCAGCGGTAATATTCCGGGGTGCAGGTCGCCAGCTCGCGGCTCCAGTCATAGCCGAAGCCCAGCATTTTGAGCTGGTTTTTCATGTAGGCGATGTTGTCGTACGTCCACGGCGCCGGGGCCGTGTTGTTCTTCACCGCCGCACCTTCTGCCGGCAGACCGAACGCATCCCAGCCAATCGGCTGCAGCACATTCTTACCGAGCATGCGCTGATAACGGGAAATGACATCACCGATGGTGTAGTTACGCACATGGCCCATGTGTAGTCGGCCAGAAGGATAGGGAAGCATCGACAGGCAGTAATATTTTTCTTTGCTCTCGTCTTCAGTTACTTCGAAGGTACGCTTCTCTTCCCAGTGAAGCTGGACGTTGGATTCTATCTCTTCCGGGCGGTATTGCTCTTGCATGGCAGCCAGTGGTCCTGTATTTGCGATACAGCTACAAATGTAGCGTTTTACGTGGTTTTTCAGATCCGCATAGCATAGCCCAAACGACTTCGTCACAACAGCCTTTCGCACATTTAGCCTGCGAAAAGCCCCCGACGAGAATTTACGAACTCTGTGGGGTAATTGACAAAGTCAGCGGGAAATAACGTCTATTATTAGAACAGGTTAACTGCCCGGGAGAGGAAACAATGAACAAGGTTGCTCAATATTATCGCGAACTGGTTGCGTCATTGACCGAGCGGCTACGTAATGGCGAAAGGGATATCGACGCACTGGTAGCCCAGGCACGTCAACGCGTAAGCCAGACCGGGGAGCTAACGCGTACTGAAATCGAAGAGCTCACGCGTGCGGTACGCCGCGATCTGGAAGAGTTCGCTCGTAGTTATGAAGAAAGCCATGACGATGTCACAGACAGCGTGTTTATGCGAGTCATCAAAGAGAGTTTATGGCAGGAACTGGCGGATATCACCGATAAAACGCAGCTGGAATGGCGTGAGGTATTTCAGGATCTTAATCATCACGGAGTTTACCACAGTGGCGAAGTGGTGGGGCTTGGTAACCTGGTGTGCGAGAAATGTCACTTTCATCTGGCGATTTATACGCCGGAGGTGCTGCCGCTGTGTCCGAAATGCGGTCATGACCAGTTCCAGCGTAGACCGTTTGAGCCGTAATTGGCATTCCCGGCGGCGCTTCGCCTGGCCGGGCTACCTGTCGCTTGTAGCCCGGCCAGGCGAAGCGCCGCCGGGGTTGACTCAGTGATAAAACGCTAACCGTTCCGCCAACAGGTCCACAAACGCCTCACGATCAACATCGACCATGACGGTGGCATTCGGTTTATTTCCCGTCAGGAAATAGTAATCGACCACCGTCATTCCCTGGGTATATTTGCCCTGCGTTTCCACCCCCACCCAGCGTTCCACGGTGGTGAAGAGGTCAGGTTTCAGCAGCCAGGCGATAGTACATGGATCGTGCAACGGCGCGCCGACAAACCCCCATTTTTCCTGCTTATGGTACTCCATAAAGAAGTCGAGCAGCTCGGCAACGATAGTGGAAATAGGGTTGCCGATAGCACGGAAGCGTTCGATGTCCTGCACATGAATTTGCGCGCGATGGGTGACATCCAGCCCCGCCATTACCACCGGAATACCCGACTGGAAGACAATTTCGGCGGCTTCCGGGTCGACGTGGATATTAAATTCCGCCGCTGGCGTCCAGTTTCCGAGGGACATCGCGCCGCCCATAATCACAATGCGATTAATTTTTGCGTGCAGCTCCGGGTGGCTATTTAGCAGCAGAGCCACATTGGTCTGTGGCCCGGTCGAGACAACGGTGACGGGGACGGGCGTTTCACGCAGTACCTTTGCCATCAGTTCCACGGCGGTGCATACCTGTGGCGCAAAAGCGGGTTCTGGCAGCGCAGGGCCGTCCAGACCACTTTCCCCATGCACGTTATCGGCGATGATAAGCTCGCGCATCAGAGGCTTGACGGCGCCGCCCGCCACCGGGATATCACTACGCTTGAGCAGAGTAAGCATACGCAGCACATTATGCAGAGTTTTTTCCGGTGTCTGGTTACCCGCTGATGAGGTGATGGCTTTTACATCGAGTTCGGGCGAGGCGAGGGCAAGAACAATTGCGATTGCGTCATCATGACCCGGATCGCAATCAAGAATGATGGGCTGAACCATAGTAACTCCTTGTTAGCATTACTGTGCGGCAAGGTTAAAACGTTGCTGTAAATCAGACGAGAAGTGAAACCACAAAGCGTGATGAGACGCGCATTCTGAGGAATGCGCGTCGGATTGATTAATGCAGGATTTTGGCGAGGAAGTCTTTTGCACGTTCAGATTTTGGATTGGCAAAAAACTCTTCTTTCGCCGAATCTTCCACGATTTTCCCTTCATCCATAAAGATAACCCGGTGCGCCACTTTACGGGCAAAGCCCATCTCGTGGGTGACCACCATCATGGTCATACCCTCGTTAGCCAGCTCAACCATAACGTCCAGCACCTCGTTAATCATTTCCGGGTCAAGGGCAGATGTCGGTTCATCAAACAGCATGGCAACCGGATCCATACACAGCGCGCGGGCAATCGCCACACGTTGCTGCTGGCCACCGGAAAGCTGTGCCGGGAATTTATTGGCATGGGCAGATAAGCCAACGCGATCCAGCAGTTTCAGCCCTTTCTCGCGCGCAGCGGTTTTATCGCGATTCAGCACTTTGATCTGCGCCAGCGTCAGGTTCTCAATAATCGACAGATGCGGGAACAGTTCGAAATGCTGGAACACCATCCCGACATGAGAACGCAGCCTGGCCAGATTGGTCTTTTTATCGTTAACGGTGGTGCCGTTGACAATAATTTCCCCTTTCTGCACTGGCTCAAGGCCGTTCACCGTTTTGATCAGGGTTGATTTGCCTGAACCCGATGGACCACATACGACCACCACCTCGCCTTTTTTCACTTCCGTGGAGCAGTCGGTCAGCACCTGAAAGTGACCATACCATTTAGAAACATTTTTCAGGGTAATCATTAAACTGTCCTTTTCTTCAAATAGCTGACCAACAACGATGCACTCAAGCTAATAGCAAAATAGACGGCGCCGGCAAACAGGATCATCTCAACTTGTGTCCCGTCACGTTCGCCAATAGTGGAAGCGGTGCGGAAGAAGTCCGCGAGGCTCAATACATAGACCAGTGAGGTATCCTGGAACAGGACAATCCCCTGGGTAAGGAGCAGCGGTACCATCGCCCGGAACGCCTGCGGCAGAATGATCAACTTCATCGACTGCCAGTGGGTCATCCCCAGCGCCAGCGCCGCGCTTGACTGCCCGCGAGAAATACTCTGAATACCGGCACGGATGATCTCAGAATAGTAGGCAGCCTCGAACATAGAAAACGCCACCATTGCCGATATCAGGCGAATATCCGATTTGGGCGACAGGCCCAGCACGTTTTGCAGCAGTCCAGGCACAATCAAATAGAACCACAGCAGCACCATAACCAGGGGGATGGAACGGAATACGTTCACATAGGCCTTCGCAAACCAGGCAATGGGGGCAAAGCTGGACAAGCGCATTACCGCCAACAGCGTCCCCCAGACAATCCCGACAATAATGGCCGTCACGGTAATCTTTACTGTAATAACCAGCCCTGCCAGCAGATAAGGAAGGGAAGGGATGATTGAACTCCAGTCAAACTCGTACATTATTTGCCCCCCATATTGCCCGGCAGGCGAATTTTGCGTTCTACCAGATTCATCACCAACATAATGAAGGTGTTAATTAATACATACGCGACGGTAATGGCGGTAAACGACTCCCAGGCATGTGCCGAGTAGTCCAGTAGTTTACCGGCCTGCGCCGCCATATCCACCAGCCCGATAGTGGACGCGATGGCGGAGTTTTTTACGAGGTTCATCATCTCCGAGGTCATCGGCGGGACAATGACGCGATACGCATTCGGCAACAGGACATAGCGGTATGTTTGCGGCAGCGTCAGCCCCATGGCCAGCCCTGCGTTTTTCTGCCCGCGAGGTAACGACTGAATCGCCGCACGAACCTGCTCGCAGACGCGTGCCGCAGTGAACAGGCCAAGGCAGACCATCGAAGATACAAAGAATTGAATGTTGGGATCCAGTTCGGATTTGAACCACATGCCGATGTTTTCCGGCAGCAGTTCCGGTACCACCAGATACCAGGTAAAGAATTGCACGATCAGCGGGACGTTACGGAACAGCTCTACGTAGCACGTGCCGATACCGGACAGGATACGATTGGGAACGGTTCGCAGAATACCAAACAGGGAGCCAACCAGGAAAGCGATGATCCAGGCAGTGATCGACAGCGCGATTGTGACCTGAAAACCACTCCACAGCCAGCCAAGATAGGTTGTGTTGCCGAACGGGGCTTGTTGCAGGAAAATTCCCCAGTTCCAGTCTATGGACATAAATCTACTCCGGAAAAAAAAGGGTAGCAGCGCTACCCTCGAAGATTGTGCGAAGAGCTTGTGTTCGCGTCGAATGGGGAACGACCATTCAACGTATAGTCTGTCCGTGCTGCTTCAACAATCGAGAGGGCTGGATATCCCGCCCCTGATTACACTTCATTCACGATGTCGCTTTGCGCTGGCTGCTTTGACGTATCCCCGACCCTGATATGTTGGCGCCTTTGGGGATCCGCTTAGTCGCAGCCTGGATACAACATTAATGGATGCGTGTATTATTTTTGTTAATTAGTTCAGCGCCTTATCATTCGGTTCTTTGAACAGTGCTTTCATTTCGTCAGAGAGCGCGAAATTGAGGTTCAGGTTTTTCGGCGGAATCGGGTTTTTGAACCATTTATCAAACCATTTCTCCGCTTGACCGGAGGTTTGCGCCTGAGCGATGGTGTCATCCATCAGCTTTTTGAACTCCGTATCGCCCTTACGCAGCATGCAGCCGTAAGCTTCCTGTGATTGCGGTTTGCCCACGATATCCCAGTTATCTGCTTTCTTCGCTTTCGCACGTTCACCCGCAAGCAGAGCGTCATCCATCATAAAGGCCACTGCCCGACCGCTTTCCAGGGTACGGAAAGAGTCACCATGGTCTTTAGCGCTGATGATGCGCATGTCCATTTTCTGTTCGTCATTCAGTTTGTGCAGCAGGATCTCAGAGGTGGTACCGGAGGTCACGACCACCGCTTTGCCTTTCAGATCCGGGAAATCTTTAATATCGCCGCCTTTTTTGACCAACAGACGTGTACCGACCACAAAGATAGTGTCAGAGAAAGCAGCCTGTTTCTGACGTTCCAGGTTGTTGGTGGTCGAACCGCATTCGAAATCGAAGGTGCCGTTTTGCAGCAGCGGAATACGGTTTTGTGAGGTAATGGGGATCAGTTTGACTTGCAGGTCAGGCTTATTGAGTTTTTTCTTCACCGCTTCAACGATAGCGTTGGAGTAGTCCTGAGAGTAACCCACAACTTTTTGTTCGTTGTCGTAATAGGAGAACGGTACGGAAGATTCACGGTGTCCGACCACGATCACGCCGTTTTTGGCAATTTTTTCCAGCGTGGGCTGTTGCGCTTCTGCCGGGGCTGCTGCCGCGTCGGCAGGTTTAGCCTCATCAGCGGCATGCGCCAGACCCGCAGACATTCCCATAACCAGCATTGCTGTGGCCAGTTTACGTAATTGCATATCCAACTCCTTTATCGTCGCGCCAGAGACGCATTGATACCCATTGTGAGTGTTGTGTTTGTTATATCCTGCTGCAAATGCGTGCAGTGTTGTATGCGTTTGTTAGCATTTAGTTTGGCTTAATGTAAAGATTTTGCTGCGGTATTGTTTGTTTTTGCGAAGTATACCGCACCGTTTGAAGGCAAAAATCTCCCATTGCACCAATTTGGTGCTGTATGCGATCCGTCATAGTGCGCGTTATTCGCACATCGGGGAAAATCGCCGTTACTTAGGTTTATTTTGCAATTGATGTGCCAGAAATGGCATTTGAGGGAAAGTTGGCAAAAGCGCCCTCTCTGGTCAGAAAGAGGGCGCAAAAGGCGTCATGACGTGCGGCGTTGCCTTAGGCTCATGATCAGCGCGCCAAAACCGAGCAGCGCGGTCAGAACCCACAGAGGCCAGTTACCCAAACGGGCATAAGGCGTCAGGCCGGAGGTTGGGGTGACGTTAGCGGTCAGGACCTGCCGGGTGAACTGCGGTAACATCGCCTGGATCTCGCCGGTTGGCCCAATCACCGCCGTAATGCCGTTGTTAGTGCTACGCAGCAACGGGCGCGCCAGTTCCAGCGAGCGCATCCGCGCCATCTGGAAGTGTTGCCATGGGCCGATTGATTTGCCAAACCAGGCATCATTCGAGATGGTCAGCAGGAAATCAGTATCCGGACGGAAGTTATCACGCACCTGCTCGCCGAGGATGATTTCGTAACAGATAGCCGGCGTCAGTTTGTAACCGTGCGCAGACAGCGGAGGCTGAATGTACGATCCGCGACTGAATGAAGACATCGGCAGGTCAAAGAACGGCGCCAGCGGACGCAGGATAGATTCCAGCGGGACAAACTCACCAAATGGCACCAGGTGATTTTTGTTATAGCGATCGGTGGAGCTATAGCTGTATGCGCTGTCTTTGCCCAGCGTGATGATAGTGTTGTAGGTGTCGTAACGGTTTAGCTGGTTGAGACGGGCATCCACAATCCCGGTGATAAGCGTACTGTCATTCTTGCGCATCAAATCATCCATCATGCCCAGGAAAGGCTGCTGGTTGATTTCGAGATCGGAAATGGCAGATTCTGGCCAGATGATGAGCTGTGATTTACCCAACGCCGGCTGGCTGGCATTGAGGTAGATTTTCAGCGTATCGAGTAACTGACCTTCATCCCACTTGAGCGCTTGCGGAATATTGCCTTGTACCAGCGATACCTGCGTCGTTCTTTCCGGCAGCAGCTGATACCACTGGATATAGCGCAGCGGGAAGGGCAGAGCAAAGAGCACCAGCGCCACGATGAAAGGACGCCAGCAGCGTTTCACCGCCGCCAGGATCAGCAAACCGCTTACCGACATCAACAGGAACGTAATGGCATCAACGCCTAATACAGGTGCCAGCCCTTTTAACGGCCCGTCAATCTGGCTGTAGCCAAACTGCAGCCATGGAAAGCCCGTCAGTACCCAGCCGCGTAAAAACTCACTCAGTTGCCAGATAACTGGCGCCGCTACCGCCACGCGCAGCCAGGTCGTTTTGGGCCACAACCGCGAAAGCACGCCGGCGAACAGCCCGGTATAGAGCGAAAGATAGGCGGCAAGCAGAACCACAAGGAACACATTGACCGGGCCGGGCATCCCACCGAATTGTGCGATGCTGACATAGACCCAGTGAATGCCGGAGCCAAACAGGCCGAGTCCCCAGAAGTAACCTACCCAGGCGGCTTGCACCGGGCGCCGGTTAAGCGTGAGCGCTTGCAGCCCCATAAGGGAGATAATCGCGGCAGGCCAGATATCGTAAGGAGAAAAAGCCAGCGTTCCGCTGGCTCCGAAGAGTAGCGCCAGCAGCAGACGTACGCGCTGGCGTTCAAACAGTGGAGCAAATGCCATTTACATTACTCATCCAATTTCGGAACGGGGGAATCGTCCGGCATTCTTACATGAACCTGAATAATACGTCGACTGTCCGCCATGGCGACTTTAAATTGGTAACCATCAATATCAATGGATTCCCCACGCGCAGGCAGGTGCCCGAAGGCCTGCATAACCAGCCCGCCGATCGTATCGACTTCATCATCGCTAAAGTGAGTGCCGAAGGTTTCGTTGAAATCTTCGATAGACGCAAGGGCGCGCACGGTCCAGGTATGACGGCTGAGCTGGCGGAAATCGATATCTTCTTCGTCGTCATATTCGTCTTCGATTTCGCCGACGATAAGTTCGAGAATATCTTCGATAGTGACAAGGCCCGACACGCCGCCGAACTCGTCAATCACGATAGCCATGTGGTAACGCTGGGAGCGAAACTCTTTGAGCATCCGGTCAACCCGTTTGCTTTCCGGAACCACTACGGCCTGGCGTAGCACTTTTTCCATACTGAAGGCTTCGGCATCGCTGCGCATAAACGGCAGCAAGTCTTTGGCCATCAAAATCCCTTCAATGTGATCCTTATCTTCGCTGATCACCGGAAAACGCGAGTGCGCGGACTCAATGATAACGTCAAGACATTCATCAAGGCTTTGGTTGCGTTTCAGGGTAATCATTTGCGAGCGGGGGATCATGATATCGCGAACGCGCTGGTCGGCGATGTCCATTACCCCTTCGAGCATTTCGCGCGTATCCTGATCGATAAGCTCGTTCTGCCCGGAATCACGGATCAGCTCCAGTAACTCATCACGGTTTTTGGGTTCGCCGTGAAAAAGTTGGCTGAGTAAAAGGGAGAAGAATCCCTTCTTGTTGGTAATGTCGCTACTGTGTGAATTGTCGTCGCTCATGGCGTCGTATGGGTTCTCATGTTAGTGGTTCTGTCGCCAGGACGCGCAAACTCAGCGCCCGGCAGCATTTTCTGTCAGCACGGCAATAGGTTGCCGCACAGACTACTCCTTCTCGGAAATGTACGGATCCTCATACCCCAGAGCAAGCATTATCTCTGTTTCGAGCCCTTCCATTTCTTCGGCTTCGTCATCTTCAATGTGGTCGTAGCCCAGCAGATGCAGGCTACCGTGTATCACCATATGCGCCCAGTGCGCATCAAGCGGTTTGCCCTGTTCATTGGCTTCCTGCTCAACCACCTGGCGGCAAATGATCAGATCGCCCAGCAGCGGCATTTCGATCCCTGGCGGCGCTTCAAACGGGAAAGAGAGCACATTTGTCGGCTTGTCTTTCCCGCGGTAAGTCAGGTTTAACTCATGACTTTCCGCCTCATCCACCAGACGGATAGTCACTTCCGCTTCTTCCTGGAATTGCGGAATGACCGCGTCCAGCCAGCGCTGAAACTGGGCTTCTTCCGGCAAGCCGCCGTTCTCTTCACATGCCAGCTGTAAATCTAGGATCACCTGACTCATTTTTGCTCCTGCTCCTGAGCTTCGCGTTTACGCTCGGCCGCCTGTTCCGCCCGGCGTTTTTGATCGGCCTCTTCCCAGGCTTCGTAAGCATTCACGATGCGTGCGACAACAGGATGACGGACAACGTCTTCGCTATGGAAAAAGTTAAAACTGATTTCTTCAACTTCCGCCAGTACTTCAATGGCGTGGCGAAGGCCCGACTTAACATTGCGTGGCAGGTCAATCTGCGTCACGTCGCCGGTGATAACCGCTTTGGAATTAAAACCAATACGAGTCAGAAACATCTTCATCTGTTCGATGGTGGTGTTCTGGCTCTCATCAAGAATGATAAACGCGTCATTTAAGGTGCGACCACGCATATAGGCCAACGGCGCAACTTCAATGACATTACGCTCAATCAGCTTCTCAACTTTTTCAAAGCCGAGCATCTCGAACAGCGCGTCGTAGAGTGGCCGCAGATAGGGATCCACTTTCTGGCTTAAATCACCCGGGAGGAAGCCCAGTTTTTCCCCGGCTTCAACGGCAGGGCGGGTCAGCAGAATACGGCGAACATCCTGGCGCTCCAGCGCATCCACCGCCGCAGCAACCGCCAGATACGTTTTACCTGTACCCGCAGGACCCACGCCAAAGGTGATGTCATGATCCAGAATATTGGCGATGTACTGCGCCTGGTTTGGCGTACGCGGTTTGATCACGCCGCGTTTGGTTTTGATATTGACCGCTTTTCCATACTCCGGCACGCTCTCCGCGCTTTGCTCAAGCACGCGGGCTTCTTTAATCGCCAGATGGATTTGTTCCGGTTCGATATCCTGAGTTTGCCCGCGCATGGGGGCTGTATCGACATAAAGGCTGAGCAGAATGTCTGCCGCAGCATTCACACAGATGGTACGTCCGGTGAGTTTGAAGTGATTATCGCGACGGTTAATCTCGATGCCCAGTCGCCGTTCTAACTGTTTGATATTGTCATCAAACGGTCCACACAGGCTAAGCAGGCGAGCATTGTCTGCGGGGGTCAGGGTTACTTCACGGGTATCTATGTTCAAACTGTTCCTCTTATTCAGATAGTGCCGAATGGAGCCTGGCTAATCCAGCCTGTGGCCGTCAGCCTTACAGAGAATTATTCACGCCATAGAATAAAGGCGCAAGCATTGCGATGGATATGAGGGCAGGAAGGGGAAATGCAAGACCAGACCGGTCAGACTTCACGCTGCAGATCCCTGCTTTTGCGCACGCCCCGGTCGCATCGTCATCTATGCGACCGGGTACTTGCTTGCTGTCATTCTGCAACGTGAAACAGGTCGAGCCGGCAGGATTAAGGCTGGTAGATACCTACACCGATATCATTCTCTTTACGGGTACGGGCGATAACCGATTCCGGGGACTCTGCAATACGCAGGCCCATTTCGTCTTCGGTACGCACCACTTTACCGCGCAGGGAGTTTGTCCAGACGTCGGTAATTTCCACGTCAACGAATTTCCCAATCATCTCCGGTCTGCCTTCGAAGTTCACCACGCGGTTATTTTCGGTACGGCCTGACAGTTCCATGATGCTCTTACGGGAAGTCCCCTCCACCAGAATGCGCTGGGTTGTGCCGATCATCCTGCGACTCCAGGCCATTGCCTGCTGGTTGATACGTTCCTGCAGAATATACAGGCGCTGCTTTTTATCCTCTTCCGGTACGTCATCAACCATATCGGCCGCAGGTGTTCCTGGACGGGCGGAGAAAATAAAGCTGTAACTCATATCGAAATTCACATCGGCAATCAGCTTCATGGTTTGCTCGAAGTCCTGCGTCGTTTCGCCAGGGAAGCCAACGATAAAATCAGAGCTGATTTGAATGTCCGGACGAGCAGCACGCAGTTTGCGGATGATTGCTTTGTATTCCAGCGCGGTGTGGGTACGGCCCATCAGGTTCAGTACGCGGTCAGAACCGCTTTGTACCGGCAGATGCAGGAAGCTTACGAGCTCCGGCGTATCGCGATAGACATCAATAATATCGTCGGTGAATTCGATCGGGTGGCTGGTGGTAAAACGGATGCGATCAATACCATCGATGGCCGCCACCAGACGCAGCAGATCCGCGAAAGAACCGGTGCTTCCGTCGTAATTCTCACCGCGCCAGGCGTTAACGTTTTGGCCCAGCAGGTTAACTTCACGTACGCCTTGCGCCGCCAGTTGCGCGATTTCAAACAGGATATCGTCGCACGGACGGCTGACTTCTTCACCACGGGTATAGGGCACGACGCAGTAAGTGCAGTACTTATTGCAGCCTTCCATGATAGAGACGAACGCGGTCGGCCCCTCGGCTTTCGGTTCCGGCAGACGGTCGAATTTCTCGATCTCCGGGAAGCTGATATCCACGACCGGGCTGCGATTGCCGCGCACGGAGTTAATCATCTCCGGCAGTCGGTGCAGCGTTTGCGGTCCAAAAATAATGTCAACATAGTGGGCACGCTGGCGAATGTGGTCGCCTTCCTGAGAGGCGACGCAACCGCCGACACCAATGATCAGGTCTGGATTTTTTTCCTTTAATAATTTCCAGCGCCCTAACTGGTGGAAGACTTTCTCTTGCGCCTTCTCGCGGATTGAGCAGGTATTAAGCAGCAACACATCTGCTTCTTCAGCCACTTCGGTGAGTTGATACCCGTGAGTGGCATCCAGCAGATCGGCCATCTTCGATGAATCGTACTCGTTCATCTGACAGCCCCAGGTTTTAATGTGGAGTTTTTTTGTCATCGACTTGCTCATGCTTTGTTTAAGGCCCCAATGCAGGGCGCGTATTGTAATGCTTTGGTCGCGTGCTGACCAGTATGATGCTTGTCAGACTCAAGATGTAAAAAATCCGGTAAACTTAGGAGATTCTCGTTTAAGGATAATGGACCATGATAAATCAATCTATTGAGGTCGCGGTTGTCGGCGGCGGAATGGTCGGCGGAGCGCTGGCTCTGGGGTTAGCCCAGCAGGGTTTTAGTGTCACGGTCATTGAACAACAGGCGCCGCCTGCCTTTGACGCGACGACACAACCCGATGTGCGTATTTCGGCGATTAGCACGTCCTCGGTAGCACTGCTCCGGGAACTGGGCGTCTGGGATGCGGTTCTGGCGATGCGTTGTCATCCATGGGAGCGGCTGGAGACCTGGGAGTGGGAAAATGCGCATGTCATCTTCGACGCGCAGGAATTAAAGCTGCCGCAGCTTGGCTATATGGTGGAAAACAATGTCCTGCAACGCGCACTGTGGGACGCAATGGAGCGCCATCCACAGGTAACGCTACGAGTGCCTGCGGCACTCAGTACGATGCGTCTGAATGATGATTGCCACGAACTGACATTTGAAGATGGCGAAACGCTTTCAGCGAAGCTGGTGATAGGGGCTGATGGGGGGAATTCCCGGGTGCGTCAATGTGCCGGTATCGGTATTCACGCCTGGCAATATCAGCAATCCTGCATGCTGATCACCGTAGAGTGTGAGCGCGCGCCAGGAGAGAGTACCTGGCAGCACTTTACTCCCAACGGTCCGCATGCTTTCCTGCCGTTATTTGATTACTGGGCATCACTGGTCTGGTACGACACGCCTGCCCGTATTCGTCAGTTGCAATCGTTAAATATGGTGCAGTTACAGAAAGAGATCGCGGCACATTTTCCGTCCCGGCTGGGGCAGGTTATGCCGGTCGCTGCCGGGGCGTTCCCGCTCGCGCGTCGCCACGCATTGCAATATGTTCGTCCTGGGCTTGCGCTGGTGGGCGATGCAGCGCACACCATCCATCCGCTGGCGGGGCAGGGGGTAAACCTCGGCTATCGCGATGTGGAATGTCTGCTGGACGTGCTGACAAGGGCGCGCGGCCATGGGGAAGACTGGGCAAGCCTTTCGGTGCTTAAGCGCTATCAGACGCGCCGTATGGCAGATAATTTTATTATGCAAAGTGGAATGGATTTGTTCCATGCCGGGTTCAGTAACGATTTAGGCCCGGTACGCGTGCTGCGTAATATCGGTTTGATGGCGGCGGAACGGGCTGGCGTACTCAAACGCCAGGCGCTGAAATATGCCTTAGGACTGTAATGTGACGGCGGGAAACCGCCGTTTGCTGTTAACCGGAAGCAGAAAAGCAAAAAGCCCGCCGAAGCGAGCTTTTTGCTTTTTATGTGGCTGGGGTACAAGGATTCGAACCTCGGATGGCGGAATCAGAATCCGCTGCCTTACCGCTTGGCGATACCCCAATAGGTGTGAAATTTTACGCGTTAACGATAAAACTTCAACCTTTGCGTCTACCCAAAAGCAAACGACTTTTTGAAATTGGCTGGGGTACGAGGATTCGAACCTCGGAATGGTGGAATCAGAATCCACTGCCTTACCGCTTGGCGATACCCCAACAATTTTTTACTCAGGTTAATGTTTTTATGAACATCAGCCTTTGAATATGGTGGCTACTACGGGAATCGAACCTGTGACCCCAGCATTATGAGTGCTGTGCTCTAACCAGCTGAGCTAAGTAGCCAAATGTTACTGCAAACCAGTCACCGACTGGCTGGGGTACCTGGATTCGAACCAGGGAATGCCGGTATCAAAAACCGGTGCCTTACCGCTTGGCGATACCCCAATACCGTCGCGGTGAACCGCAAACATCAAAAATATGGCTGGGGTACCTGGATTCGAACCAGGGAATGCCGGTATCAAAAACCGGTGCCTTACCGCTTGGCGATACCCCAACAAATTTCTGAACAGAGAACTTCAGACTATATTGCGGTTAGCCTTAATGGCTATCTTACAGCCTGGAGATACCCCATCCATGCAACGCTGACTGGTGAATGGTGCGGGAGGCGAGACTTGAACTCGCACACCTTGCGGCGCCAGAACCTAAATCTGGTGCGTCTACCAATTTCGCCACTCCCGCAAAAAAAGATGGTGGCTACTACGGGAATCGAACCTGTGACCCCAGCATTATGAGTGCTGTGCTCTAACCAGCTGAGCTAAGTAGCCATCTTTTTTTCGCGTTACCTTATCGGCGTTGCGGGGCGCATTATGCGTATTGGGCCTGGAAGCGTCAATACCTTTTTCATCGAAAATTGCCGGAATGTGACTGTTTGGTTAGGTTGCGAACAGCGTGACGCATAATTCGGCAATTATTAGTTATTTATCGATTTTGTATAGCAAAACATACGCAGAAATAAAAAAGGCCCCGCAGGGCCTTTAACGATAACAATCGCTTATTTGTAAGCAGACTGGTGTACGCCAACCGCACGGCCTGATGGATCGTTCATGGCTTTGAATGATTCATCCCACTCGATCGCTTTTGCAGACGAGCACGCCACAGACGGGCCGCCAGGAACACATTCAGCGGCGCTGGGTACCGGGAACAGTTCTTCAAAGATTTCACGGTACAGATACGCTTCTTTTGAGACTGGCGTGTTGTACGGGAAACGGTAGCTGGCTGTCGCCAGTTGCTGGTCGCTTATCTGCTGCGCCGCCACTTCTTTCAGCGTATCGATCCAACTGTAGCCTACGCCGTCAGAGAACTGCTCTTTCTGACGCCATGCAACGCTCGCCGGCAGGTAGGATTCGAAACATTCGCGCAGGACATGTTTCTCCATTTTGCCGTTGCCACACATTTTATCCTGCGGGTTGATGCGCATCGCTACATCAAGGAATTTCTTATCCAGGAACGGGACACGCGCTTCTACGCCCCAGGCGGACATGGCTTTGTTAGCACGTGCGCAGTCGAACATGTGCAGCGCCTGCAGTTTACGTACGGTCTCTTCATGCAGCTCTTTGGCATTTGGCGCTTTATGGAAATAGAGGTAGCCACCAAACACTTCGTCAGAACCTTCGCCAGACAGGACCATCTTGATGCCCATCGCTTTGATTTTACGAGACATCAGATACATCGGCGTAGAGGCGCGAATGGTGGTCACATCGTAGGTTTCGATGTGATAAATCACGTCGCGAATCGCGTCCAGACCTTCCTGCACGGTAAAGTGGATTTCGTGGTGAACCGTACCCAGATGGTTGGCAACTTCCTGCGCGGCTTTCAGGTCCGGTGCGCCTTTCAGGCCCACGGCGAAGGAGTGCAACTGCGGCCACCAGGCCTCAGAGCGTTCCTGATCTTCCACACGACGTGCGGCGAATTTTTTGGTGATAGCGGAAATGACAGAGGAATCCAGACCGCCGGAGAGCAGAACGCCATACGGTACATCAGACATCAGGTGGCTTTTCACTGACTCTTCCAGTGCCTGACGCAGTTCGTTTTTGTCCGTGACGTTGTCTTTCACTGCGTCATAGTCGAACCAGTCACGCTGATAGTAAGAACGGATTTCACCGTCTTTGCTCCACAGGTAGCTGCCCGCCGGGAACTCTTTGATAGTACGGCATACGGGCACCAGCGCTTTCATTTCGGACGCGACATAAAAGTTGCCGTGCTCATCGTGGCCCATATACAGCGGGATAATGCCGATATGGTCACGACCAATCAGATAAGCGTCTTTTTCGCTGTCATACAGGGCAAAAGCAAACATACCTTGCAGATCATCGAGGAATTCAGGGCCTTTTTCCTGATACAGCGCGAGAATAACTTCGCAGTCAGAACCGGTCTGAAACTGATAGCGATCACCATATTCCGCACGCAGCGCCTGATGGTTGTAGATTTCGCCGTTAACGGCCAGCGCATGTGTTTTTTTCTCATTGTACAGCGGCTGGGCACCCGCGTTGACGTCGACAATAGACAGACGTTCATGGGCAAGAATCGCTTTATCGCTGGCATAAACGCCAGACCAGTCCGGGCCGCGGTGGCGCATCAGGCGGGATAATTCGAGCGCTTTTTTACGCAGCTCAACCGCGTCAGTTTTGATATCCAGTACGCCAAAAATAGAACACATAGACTTCTCCGTTACTTTAAGGCAATGCAGTGTTGTGTGAGTGCAGACGCCGCGTCATCGCGTTGTCTTATTGCGTGATTAAGAAAATGCCGCAAAGGTGTGACGCGCGCAAGCGTTTTACCGCCTTGAAAGTAAAAAGCGCAATGACGATTGTCGAATGCTGAAAAAAGAACATGAAATGAGCTGTGGCATTAATGGATTATCAATTTTTAGATGCTTTTATTGAATGGTCTGTTTTTTGTTGGTGCTGAAAATGAAAAACCACGTCCCGGGACGTGGTTTCGTTTAAAAAATGTCGATTTCAGCAACCGAAGGGTAAATCCATGAAGGGCGAAACGGCATGCTATCGATATCATCCAGCGTAGATACGCCAGAGAGCACCAGAATCGTCTCCAGACCCGCCTGGAAGCCTGCAAGGATATCGGTGCGTAAATTGTCGCCGACAATCACCGTTTGTTCGGAGTGCGCCTGCATAGTATTGAGCGCGGCACGGATAATCCACGGGCTCGGCTTGCCGACATAAAAAGGCTCGCGGCCGGAGATTTTTTCAATGCCGGCGCACAGCGCGCCGCAGCCGGGATAGTAGCCACGTCCGTGAGTGTCCGGGTTGGTGGCAATAAAACGCGCACCGTTGGCGACAAAAAAAGCCGCCTTATGCATCATTTCCCAATTGTAGGAGCGCGTTTCACCCACGATAACGAAATCCGGATTGATATCCGTAATGGTAAACCCGGCTTTATAGAGTTCGTGAATCAATGCGCCTTCACCGACCACATAGGCTTTTTTCCCTTCCTGGCGCTTAAGGAAGTCAGCCGTCGCCATTGCAGAGGTATAAAAAACGCTGGCAGGTGCATCTATACCGGCTGAGGCAAAGCGGTTAGCTAAATCCTGCCCCGTCTGGGAGGGGTAGTTGGTAAGCAGCACCAGCGGCATCCCCTTTTCCAGGATTCGACTAATAAACTCCGCTGCGCCCGGCACGGCGACATTATCGTGCATCAACACGCCGTCAATATCACAGATTACGTTCTGAATGGTCATGGACTACCCGGTTAAAAAAGAGAAGCAATAACTATACCCGTCATACTCCAGGTTGCATATCTGTTGGCTACGTTTGCTCGCCCCAGTCACTTACCGCAGTAAGTTCCCGGGGGCGAATGAGCGACATCCTGGTCCCTAAGCAAAGGCTGTTCAAAACGGCCAGGCGTTTTGTCCTGCAACGCGAATTATTTAGGGTATCTCAACCCTGTCAGCTTTCCAGCAAACGTTGCAGTAGCATGCCGTTCAGCATGGCACGTTTCACCAGTGCGAAAGCGCCAATCGCCGAGCGATGATCAAGGGTGGAACGCACCACGGGAAGATTTCTGCGGAATGCTTTGAGCGACTGAGTGTTAATGCAGCCTTCGATGGCCGGCAGCAACACTTTCTCAGCTTCGACGATCTCCCCCGCGATGACTATTTTCTGCGGATTGAAGAGGTTAATGGCGATGGCGATGGTTTTACCCAGATGGCGACCGACATACTCAATCACCTCACACGCCAGCGCGTCGCCTTTATTGGCGGCTTTACAGATATTTTTGATCGTGCAGTCATCCAGGGTTACGCGGCTTTGGTAGCCCTGTTCCAGCAGATGGCGTACACGCTGTTCAATGGCGGCATTGGCGGCGATGGTTTCCAGGCAGCCAAAGTTACCGCAATGACATCGCTCGCCGAGCGGCTCCACCTGGATGTGGCCAATTTCACCCACATTACCGTTGCGGCCGATAAAAATGCGCCCGTTAGAGATGATTCCTGCCCCGGTGCCGCGATGAACGCGCACCAGAATGGAGTCCTCACAGTCCTGACTTGCCCCAAAGTAGTGCTCAGCGAGAGCCAGACTGCGGATATCGTGACCGACGAAACAGGTTAATTTGAATCGTTTTTCCAGCGCGTCAACCAGCCCCCAGTTCTCCACCTGAATATGCGGCATGTAACGAATAACGCCGCTTTCCGGGTCGACAAGGCCTGGTAAAATGACTGAGATAGCGATCAGTTCGCGAATCTTGCGCTGATGACTTTCGATAAAGGCGCTGATGGTGTTCAGCAATGCGTGTTCGAGGGTTTCCTGCGTCCGCTCCGGCAGAGGATAATGCTCTTCTGCCAACACCTTGCTGCTGAGATCATAAAGAGTGAGGGTGGTGTCGGAGCGTCCAAGACGCACACCAATAGCCTGAAAATTACGGGTTTCGGTAATGATAGAGATAGCGCGGCGGCCCCCGGTGGAGGCCTGCTGATCAACTTCTTTGATCAGGCCGCGTTCAATGAGCTGACGCGTGATTTTCGTCACGCTGGCGGGCGCAAGCTGGCTCTGCTCGGCAATTTGAATACGCGAAATAGGGCCTAGTTGATCAATCAGGCGATAAACCGCCGCGCTGTTAAGTTGTTTAACGAGATCAACGTTACCAATCTGAGCTTGTCCGCCTGCTGTCATACCTTTTATTTACTCGGTGACGACCTCGTTACCATTAACGATGGTCTTGATTATTTTATAATCGTGCGTGAAGGCGGTCAGGTTCGCGACCTTACCCGGGGCAATGCTGCCGAGCTGCCCGTCGACGCCTATCGCGCGGGCCGGGTACAGGGTTGCCATGCGCAGTACTTCATCCAGCGCAATACCCACATGCTCGACCAGGTTCCGAACCCCTTCAATCATTGTCAGGGAGGAGCCGCTCAGCGTACCGTTTTCATCCACACACAGTCCATTACGGTAGTATATTGTTTTACCAGCAAAAATGAACTGGTCAATATCTGCCCCTGCAGGTGCCGTTGCATCTGTTACTAAACAGAGTTTGTCACCTTTCAGGCGTTTCGCATTACGGACATTAACGTAATCGACATGCAGCCCATCTGCAATGATCCCGCAATAGACATCGGCATCATCCAGTACCGCGCCCGCCAGCCCTGGTTCACGTCCGGTGATATACGGCATCGCATTATATAAATGTGTCGCAAACGTGATGCCTGCGCGGAAACCGGCCTTCGCTTCTTTTAATGTCGCGTTGGAGTGGCCTGCAGAAACGACAATCCCTGCAGCAGCCAGCTTACTGATAACCTCAGTTCCGGCCATTTCAGGCGCCAGCGTCACTTTGGTGATAACGTCGGCATTGGCGCAGAGGTAATCCACCAGTTCGGCGTCAGGTTTGCGTAAAAATTTCGGGTTGTGGGTACCTTTTTTAACGATATTCAGCCACGGACCTTCGAGGTGAAGGCTTAATGCCTGATGGGAATATTTTGTCAGGTAATCGCGCATCACCTGAATGCCCTGTTTCATCAGGTCATCGCTACTGGTGATAAGCGTCGGCAGGAAGCTTGTACAGCCTGATTTCTCATTGGCACGCTGCATGATTTCCAGCGTTTCAACGCTTACGGCTTCGGGAGTGTCGTTGAACTGCACGCCGCCGCAACCATTGAGTTGTACGTCAATAAAGCCAGGGGCCAGCGTTGCGCCATTGAGATCACGCTGTTCGAGAGTGGGTGGCAACTCAGCCAGTGGGCAGAGACGGTCAATCAGGCCATCCGCGACAATCAGCGCGTGGTCATCCAGAATTTCATGGCCGGTGAAAATCCGGCAATGGGTTAAAGCATACATAACGACCCCCGGTTAACAAATGGGTGTCGTCCCGCAGAGTATGCGGAACGAGACACAATTACAGACCTTTAATATTTTCTGCTTCTAATTCATTGAAATATTTCAATGTTTTCACTTTTAGTTCCATGGTGGACGGCTCGTCGCATACCATCACTGCTTTTGGGTGCAGTTGCAGACAGCTAATGGTCCACATATGGTTCACGTTACCTTCTACGGCCGCCTGCAGAGCCTGCGCTTTCTGGCTTCCCAGCACCAGAATCATCACTTCTTCCGCATCCAGTAGCGTACCCACACCTACGGTCAGCGCGTATTTTGGCACCTGATTAACGTCGCCGTCGAAGAAACGGGAATTGGCCACGCGGGTGTCATGGGTCAGCGTTTTAATACGGGTACGAGAAGCCAGCGAAGACGCGGGTTCGTTGAATGCGATGTGACCATCGTTGCCAACGCCGCCCATAAACAGGTGAATTTTGCCATAGGAACGGATTTTTTCTTCGTATTGACGGCATTCTGCGTCAATATCCGGAGCATTGCCATCCAGCAGGTTAATATTTTCCGCCGGAATATCAACGTGATCGAAAAAGTTACGGTGCATAAAACTGTGATAGCTTTCCGGATGCTCCTTCGGCAGGCCGACATATTCATCCATGTTGAAAGTGACAACATGTTTAAAACTAACCTGGCCCGCTTTGTGCATTTCGACTAAGGCTTTGTAGGCAGTGAGAGGCGTGCCACCGGTTGGCAGCCCAAGCAGGAACGGACGATCCGCTGTAGGTTTAAATGCATTGATGCGATTGACGATATGGCGGGCCGCCCATTTACCGACTTGTTCAGCTGTTGCCAGAGGAATCAGTCTCATTATTCACCTCTAAAGTTGATTAAAGTTAGCGGATTGCGTGCCAGAGTAGTGTAAAGCGTAACTCAGTTTCGCTCCCTATGGGGGCAATCCGTCTTGATTTTTTGAATGATAAAATAAGTTTTGCTGGTTAGCCAGCAAAGAGGAGGTCAAATAACGATATTTGGTGATTAAAATCACAAAAAGGGTGCTTTTAATTTGCGAGACGAATTAATTTTCAACACACTCTCAATGTAATGAAAAATGGCCGTGTTTTCAGGGTTAGTTAGACAATAAAAAGACTGTTTCTAAGGGCTCCGCTGGGGTTCAAAGGGGGAATAACGTGAATCTTTTAGGTTACTTACAAAAGGTTGGCCGTGCGCTTATGGTGCCGGTTGCCACGCTGCCTGCCGCAGCGATTCTGATGGGGGTCGGTTACTGGATCGACCCGGTAGGCTGGGGTGGATCTAACGCGCTGGCGGCGTTCTTCATTCAATCTGGTTCTGCCATCATCGATAACATGGGCGTGCTGTTCGCCGTGGGTGTTGCTTATGGTATGTCCAAAGACAAAGACGGCGCTGCTGCGCTGGCCGGCTTTGTGGGCTTCCTTGTACTGACGACGCTGTGCTCGCCAGCCGCTGTCGCCATGATCCAGAAAATCCCAGCCGATCAAGTTCCTGCCGCATTCGGTAAGATCAAAAACCAGTTCGTTGGGATCATGGTCGGTATCATTGCTGCGGAGCTGTATAACCGCTTTAGCAGCGTCGAGCTGCCGAAGGCACTCTCCTTCTTTAGCGGCCGTCGTCTGGTGCCGATCCTGACCTCCTTTGTCATGATCGCTGTCGCGTTCATCATGATGTTTATCTGGCCGGTGGTCTTTAGCGGCCTGGTAGGTTTTGGTGAGCACATCCAGAAACTGGGTTCTGTCGGTGCGGGCGTCTACGCTTTCTTCAACCGTCTGCTGATCCCGATCGGTCTGCACCATGCGCTGAACTCCGTTTTCTGGTTTGACGTTGCCGGTATTAACGATATTCCTAACTTCCTGGGTGGCGCGCAGTCTATTGAAGCGGGCAAAGCGGTTGTTGGGGTTACTGGCCGTTACCAGGCTGGCTTCTTCCCGATCATGATGTTTGGTCTGCCAGGTGCAGCACTGGCGATTTACCACTGCGCGCGTCCGGAAAATAAAGCCAAAGTCCTCGGTATTATGATGGCAGGTGCGTTTGCTGCCTTCTTTACAGGTATCACTGAACCGCTGGAATTCTCCTTCATGTTCGTGGCGCCGGTGCTGTATTTCATTCACGCTGTTCTGACCGGCATTTCTGTCTTCATCGCCGCGACTATGCAGTGGATTGCCGGTTTCGGCTTCAGTGCTGGTCTGGTGGATATGGTGCTGTCATCCAAAAACCCGCTGGCCGTACATTGGTACATGCTGATTCTGCAAGGCCTGGTGTTCTTCGTCATTTACTACGTGGTGTTCCGTTTCACTATCCTGAAATTCAACCTGCTGACCCCGGGTCGTGAACTGGCGGTTGCCGGTGACGAAGCGGATGGTCAGGATGTGAATGTCAGCACTGCTTCCGAGCAGGATGTGACCGGGCTGGCGCGTCAGTACATCGCTGCTGTCGGGGGTTCCGCGAACCTGACCGGTATCGATGCCTGCATTACGCGTCTGCGTTTGAGCGTAAAAGACTCTTCCCTGGTCAACGAAGCGCTGGCTAAACGTCTGGGCGCGAGCGGTGTTATTCGTTTGAATAAAACCGGCGTACAGGTCATTGTTGGTTTTGCAGCAGAAAAAATTGCGAATGCGATGAAAACGGCGGGTGATGTTCCGGCGGCAGGTGCTGCGACTCCGGCTCCGGCAGCCGCCAGCGCAGTTAAGCCGCAGGCCGTGCCGAATGTCAGCGCTGCGGTGATTGCTGAGCTGGTCTCCCCGGTAACCGGGCAGGTGGTTTCTCTGGATGAAGTTCCGGATGAAGCGTTTGCCAGTAAAGCCGTTGGTGATGGCGTAGCGGTAAAACCGACAGAGAAAACGGTTGTTGCACCGGCAGCGGGCACCATCGTGAAAATTTTCAATACCAACCACGCCTTCTGCCTTGAAACTGAAAAAGGCGCGGAAATCGTTGTCCATATGGGGATCGATACCGTTGCGCTGGGTGGTCAGGGCTTCACGCGTCTGGTCGAAGAGGGAGCAACCGTTGTGGCGGGTCAGCCCATCCTGGAAATGGATCTGGAATACCTGAACGCGACTGCTCGCTCAATGATCAGTCCGGTGGTGTGCAGCAACATCGATGATTTCTCTGGTCTGGTTATCAAAGCACAAGGTTCCGTTGTCGCGGGGCAAACGCCGCTGTACGACATCAAAGGCTAATGATCTAATCTGAACCAAAAATAGCCATAAGCGGCAGGGGAACTTCCTCTGCCGCTTTTTTTTGCATGACTTAAAGTATTCCGTTTTGTATCTATTTTACGTAACTAAAGGTTGTCTCTGAGGGCCGCTTATAAGATCATGTGCCGTTATATGTTGTTTACGCCTTGAGGAATTTACGATGAGTGAGGCAGAAGCCCGCCCGACTAACTTTATTCGTCAGATCATTGATGAAGATCTGGCTACTGGAAAGCACTCTACTGTTTGTACCCGTTTTCCGCCTGAGCCGAATGGTTACCTGCATATCGGTCATGCGAAATCCATCTGCCTGAACTTTGGTATCGCGCAAGATTATCAAGGGAAGTGCAACCTGCGTTTTGATGACACCAACCCGGTAAAAGAAGATATCGAGTACGTTGAGTCCATCAAAAACGACGTGCAGTGGTTAGGCTTCCACTGGTCAGGCGATGTGCGCTATTCCTCTGATTATTTCGATCAGCTGCACAACTATGCCGTTGAGTTAATCAGCAAAGGCCTGGCCTATGTTGACGAACTGTCCGCTGACGAAATCCGTGAATATCGCGGTACGCTGACGGCCCCGGGTAAAAACAGTCCGTATCGCGATCGTACGGTTGAAGAGAACCTCGCACTGTTTGAAAAAATGCGAGCCGGTGGCTTCGAAGAAGGTAAGGCGTGCCTGCGTGCGAAGATAGACATGGCGTCGCCGTTCATCGTGATGCGCGATCCGGTGCTCTACCGCATTAAATTTGCTGAACATCATCAGACGGGCAACAAGTGGTGCATCTACCCGATGTATGACTTTACCCACTGCATCAGCGATGCGCTGGAGGGGATCACCCACTCCCTGTGTACGCTGGAATTCCAGGATAACCGTCGTCTGTATGATTGGGTGCTGGATAACATCACCATTCCGGTTCACCCGCGTCAGTACGAGTTCTCTCGTCTGAACCTGGAATACACCGTCATGTCCAAGCGTAAGCTGAACCTGCTGGTGACCGACAAACACGTTGAAGGCTGGGATGACCCGCGTATGCCGACCATTTCGGGCCTGCGTCGTCGTGGCTATACTTCCGCATCCATCCGTGAGTTCTGCAAACGTATTGGTATCACCAAACAGGACAACACTATTGAGATGGCTTCACTGGAGTCGTGCATCCGTGAAGATCTGAATGAAAACGCGCCGCGTGCGATGGCGGTTATCGATCCGGTTAAGCTGGTTATCGAAAACTATCCTCAGGGCGCCAGTGAACTGGTTTCGATGCCAAACCATCCGAACAAGCCGGAAATGGGCAGCCGTGATGTTCCATTTAGCGGTGAAATCTGGATCGATCGCGCCGATTTCCGTGAGGAAGCCAACAAGCAGTACAAACGTCTGGTACTCGGTAAAGAAGTTCGTCTGCGTAACGCCTATGTGATTAAAGCTGAGCGTGTTGAGAAAGACGCGGAAGGTAATATCACCACTATTTTCTGTACCTTTGATGCCGATACGCTGAGCAAAGATCCGGCAGATGGTCGTAAAGTGAAAGGCGTTATTCACTGGGTGAGCGCATCACACGCGTTGCCGGTTGAAATTCGCCTTTACGACCGGCTGTTCAGCGTGCCAAACCCGGGAGCCGCGGAAGATTTCCTGACCGTTATGAACCCGGAATCGCTGGTCATTAAGCAGGGCTTTGCTGAGCCGAGCCTCAAGGGCGCTGAGGTGGGGAAAGCGTACCAGTTTGAGCGCGAAGGTTACTTTTGCCTCGACAGCCGCCATGCTACTGCGGATAAACTGGTATTCAACCGCACCGTAGGTCTTCGCGATACCTGGGCTAAAATCGGCGAGTAATCCCGCCTGATTCTCGTGCATAAAACGCTGCCTCGTGCAGCGTTTTTTATTTCTCGATTAAAAATAAGTTCCTGCTGGCTTTTTACTTTTCTGAAATTTCGTTTTAATTTTATCCAATCATCTTTTCAGTTATTTATTGATAATTTAGTTTAAGTTCATTCAGGTTCCGCGCTATGCAAGCCAGTGACAGACTAACAATAAATCTGTGTGGTTCGTCATAATCCCCGTAATTCCTTCATGCAAAGGCTTGATAATTCGCGTCGCGAAAAATATGCTTACAAACGATAGATATAGAAACATTTTCTATAACTGTCAGTAATATTTCATTTTTTTTATTTATTGCTGTCTGCATTTGCGCAGCACTTTTTATGTTTTCGTCAAAGAGGAACACTCATGAACGCGTTTAACGCTAAACGTAAGGCGTTAGCGTTGGCTATTGCCTGCGCCACCGCATTACCAGGTTTAACTTTTGCTCCTTCCGTCAGCGCTGCTGGTTTTGTCGATGACGCTACGCTCACCGGCGGGATTTACTACTGGCAGCGCCAGCGTGACCGTAAAGATGTCACCGATGGCGATAAATACAAAACGAACCTGTCGCACTCCACATGGAATACGAACCTCGATTTCCAGTCTGGTTATGCTGCCGATATGTTCGGTATTGATGTCGCGGTCTTTGCAGCGATTGAGATGGCTGAATCCTCAGAAAGCGGACATCCGAATGAAATCGCATTTTCCAATAGCCACAAAGTGTATGACGAAGACTGGGCCGGCGATCGTAGCGGCGCAAGTCTCTATACAGCCGCAGCGAAATTTAAATATGGTCCTGTATGGGCGAGGGCAGGGTATATCCAGCCAACCGGGCAAACTCTGCTGGCATCAAACTGGAGCTTTATGCCGGGTACCTATCAGGGGGCGGAAGCCGGCGCAAAACTGGATTACGATGATAACGGCGCGCTGAGCTTCTCGTATATGTGGGCCAATGAATACAAAGCGCCGTGGTATAACGAAACGGATCATTTCTACCAGAACGATGGCGTGAGTAAAATCGACTACGTCCACTCTCTGGGCGCATCGTACGATTTTAAAAACAACCTTCTCCTTGAAGCCGCATTTGGTCAGGCGCAAGGTTACGTTGATCAATACTTTGCCAAAGCCAGCTATAAGTTTGACGTCGTAGGGAACCCGCTTTCCACCAGTTATCAGTTCTATGGTTCGCGCGACAAGGCCGATAACAACACCATCAATGATATTTACGACGGCACCGCGTGGTTACAGGCGCTCACCTTTGGTTATACGGTCGGTCCGGTGGATTTACGCCTTGAGGGAACCTGGGTCAAAGCCGATGGTCGCCAGGGCTATTTCAATTCACGTATGACGCCACGGTATGGCTCTTCCAATGGTCGCCTGGATATCTGGTGGGACAACCGTTCTGACTTTAACGCCCATAACGAGAAATCCGTCTTTGTCGGCGCCATGTATGACCTGAAAGGCTGGAATCTGCCTGGTTGGGCGGTTGGCGCATCGTACGTCTATGGCTGGGATGCCAAACCGTCTACTGTCTCCTCTGGCGACAAATACTACGATGCGGTCAACGCCATTAAAGAGTCAGCGTATAGCCTCGACCTGCTTTACACCGTGCAGGAAGGGATGGCAAAAGGCACGTTATTCAAGCTGCACTTCACCCAATATGATAACCATTCCAATATTCCGAGCTGGGGTGGCGGATATAACAACATCTTCTAGGACGAACGTGACGTGAAGTTTATCGTCATTGCGCCGCTGAATATTTTCTAATACCAGGGAGTGCCATGATGATGAAACCAATATTACTTGCCCTGCTGACGCTGGGACTTGCCGCCTGTGTGCAACAGCCGCAGGCGCCAAAGGAAGATGCGCGATTAAAAGAGGCTTACAGCGCCTGTATTAATACGGCAGAAGGTTCACCGGAGAAAACGGCGGCGTGCAGAAGCGTACTGGATGTTCTGCGCAAAGAGAAAGCGCACCAGCAATTTGCGGAGGAAGAGAGTGTGCGCACGCTGGATTATCAGCAATGCCTTGAAGCGACGCATACCGGAAACGGGCAGGCGGTGAAAACCCGTTGTGACCAGATCTGGCAGGAGATTCATCACCATAACGCGGTAAATTAACGGTATCAAAGGCTCGCTTCGGCGGGCTTTTTTATGCGGTAAAGTCAGAAATAAAAAAGCCAACCCGGAGGTTGGCTTTTTTACGAAGCTGATGATTATTTCTCAGCGGCTTCGTGCGCGTTTTCGTCAGTACGGCAGTCGCCTTCGGCGCAATGGCCATAGAGGTACAGACTGTGGTTAGTCAGACGAATACCGTGTCTGGACGCGATCTCACGCTGACGCGCTTCAATAGAGTCATCACTGAACTCAATCACTTTGCCGCAATCCAGGCAAATTAAGTGATCGTGGTGATGCTGCTGGGTCAGTTCAAAGACGGACTTACCGCCTTCAAAGTTATGGCGGGTCACGATCCCGGCATCATCGAACTGGTTAAGTACACGGTACACCGTCGCCAGCCCAATCTCTTCGCCCATGTCGATCAGGCGCTTATATAAATCTTCCGCACTGACATGATGGTTCTCCGGCTCCTGAAGCACTTCCAGGATTTTTAACCGAGGAAGCGTGACTTTCAGGCCGGCCTTCTTTAATGCGGTATTGTTGTCAGTCATGCGGAATCTGTCCTGTTGCTAAACGATTCACTTCCCGTTGGGAAGCTACAAGGAATGCACCTGGGATAATGCGTCTCATTATAGAACTGCCATGCCTGAATGAAAACTGCAAGTCCTCAAGTAAAGTAAGCTTATAAAACGTGGTAGCGTCAACAAAGTCCTTTGTGTTACCCGTTTTAATCAGGGGTCATTGTACAGCGCTGGAGAAAAAAGTTAAAAAATTGTAGCAATTATTTCCATCGCTTTTATCTATTAATCAGGCGCAACCAGCAGGTTGCGCCAAACAACATCAGGCATTGATGATGTCATTCAGATGAAGTTCTTCGGAAATCTGTTTCACCCATTTATCGACACGGCCAGCGGTCAGTTCAGGCTGACGGTCTTCATCAATAGCAAGGCCAACGAAGTGGTTGTCGTCTGCCAGACCTTTGGACGCTTCAAAATGGTAACCTTCGGTCGGCCAGTGACCTACGATGGTTGCGCCGCGCGGTTCAATGATGTCGCGGATAGTGCCCAACGCATCACAGAAATACTCTGCATAGTCTTCCTGATCGCCACAGCCAAACAGGGCAACCAGTTTGCCGTTAAAATCGATATCTTCCAGCGTCGGGAAAAAGTCATCCCAGTCACACTGTGCTTCACCATAATACCAGGTCGGGATGCCAAGCAGCAGGATGTCGTAACCTTCAAGATCCTCTTTGCTGCTTTTAGCAATGTCATGCACATCGGCAACATCTTTACCAAGTTGAGCCTGGATCATCTTTGCGATGTTTTCGGTATTACCGGTATCGCTGCCGAAAAAAATGCCTGTGATTGCCATGAGTAAAATAACCTCTTGAAACTTAATGATATGGTGGTGGCGATTGGCCCACGGATAAGGGCAATCATAGCAGATCAGAGAAGCACGCGGAAACTGCAATCACGCAAGACTGCACTCTGTGCAACATGAAAGTGAATTTTTGCGATAATTCAGAGGATTTCCTGGCTGTTCAGCGCGTTAAGCTGAGCCAGTAACATCTCTTCAATCAGTTCGCTGCGGCTCATTTCCCGCGCATCCGCCAGCGCGTTTAATGCGTCGACAGCCTCGGCGTTGAGTTTTAATTCGACGCGTTTAAGCCCACGAACCTTATCGCGTTTAAGCTGATTGCGCTTATTCACGCGCAATTGCTCGTCGCGAGAGAGCGGATTGGTTTTAGGACGTCCCGGGCGACGTTCATTCGCGAACAGATCTAATGTCGTGCGGTCCGTTTGTTCTTTAGCCATGATTTAAGAATACTACGGGAAGTACAAGCAATCGGGTCATAGCCCGGGCTGATTAGCGCGCCATCATACATCAGCGATGCGGACACGCCAACGACCGGGCGCTTTCCGACAATCGGTCGCCGGGTTTTTAATCAGTTTGTCTTTTCAGCGAGATAACGACGGATGGCGCGCAGAACCGCTTCCGGCTTTTCTGCATGCACCCAGTGCCCGGCACCGGCAATGACATGCGCGCGTGCCTGCGGGAACTGTTGCAGCAGGTCGTCACGATACTGTTCACTGACATACGGCGAGTTACCGCCGGGGATAAAAAGGGCGGGGTGATCCCAGGCTGGCACGGTTTCCCAGCCCACAATATGGGGATACTGATCCCACAACGCGGGCACATTGAAGCGCCACTTGCCATCGACAAACGACTTGAGCAGGAACTGAATCACCCCTTCTTCATTTATATGTTCGCGCATGATGGCGGCGGCCTGCTGGCGCGTGGTGGCACTGGCGTCGGTCACCGCATTGATGGCGGCAAAGATCTCGTCGTGACGGCGCACGTGGTAATGGACCGGGGCAATGTCGATAGCGACGAGCTTGTCGATGCGTTCTGGCGCCAGCGCGGTAAATGCCATCACCGCTTTCCCCCCCATGGAGTGACCAACGAAGGTCGCGCGTTCTATACCATGGGCATCGAGGGTATCAAGTAAGTCCTGCGCCATCAGCGGATAATTCATCTCCGGTGACCGTCCGGAAAGGCCGTGATTTCGCATATCAACCTGAATAATATCATGGTCATTGACGAGGTCGCGGGCAAGTACGCCAAGGTTGTCCAGGCTACCAAATAAACCGTGAACCAGCACGATGGGGGAATTGTTGTGCGATTGTTGTGCAGATTGCGCTCGGGTATTCAATTTCATGGCAAAGTTCTTTTTTTCGCTCTTTCGGATTAAGGTATTATGTTGAACATTCTGCCGTCCGGCTGCAAGGTTTTGACACATTCTGACTTTGCCGCCATCCTGGTTTGACGCTATCCGCTGTTGGGATTTGACTTTATAATCTCAATAACTTGTATTCAGATTAGACACTGCACTGGATTAAGATGAAAACGATCGAAGTTGATGATGAGCTCTACAGTTATATTGCCAGCCATACAAAGCACATTGGCGAGAGCGCATCCGACATTTTACGGCGCATGTTGAAGTTTTCCGCCGCTCCGCAGCCAGCTGCCGCTGTTCCACTCGCGAAAGAAACCCCCGCACCTGTTACGGTTGAAGAAGTAAAACCGGCTAATACGGCGAAAGACAAAGTCCGCGCGGTGCGTGAACTGCTCCTTTCTGATGAGTATGCAGAGCAGAAGAAGGCCGTTAATCGCTTTATGCTGGTGCTGTCTACACTGTACGCATTAGATAAAAAGGCTTTTGCAGAATCCACTGAGTCTCTGCATGGCCGCACCCGCGTATACTTTGCGGCTGATGAACATACCCTGTTGCAAAACGGCAATCAGACGAAGCCAAAACAGGTGCCTGATACCCCGTACTGGGTTATCACTAACACGAATACGGGTCGTAAATGCAGCATGGTGGAGCACATCATGCAATCAATGCAATTCCCGACGGAGTTGATTGAAAAGGTTTGCGGCACAATTTAATCCTTGCATAAAAAGGACCAGGCAATGGCTAACCACGAACGTGCAGGGCAACCTGCGCAACAGAGCGATTTAATTAACGTCGCCCAGCTTACCGCGCAGTACTATGTGCTGAAACCGGAGATCGGCAATGCTGAGCACGCGGTAAAATTTGGTACGTCAGGTCACCGCGGAAGCGCGGGGCGTCACAGTTTCAACGAACAACACATTCTGGCAATTGCTCAGGCTATCGCCGAAGAGCGTGCCAAAAACGGTATCACCGGTCCGTGCTATGTCGGCAAAGATACTCATGCCCTGTCCGAACCTGCGTTTATCTCTGTTCTGGAAGTGCTGGCGGCAAACGGTGTTGATGTGATCGTACAGGAAAATAACGGCTTCACGCCGACCCCTGCGGTGTCCAATGCCATCCTGGTACACAACAAAAAAGGTGGCGCGCAGGCTGATGGTATCGTCATTACGCCGTCACATAACCCACCGGAAGACGGCGGTATTAAATACAATCCGCCAAACGGTGGCCCGGCGGATACCAACGTGACCAAAGTGGTTGAAGACCGCGCGAATGCGCTGCTGGCTGACGGTCTGAAAGGCGTGAAACGCATCACTCTGGATACCGCACTGGCGTCCGGTCACGTAAAAGAGCAGGACCTGGTACAGCCGTTTATCGAAGGGCTGGCCGATATCGTCGATATGGCGGCGATTCAGAAAGCGGGCCTGAAACTGGGCGTGGATCCGCTGGGGGGTTCCGGTATTGAATACTGGAAGCGTATTGCTGATTTCTACAAGCTTGATCTGACCATCGTTAACGATCAGGTTGATCAAACCTTCCGCTTTATGCACCTCGATAAAGACGGTGTTATCCGCATGGACTGCTCCTCTGAGTGCGCCATGGCTGGTCTGCTGGCGCTGCGCGATAAGTTCGATCTGGCCTTCGCCAACGACCCTGACTATGACCGTCATGGTATCGTTACGCCTGCGGGTCTCATGAATCCGAACCACTACCTTGCTGTCGCGATTAACTATCTGTTCCAGCATCGTCCGCAGTGGGGCAAAGACGTTGCGGTAGGTAAAACCCTGGTTTCCTCCGCTATGATTGACCGCGTGGTCAACGATCTTGGTCGCAAACTGGTTGAAGTACCGGTTGGTTTCAAATGGTTTGTTGATGGCCTGTTCGACGGCAGCTTCGGCTTCGGTGGCGAAGAGAGTGCAGGGGCATCCTTCCTGCGTTTTGACGGCACGCCGTGGTCGACCGATAAAGACGGGATCATCATGTGCCTGCTGGCAGCGGAAATCACCGCTGTCACCGGGAAAAACCCGCAGCAGCACTACGACGAGCTGGCCGCACGTTTTGGTGCGCCGAGCTATAACCGTCTTGGCGCCAGCGCGACTTCCGCACAGAAAGCGGCATTGTCCAAACTCTCGCCGGAAATGGTCAGTGCCAGCACGCTGGCGGGCGATCCCATCACCGCACGTCTGACGGCAGCACCGGGTAACGGCGCGTCTATCGGTGGTCTGAAAGTGATGACCGACAACGGCTGGTTTGCCGCGCGTCCGTCAGGTACAGAAGATGCCTACAAAATTTACTGCGAAAGCTTCCTCGGTGAAGAACACCGTAAGCTTATCGAGAAAGAAGCGGTAGAGATTGTAAGTGAAGTACTGAAAAACGCGTAACCATCATCAGGCCCTGTCCAGGGCCTGATTCTTTTCTACAGCATAAACCGATAGCCAATGCCGGTTTCTGTCAATAAGTGGCGGGGACGCGCAGGATCGGCTTCCAGCTTCTGACGAAGATGACCCATATAGATGCGTAAATAGTGACTGTGCTCAACGGCATTCGGCCCCCAGACCTGGCTTAGCAACTGGCGTTGGGTCAGCACCTTGCCGTGGTTATTGAGTAATACGGCCAGCAGACGAAACTCGATAGGGGTGAGGTGCAGCTCTTCGCCCGCGCGCACAATACGACGGTTGGCGAGATCGACCTGAATATCTGAAAAACTCACCAACGGATCGTTCTGCTGTATGCCTGCATTGCGACGCAGCGCTACCCGTAGACGAGCCTGCAATTCGCCGATACCAAAGGGCTTACTGAGATAATCGTCGGCCCCGGCATCCAGCGCGGCAATTTTGTCGCTCTCTTCGGTTCGCGCGGATAATACGATAACCGGAATCTGGCTCCACTGACGTAGATCCCGGATAAAATCAATGCCATCACCGTCCGGCAAACCTAAATCAAGGATCACAAGGTCTGGTTTGCGTGTCGCGGCTTCGATAAGGCCGCGCTGCAGCGTTTCGGCTTCCCAGGCGCGTAACCCCTCGGCTTCCAGCGCGGCGCGCAGAAAACGACGTATGGCCTGTTCATCTTCAACGATGAGAACGTTAATCACAAATCCTCGGCTAATTCATCCAGTTGCGGTGGCGGTTCCAGCGGCAGTGTAACATAAAAACTGGCGCCGCCTTCCGGGCGGTTGGCAGCGGAAATCGTCCCGCCGTGCACCTCGACAATCGCCTCGCAGATGGCCAGCCCTAAGCCCACGCCGGGAATAGCCGACTCTTTGCTGCCACGGGCAAACTTCGCAAAAATCGCCTCTTCCTGCCCGACAGGAATACCTGGACCGTTATCCCATACTTCGAGTGTCAGTCGCGAGTCATCATGCCGGGCATCGATACCGATATTCGCATTGTGTCCGGCGTATTTAACAGCATTTTCCAGAAGATTAATCAGTACGCGTTCAAACAGCGGCCCATCAACATGTACCAGCATGAGCGGGTCGGGGAGGCTCAGTGCAATATGGCGTTCGCCGAGGCCGGGTTCGAGTGTTTTCAGCGCACTCCCCACTACCTCCTCCAGGGTCAGCCACTCTTTTTTAAGATTAAAACCGCCGGACTGAATACGCGCCATATCCAGCAAGTTATTCACCAACCGGGTGGTATTGAGCACATGCTGACGAATTTCGCTGGCCTGAGGCGCATGCTTAGACCCTTCGCTGGCTAGATCCAGCGTCAGGATTTCCGCCTGGCCAAACAGTACGGTGAGCGGTGTACGCAGATCGTGGGAGAGTGCCGCCAGCAACGAGTTGCGTATGCTTTCCCGCTCACTGGCAAGGCGCGCCTGCTCTTCACTGGTGGCCAGCGCCTGGCGTTCCAGCGCACTGGCTACCAGCAAGGTAAAGGTTTCCAGAAGACGCTGCTGCTCAGGGATCATCAGCAGGCGTAAGTTTGCTGGTTCCACAATCAGTAAACCATGCGTTTTCTGCGCGCTTTTCAATGGCAGTATTTGATAGGGCACGCCGGGGAGGGTATCGGTACCGGCCCCCGCAGGCTGTCCCTTATCAAAGCTCCATCGGGCAATAGCGTCATCCCACGGGCTGATGCTCTGGGTCTGGGTTGCGGCGACCAGTTTTCCCGAATGATCGGGTAGCAAGACCTGGCTTCGGGCATCAAATGTTGAGCGGATAAACGCCTCGCTGGTTGTGGCGATATCGGCTTCGCTTCGCCCGGTCGCCAGCGCTTTCGACATCTCATACAGATGGCGAGTGCGCTGTTCGCGGTAGCGGGCGACGCGCGCCTGATAACGCACACCGGCAGTGAGATTGCCGATCACCAGGCCAACCGTCAGCATTACGCCGAACGTCAGCAGATACTGCACATCGGAAACGGCCAGTGTTCCGCGTGGCGCAATAAAAAAGAGATCAAAACTGACGACATTTATCACTGTGGCAAAGGCCGATGGCCAGCGACCGTACAGCAGCGCGACCACCACCACGCCAAGCAGATAGACCATCACCAGATTGGCGGCGTCAAAGGCGACCAGCCACTGCATCGCAATCAGCGTAATGGCGGCGCACAGGGCGACGGCGACCAGACAGCCTTTTAACTGAACGCGCCATTTTTCCATAAATGGACGGTTATCGCCGGGGCGGGAGGGCAGCGTAACGGGAGCATCATCCGGCGCAATGATCACCAGATCAAGGTCCGGCGCGCGGCGCGCCAGTCGGTCTGCAAAGGATTCAGCGCCAAACCAGCGCCGTTTATTACGCCTGCCGATGAGGATTTTGCCGAGGTTATGCTCGCGGGCGTAGCGCAAAATGGCTTTATCTTCTGCCGGGTCGGAGAGGGTTGCCGTTTCTGCGCCCAGCTCCTGGGCCAGGTGTAATGAGGCGAGGATTGCCCGACGTTGTTGTTCGGGCAAACGGTGCAGGGCAGGGGTTTCCACGTAGACCGCGTGCCAGACGCTGCCCAGTTTTGCCGCCAGACGGGCAGCCGTGCGGATCAGTTTCTCATTACCCGTACCGTGACCGACGCAGAGCAGGATGGCATCGCGCGTATGCCAGACTTTTTCATCCCCAAGGCGGTCGCGCCAGGCGCGCATCTGGTCGTCAACGCGATCGGCTGTTCGTCGCAGGGCCAGTTCACGTAAGGCGATAAGGTTGCCTTTGCGAAAGAAGTGCTCAATAGCGCGTTCGGCCTGACCACCGATATAGACTTTGCCCTCGTGAAGACGCTGGCGTAAATCGTCCGGCGGCAGGTCGACCAGCACTATTTCGTCCGCTGCGTCAAAAAAGGGGTCGGGTACCGTTTCGCGCACTTGTACGCCGGTAACGCCACTGACCACATCATTCAGACTTTCCAGATGTTGCACATTCACGGTGGTCAGAACATCGATGCCCGCTTCGAGCAACTCCTCCACATCCTGCCAGCGTTTCGGGTGGCGGGAGCCGGGCGCGTTGCTATGCGCCAGCTCATCCATCAATATCAATGCCGGACGCCGCGCAAGGGCGGCATCAAGGTCAAACTCCTGAATCAGGCGAGCGCGATGGGCGATACGTCGCGGCGGCAGCACCGCCAGCCCATTGAGCAGAGCGGCGGTCTCCTTGCGCCCGTGAGTTTCCACCACGCCCACCAGAATATCCAGCCCCTGCGCCCGTAGCCGCTGCGCCTCCTGCAGCATGGCAAAGGTCTTCCCGACGCCGGCACAGGCACCGAAAAAGATTTTCAGTTTGCCGCGATGATCCGTCGCCGTGTGTTCCAGCAGTCTGTCGGGATCCGGGCGCAAAGGCTCGTCTGTCATGACTTATTTATCCTTGAGCGCATCCAGCGCCAGATTCAGTTCAACAATATTCACCACAGGCTGACCAATAAAATCGAAAAGCGGGTGAGTGGTATTTTCTTCTACTAGCCGGGCAACGGTCTGGGCAGGCAGATTACGTGCCTGAGCCACTCGTGGGATCTGCCAGACCACCGCCTGCGGCGTCAGGTTGTTATCCAGACCGCTGGCCGATGTCGTTATCAGTTCCACCGGCACACGGGCATCGGCCTGTGGGTTTTCCTGACGCAGCTGGGCTACGCGCGCGCTCACTTCTTTATCCAGCTCGGGGTTACTGGCCGCCAGATTACTCCCGCCGGATGCCATCGGATTATAGGGCGCATCGGCTGTAGCGGAAGGGCGTCCGTGAAAATATCCCGCCGCGGTGAAGTTCTGCCCAATCAGGCGGGAGCCGCGAACCACATCGTCTCCTTCACGAATAAGCGAACCGTTGGCCTGCGTCTGGAACAACCACTGCCCCAGTGCCGTGGTAACCAGTGGGTAGAGCCCGCCGGTAATTAACGTCAGTACAATTAAAAGTACAAATGCCGGACGAATCAAAGCCATTTTTTTATCCCTCTTATACCAGGCCAAACAGCGTCAGCAACAGGTCGATAATCTTGATGCCGATAAACGGCACTACCAGTCCGCCCAGCCCATATACCCACAGGTTGCGGCGCAGCATGGCGGAGGCCGTCAACGGTTTGTAGCTCACCCCTTTCAACGCCAGCGGAATTAAAAAGACGATGATCAGGGCGTTGAAGATGACCGCGCTCAGAATGGCCGACGCCGGGGAGTGCAGGTGCATCACGTTCAGCGCATTGAGTTGCGGATAGGTGGCGGCAAATGCAGCCGGGATGATGGCAAAATATTTCGCCACATCGTTGGCAATACTGAACGTGGTCAGCGAACCACGGGTCATCAGCATTTGTTTACCGATATGCACCACCTCAATCAGCTTGGTGGGGTTGGAGTCCAGATCCACCATGTTGCCAGCCTCTTTCGCGGCCTGGGTCCCGGAGTTCATGGCAACCGCGACATCCGCCTGCGCCAGCGCCGGTGCGTCATTGGTGCCGTCGCCGGTCATGGCGACCAGACGGCCTTCTGATTGGTACTGGCGAATCAACGCCAGTTTTGCTTCCGGGGTCGCTTCGGCCAGAAAATCATCCACCCCGGCTTCGGCGGCGATGGCGGCGGCAGTAAGACGGTTATCCCCGGTGATCATGACCGTCTTGATGCCCATTTTCCGCAGCTGAGCGAAACGCTCTTTGATGCCGCCTTTGACGATATCTTTGAGCGCGATGACCCCCAATACGCGTGCCCCTTCTGCCACTACCAGCGGTGTAGCCCCGAGACGCGCTACCTGTTCCACGCGCTGCTCGACATCGGCCGGGAACTGGCCATTGTTAGCCTCAATATGACGACGAATGGCATCCACTGATCCTTTGCGGATCATGCGTCCCTGCACGTTAATGCCGCTCATACGGGTCTGCGCGGTAAAGGGGACAAATGTCGCCTGCAGACTCTGGACATCCCGCTCACGCAGGTTAAAGCGCTGCTTGGCCAGCACGACAATGCTGCGGCCTTCCGGCGTTTCATCCGCCAGAGATGAGAGCTGTGCGGCGTCGGCCAGGGTTTTTTCATCCACGCCGTTGGCAGGCAGGAACTCGGAGGCCTGACGGTTGCCGAGTGTGATGGTGCCGGTTTTATCCAGCAGCAGGACATCGACATCGCCAGCGGCTTCTACGGCACGCCCGCTGGTGGCAATAACATTGGCACCGAGCATACGGCTCATCCCGGCGACGCCGATCGCCGACAGCAAACCGCCGATGGTGGTCGGGATCAGGCAAACCAGCAGGGCCACAAGCACGGTCACGCTGACCGGCGTGCCGCCATAGACCGAGAACGGCCAGAGGGTGGCGGTCGCCAGCAGGAAGACAATGGTCAGCGCCACCAGCAGAATGGTCAGTGCGATCTCATTGGGGGTTTTACGGCGCTGGGCGCCTTCCACCATGGCAATCATCCGATCAAGGAAGGTTTCACCGGGGTTAACGCTACACTGGATCACCAGCCAGTCAGACAGAATGCGCGTGCCGCCAGTGACGGAGGCGAAATCGCCGCCGGATTCGCGGATAACCGGTGCGGACTCCCCGGTAATGGCGCTTTCATCCACCGACGCGCCGCCCTCAATCACTTCCCCATCGCAGGGAATAATATCGCCTGCTTCCACCAGCACCACATCGCCTTTACGTAAGTCAGCGGCGGGAATGTGGTCGATTTGCGCATCATGCTGGGGCGCGCGTAATTTGCGGGCGAAGGCCGTTTTCTTTACCCCTTTTAGGCTGTTGGCCTGCGCTTTGCTGCGACCTTCCGCCAGCGCTTCGGCGAAGTTGGCGAACAGTACGGTAAACCACAGCCACAGACTGACCGCGCCAGTAAACCAGGTGCTGCCATCGAGATATCCGCTTGCCATCGCCATCGCCAGCAGCGTGGTCAGCACGCTGCCAATCCAGACGATAAACATAACCGGGTTACGCCACTGAACATGCGGGCTCAGTTTAGTAATGGAATCAATCAGCGCCTGACGCACCAGCGTCGGTTCGAGCAGGGCCATTTGTTTGCGACTCATGACAAATACTCCGCAAATCAGCGTAAAGAGAGGTATTCCGCTACCGGACCCAGGGCCAGCGCAGGAATAAAGGTCAGGGCACCAACAAGCAACACGGTACCGATCAACAGGCCGACAAACAGCGCGCCGTGCGTGGGCAGCGTCCCGGTGCTGGCAGGCTGAATTTTCTTATTCACCAGTGACCCGGCAATCGCCATGACCGGCACAATGATGCCGAAGCGACCAATGAACATGCAAAACGCCAGCAGGCAGTTCCAGAACGGCGTATTTGCGCTCAGGCCAGCAAAAGCGCTGCCATTGTTATTCGCCGCAGAAGAGACGGCATACAGTACCTCGCTAAAACCATGAATACCCGGGTTAAGCATGCCGCTGCGTCCCGCTTCGGTCATCATTGCCAGCGCGGTGCCGATCAGCACAAGGGCCGGTGTGACGAGGATCGCCAGCGCGGTCATTTTCATTTCGCGCACATCGATCTTCTTGCCGAGGTATTCCGGGGTCCGCCCAATCATCAGCCCGGCGATAAACACGGCCAGCATTACAAACAGCAACATGCCGTATAAGCCGGAGCCGACGCCGCCAAACACCACTTCGCCGATTTGCATCAGCCACATTGGCACCATCCCGCCCAGCGCGGTAAAGGAGTCATGCATGGCGTTAACGGCACCACAGGAAGCTGATGTGGTGATGACTGCAAAGAGGCTACTGGCAAGGATGCCGAAGCGACTCTCTTTCCCTTCCATATTGATGGCGCTGTCACTGCCTAGCGTGAGGAAGTGCGGGTTACCCTGCCATTCGGCCCACATGACCACGGCGACGCAAATGACGAAGATGATCGACATGGCCCACAGAATGGCGTGTCCCTGGCGGCGATCGCTGACTGCATCGCCAAAGGCAAAACAGAGCGCTGCCGGGATTAAAAAGATCGCCAGCATCTGCACGAAGTTGGTTAACGCTGTAGGGTTTTCAAACGGGTGTGAGGAGTTGGCGTTAAAAAAGCCGCCGCCATTGGTCCCCAGCATTTTAATGGCTTCCTGCGAGGCAACGGGTCCCATCGGCAACAGCTGTTTTGCCCCCTCAAGGGAGGTAAAAGGCTGGTACGGCAGGATGTTTTGCAATGCGCCTTGTTGAATAAAGATCAGCGCAATAACCAGCGAAAGGGGCAGCAGCACCCACAGTGTAATGCGGGTTAAATCGACCCATGCATTACCCAGTGTCGTCACGCTATGGCGGGCAAAAGCGCGGATCAGGGCGAAAATGACCGCAATACCGGTGGCGGCGGAGAGGAAGTTTTGTACCGTCAACCCCACCATCTGGCTGAAATAGCTCAGGGTGGTTTCACCTGAATAGGATTGCCAGTTGGTGTTAGTCACGAAACTCACGGCAGTGTTCAGTGCCAGATGCCAGGATAATCCAGGGAACTGTTGCGGGTTAAAAGGCAATATGCCCTGCAACATCAGCATGGCGAACAGCAACACCAGACCGAAAATATTGAGCCACACTATCGCCATCAGATACTGGAGCCAGCCCATTTCCCGGGAATCAATCCCCATCATCCGCAGCAGTCCGTTCTCCAGCGTTGATACGCCGGGAAGGGGAGCGCCGACGATCATCTTCGCCAGTAACGTTCCTAAGGGGCGAGCAAGAATAAACAGGACCAGTAAAAAGCTGACAATCAGTAAAAACGCCTGGGCTGCCATCAGAAAGCCTCCGCGTTAATCAGGGCATAGACCAGATAGCCCAACAACAGGAACACCAGCACGATACCGGTTACGACGCCTGCACTCACAATCCACCTCCAGGTGTTTTAGGGATTGCTGTGAGCGTAGGATTTTGCGTGCAAAGATTTCGCAAAAATCAGATGGGCGGGTGTAAAAAAAATATAAAAATGGCGAAGACCCTATTTTAACTAATGGTTAGTATTAATTTAACTTTTACGTAACTTAATTACGGCATGAATGTAAATAACGGCAAAATTGACAAAAAATAGTGGTCGGATGAGTAGTAAAATTACAAACAAAACGGTAGTATTTTAACCAGATTCAGATGCGCCCCACAGGATCCGTAACCGATCTCTGTCATGGGGGAACATTTTCCCGGTGAATGTTACCGGCCAACAAAGGGGAGAGAATTATGACCGTATATAAAACATTTCCAGTTCATATCGTCCTGATGCGTCGCATTTTCGCCGTGCTGGCTGGCGTACTCGCATTGCCGGTCATGCTGTTCTGGAAAGACCGCGCCCGTTTTTACAGCTATCTGCATCGCGTCTGGGCAAAAACCAGCGACAAACCGGTATGGATGGCTCAGGCCGAAAAAGTGACCTGCGATTTTTATTGATCAATTGATTACACTCAGCAATAAAAAAACCGCTGCGTTTTGACGTAGCGGTTTTTTTTGCCCCTCAGAATCCACAGCTCGTCGGGGAAGCCATCACCCCTGTTCAGGGCAGTGCATTTTCATATGGCACGTTATGCCTGCACTCCAGGCGCTACACTTAACTCGCCCTGTTGTTGAGAGAAGTAACCTCTGCTTGCACTCGCAACCTTCCTTTAACACACTAACGGCATTTTCTGACGGATATCAGTTAACAGGAGAGTTATGGCCACCCATCTGGTCTGGTTTCGCGCAGATTTGCGCGTACATGATAATTATGCCCTCGCAGCCGCCTGTAATAATCGCGAAGCCTGTGTTAAAGCCCTGTTTATTGCCACACCGGGGCAGTGGAAAAAGCATGCAATGGCCCCACGGCAGGCCGCGTTTCTCGCCGCTCATTTGAATGCACTCCAACGGGCGCTGGCAGAGAAGGGTATTCCATTGATTTACAGGGAAGTCGACGATTTTGCTGCCAGCGTTGATACCGTGGCAGCGGTGTGCGCCGAAGAAAAGGTCAGCCATCTTTTTTATAACTACCAGTACGAAGTGAACGAACGCCAGCGCGATGCGGCGGTAGAGAAAGCGCTGCCTGACGTCGCATGCCAGGGGTTTAATGACAGCGTCATGCTGGCGCCTGGCAGCGTGGTGACCGGCAATCATGAAATGTATAAAGTCTTTACGCCGTATAAAAACGCCTTTTTGCGACGGCTGAAAGAGGAGCTACCCGTCTGTGTCGGTGCGCCGGATGTGCGGGCAGGGGGGGCATTAAATGGGGCGCTTGCGACGTTGACGTTCGATTATCCGCAAGAAGAATTTGATTCAACTTTATTTGCGGCGGATGAGAAAACGGCAATCCAGCGCCTGCGATTTTTTTGCCAGCAGCACGCCGCCGCTTACGAGCAACAGCGGGATTTTCCGGCAATTGAAGGCACCAGCCGCCTTTCTGCCTGCCTGGCAGCAGGCGTTCTTTCGCCACGGCAATGTTTGCATCGCCTGTTGGCCGAGCAGCCTGATGCGTTGAATGGCGGCAGCGCGGCCGTATGGTTAAACGAGCTCATCTGGCGGGAATTTTACCGCCATTTAATGACGTTCCACCCTGATTTATGTAAATACCGTCCTTTCATTCCATGGACTGATAATGTGAAATGGAATGACCAACCTGAGCAGCTTCGCGCCTGGGAGGAGGGGAGAACGGGCTATCCGATTGTGGATGCGGCCATGCGCCAGTTGAATCGCACGGGCTGGATGCATAACCGCTTGCGAATGATCGTTGCCAGCTTTCTGGTTAAAGATCTCTTGCTCGACTGGCGTTTGGGTGAACGTTATTTTATGACGCAACTCATTGATGGCGATTTGGCTGCGAATAACGGCGGCTGGCAGTGGGCAGCGTCGACGGGGACCGATGCCGCGCCCTATTTCCGGATCTTTAATCCCACAACCCAGGGGGAACGGTTCGATACCGAGGGCGTATTTATTCGACAGTGGATCCCTGAACTGGCCGCTGTGCCGGGTAAGGCGATTCACGACCCCTGGACATGGGCGGATAAAAGAGGCATCTCTCTGAATTATCCGCGCCCAATAGTGGATCACAAACAGGCTCGTGCTGCCACACTTGCAGCCTATGAAGCCGCTCGTAAACCGTAAAGAGAGTGACGATGAAAAATACCGAACTGGAAAAACTGATCAACGAAAAACTCAACAGTGCGGCGTTCAGCGATTACGGCCCAAATGGCCTACAGGTTGAGGGACGCGAAACGGTTAAAAAAATCATCACCGGGGTAACGGCAAGCCAGGCGCTACTGGATGAAGCAGTGCGTCAGGAAGCCGACGCGGTGATTGTGCATCATGGTTATTTCTGGAAAAACGAACCGGCAATCATTCGCGGCATGAAGCGCAATCGCCTGAAAACGCTGCTGGCGAATGACATCAACCTGTACGGCTGGCACCTGCCGCTGGATGCGCATCCGGAACTGGGCAATAACGTACAACTGGCGTCTCTGCTGGGGATAACGGTGATGGGCACCGTAGATGGCGAAGAATTGCTGCCGTGGGGCGAGCTGTCGATGCCGGTACCCGGGCCGGAACTGGCATCGTGGATTGAGGCTCGTCTGGGGCGCAGGCCATTATGGAGTGGTGATACCGGTCCGGAACTGATTAAGCGCGTCGCCTGGTGTACCGGTGGCGGGCAAGGCTTTATCGACAATGCTGCCCGTTTTGGCGTTGACGCGTTTATTACCGGCGAAGTCTCCGAGCAAACCATACACTCAGCACGAGAGCAAAACCTGCATTTTTACGCGGCAGGCCATCATGCGACCGAGCGTGGCGGTATTCGTGCGCTGAGTGAATGGCTGAACGAAAACACAGATTTGGACGTTACATTTATTGATATTCCGAATCCGGCATAAAATATGGACACGATATCTTTCAGATATCGTGTCCATTGAGAAACAGGTTAGTATTACTCGAAAAATGAGTTTTTATGTACACTATTTCTCTAAAGTGTAATGAAATATTAAATGCAGCTGCAGTGTAGATAAATTTCATGAATAATCTTAAGGAGATAAGGAAAATCTGTAAAAATTGAATTTGATAATTTCTATTCTGAGAGAGAAGTATGTTCTAATCTTCTTTAAATGTTTATTTTCATGCGTAAACATTGTTTATTGATTTAGGTTCGTTTAAGGAAAATTTCATGGATGAAGTACTACGACGGATAATGTCGTTGTTATTATTAACGATTAGCCTTCCCATTCATGCCGGTATTGTTATTACCGGCACACGAGTCATTTATCCCGCCAGTAAGCCAGAAGTTTCCGTTAGTTTAACGAATAAAGGAAAGCAAGACACCCTTGTGCAGAGCTGGATTGACACGGGTGACCCTGTCATATCTCCGGAAAAAATAGATTCGCCCTTTGCTGTTATACCGCCAATATCTCGTGTTAATGGTGGAAAAGGTCAGTCGCTACGAATTATATACACGGGAAGTCAATTGCCAGCTGACCGGGAGTCTGTTTTTTGGCTTAACGTTTTGGCCATTCCACCAAAAATTCCGGAAAATGAAGCATCCAAATCACAATATTTAAAAGTTGCATTTCAAACGCGAATAAAAGTTTTTTATCGCCCGAAAGGTTTGGAAATAAATTCGGATGTTGCGCCGAGCAAACTGCAATGGCGTAAAGTGGCACGGCAGATTAATATTACGAATCCGACGCCTTACTATATCTCTGTAGCTAGTGTAACGTGGAAAACAAATGCAAAAGAATATGGGATAGATGGCGACATGGTAGCGCCATTTAGTAATGTTACGCTGATGGTAAAAGAAAGTCTCGATGATGCCAGGGAGATAACGTTTGCGGTGGTAAACGACCGGGGTGCGATAAATTATTTTAATGCAATATTAAAATCTCAGGAATAAAAAATGAATAAAAAATATCTATTAATGTCGATGTTGTGCTGCACCCCTTATGCCCATGCCAGTTTTACATTGGATGACTGCACATACACCACTAACGAGACGACAGTGCAGTTGCCTGCCCGGAAAATTTCGCTCGACCCGAATGCGCCCATCGGTACCCTTTTTTACGCTTACACAGCCTCAATTCCATCGGGTTCAGGGACGATGCACTGTGATGGCAGTGCCAATCAAAAGTATCAGCAATCTTATCTTATTCAGGCTGGGGGGGCGATGACAACAGTCAGTGGTGCCGGAACATTTCCCGCGAATTCCCGGATCTATAAAACGAATATCCCGGGTGTGGGCGTTGTAATCAGTAAGGGATCAACAAAAGTTCTGCCTATTACAAATGCTGTGGCAACACTCACTGGCGGTGTGATGCCCGTTGATTTTAGATATACGTCATTATCAATTGACATTAATCTCATAAAATATGATGACATACCTGGTGGCCCGCACATAATTAGCTTAGTGGGTATCCCCTCCGTAGAAGTCAGTACTGAATTTGTGACGGGCACAGACACAGTAACGCGCGCCAATGCTTATACATCGCATACCGTTACTATGCCGATTAATAAACCTTTCGTTCTGGGGCGTTTCAACTTTGGTGCGGGCGCGGTTGAAATTTTGTCTTCCACTTGCGATACGCCAGATTCATTAGTGGATCTTGGAAAGAGAAATATAAACAATGTGACCTACAGAGAAGGGGGAGATTTTGCTACCCCATGGGTTGACGCCAGCATTCATCTCACTAATTGCCCAGTATTCTACGGTGTGGGGGGAAGAACATTAATGACAGGTAACGTGAAAAACAACGTTATGACATTAACGTTAATACCGAATAATACGACAACCAGCAATCAGGGAATAATGCCCATTAATACGGTTGGGTATGCAGCGTCAGGCGTGGGAATTCAACTAGCCTATGGAACGACGGCAGTTAATACCAAAGTCAATTTTGCAACAGGCAAAGGCACAAAAACGTACACGTTAAGCCCATCAATAGGCTCGGCTTACACGCTGCCGCTTGTCGCAAGGTATGTTCAAACGGCCTCGTCTATTAATGATGTTCAGCCAGGCGCAGCAAACGGTAAGGTAACCTACCTGATTAATTATTTTTAAGCATGTATCTCCTTGTATGTATTTAGACAAAAAATAATAAGCATGCATGCGCGTCCAAATCGCTCTTTGACACTCGCCAGTCGACGCAGAGCACAGCACACGTTATCTTATTTTACGTATCGATAACGTACCTGTGGCATAAGGAGCGGGAGAGTGCAGAGAGCACGTTGTTATCTATTAGGTGAAACGGCGGTAGTGCTGGAGCTGGAACCTCCGGTGACGCTGGAGACGCAAAAACGTATCTGGCGCTTAACGCAACGTCTGGCTGATGTGGCCGATGTGGTTGAAGCTATTCCGGGGATGAATAACATCACCGTGGTGTTGCGCGAACCACAAACCCTGGCGCTGGATGCCATTGAGCGTTTACAGCGCTGGTGGGAAGAGAGTGACGCGCTGGAACCCGAATCGCGGACTATCGATATCCCGGTTATCTACGGCGGTGAAGCCGGGCCGGATCTGCCTGATGTGGCACGCCACACCGGGCTTACGCAAAAGCAGGTCGTCGAGCTTCACGCCTCTATCGATTATGTGGTGTGGTTTTTGGGTTTTCAGCCGGGCTTCCCGTATCTGGGCGGTATGCCAGAAAACCTCGCTACGCCGCGTCGCGCCGAACCTCGCGTGCGTGTGCCTGCCGGTTCTGTTGCCATTGGCGGTGCGCAAACGGGTATCTATCCGCTGGAAACGCCGGGCGGCTGGAACCTGATTGGTCGCACCGAACTGCCGCTGTTTACCCCCTCGCTTTCTGAGCCTGTCTTGCTGCGACCCGGCGACACACTGCGCTTTATTCCGCGTAAGGAGGGCATATGCTGAAAATTCTTCGTGCGGGTATCTATACCACCATCCAGGCAGGTAAACGCGTAGGGCTGCGGCAATCCGGCGTCAGCTACTGTGGTGCGCTGGATGGCCCGGCGCTGCACATTGCCAATGCGCTGGTCGGTAACGATGGCGATGCCCCTGGCCTTGAAATAACGCTTGGTCAGTGTGAAGTGCAGTTCGGCGAGGCGACGTGGTTTGCGCTGACAGGCGCGGGATGTGAAGCCAAACTCGATGGCAAAGCGGTCTGGACGGGCTGGCGCTATCCGGTTCAGGCGGGGCAAAAACTGGTACTTAAGCGTCCTCAGCACGGCATGCGCAGCTATCTGGCAGTGGCCGGAGGTCTGGGCGTGCCGGAGGTGCTGGGCTCTTGCAGTACGGATTTAAAAACCGGGTTAGGTGGGCTGGAAGGGCGTCTGCTTCGGGATGGCGATGAGATCCCGCTGCGCGCTGCCGCGCGGACGTTTAAAGGGCCGCAAGGGGTTAAGCAGTTGCTGTGGGGCAACCGCATCCGCGCGTTGCCGGGGCCGGAGTACCGGGAGTTTGATCAGCACTCGCAGGAGGCCTTCTGGCGTGTGCCATGGCATCTCGATCCACAAAGCAACCGTATGGGATACCGTTTGCAGGGTCATAAATTAATCCGCTCCACCGATCGCGAGCTGGTTTCGCATGGGCTTTTACCCGGTGTCGTGCAGGTGCCGCCGAATGGGCAGCCTATTGTTCTGATGAATGATGCGCAGACAACGGGCGGCTATCCACGGATTGCCTGCATCATTGAGGCCGATATGTATCATCTTGCGCAGATCCCTCTTGGGCATCCTATTCATTTTGTCCCCTGTACGCTGGAGGAGGCGCTGGCGGCACGGCAAGACCAGCAGCGTTATCTGGCGCAACTATCATGGCGGTTGCGTCATGAAGATTGATTTAAACGCCGATCTGGGGGAGGGGTGCGGCAATGATGCCGCACTGTTGCAACTGGTCTCATCGGCCAATATCGCCTGCGGTTTTCATGCGGGTGATGCGCAAACTATGCGGGAATGCGTGAGGGAAGCGTTAAAAAATGGCGTCGCGGTGGGTGCGCACCCGAGCTTCCCCGATCGGGACAATTTTGGCCGCACGGCAATGCAGTTACCCCCTGAGACGGTCTATGCACAAACGCTCTATCAGTGCGGCGCGCTGGCGGCTATTACGCGCGCGGAAGGGGGGCGCATGGTTCATGTCAAGCCGCACGGCATGCTGTATAACCAGGCCGCCGTTGACCCGCAACTGGCAGAGGCTATCGCCCGTGCGGTGCGCGACTGCGACCCGGCACTGATTCTGGTCGGCCTTGCCGGCAGTGAGCTTATTCGCGCCGCAAAACGCCTTCAACTTACTACGCGTGAGGAAGTGTTCGCCGATCGCGGTTATCAGGACGATGGCACGCTGGTGCCACGTTCGCAGCCGGGCGCATTGATTACCGATGACGAGACTGCGCTGACGCAAACGCTGGGGATGGTCTTATCCGGCAAAGTCATCAGCGTCAACGGGCATGAAGTCGCGTTGCGGGCGCAAACCGTCTGCCTGCATGGCGATGGTGAGCATGCGCTGGCGTTTGCCCGCCGCCTGCGTGAGGCATTCGATCGGTGTAGTATTGATGTCAGTGCAGACAGTTAAAAGGATGTTGTGATGCCAGAAGGCCCGGAAATTCGCCGCGCAGCAGACAGTCTTGAAGCGGCCATCAAAGGTAAAACGCTCACGGAGGTCTGGTTCGCCTTTCCCCATCTTCAGATTTTCGCGCCGATGCTCACAGGCGAGTGCGTTGAACGTATTGAAACACGTGGTAAAGCTTTGCTGACCCACTTTTCCTGTGGTGTGACGATGTACAGCCACAACCAGCTGTATGGCGTCTGGCGGGTGGTTGATACCGGCGAGGTGACAGAAACCAACCGCGTGTTGCGTGTACGGCTGGCGGCAAAAGACAAAGCCATTTTGCTTTATAGTGCCTCTGATATTGAGATACTGACCGCCGACGAGCTGGCGGTTCACCCTTTCTTACAGCGCGTAGGCCCGGATGTGCTGGATATGTCGCTGACCGTCGCGCAGGTCAAATCGCGGTTATTATCTCCCCGGTTTTGTCGCCGCCAGTTTGCCGGTTTGCTGCTTGACCAGGCGTTTCTCGCCGGGTTGGGGAATTATTTGCGCGTTGAAATCCTGTGGCACGCCGCCCTTGCGCCTGAGCATAAAGCGATCGATCTCAATGAGACTCAACTGGACAGACTGGCTCAGGCGCTGCTCGACATTCCGCGCCTTTCCTACCAGACGCGTGGCAGGGTGGATGAAAATCACCATCACGGGGCGCTGTTTCGCTTTAAGGTTTTTCACCGGGCCGGTGAGGCCTGCGAGCGTTGTGGTACGGTGATTGAGAAAACCACGCTCTCTTCGCGTCCTTTTTATGGCTGTCCGGGTTGCCAGAAATAATCCTGTTTAGCAAAGCAGACAGGCCATCATCGACAGATGGCAGCCAATAAAAAACCCGCCGCAGCGGGTTTTTTACTCTCAGCACCTTAGTGCTTTTCGAGATCGGTTTTGAAATCGCGTTTTTCATAACCGGTGTAGAGCTGACGCGGACGGGCAATTTTAATGCCGTCGTCGTGCATTTCGTTCCAGTGTGCAATCCAGCCTACGGTACGCGCCATCGCGAAGATAACGGTAAACATGGAAGACGGAATGCCCATCGCTTTAAGGATGATGCCGGAGTAGAAGTCCACGTTCGGGTAAAGCTTACGTTCGATGAAGTACGGGTCATTGAGCGCGATATGCTCAAGTTCCATCGCCACTTCCAGCAGATCGTCTTTCGTACCCAGCTCACGCAATACTTCGTGGCAGGTTTCACGCATTACGGTAGCGCGCGGGTCATAGTTCTTGTAGACACGGTGACCGAAGCCCATCAGACGGAACGAGTCGTTCTTGTCTTTGGCGCGACGCAGGAATTCCGGAATGTGTTTAACGGTACTGATCTCTTCGAGCATTTTAAGCGCTGCTTCGTTCGCGCCGCCGTGTGCAGGTCCCCACAGGGAGGCAATGCCCGCAGCGATACACGCAAACGGGTTGGCGCCCGAAGAGCCTGCGGTACGCACGGTGGAGGTGGAAGCGTTCTGTTCATGGTCAGCGTGCAGGATCAGAATACGGTCCATTGCGCGTTCCAGCACCGGGTTCACTTCATATTTTTCACACGGCGTGGAGAACATCATGTTCAGGAAGTTACCCGCGTAGGAAAGATCGTTGCGCGGATAAACAAAAGGTTGACCAATAGAATACTTGTAACACATCGCCGCCACGGTTGGCATTTTGGACAGCAGGCGGAAAGCCGCGATCTCACGGTGACGCGGATTATTCACGTCCAGAGAGTCATGGTAGAACGCCGCCAGTGCGCCGGTGACGCCACACAGGACCGCCATTGGGTGGGAGTCACGACGGAAACCATGGAACAGACGGGTAATCTGCTCGTGAATCATCGTGTGGCGGGTAACGGTGAGTTTGAACTCATCGTATTGTTCTTGCGTCGGTTTTTCACCGTACAGCAGGATATAACATACTTCCAGATAGTTGGAGTCGGTGGCCAGTTGGTCGATCGGGAAACCACGATGCAACAGGATACCTTCGTCGCCATCAATGAAGGTGATTTTGGATTCGCATGATGCGGTAGAGGTGAAACCTGGGTCAAAAGTAAATACACCTTTTGAACCGAGACTACGGATATCAATAACATCCTGACCGAGCGTGCCCTTTAGCACATCCAGTTCAATAGCAGCGTCACCATTATAGGTGATGTTTGCTTTTTTATCAGCCATTTACGGTCTCCTTAGCGCCTTATTGCTTAAGACTACCTGTTACCGGATTTGCATTCAAACTGCCTTTTAACGCTACCAGATTATTATTTGGCTCGCTGCTCTGATGAGAGGAAAAACCAGGGTACAGAGCGATGGGCGCTAGCAGGTACACATTGAAAGTACAGTCAAAACAGCAACAAATCAGGTTCTTAGCAGTCGGATTTTGTCAAACCTGCTATCACTAATAACTGTCCTGATTAATTCGGTCAACTTCATCACACTGTTGCATAACTTATTTGCAGGTGAAAGATAGACCCCATAACTTTTGCGAATTATATCTCTCTTCTGATGAAGTTTGTAACAAGAATGTTTAACTTTTGTCAAATCAGATGATTAAATTTTAAAATAATGTTGTTATCGTGACCATGATCACTGTTCAGCATAAAACCCGACAAACTATATGTAGGATAATTGTAATGATTTTGTGAACGACCTATACTGCCGCCAGGTCTCCGGAATACCCTGCAATCCCGAGCCACCCAGCGTTGTAACCTGTCGTTTCGCATCTGGAAGCTGAAATTTTGCATTACGCGCAGTTATAGAAAAGGACGCTGTCTGACCCGCAAGCAGACCGGAGGAAGGAAACTATAAGAACAGCATGTGGGCGTTATTCATGATAAAAAATGTGAAAAAACAAAGACCTGTTAATCTGGATCTCGCAACGATCCGGTTTCCTGTTACGGCAATAGCGTCCATTCTTCACCGCGTTTCCGGCGTCATCACTTTTGTGGCGGTCGGTATCCTGCTGTGGTTACTGGGCCTGTCGCTGTCATCCGAAGAAGGCTTCCAGTCTGCCTCCGCTATTATGAGTGGCTTTTTTGTTAAATTCATTTTGTGGGGCATCCTGACTGCACTGGCTTATCATGCCGTTGGCGGTATTCGCCACATGCTGATGGATTTTGGCTGGCTGGAAGAAACTTTTGAGGCAGGAAAACGTTCCGCCAACGTGTCATTTGCAATTACTGTCGTGCTTTCACTTCTCGCAGGAGTCCTCGTATGGTAAGCAACGCCTCCGCATTAGGACGCAACGGCGTACATGACTTCATTCTGGTCCGCGCTACCGCAATCGTCCTGACGCTCTATATCATCTATATGGTCGGTTTTTTCGCTATCACTGGCGATATTACCTGGCAAGTCTGGACAGGCTTCTTCTCATCCGCCTTCACGAAAGTCTTCACCCTGCTGGCACTGTTCTCCATTTTGATTCATGCCTGGATTGGCATGTGGCAGGTGTTGACCGACTACGTTAAACCGCTGGCTGTGCGCCTGATTCTGCAACTGGCTATTGTCGTTGCACTCGCGGCTTACGTTATTTATGGATTCGTTGTGGTGTGGGGTGTGTGATGAAACTGCCAGTCAGAGAATTTGATGCTGTCGTTATTGGCGCAGGCGGCGCAGGTATGCGCGCGGCGTTACAAATTTCCCAAAGCGGCCAAACCTGTGCGCTGCTTTCTAAAGTTTTCCCAACCCGTTCTCACACCGTATCCGCTCAGGGCGGCATTACGGTAGCGCTGGGCAATACCCACGAAGATAACTGGGAATGGCACATGTACGATACGGTAAAAGGTTCCGATTACATCGGTGACCAGGATGCCATCGAATACATGTGTAAAACCGGTCCGGAAGCCATTCTGGAACTGGAACATATGGGCCTGCCGTTTTCGCGTCTCGATGATGGCCGGATCTACCAGCGGCCGTTCGGCGGTCAGTCGAAAAACTTCGGCGGCGAGCAGGCTGCACGTACCGCAGCGGCGGCTGACCGTACCGGGCACGCGTTATTACATACGCTTTATCAGCAAAACCTTAAAAACCACACTACTATTTTTTCCGAGTGGTACGCGTTGGATCTGGTGAAAAACCAGGATGGCGCCGTTGTTGGTTGTACTGCTCTGTGCATTGAAACCGGTGAAGTGGTCTATTTCAAAGCCCGCGCAACTGTGCTGGCAACGGGCGGTGCGGGTCGTATTTACCAGTCCACCACCAACGCGCACATCAATACCGGTGACGGTGTTGGTATGGCGCTGCGTGCCGGTGTACCGGTACAGGATATGGAAATGTGGCAGTTCCACCCGACCGGTATCGCCGGGGCAGGGGTGCTGGTCACCGAAGGTTGCCGTGGTGAAGGCGGCTATCTGTTAAACAAACATGGTGAGCGTTTCATGGAGCGCTATGCGCCGAACGCAAAAGACCTGGCGGGCCGTGACGTGGTGGCGCGTTCCATCATGATCGAAATTCGCGAAGGTCGTGGCTGTGATGGTCCGTGGGGGCCACATGCCAAACTGAAACTCGATCACCTCGGCAAAGAGGTGCTGGAGTCGCGTTTGCCTGGCATTCTGGAACTGTCCCGTACTTTTGCGCACGTCGATCCTGTTAAAGAACCGATCCCGGTGATCCCAACCTGTCACTATATGATGGGCGGGATCCCGACCAAAGTGACCGGTCAGGCGCTGACGGTGAACGCGCAGGGCGAAGATGTGGTGATTCCTGGGTTGTTCGCAGTGGGCGAAATCGCCTGCGTATCGGTGCACGGCGCCAACCGCCTGGGCGGCAACTCACTGCTTGACCTTGTGGTCTTTGGTCGTGCGGCAGGTCTGCATCTGCAAGAGTCTATCGCTGAGCAGGGCGTACTGCGCGATGCGAGTGAATCGGATATTGAAGGCTCGCTGGAACGTCTCAATCGCTGGAACAACAACCGCACAGGTGAAGATCCGGTAACCATCCGTAAAGCGTTGCAGGAATGTATGCAGCATAACTTCTCGGTCTTCCGTGAAGGCGACGCGATGGCGAAAGGTCTTGAGCAACTGAAAGTGATTCGCGAACGCCTGAAAAATGCCCGTCTGGATGACACCTCCAGTGAATTTAACACCCAGCGTGTTGAGTGTCTGGAGCTGGATAACCTGATGGAAACCGCGTACGCGACGGCGGTATCTGCCAACTTCCGTACCGAGAGCCGTGGCGCGCATAGCCGCTTCGACTTCCCGGAGCGTGATGATGAAAACTGGCTGTGCCATTCCCTGTATCTGCCAGAGACGGAATCCATGACGCGTCGTAGCGTCAATATGGAACCGAAACTGCGCCCGGCTTTCCCGCCGAAGATTCGTACTTACTAATGCGGAGACAGGAAAATGAAATTCGAGTTTTCAATTTATCGCTATAACCCGGATGTCGACGACGCTCCGCGCATGCAGGATTACACGCTGGAAGGGGAAGAAGGTCGTGACATGATGCTGCTCGATGCCTTAATGCAGCTGAAAGAAAAAGACCCGAGTCTCTCTTTCCGTCGCTCCTGCCGTGAAGGGGTATGCGGTTCAGACGGCCTGAACATGAACGGTAAAAACGGTCTGGCGTGTATTACGCCGCTGTCGGCGCTGGGTAACGGTAAGCAGAAGATTGTGATTCGCCCGCTGCCGGGGCTGCCGGTAATCCGTGATTTGGTTGTGGACATGGGGCAATTCTATGCCCAATATGAGAAGATTAAGCCTTACTTATTGAATAATGGGCAAAATCCACCTGCACGTGAGCATCTGCAGATGCCAGAGCAGCGTGAAAAACTCGATGGGCTGTACGAATGTATCCTTTGTGCATGCTGCTCCACGTCCTGCCCGTCGTTCTGGTGGAACCCGGATAAGTTTATCGGTCCAGCCGGTCTGCTGGCCGCGTATCGCTTCCTGATTGACAGTCGTGATACCGAAACCGATAACCGCCTGGAAGGGCTGAGTGATGCTTTCAGCGTATTCCGCTGCCACAGCATTATGAACTGCGTCAGTGTCTGTCCGAAGGGACTGAACCCGACGCGCGCCATCGGCCATATTAAGTCGATGTTGTTGCAACGTAGTGCGTAGTAAACGTGGGGGGAGCTCTGTTCCCCCACCCTGACCCTCTCCCCCCGGGGAGAGGGCAAAGAAAGAAGCAGGAAACCTTTAAAAACCGCTGTACGCAGTTGAAATAATCGAAGCGTTCGTGGCGAGACAAGGCGGCAACTGAGCGAATTGACGGGCGCATAGTGAACTATGTGATCGGAGTGAGTGAAGGCAGCCAACACCGTCGCAGCCCGAACGATGAAGATTAGGGCAGTTTTTAAAGGTTCCTTCGCGGGCCAACAAAGAGAAGAGCTCGCAAGTGAACCCCGGGACGTGTGCGCCCTGCCGCGCGCGTTGTAGTTATCCACGGCGAAGTAAGCATAACAATGCTTAAGGGATCACGATGCAGAACAGCGCTTTGAAAGCCTGGCTGGACTCTTCTTACCTCTCTGGCTCGAACCAGAGCTGGATAGAACAGCTCTATGAAGACTTCTTAACCGATCCTGACTCGGTAGATGCGACATGGCGTTCCATGTTTGAAGAGTTACCGGGCACCGGAGTGAAACCGGATCAATTCCATTCAAAAACACGTGATTATTTTCGTCGTCTGGCGAAGGATGCCTCACGTTACTCTTCTTCCATTTCTGACCCTGACACCAATGCGAAGCAGGTAAAAGTCCTGCAGCTCATTAACGCCTACCGCTTCCGCGGTCATCAGCAGGCCAATCTCGATCCGCTGGGACTGTGGCAACAAGAGCGCGTTGCAGACCTCGATCCGTCATACCATGACCTGACCGAGGCAGATTTCCAGGAGACGTTCAACGTAGGTTCTTTTGCCATCGGCAAAGACACGATGCAGCTTGGCGATTTGATCGCGGCGCTGAAACAGACCTACTGCGGCTCTATCGGCGCTGAATACATGCACATCACCAGCACCGAAGAGAAACGCTGGATCCAACAGCGTATTGAATCCGTTGCTGGCAAAGCTTCCTTTACCGCTGATGAGAAAAAACGTTTTCTCAGTGAACTGACGGCGGCAGAAGGAATGGAGCGTTATCTGGGCGCCAAATTCCCCGGCGCGAAACGCTTCTCGCTGGAAGGCGGTGATGCGCTGGTGCCGATGCTCAAAGAGATGATTCGCCATGCCGGTAAAAGCGGCACGCGCGAAGTGGTGCTGGGTATGGCACACCGCGGTCGTCTGAACGTGTTGATTAACGTGCTGGGTAAAAAACCTCAGGACCTGTTTGACGAGTTTGCCGGCAAACATAAAGAACACCTCGGTACCGGTGACGTGAAATACCATATGGGTTTCTCGTCCGATATCGAAACCGAAGGGGGGCTTGTGCATCTGGCGCTGGCGTTTAACCCGTCGCACCTCGAAATCGTCAGTCCGGTGGTGATGGGCTCTGTACGCGCACGTCTGGACCGCCTGGATGAGCCGAGCAGCAACAAAGTTCTGCCAATCACTATTCACGGTGATGCGGCCGTTACCGGTCAGGGCGTCGTTCAGGAAACGCTGAACATGTCCAAAGCGCGGGGTTATGAAGTGGGCGGTACTGTCCGCATCGTTATCAACAACCAGGTCGGCTTCACCACCTCGAACCCGCTGGATGCGCGCTCCACGCCATACTGTACCGATATCGGTAAAATGGTGCAGGCGCCGATTTTCCACGTCAACGCCGATGATCCGGAAGCCGTGGCGTTCGTTACCCGTGTGGCGCTGGATTTCCGCAATACCTTTAAACGTGATGTCTTCATCGACCTGGTCTGCTACCGCCGTCACGGCCATAACGAAGCCGACGAGCCGAGCGCAACCCAGCCGCTGATGTATCAGAAAATCAAAAAGCATCCGACTCCGCGCAAAATCTATGCTGACAAGCTGGAGCATGACGGCGTTGCGACGCTGGAAGATGCCACCGAACTGGTGAACCTCTACCGTGACGCGCTGGATGCCGGCGAGTGTGTGGTGAAAGAGTGGCGTCCGATGAATATGCACTCCTTTACCTGGTCGCCGTACCTCAACCATGAATGGGATGAGAGCTACCCGAATAAGGTAGAAATGAAACGTTTGCAGGAACTGGCGAAGCGCATTAGCACGGTGCCAGAGTCTATTGAAATGCAGGCTCGCGTGGCAAAAATTTACAACGATCGTCAGGCGATGGCCGCAGGCGAAAAACTGTTCGACTGGGGCGGTGCGGAAAACCTGGCCTATGCGACGCTGGTTGACGAAGGTGTCTCTGTGCGTCTGTCCGGCGAAGACTCTGGTCGCGGTACGTTCTTCCATCGTCATGCGGTAATCCACAACCAGGCGAATGGTTCAACTTACACACCGTTGCACCACGTCCATAATGCGCAGGGCCCGTTCAAAGTCTGGGACTCTGTACTGTCCGAGGAAGCGGTTCTGGCATTTGAATACGGTTATGCCACCGCAGAGCCGCGTACCCTGACCATCTGGGAAGCGCAGTTCGGCGACTTTGCCAACGGCGCTCAGGTGGTTATCGACCAGTTCATTAGCTCCGGCGAGCAGAAATGGGGACGTATGTGTGGTCTGGTGATGCTGCTGCCGCACGGTTACGAAGGCCAGGGGCCGGAACACTCCTCCGCACGTCTGGAGCGTTATCTGCAACTGTGTGCTGAACAAAACATGCAGGTCTGCGTACCGTCTACCCCGGCTCAGGTTTACCATATGCTGCGTCGTCAGGCGCTGCGCGGTATGCGCCGTCCGCTGGTGGTTATGTCGCCGAAATCCCTGCTGCGTCATCCACTGGCGGTCTCCAGCCTTGATGAGCTGGCGAACGGCACCTTTATGCCTGCGATCGGGGAGATTGACGCCCTTGATCCGACAGGGGTTAAGCGTGTCGTTCTGTGTTCTGGTAAGGTTTATTACGACCTGCTTGAACAGCGTCGTAAGAACGATCAGAAAGATGTCGCCATTGTCAGGATTGAGCAGTTGTATCCGTTCCCGCACCAGTCGGTGCAGGAAGCGCTGAAACCTTATGCGCATGTACAGGATTTTGTCTGGTGCCAGGAAGAGCCGCTCAACCAGGGCGCATGGTACTGCAGCCAGCATCATCTGCGAGAAGTGATTCCGTTTGGGGCTGCCCTGCAATATGCAGGCCGCCCGGCCTCCGCTTCGCCAGCGGTAGGATATCTGTCCGTTCACCAGAAACAGCAACAAGCTCTGGTCAATGACGCGCTGAACGTCGATTAATTAAAGGATAAATAATGAGTAGCGTAGATATTCTTGTACCCGACCTGCCTGAGTCCGTTGCTGACGCGACCGTTGCGACCTGGCACAAAAAACCGGGCGATACCGTCCAACGCGATGAAGTGTTGGTAGAAATCGAAACTGACAAAGTGGTACTGGAAGTACCGGCATCGGCAGACGGCATTCTGGACGCAGTGCTGGAAGATGAAGGCACTACCGTAACGTCCCGCCAGATTCTGGGCCGCCTGCGCGAAGGTAACAGCGCAGGCAAAGAGAGCAGCGCGAAATCTGACGCCAAAGAGTCGACCCCGGCTCAGCGCCAGCAGGCGTCTCTCGAAGAGCAAAACAATGATGCGCTTAGCCCGGCGATCCGTCGCCTGCTGGCCGAGCATAACCTTGAAGCCAGCGCCATTAAAGGCACCGGTGTGGGTGGCCGTCTGACTCGCGAAGATATTGAAAAACATCTGGCGAAAGCACCGGCGAGTAAAGAAGAAAGTAAACCTGCCGCACCGGCTGCAGCACCTGCTGCACCGCAACTGGCGGGCCGCTCTGAAAAACGCGTGCCGATGACCCGTCTGCGTAAACGTGTCGCAGAGCGTCTGCTGGAAGCGAAAAACTCTACCGCCATGCTCACGACCTTTAACGAAGTGAACATGAAGCCGATTATGGATCTGCGTAAGCAGTACGGCGATGCCTTTGAAAAACGTCATGGCATTCGTCTGGGCTTTATGTCCTTCTACGTGAAAGCCGTAGTTGAAGCGCTGAAACGCTACCCGGAGGTGAACGCCTCTATCGATGGCGACGATGTGGTGTATCACAACTATTTCGATGTCAGCATGGCGGTCTCGACGCCGCGTGGTCTGGTGACCCCGGTTCTGCGCGATGTGGATACCCTCGGCATGGCCGACATCGAAAAACGCATTAAAGATCTGGCGGTGAAAGGGCGCGATGGCAAGCTGACTGTTGAAGACCTGACCGGTGGTAACTTCACCATCACCAACGGCGGTGTGTTTGGTTCGCTGATGTCTACGCCCATCATCAACCCACCGCAGAGCGCAATTCTGGGCATGCATGCCATTAAAGACCGCCCGATGGCTGTTGATGGCAAAGTTGAAATTCTGCCCATGATGTATCTGGCGCTCTCTTACGATCACCGCCTGATTGACGGCCGCGAATCCGTAGGCTTCCTGGTGGCGATTAAAGAGCTGCTGGAAGATCCGACGCGTCTGCTGCTGGACGTGTAGTGTCCTTTGCCCGGCGGTGTCATGCCGCCGGGTTACAAAAACGAACACCTGCATTGTAGGCCGGATACGCGTAGCGCCGTCCGGCGTAACAAGTTTAATGAAGGATGGATAGAACACATGAACTTACATGAATATCAGGCAAAACAGCTTTTTGCCCGTTACGGTTTGCCTGCTCCTGTAGGCTATGCGTGCACCACCCCGCGTGAAGCGGAAGAGGCAGCGTCCAAAATCGGCGCCGGCCCGTGGGTCGTAAAATGCCAGGTACACGCAGGTGGCCGTGGTAAAGCGGGCGGTGTGAAAGTTGTTAACAGCAAAGAAGATATTCGCGCGTTCGCGGAAAACTGGCTTGGCAAACGTCTGGTGACCTATCAAACAGACGCTAATGGTCAGCCGGTTAACCAGATTCTGGTTGAAGCAGCGACTGACATCGGCAAAGAGCTGTATCTGGGCGCTGTTGTTGATCGTAGCTCCCGTCGCGTTGTGTTCATGGCGTCTACCGAAGGTGGCGTAGAAATCGAGAAAGTGGCGGAAGAAACCCCGCACCTCATCCATAAAATCGCCCTTGACCCGCTGGCCGGCCCAATGCCGTACCAGGGGCGCGAACTGGCGTTCAAACTGGGCCTGGAAGGTAAGCAGGTTCAACAGTTCACCAAGATTTTTATGGGCCTGGCGACCATTTTCCTTGAGCGCGACCTGGCGCTGATCGAAATTAACCCGCTGGTTATCACCAAACAGGGCGACCTGATCTGCCTTGACGGCAAACTGGGCGCTGACGGTAACGCACTGTTCCGTCAATCCGAACTGCGTGAAATGCGCGATCAGTCTCAGGAAGATCCGCGCGAAGCGCAGGCGGCACACTGGGAACTGAACTACGTTGCGCTGGAAGGCAACATTGGTTGTATGGTCAACGGCGCAGGCCTGGCCATGGGTACCATGGACATCGTTAAGCTGCATGGCGGCGAACCGGCAAACTTCCTCGACGTGGGCGGTGGTGCGACTAAAGAGCGCGTGACCGAAGCGTTCAAAATCATTCTCTCTGACGAAAACGTGAAAGCCGTTCTGGTTAACATCTTTGGCGGTATCGTTCGCTGTGACCTGATTGCCGACGGCATCATTGGCGCGGTGGAAGAAGTGGGTGTTAACGTACCGGTTGTCGTTCGTCTGGAAGGTAACAACGCGGAGCTGGGTGCGAAGCGTCTGGCTGACAGCGGCCTGAATATTATTGCAGCGAAAAGTCTGACGGATGCAGCTCAGCAGGTTGTTGCCGCAGTGGAGGGGAAATAATGTCTGTTTTAATTAATAAAGATACCAAAGTTATCTGCCAGGGTTTCACCGGTAGCCAGGGTACTTTCCACTCCGAACAAGCGATTGCCTACGGCACGCAGATGGTTGGCGGTGTAACGCCAGGCAAAGGCGGCACCACGCACCTGGGCCTGCCGGTATTCAATACTGTGCGTGAAGCGGTGGAAGCCACCGGTGCGACGGCCTCCGTTATTTACGTTCCGGCGCCGTTCTGTAAAGACTCCATTCTGGAAGCGATCGACGCGGGCATTAAACTGATTATCACCATCACCGAAGGTATCCCGACGCTGGATATGCTGACGGTGAAAGTGAAGCTGGACGAAGCCGGCGTGCGCATGATCGGCCCGAACTGCCCGGGGGTTATCACCCCAGGCGAATGTAAAATCGGCATTATGCCGGGCCACATTCACCAGCCGGGTAAAGTGGGCATCGTTTCTCGTTCCGGTACGCTGACCTATGAAGCGGTTAAGCAGACCACTGACTACGGTTTCGGCCAGTCCACCTGCGTGGGCATCGGCGGCGACCCGATCCCTGGCTCTAACTTCATCGACATCCTGAAACTGTTCCAGGAAGATCCGCAGACCGAAGCAATCGTCATGATCGGTGAGATCGGCGGTAGCGCGGAAGAAGAAGCCGCGGCTTACATCAAAGATCACGTGACCAAACCGGTTGTCGGCTATATCGCTGGTGTGACTGCGCCGAAAGGCAAACGTATGGGTCACGCGGGCGCTATTATCGCCGGTGGCAAAGGGACCGCAGATGAGAAATTCGCCGCGCTGGAAGCCGCTGGCGTGAAAACCGTGCGTAGCCTGGCCGATATCGGCGAAGCGCTGAAAGCAATTATCAAATAAGACTCAATGCCCCTCATTAAAAGGGGCTGTAATATGTTCGACATGGTTGGCCGCTCTGAAAGGAGTGGCCTTTTTTATGCCCCGATTTTGCGCACGCGGGTATTTTCTCCGGTGAGCGTATGGCCGTCAGCTGCCTGTGGAACCATTGGAGGGATGGCCTCACCCGTGCGCGTATCAACCAGCAACGAGTGCGGTTCACCCGGTGCAAACAGATTGCCTTCACCCCACTGACGTAGCGCGACGATAATCGGGAAGAGCGACTGTCCTTTGGGCGTGAGCACATACTCCTGATATGCCGTGCCGTCAGAAGCGGGCCGGGTGGCGAAGATACCCGCCTCGACCAGCTTACGCAGACGATCGGTGAGAATATTGCGCGCCATGCCCAGTCCACGCTGAAAATCGCCAAAACGCCTCACGCCGTCGAACGCGTCGCGGACGATAAGCAACGCCCAGCGATCGCCGATAATATCGACCGAACGGGCAACCGGGCAGGGATGTTGCGAGAACAAGGGTGCAGATGACATAGCCGGGCCTTATGAAAAATATTCAAGTTGCATTTTAAAACTGGTTTATTTACGCTTCAACTAGTTTTCTTTTGAAACCAGGTGAGCGATGAAAGAAAAGATGTGCACTATGCCGATGGCTTGTTCCGACAGCGTAACCCTGAGGCCAGCGACGATGCCGCGCGCTCTGGTGTTGTTGTTTGCCATCGCCAGCGGCCTGAGCGTCGCCAATGTCTACTATGCGCAACCGCTGCTCGATATGCTGGCGCAGGACTTCGCTATAAGCCAGGCCGCTATTGGCGGTGTGGTAACCGCAACTCAGGTAGGGTGCGCGCTGGCATTATTGCTACTGGTGCCGTTAGGGGACATGGTGGAGCGACGGCGCCTGATGCTGTTGCAGCTCCTGGCGCTGATTGCTGCACTCTGTATCGTCGTGCTGGCGCAATCAACCGTCATTTTGCTGGCGGGAATGCTGGCGACAGGGTTACTCGGCACGGCGATGACACAGGGGCTGATCGCCTGCGCGGCCAGTGCCGCTGATAGCCGGGAGCGTGGTCAGGTTGTGGGGGTGGCGCAGGGTGGTGTTTTTATCGGTTTGTTACTGGCGCGGGTTTTTGCCGGTCTGGTGAGCGACCTGGCGGGATGGCGTGCGGTATATGGTGCTTCTGCGTTCATGATGCTGGTACTGCTACCGTTACTCTGGCAGCAGCTGCCGCGTTTTAGCGTTGGTCCCGAATCGGTCAGCGCGAGACAACTGCTGTTCTCCATGTTGACATTGCTCTGTACCGATCGCGTACTGCAAATTCGCGGCGTGCTGGCGCTCTTGATGTTTGCTGCCTTTACCATTTTCTGGAGTGCAATGGTGCTGCCGTTGAGTGCGCCTCCCTATGGTTTTTCACATACTGTAATTGGCTTGTTTGCCCTTGCCGGTGTGGCAGGCGCTCTTGCCGCGGCCAGAGCCGGACGCGACGCCGATCGCGGTCATGGGCAGCGTACGAGTTTTTATGCGCTGGTGCTGCTATCGCTGGCTTGGTGGCCTTTGTCACAGCTTGAGCATTCACTGGCGTTGTTATTGGTAGGGATTGTGCTGCTGGATTTGGGTGGGCAGGCGCTGCACGTTACCAACCAGAGCATGATTTTACGTTCATCGGCGGCACATGGGCGGCTTATTGCGCTCTATATGCTGTTTTACGCCACGGGAAGTGGGGCAGGGGCTATTGCGACCACGGCGGTATTCGCTCGCCATGGCTGGCAGGGTGTCTGTTTATTAGGCGCGGCTGTCAGTCTGCTGGCGCTAATGATATGGGCGATAACGCGGCATCTGATGCCAGACGTCAATTAATACAACAGGGGTGATGATATGAACGAACGGGATCTACTGGCCGAGGCCGATGCGCGCGCTTTACGCTATCTGGAGGGGAATAATACGCGACGCGTCTTTCCTGATGCGGACGCTATCGCCGCGCTTAGCGCGTTTGATGAACCGCTGCCTCAGGCAGGTGAATCCGCTGAGGGGACGCTGGCGCTACTGGATGATATCGGTTCGCCTGCGACCACAGCATCAAACGGGCCGGGGTATTTTGGCTTCGTCGTGGGGGCGGCATTGCCTGCCGCTTCTGCGGCTGAGCGGCTTATGGTCGCATGGGATCAATGTGCGTCATCGTTTCTGAACTCACCGGTGGCTGATAAAGTGGAGCGTGTTGCGGGCCGCTGGGTCCTGGAAGCGCTGGATCTGCCGCGGGAGTGCGCCGTTGGGTTTGGCACCAGCGCAACGGCTTGTACGCTGGCCGCCCTCGCGGCAGCACGCCGTGAATTGCTGGCGCGCGAAGGCTGGGATATCGATAACGACGGGCTGTCCGGCGCGCCGGAAATCAACGTGGTGGTCTCAGAACTGGTTCACATTACGGTGAAGAAGGCGCTGCGTATTCTGGGGTTCGGCATGTCACGGCTGATTGTTGCGCCAGTGGACGCCTTCGGGCGTGTTGACGTGAAACAACTGCCGCCGCTTAATGCCCGTACCCTCCTTTGTCTGCAGGCGGGGGAGGTGAATACAGGCGAGTTTGATCTTTTCGCGCAGATTATCCCGCAAGCCCGTGATGCCGGGGCGTGGGTGCATGTCGACGGCGCCTTTGGTCTCTGGGCGCGCGCGTCATCGCAGGCGGCGCTGACGGAAGGGATTGAACTGGCGGACAGCTGGACCACGGATGCCCATAAATGGCTGAATACGCCTTATGATTGCGCGATGGTGATTTGCCGCAACCCCCAGGCGCTGGCCGGGGCAATGAACAGTGACGCGGTCTATATGAGCGCCAGCGCCGATGCGCAGAAGAACCTGACGCTGGAGTTCTCGCGTCGTCCGAGAGGTATTCCGGTGTGGGCCGCGCTGCGCGTGCTGGGTCGTGAGGGCGTACGGGAGATGATCGACAGGCACTGCATGCTGGCACGCGTCATTAGCGAGGGGCTGACAAAACATGGGTTTGACGTATTAAACCGCGTGGTGATCAATCAAGTACTGTTCCGTTGCGAGAGCGACGCACAAACGGAGGCGGTACTGGCTGCGGCACAAGCCTCGGGGAAAACCTGGTTTGGCAGCACCCGCTGGCAGGGAAGGCCAGCGCTACGTCTCAGCGTTTCATCCTGGCGCACACAGCGGGAGGATGTGGATGCGTTGCTGGCATTGCTGGCGAAAATAAACGCAGAGAGCCAGTAATCATAACCCTGAGGAATGTTAATAAACCGTTCCTGTGAAATTTTCACTCAAGGCTGTGCAACATTGCGCGGCCTTTTTTATTGAATAGTCACCTTGTGGTGTTAAATATTTTCTCCTGTAAGTGAAATTATTGTGAAATTATTGAGATAAATAAAAGTAGCCATTTTACATGAGAGAGCCGGACGTTTATGCAAACCGCGATGAGCATCAAGGATTAAACGTTAAATAAGCGCCTAATTATTTATCTTCTGCGTCCGTTTGATAACTGTTGCTTGCGTTAAGATATACATATCGTTAACACGATTTTTACTAAATAGCTGCCGTTTCTACAAAATTAACAAAAACTAATGAAATTGATTTAAATCAATATTTAAAAACTTGGAAATGGCGCTAAAAATAGTTAAATTGTCGCCGATCAAATTGGCTTAAAACTGCTAAATTCAGTATAAATTGATCACTGTCGAAAAACGTAAAACAAACCCAATAAAAACCTTTTTATTGTAAGGGCTTTGCGGAGTAATATATTCGAGAGATCAATTTGGGTTTTTTATTAACGTGGTTGTAACTTTTTTGAATCGGCGTCAACGTTATTGCTGATGGTGATTTAAAAGTGCAACAACTTTGTATTGGGGCATGCGTGTAAACCTTCGCTGACGAGGTTTACTCTCGGAGTCTTCATGCGATGAGCAAGGAGTCATGATGTTAGATATAGTCGAACTGTCACGTTTGCAGTTTGCCTTGACCGCGATGTACCACTTCCTTTTTGTGCCACTGACGCTCGGTATGGCGTTTTTGCTGGCCATCATGGAAACGGTCTACGTCCTCTCCGGCAAACAGATTTATAAAGATATGACCAAGTTCTGGGGCAAGTTGTTTGGTATCAACTTCGCACTGGGCGTGGCCACCGGTTTGACCATGGAGTTCCAGTTCGGGACTAACTGGTCTTACTACTCTCACTACGTTGGGGACATCTTCGGTGCGCCACTGGCCATTGAAGGGTTGATGGCCTTCTTCCTCGAGTCCACTTTTGTAGGTCTGTTTTTCTTCGGTTGGGATCGTCTGGGCAAAGTACAGCATATGGCAGTGACCTGGCTGGTCGCGCTGGGCTCCAACTTGTCCGCGTTGTGGATCCTTGTAGCAAACGGCTGGATGCAAAACCCGGTTGCTGCAGATTTCAACTTCGAAACCATGCGTATGGAAATGGTCAGCTTCGCCGAACTGGTACTGAACCCGGTTGCTCAGGTGAAATTTGTCCATACCGTGGCCTCGGGCTATACCTGCGGTGCTATCTTCATCCTTGGTATCAGCTCTTACTATCTGCTGCGCGGTCGTGATATCGCATTCGCTAAACGCTCCTTCGCTATCGCAGCGAGTTTCGGTATGGCGGCTGTGCTGTCCGTTATCGTACTGGGTGATGAATCCGGCTACGAAATGGGTGACGTGCAGAAAACCAAACTGGCGGCCATCGAAGCAGAGTGGGAAACCCAACCTGCACCGGCTGCATTTACCCTGTTTGGTATTCCGGACCAGGATGCGCAGAAAAACCATATGTCCATCCAGATCCCTTACGCGCTGGGCATCATTGCTACCCGTTCTGTCGACACGCCGGTTATCGGCCTGAAAGACCTGATGGTGCAGCATGAAGAGCGTATCCGTAACGGTATGAAGGCATATCACCTGCTTGAACAACTGCGCTCCGGTTCGAAAGACCCGTCCGTACGCGATGAGTTCAACAGCGTGAAGAAAGACCTGGGTTACGGTTTGTTGCTCAAACGCTATACGCCGAATGTGGCGGATGCGACGGAAGCGCAGATTAAACAGGCAACGCAGGACTCCATTCCCCGTGTAGCGCCGCTGTACTTCGCTTTCCGTATTATGGTGGCGTGTGGCGTGCTGATGTTATTCATCATCGCCGTGTCGTTCTGGACCGTCTGCCGTAATCGCATTGGCGAGAAAAAATGGCTGCTGCGTGCCGCTCTGTATGGCATCCCGCTGCCATGGATTGCTATCGAATCCGGCTGGTTTGTCGCGGAGTACGGTCGTCAACCGTGGGCTATCGGTGAAATGTTGCCGACCGCTGTGGCGAACTCGACGCTGACCGCAGGCGACCTGCTGTTCTCGATGATCCTGATTTGCGGTCTGTATACCCTGTTCCTGGTGGCTGAAATGTTCTTGATGTTCAAGTTCGCACGCCTGGGCCCAAGCAGCCTGAAAACTGGCCGCTATCATTACGAGCAGTCCACTGTGGCTTCTCAGCCGGCACGCTAAGACAGGAGTCGTCAAATGATCGATTATGAAGTATTACGTTTTATCTGGTGGCTGCTGGTTGGCATTCTGCTGATCGGTTTTGCCGTCACCGACGGCTTCGACATGGGGGTGGGCATGCTCACCCGTTTCCTGGGTCGTAGCGATACCGAACGTCGTGTGATGATTAACTCTATCGCGCCACACTGGGACGGTAACCAGGTATGGCTGATCACGGCGGGCGGCGCACTGTTTGCTGCCTGGCCAATGGTCTATGCCGCGGCATTCTCTGGTTTCTATGTGGCGATGATTCTTGTGCTGGCCTCCTTGTTCTTCCGTCCGGTAGGTTTTGACTATCGTTCTAAGATTGAAGAGAGCCGCTGGCGCAATATGTGGGACTGGGGCATTTTCATTGGTAGCTTTGTGCCGCCGCTGGTCATTGGTGTCGCCTTCGGTAACCTGCTGCAGGGCGTGCCGTTCAGCGTGGATGAATATCTGCGTCTGACCTACACCGGGAACTTCTTCCAGCTACTGAACCCGTTTGGTCTGCTGGCCGGTGTGGTAAGCGTGGCGATGATCATCACCCAGGGCGCAACCTATCTGCAAATGCGTACTGTCGGTGAGCTGCATCTGCGTGCGCGTACCACGTCTCAGGTTGCCGCGCTGGTTACCACGATCTGCTTCGTGCTGGCCGGTGTGTGGGTGGTCTACGGTATTGATGGTTACGTAGTGACTTCCGCTATGGACCACCATGCGGCTTCCAACCCGCTGACGAAAGAAGTGGCGCGTCAGGCTGGCGCCTGGTTGGCGAACTTCAATAATATCCCGGCTCTGTGGGCGATCCCTGCGCTTGGCGTGGTGCTGCCGCTGCTGACCGTGCTGACTTCGCGTGCGGAAAAAGGCGCACTGGCGTTCGTGTCTTCTTCACTGACGCTGGCCTGCATCATTTTGACTGCCGGTATTGCGATGTTCCCGTTCATCATGCCGTCGAGCATTATGATGAACGCCAGTCTGACCATGTGGGATGCTACCTCCAGTCAGATGACCCTGAACCTGATGACTTTTGTGGCGCTGGTCTTCGTACCGATCATCCTGATCTACACCGCCTGGTGTTACTGGAAAATGTTCGGTCGTATTACGAAAGAAGACATTGAAAGCAACACCCACTCTCTGTACTAAGTAAGGAGCTGATAATGTGGTATTTCGCATGGATTTTAGGAACGCTTCTTGCCTGTGCTTTTGGAGTGATTACGGCGCTGGCATTTGAACACGTGGAAGCGTTGAAAGCCGGTAAGCAAGAAGAGCATTGATGAACGAGATTATCGCGAAACTTTATGCGGTAATGGATAAGCGCCCGTTAAGGGCGCTTTCCTTAATTATGGCATTAGTGCTGGCAGGGTGTATCTTTTGGGATCCCTCGCGTTTTGCGGCAAAGACCAGCGACCTTGAGGTCTGGCATGGCTTTCTGCTGATGTGGGCCGTTTGCGCTGGTGTCATTCATGGCGTGGGATTCCGTCCCCGCGCGGTTCACTGGCAAGGTATTTTTTGCCCGCTGATCGCAGACCTGGTAATGCTGGCTGGTTTGATTTTCTTCTTCTTTTGAATAAGAAATCTCCGCTTAGGACATGGGCTTGCAAAAGCCCATATATTTTTACTCTCCGTTTACTTCTACCCATTCCAAACCATCTCCCCCGCGCGTATAGTAGCGAAGTTTAAAAGCTCTAACTTTTGTTGCATTACCGGGATGTAAAGTGAATACAACGCTGTTTCGATGGCCGGTTCGTGTCTACTACGAAGATACCGACGCCGGTGGTGTGGTTTACCACGCCAGCTACGTGGCTTTTTATGAACGAGCACGCACTGAGATGCTGCGCCACCATCACTTTAGCCAGCAAGTTTTGCTGGCCGAGCGCGTCGCATTCGTGGTACGCAAACTGACGCTGGAGTATTTTGCGCCCGCCAGACTCGACGATATGCTCGAAGTCCAAACGGAAATTACATCAATGCGCGGGACCTCTCTGGTCTTCACGCAGCGGATCGTCAACGCAGAGAACAAAGTCCTGAACGAAGCTGAGGTACTGATTGTCTGTGTTGATCCACTCTTAATGAAGCCTCGTGCGCTTCCCAAGTCTATTGTCGCGGAGTTTAAGCAGTGACTGACATGAACATCCTTGATTTGTTCCTGAAGGCAAGCCTTCTGGTCAAACTTATCATGTTGATTTTGATTGGTTTTTCAATCGCATCCTGGGCAATCATCATCCAGCGAACGCGCATTCTCAACGCAGCCGGTCGTGAAGCGGAAGCCTTTGAAGACAAGTTCTGGTCTGGCATTGAACTGTCGCGTCTGTACCAGGAAAGCCAGGGGCGCCGTGATAATCTGACGGGGTCGGAACAAATCTTCTACAGCGGGTTCAAAGAGTTCGCGCGTTTACACCGCGCCAATAGCCATGCGCCGGAAGCCATTGTCGAAGGGGCATCCAGGGCGATGCGTATTTCGATGAACCGTGAGCTGGAGAACCTGGAAACGCATATTCCTTTCCTCGGTACTGTCGGTTCCATCAGTCCTTATATCGGTCTGTTTGGTACGGTGTGGGGGATCATGCATGCCTTTATCGCACTGGGTGCGGTGAAGCAGGCGACCTTACAGATGGTTGCGCCGGGTATCGCCGAAGCGTTGATCGCCACCGCAATCGGCCTGTTCGCAGCGATTCCAGCGGTAATGGCCTACAACCGCCTGAACCAGCGTGTGAACAAACTGGAACTGAATTACGACAACTTTATGGAAGAGTTCACGGCTATTCTGCATCGTCAGGCGTTTACCAGCACTGAGAGCAACAAGGGGTAAACCATGGCCAGAACGCGTGGACGGGGCAGCCGTAACAGTCGTGGCCTCAAATCCGAAATCAATATTGTTCCGCTGCTGGACGTGCTGCTGGTGCTGTTGCTGATCTTCATGGCAACCGCACCGATAATCACCCAGAGCGTGGAGGTTGACCTGCCGGATGCGACAGAGTCGAAAACCGTCAGCACCAATGACGATCCTCCGGTCATTATTGAGGTTTCCGGTGTCGGACAGTACAGCGTGGTGGTAGAGAAAGATCGTATGGATCAGCTACCGCCAGAGCAAGTGATTGCAGAAGCGCAACGTCGCCTGCAATCGAATCCGAAAACCGTTTTCTTGATCGGTGGCGCAAAAGAAGTGCCTTACGATGAAATCATTAAAGCGCTAAACCTGTTACACAGCGCGGGTGTTAAATCGGTTGGCTTGATGACGCAGCCTATCTGATCACCGGCTTAACAGGCGGCAGTTTTTGGGAACCGAGAGTGTCAAAGGCAACCGAACAAAACGACAAACTTAAACGAGCGATAATTATTTCGGCGGTGTTGCATGTGATTCTGGTTGCACTGCTGATCTGGAGCTCGTTTGATGAAAATATTGATGCCTCTGCGGGTGGTGGTGGCGGTTCTTCTATTGATGCGGTAATGGTCGATCCCGGTGCCGTTGTCCAGAATTACAACCGTCAGCAGCAGCAACAGGCCAGCGCAAAGCGTGCGCAAGAGCAGCGTGAAAAGCAGGCTCAGCAGCAGGCAGAAGAACTGCGTGAAAAACAGGCTGCCGAGCAGGAACGCTTAAAACAGCTTGAACAGGAACGTTTGCAGGCGCAAGAAGCTGCCCGTGAGCAGGCCGCAGAACAGAAAAAAGCAGAAGACGCCGCGAAGAAAGCGCAGGAAGCGCAAAAACAGGCGGAAGAAGCTGCAGCAAAAGCCGCTGCTGATGCAAAAGCGAAAGCGGATGCACAGGCAAAAGAAGCGGCGGAAGCGGCGAAGAAAGCGGCGGCAGACGCACAGAAAAAAGCGGAAGCAGATGCTGCGAAAGCCGCTGCGGATGCGAAGAAAAAAGCTGAAGCAGAAGCGGCCAAAGCTGCAGCCGATGCTCAGAAGAAAGCCGAAGTCGAAGCTGCGAAAAAAGCCGAAGCAGAAGCCGCGAAGAAAGCTCAGCAGGATGCTGAGAAGAAAGCGGCTGCGGACGCTGCGAAAAAAGCCGCAGCAGAGAAGGCCGCCGCTGAAAAAGCAGCGGCTGCCGAGAAGGCAGCGGCAGAAAAAGCCGCCGCTGAAAAAGCGGCTGCTGCTGAGAAGGCTGCTGCAGATAAGAAAGCCGCTGCTGAGAAGGCTGCCGCAGATAAGAAAGCCGCTGCTGAGAAGGCTGCTGCCGCCAAGAAAGCGGCGGCTGAAAAAGCCGCTGCCGCATCAGGCGTTGACGATCTGCTGGGCGACCTGAGTTCCGGTAAGAATGCGCCGAAAGGTCATTCCAGTGGTACCACAGGTGGTGATTCACCTGCTAAAGGAAGTAAGGCAGGCCAGGGGGGCGCGTCGCAGGCTGATATCAGTGCGTATATGTCGCAAGTACAGGCGGCGATTAAGGGCCATCTGTATGACTGGGACACTTATGCGGGCAAAACCTGTACGTTGCGTGTGAAAATTGCAGAAGACGGTACTTTGCTCTCAGTGGCGCAGGAAGGTGGCGACCCTGCTTTTTGTCAGGCGATGTTAGCCGCGACAAATCGTATGTCGAAGTTCCCTAAACCGCCAACGGCTGAGGTCTATAAGGTCTTTAGAAACGTACCTCTGGACTTTAAACCTTAGTAACGAATTCTTCTGCACAGGCAGGGAAAACAGACTAAGTTTGTCCTGGTGTTTCGGTAGTTTTGTATAATTGAGTTTGTTAACATTCTGCTAAATTATCGCGGGTTTTCCGCCCGGATAAGGGAGATAAGATGAAGCAGGCATTACGTGTAGCGTTTGGTTTTCTGATGCTGTGGGCAGCGGTGCTGCACGCAGAAGTACGTATCGAGATCACCCAGGGGGTGGACTCGGCACGCCCAATCGGTGTCGTGCCCTTCCAGTGGGCAGGCCCTGGCGGTGCGCCAGAAGATATTGGCAATATCGTGGCGTCGGATCTGCGTAACAGCGGTAAATTTAATCCTCTGGATCGTTCTCGTCTGCCTCAGCAGCCAGCGACAGCTCAGGAAGTTCAGCCAGCAGCCTGGTCTGCACTGGGTATTGATGCCGTCGTTGTGGGGCAGGTCAGCCCAAACCCGGATGGCACCTATAAAGTGGCTTACCAGTTGGTCGACACCGGCGGTGCGCCGGGTACCGTACTGGCACAGAACTCCTTCAACGTCAGCAAACAGTGGCTACGCTATGGCGCGCACACTGCCAGCGACGATGTGTTCCAGAAACTGACCGGCATTAAAGGTGCATTCCGTACCCGTATCGCGTATGTCGTGCAGAGCAATGGCGGCCAGTTCCCGTATGAACTGCGCGTCTCTGACTACGATGGTTACAATACCGCCGTCGTACACCGCTCTTCGCAGCCGCTGATGTCTCCGGCGTGGTCACCGGATGCCTCAAAACTGGCGTACGTAACCTTCGAAAGCGGTCGTTCTGCGCTGGTCATTCAGGATCTGTCCAGTACCGCTATTCGCCAGGTCGCTTCTTTCCCGCGTCACAACGGTGCGCCGGCATTCTCTCCGGATGGTTCTAAGATTGCCTTCGCGCTGTCTAAAACCGGTAGCCTGAACATCTATGTAATGGATCTGGGGTCGGGTCAAATTCGTCAGGTAACCGATGGTCGCAGTAACAACACTGAACCCACCTGGTTCCCGGATAGCCAGAATCTGGCATTTACCTCTGACCAGGCGGGTCGTCCGCAGGTTTATAAAATTAACGTTAACGGCGGTGCTGCACAGCGTATCACCTGGCAGGGTTCACAAAACCAGGATGCTGACGTAAGTGCTGACGGTAAGTTTATGGTAATGGTGAGCTCCGACGGTGGTCAGCAGCACATTGCCAAGCAGGATCTGGTAGCGGGTGGCGTGCAGGTTTTATCGTCAACGTTCCTGGATGAATCGCCGAGTCTGGCACCTAACGGCACGATGGTAATCTACAGCTCTTCTCAGGGGATGGGATCCGTGCTGAATCTGGTTTCTACAGATGGGCGTTTCAAAGCGCGTATTCCGGCGTCTGATGGACAGGTGAAATCCCCTGCCTGGTCGCCGTATCTGTCTAAATAATAATTGGTAATTAAAGGAATTAACGAAATGCAACTGAACAAAGTGCTGAAAGGCCTGATGCTGGTTCTGCCGATCATGGCAATCGCGGCCTGTTCTTCTAAAAAAGCAACCAACGACCAGAATGGCGAAGGTATGCTGGGTGCGGGCACTGGTATGAACGGCAACGGTAACATGTCTTCTGAAGAGCAAGCTCGTCTGCAGATGCAGCAGCTGCAGCAGAACAACATCGTCTACTTCGATCTGGACAAGTATGACATCCGTTCTGATTTCGCTGCGATGCTGGACGCGCACGCTAACTTCCTGCGTAGCAACCCGTCTTACAAAGTCACCGTAGAAGGTCACGCGGACGAACGTGGTACTCCGGAATACAACATCTCCCTGGGCGAACGTCGTGCTAACGCCGTTAAAATGTACCTGCAGGGTAAAGGTGTTACCGCTGACCAGATCTCCATCGTTTCTTACGGTAAAGAAAAACCTGCAGTACTGGGTCATGACGAAGCGGCTTACGCTAAAAACCGTCGTGCCGTACTGGTTTACTAAGAGAATTGCATGAGCAGTAACCTCAGACATCATCTATTGAGTCTGTCGTTACTGGTTGGCATAGCGGCCCCCTGGGCCGCTAATGCTCAAGCGCCAATCAGTAGTGTCGGCTCAGGCTCGGTCGAAGACCGCGTCACTCAACTCGAGCGTATTTCTAATGCTCACAGCCAGCTTTTAACTCAACTCCAGCAACAACTCGCTGATAACCAGGCGGATATTGACACCCTGCGTGGACAAATTCAGGAAAGTCAGTATCAGCTTAATCAGGTAGTTGAACGTCAGCAGCAAATTCAGCAGCAGATCGGTAGTCTGAGCAACGGCGGCGCAGCTGGGCAAACGCAGCAGGCTTCGGGCGATCAGACTGGGGCAGCAGCGCAGGCGGCCCCTGACGAAGCGGCAGCCTCAGGCGCGCCAGTACAAAGCGGTGATGCCAATACGGATTACAATGCAGCCATTGCCCTGGTGCAGGATAAAGCTCGCCAGGATGACGCGATTGTCGCATTCCAGAACTTTGTTAAGAAATACCCTGATTCAACCTATGTTCCGAATGCCAATTACTGGCTGGGACAGTTGAATTACAACAAGGGTAAGAAGGATGATGCGGCGTTCTATTTTGCCTCCGTGGTGAAAAATTACCCGAAATCACCGAAAGCGCCAGATGCGATGTTTAAAGTCGGCGTGATCATGCAAGATAAAGGTGACACGGCGAAGGCGAAAGCCGTTTATCAGCAGGTGGTCGCGAAGTATCCGGGTACCGAAGGCGCAAAACAGGCGCAGAAACGTCTCGGTTCTATGTGATGAATAGCACATGACCAGAAATCGCTTTTTTTCTGGTCTTGTCGCGTGAATCATAAGCAGTCAGGTGATCTTCCTCGAAATTCTTGTTGCGCTGCGTTCTTAAATCAGTAATATATGCCGCCGTTGCCACGGGATATCAAACAAACTCAAAGCAACGCAAAAGTGGGTCGTTAGCTCAGTTGGTAGAGCAGTTGACTTTTAATCAATTGGTCGCAGGTTCGAATCCTGCACGACCCACCAATCGTTACGGTGGAAAGCGATAGTTAAACGTAAAGGATAACGTTGCGTCAGCAACGGCCCAAAGGGCAAGGCGAAGCCGAGTCATCCTGCACGACCCACCAACTAACATCAGTTAGTAAGATGTATCCAGCGTAGTATCGGGTGATTAGCTCAGCTGGGAGAGCACCTCCCTTACAAGGAGGGGGTCGGCGGTTCGATCCCGTCATCACCCACCACTTCGGGTCGTTAGCTCAGTTGGTAGAGCAGTTGACTTTTAATCAATTGGTCGCAGGTTCGAATCCTGCACGACCCACCAATTTTAATGTCTTACTCAGATATTAAACGTGAAGGATAACGTTGCTGTAGCAACGGCCCATAGGGCGAGACGACGTCGAGTCATCCTGCACGACCCACCAATTTTTATTGGTTCCGAGTAAAAATTTCAGGCGTACCCAAACGGGTCGTTAGCTCAGTTGGTAGAGCAGTTGACTTTTAATCAATTGGTCGCAGGTTCGAATCCTGCACGACCCACCAGCCTGAAAAAATAGTACATCCCGTAAAGGGTCGTTAGCTCAGTTGGTAGAGCAGTTGACTTTTAATCAATTGGTCGCAGGTTCGAATCCTGCACGACCCACTAATGTAAAAAGGCGCCCTAAAGGCGCCTTTTTGCTATCTGCGAATGCATAAGATTCGAACCTGCAGCAGGTTCGAGTCAAGCGAAGCGAGACAACGGAGCCGCTTGCGGCGACGACCCGAAGGGTGAGGCGAAGCCGAGTCATCCTGCACGACCCACCAATGTAAAAAGGCGCCCTAAAGGCGCCTTTTTGCTATCTGCAATGCGTCCACTTCAGCTCTTCCCTTGCACTATGTCACTCGTTCGTTCATTTTCTGTGACTTTTGCCCCTCAATCCGCTATCTTGTTTAGTATATAAAACACATTCGCCTTGCCTTTGCCGCGTTGTCGAAAAAGAAAGGCATTTTGTTAAGCCAGTAAAACGAGTAAGCATGATGAGCGTAATGTTCGATCCGGAAGCCGCAATCTATCCTTTTCCGCCGAAGCCTCTTCCTCTAAGCCGTGATGAAAAAGAGTTCTATCGGGAAAAAATCAAACGCCTGTTAAAAGAGCGTGACGCCGTAATGGTTGCGCATTACTACACTGACCCGGAAATTCAGCAACTGGCGGAAGAGACGGGCGGATGTATTTCTGACTCGCTTGAGATGGCGCGCTTTGGCGCCAAACATCCGGCCTCAACGTTACTGGTCGCTGGCGTACGCTTTATGGGAGAAACCGCCAAAATCCTCAGCCCCGAAAAAACTATCCTTATGCCGACACTCAATGCCGAGTGTTCGCTGGATTTGGGTTGCCCCATCGAGGCGTTCAGCGCTTTTTGCGATGCGCATCCGGACCGAACCGTGGTGGTGTATGCCAACACCTCGGCGGCAGTCAAAGCCCGTGCTGACTGGGTCGTTACCTCCAGTATTGCTGTTGAGTTGATAGAACATCTGGATAGCCTCGGCGAGAAAATTATCTGGGCACCTGACCGCCATCTCGGTAGCTACGTACAGAAACAAACCGGAGCAGACGTGCTGTGCTGGCAGGGAGCCTGCATCGTACATGACGAATTTAAAACCCAGGCGCTGATTCGCATGAAGGCGCTTTATCCGGAGGCCGCCATCCTGGTACATCCGGAATCACCGCACTCCGTGGTTAAACTGGCCGATGCAGTGGGTTCCACCAGCCAGTTGATCAATGCCGCAAAAACGCTTCCGCATAAGCAACTTATTGTCGCCACCGACCGCGGTATCTTTTATAAAATGCAGCAGGCGGTGCCGGAAAAAGAGTTACTCGAGGCGCCGACTGCCGGTGAGGGGGCAACCTGCCGTAGCTGTGCTCATTGCCCATGGATGGCAATGAATGGCCTGAAAGCCATTGCAGAAGGTCTGGAGAACGGTGGGGAAGCGCACGAAATCCATGTCGATGCTGCACTGCGTGAAGGGGCATTGCTGCCATTGAACCGTATGTTGGATTTTGCGGCTACACTACGTCCTTAATGAGGAAAAATGCGTAAGAATACGCTCTGGGGAAAAGATGGATTTTTTTAGTACGCAGAATATCTTGGTACATATCCCGATCGGCGCCGGAGGCTACGATCTTTCATGGATTGAAGCAGTAGGCACAGTGGCGGGCCTGTTATGCATCTGGCTCGCCAGCCTGGAAAAAATCAGCAATTACGCATTTGGCTTAATCAATGTAACGCTGTTTGCCATTATCTTCTTCCAGATTCAGCTCTATGCCAGCCTGTTGCTCCAGCTGTTTTTCTTTGCCGCCAATATCTACGGCTGGTATGCCTGGTCACGGCAAACGACTTCCAACGAGGCCGTTCTGCAAATCCGCTGGTTGCCTTTGCCAAAAGCCTTAGCCTGGCTGGTGCTGTGTGCACTGGCGATTGGTTTTATGACCTTCTTTATCGATCCGGTATTTGCCGTGCTCACCCGTGTGGCGGTCTCAATAATGCAGACGTTTGGGTTGAATGTGGCTATGCCTGAGTTGCAGCCGGACGCCTTCCCGTTTTGGGACTCCTGCATGATGGTCCTTTCCATCGTTGCCATGATTTTGATGACACGGAAATATGTCGAAAACTGGCTGCTGTGGGTCATTATCAATGTCATCAGCGTGGTGATTTTCGCCCTGCAAGGTGTCTGGGCCATGTCGCTGGAATATATGATTCTGACCTTTATCGCACTCAACGGTAGCCGGATGTGGATAAATAGCGCCCGTGAGCGCGGCTCTCACGCGTTCTCGAACTAATGATGGTGTGAATGGTTATGGTCTGGCTGCGTCTCGCTGAGATGGCAGTCAGGCCCACTACAGGGCTGATACTCCATCTGAATCGTCACATGTTCAATCTGGTAATGATGTACCAGGAAATGTTCAATCTGGCGCAGTAGTCCGTCGTGATCGTGCGGTGGAATCACCTGGACATGTAACGTCATCAGCGTTTTCTCTCCCACCAGCCAGACATGCACATGATGGACATCGCGTACTTCGGTAATCGCCCGACGCAGATGCCGTTTTAACGCATTGATATCCATCGATACGGGCGCGCCTTCGAGCAATTCATTGACGCTCTCACGTAATAATGCCCAGGCACTGCGTAATACCAGCACCGAGACCAGGATGGAGAGTATCGGGTCGGCAGGCGTCCAGCCGGTAAACATAATGATCAGTGCAGCAACAATGGCGCCAACGGAGCCCAGCAGATCGCCAATGACATGCAAAGCCGCCGCCCGGACATTCAGGTTCCGTTCTTCATTACCCCGATGCAGCAACCAGAATGCCAGTATATTCGCCAGCAACCCCATGACGGCAATCACCATCATTGTCATACCCGCCACGGGTTGTGGATGATAAAAGCGCTGGATTGCTTCCCAGACGATAAAAAAAGTAATCAGCACCAGCGCAATGGCGTTAATAAAGGCGGCGAGGGTGGTCAGACGAAGCCAGCCAAAGGTGCGTCGTGGCCCGGAAGGGCGGTGGGCGAAATGGACGGCCAGCAAGGCAAAAAAGAGCGCGGCGGCATCCGTCAGCATATGCCCGGCATCGGCCAGTAACGCCAGTGAGCCGGAAATCAGCCCCCCAACCACCTCGACCAGCATGAACAACGCTGTGACGCTAAAAGCCAGAAGCAGGCGTCGCGCATTGGCGTCAGCAGGGAGATGAGAGTGAGAATGTGAATGCGCCATAATGAGCCGTCCCGTGTAATTGGCGTTAGCAGCGTCCTACATCATTGCAGATCTTTAGCTGTTCAGCAGAAAAAAATGAGGAGAGCCAAAGCTCTCCCCGTTTTAACCCAGGCTATTTTTACTGCGTAGTGCCGTCGGTTTTGGTATTTGCATCATTATTAATACCGTTACCGGTCTGAACTTTCTTGTTGATATCCGGGCACTTACCGTCTTTACACTGAGAGTTTTTATGGATCTCATCCTTTGTCATGTGCTTAGTACCGGTGTGGGAGTTCATGTGTTTCTCAGTGTTAAGTTTCATACCTGATGAAGCGGAACCATTCGTCGTGGTATTGGGTTCAAGATTCGCTTTCGCATCCGGCGCCGTCTGTCCCGCACTGGCGGCAGCGTTGGCCTGGCCATTATTGGATTGAGAAGGGGAATCATCAGCGAATGCCGCACCGCTTGCCAGGGTCAGAGTTGTCGTCAAGAAAAGTGTCGCTAATTTATTCATTTTCATCATGATGCTCCTGTTCTGGTCATTATTTACCGATGCGTATCATCGGCCTGACATGCGCGAACGAACTATCACGCTCAGTAGTGAAACATGTTATGCATTACCGACTATGACAGCACATAATATTGAAAAATAAAACAAACTAAGTATTTACACTTAAAAAGTGTAGCGCTGTTATCGCTATTCGCTACTTTCTGGCGGTTTTTAAAGGCATTCCAGGATTTTTCTGCCCGCAGTGTAAATTCGCGTTTACACTACCTGACTGACAAGTTAGATTGGAGAGATTGCATTCATTAAAATAAGTATGGCTACGCTGGAACGATCATGAATTATCAGAACGACGATTTACGCATTAAAGAGATCAACGAGTTATTACCCCCTGTCGCGCTCCTTGAGAAGTTTCCTGCTACCGAAACTGCGGCCAAAACTGTCTCCCATGCCCGCAAAGCGATTCATAAAATTTTGAAAGGCAATGACGATCGCCTGCTGGTAGTGATTGGCCCGTGCTCTATTCACGATCCGGCTGCGGCTAAAGAGTATGCCGCACGTCTGTTGACGCTGCGTGAAGAACTTCAGGGTGAGCTGGAAATCGTGATGCGCGTTTACTTTGAAAAACCGCGTACCACCGTGGGCTGGAAAGGGCTCATCAACGATCCGCACATGGATAATAGCTTCCAGATCAACGACGGTCTGCGCATTGCGCGCAAGCTATTGCTGGATATCAATGACAGTGGATTACCGGCTGCGGGTGAGTTTCTCGATATGATCACCCCGCAGTACGTTGCTGACCTGATGAGCTGGGGCGCTATTGGCGCACGGACGACCGAATCGCAGGTTCACCGTGAGCTGGCCTCTGGTCTTTCTTGCCCGGTTGGCTTCAAAAACGGTACTGATGGCACCATCAAAGTGGCTATTGACGCCATCAATGCAGCGGGTGCGCCACACTGCTTCCTGTCTGTGACCAAATGGGGCCACTCTGCGATTGTTAATACCAGCGGGAATGGCGACTGCCATATCATTTTGCGCGGTGGTAAAGAGCCGAACTACAGTGCCAAACATGTCGCCGAAGTGAAAGTTGGTCTGGAGAAAGCAGGCCTGCCCGCGCAGGTGATGATCGATTTCAGCCATGCGAACTCCAGTAAGCAATTTAAAAAGCAGATGGACGTAGGTGCTGATGTCTGCGCGCAAATTGCCGGCGGTGAAAAAGCGATTATCGGCGTGATGATCGAAAGCCATCTGGTGGAAGGCAATCAGAGTCTGGAAGGCAGCGAACCGCTGGTCTATGGCAAGAGTGTAACCGATGCCTGCATCGGCTGGGATGACACCGATACGATCCTCCGTCAGTTGGCGGCAGCGGTTAAAGCGCGTCGCCAGTAAATACGCTTCATCCTTTGGTCTGTTTCTTTGTTGGCTGCACTGGGAAAACCCGGTCACCGAGTTATCGATGCTCTCGGGGATTCCTTCCTTTGCCGCCTCGACACAGTCGTAAATGATGTTGTGTCGTGCCCCTGCAAATAAAAAAGCGTGGATTGCTCCACGCTTTTTTTGATGCCTCGCGAAAACTACTTCGCTTTACCCTGGTTGGCAACGGCAGCCGCTTTCGCCGCGATCTCATCGGCATTACCCAGGTAGTAGTGTTTGACAGGTTTGAAGTTTTCGTCGAACTCATACACCAGCGGCACGCCGGTCGGGATATTCAGTTCAAGAATTTCGTCTTCGCCCATATTATCCAGGTATTTCACCAGCGCGCGCAGGGAGTTGCCGTGAGCCGCGATGATTACGCGCTCACCGCTTTTCAGGCGCGGCAGAATGGTTTCGTTCCAGTAAGGCACTACGCGTTCGATAGTCAGCGCCAGGCTTTCGGTGGTCGGCAGCTCTTTCTCGGTCAGTTTCGCATAACGCGGATCGTGGCCCGGGAAACGCTCGTCATCTTTCGTCAGTTCCGGCGGAGTAACAGCAAAGCCGCGACGCCACTGTTTAACCTGCTCGTCACCGTATTTTTCAGCGGTTTCCGCTTTGTTCAGACCCTGCAGCGCACCGTAATGACGCTCGTTCAGTTTCCAGGATTTCTCAACCGGCAGCCAGGCCTGATCCAGTTCGTCCAGCACATTCCACAGGGTGTGGATGGCACGTTTCAGCACCGAGGTGTATGCAAAGTCGAAGGTGAAGCCTTCATCCTTCAGCAGCTTACCTGCGGCTTTTGCTTCGCTAACGCCTTTCTCGGACAGATCAACGTCATACCAACCGGTGAAGCGGTTTTCATTGTTCCACTGGCTTTCGCCGTGACGAACCAGAACCAGTTTAGTAACAGCCATACACTTACTCCTTCATAAGCCTGATTGAATGATAACAATTCTCATTATATTGCCCTGTAATGACCAGCAGCAACGATTACCCTTAACCATAGCGAAAATAGTGGCCCAGTGTAAGGTGCTTGTGAATTAGTGGTTACCATTTTGTCGATGAATGGCCGATATTTCAGCGAAATGGGCAAAAAAAACCCTCCGTATGGAGGGTTGGTTATCAGGCGGGAATAAAGTGATATTCCGTCAGGCTGACATACTCATCGCCGGGTCGCAGAATACAGCTGCCGTGAGGATAGTCCGGACGGTTCGGGCTGTCGGGTAAAAATTCACTTTCCAGTGCCAGACCCTGCCACGCACTGTAGGCCGTATTGCCGCGAGCGGGTGTCCCTTCAAGGAAATTCCCGGAGTAAAATTGTAGCGCCGGGGCAGACGTATAGACGGACATTTGCAGCTTATTGTCCGCCGACCAGACATGGGCCGCAGGCTGGCTGGCATCACCTTTAGCCTGCAGCAAAAACGCATGGTCGTAACCTTTGACCACCCGCTGATCGTCATCACTCAAGAAATCCTGAGCCAGCGTTTTCGGCTGACGGAAATCAAAGCTGGTCTGCGCCACATTTTTCAGGTCGCCCGTCGGGATACCCATGCTGTCGACCGGCAGATAGGCATCCGCCAGCAGTTGCAGCCTGTGGCTACGCACATCGCTCTGTTCGCCGTTGAGATTGAAGTAGGCGTGATTGGTCAGGTTAACCGGACAAGGCTTATCGGTCGTCGCACGATACTCGATAGCCAGGCGGTTATCTTCACCAAGGCGATAAAGCACGCTGGCGCTCACTTTACCAGGAAAACCCTGGTCGCCATCAGGCGAGGTTAATGAGAGCAGCGCTTCGCTGTCATTTTGTCGCTCAATTAGCCAGCGGCGCTTATCAAACCCTTCCGGGCCGCCGTGCAGCTGGTTTTCGCCCTGACTTGGCACGAGCGCCCAGGTTTCCCCGTCGAGGACAAACTGGCTTTTAGCGATCCGATTCGCATAGCGCCCAACGGATGCGCCCAGAAACGCGTTCTGGTGAATATAGTGTTCGGGGGTAGCGCAACCGAGTAGCGCTTCACGCACCGAGCCATCGGAAAGTGGCACCCGTGCCGACAGCAACGTAGCGCCCCAGTCCATGACGGTGACCACCATCCCTGCGCTGTTGCGCAGGGTAATCAGACGGAAGGGCAGTCCATCTGGCGCTGCCCCGGAAGATTCATTTAGCACTGTCCCGCTCCCTGTGAAGGTTTGCACACGTAAAATGTCTCTTTAATCCCGGTTTTGGCTTCGTACTGCGCCGCAACGGCCTCTTTCACCGCAGGCACCAGTGCTTCCGGCACCAGCGCGACCACGCAGCCGCCGAAACCGCCGCCGGTCATGCGCACCCCGCCTTTGTCGCCGATGGTGGTCTTCACAATCTCCACCAGGGTGTCGATTTGCGGCACGGTGATTTCGAAATCGTCACGCATGGAGGCATGCGATTCCGCCATCAGGACGCCCATTCGCTGCAGGTCGCCTTTTTCCAGTGCGTCGGCGGCCTCCACGGTACGCGCATTTTCAGTCAGCACATGGCGGACGCGCCGGGCAACCACCGGATCCAGTTCGTGCGCGACGGCATTGAACTGATCGATATTCACGTCACGCAGCGCTTTTTGCTGGAAGAAACGTGCGCCGGTTTCACACTGTTCACGGCGGGTGTTGTACTCGCTGCCCACCAGGGTGCGTTTAAAGTTACTGTTGATGATGACGATGGCGACGCCCTCCGGCATGGAGACCGCTTTGCTGCCCAGCGAGCGACAGTCGATCAGCAGTGCGCTGCCTTTTTTACCCAGGGCGGAGATGAGCTGGTCCATAATGCCGCAGTTACAGCCGACAAACTGGTTTTCCGCTTCCTGGCCGTTGAGGGCGATTTGCGTGCCGTCCAGCGGCAG